>Ga0207645_10003955_pt1 | contig 11061 bp, 8 predicted proteins | sample KBSM53metaG_FD_184331 | JGI IMG/M metagenome (GOLD analysis project Ga0207645, IMG submission 184331) | Miscanthus rhizosphere microbial communities from Kellogg Biological Station, Michigan, USA - KBS M5-3 metaG (SPAdes) (version 2) | ecosystem: Host-associated > Plants > Roots > Rhizosphere >...
CAACACCTTCGAGTCAATGATAATGGCGAGCTCGAAGTGCCTTATATCGGCCTTGTCCCCGCTCAAGGCAGGACCTGTCGACAACTCGCTTATAGCATTAAGTCGGTGCTCGAGCGAGAGTATTACTACCACGCTACTGTCATTTTGGCAGTTGACCGGGTAAGTGACAAGTCGCGGGGTAAGGTTTACGTTTATGGCGCTGTTAAAGGACAGGGACCGCAAGAGATTCCGCCTGACGAGATTTACACTGTTAGCAAAGCGGTGATCCGCGCCGGTGGGTTTGGGGATTTTGCCGACAAGCGCAAAGTCAAAATTACGCGAAAAGACGGCCAAGACATGGTGGTCGATTTGAAGCGCGTCATCGAGCAAGGCCACACGGAAGACGATGTTGTTCTTCGGCCGGATGACCAAATTTACGTTCCCCAACGGTTGGTGAATTTCTAGTCCATGCAGAACCCGGCTACCGAACGCTCATCACCCGCCTCGATCACGACCTCGATCGTGACACGTCTTCATCGTTACAAGGCGCTTCTCCTTCGCCGCTGGTGGATATTGCTACTTACGACTTGTCTCGGACTTTTCGTGGGAGCATGGATGATCTACCAAGCGCCAAACGCCTTTCTCTCCAGCAGCAAAATGATGGTCGCAGGCAAACTGAACCTGGCCCAAAACGCGGTCTACAGCGAAGATACCAATAACTTTTATGGCACGCAGATTCAGCTTATGCTAAGCGACGAAGTGCGCACTGGAGCTGAGGCCCTCGTTCGTGCGACACACCCGGAATTGCCGTCGGTTAAGGTCACTCTCTCAGTCACTCAGCGACCCCGTACCTCGATTTTTGAACTAGAAGCGGTCAGCACGGCATCGGATTACACTCAGGCCTACCTCAATGCCGTGATGCGAAAGTACCTCGACGTAAAGAAAAGTATGCGCACCGACCAGGGCAGCCATGTCTCGACGGCGATCACCGAGCAATTGATCCAGATTGAAAAGGATTTGCGCAATGGCGAGGACGAAATGCTGGAGTTTCAGAAAGAGCACAACATCGGGTTCATCCAGGAAGAAGGTAACAGCGCCGCCGCCTATCTGGTCAAACTAAATCAAGAGTATGCGCGGCTGAAAACAGAATACGATCTCCTTAGCCTGCTTGATTTGGACCAGAACCTGGATCGCCAGCAGGCCGCGCCCAGACCTTCCGAGACCGTGACCGCTTCCCAACCCGACGAGGGCATGCCCTTCGCCGATGTCGGCCCCGAGGGTGATTACCTTAAGGCCAAACAAGCCGTCCAGTTGCTTAAAGCCGAGCGCGAAACGCTCTCGAAGGATTTGCGGCCAAAGCATCCGAAGATCATCAGACTAAATGACGAAATCGATAAGCAGGAAAAGTTGATTGCCCTCTACCGGCAGGACGCGGTCGAGAAGCTCGAGACCCGCCGCAAGTCGATCGGGAAGCAGATGGAAAACCTCCAATCCAACATTAAAGAATGGGAAAAAAAGGCCCTGGATCTCAGCCAGCAACTCGCGCAATTCAATCGTCTGAAAGGCAAGGTCGAGCGACAAAAGACCCTATACGATCGCCTCACTAATAATCTAAAGGACGTTGACGTCTCCCAGGTCGTCGATGGCGGCGACCAGGTCGGCATCATGGAAAGCGCAACCACACCTGTCTCGGTGCGCCCCGGCCTGGTCAGGAGCTTGCTTGTAGGTCTTGGTTTTGGCGCCTTCGCCGGTCTTGTCATCCTGATCCTACTTGACCGAATCGACGATCGGATGGCGTCATTCACCGAATTCCAGCATTACTTCACCGAGAATATTCTCGGCCAGATTCCAAAAGAGAAATCCAAGGGCACACTCAATTTACTCCAGGCGGACGACGCACGGCATGTTTTCGCCGAATCCTATCGAAACGTTCGCTCTTCAATATTCTTCATGCCTTACGAAGGGCCACGGCCGAAGACACTGCTCGTCACGAGTGCCGTACCAAACGAAGGCAAGTCCACCGTCTCGGCCAATCTGGCCATCACCATGGCGCTCTCCGGAGCCAAAACGCTTCTGATTGATGGCGATCTCAGGCGCGGTGCGCTGCGCGAAATGTTTGACATCCACTCGAAGATTGGGTTTTCTGAGATTCTCAAGCAGGAGGTGAACTGGCGGGAAGTTGTCGTGCCGACGAGCCTGCCAAGTCTTTTCGTGCTCCCGCGCGGCAATACCCTTTCGCAACCCAGTGAACACCTCCTGCGCGAATCGACAGACGCCTTTCTCAAAGACATTTATAACCACTACGATTACATCATTATCGATAGTTCGCCCGTCCTCGCCGCGGACGACGCCACCAGTCTCGCTCCGAAGATCGACGCCACGCTTTTCGTCGTCCGCCTCTCCTACACTTCCGCGCGCCTAACAAAAAAGGCGCTCGAACTCCTTTATCATCGGCAGGTCAACGTCCCGGGCATCATTCTGAACTACGTTGATACTTCGCTGCCGGAGTATTATTACTACCAATACGCGGAGTATTACAACACTCCGGCCGCAGCTGCGCCGGAAGACTCTCTTCGCCCGGTTGGGCAAAAGCAGAGTCCTCGCGTCTAGCGGCCGCCGCGCGCGCGTGCAGTTGGTCCGCGATCTGGAACGTTAGCGGGCTCTTCGTGCCATGATCTCCTCATCACCCGCCGCTCCTGCAGTTACCCCACTCCCTCCGAGCGACGGGCGCGGCTTTCTCCTTGCCCGGCGGGTCGGTCACTTCGCTTCGATCCAGACGCTGGTACAGTTGATAGGTTTCGCCGCCGGCATTTTGCTCGTTAGGCGACTGGATCAGCGCGAATATGCGCTCTTTACCATCGCCAACACAATGCAGGGTGCAATCAACGTGCTTGCCGATATCGGCATCAGCATTGGTCTGGTCTCAATCGGCGGTCGCGTCTGGCAGGATAGGAATCGCTTTGGTGAACTGGTCAGCACGGGACTGAAACTTCGGCGCAAGCTGGGCGCGACGGCGGTTTTGACTGTGACGCCATTGCTCTATCTTATGCTGGTAAAGAACGGAGCTTCCGTCTTTTACGCTGCGATCCTGATCACAGCCATCCTTGCCGGGTTATGCGTTCAGCTGTCGCTCGGGGTGCTGGATGTCATCCCACGTTTGCGCTCTGACATCCGTCAGATCCAAAGGATCGATCTCACTGGGTCGGCTGTACGCTTGGCAATCCTGGTCGGCCTTTCCTTCATTTTCCTTAATGCCGGCGTCGCTGCCGTGATCGGTTCGGGAACTCTTTTGTTGCAATACCTCATGCTGCGTCGCTACGCCCGCGACGTCATCGATCTGCGGGCAGAGGAAAATGCCGATGACCGCAGGGCGATGATTGGTTTCATCCGCAACCAGGCGCCTAACGCGATCTTCTTCTGTCTGCAGGGCCAGATCACGATCTTGCTTATCACGATCTTTGGCCATCGCGCGGGAGCCGTGGCCGAGGTCGGGGCCCTCGGGCGCCTCGCCATGATCTTTGCCGTTCTCGGCAATCTTATTACCAACATTTTTGCGCCTGCCTTTGCCCGCTGTAAGGAGACGCGGAAACTGGGCTGCCTTTATGCTGGAATCGCCGGCGGCGTGGCGAGTTTCAGTCTGCTCGTCTTCAGCGCCGCGGCCTTTTTGCCTAACGAATTTCTTTTTGTTTTGGGAAACAGATATTCGCACCTGCAACGCGAGCTTCTTCTCATGGTCGGCGGAGCGACGCTCAACATGATCGCCAGCACCATTTGGACGCTGAACGCCTCGCGTGCCTGGATAGTTGGCTCCTGGCTCTATGTTCCCCTTACGCTCGGCACCCAACTGCTGCTCATTCCTTTCATCGATTTCTCAACCGTAACCGGAGTCCTGACCTTTAATCTCTTCTCCGCCTTCCCAAGCCTCCTGCTAAACATCGGCTTGAGTTATCGTGGCTTCCGCCAGCCGTTGCCGGCATGAAGAAACCGAATTTTGGCTATCACTTCGCACGCTGGGAAGGCGAACTTCGGCGCAAAACCTACCGTGCCTTGCTACCGGCAATCGTTTACCGAAGCGTGCACCGATCGCGCCGAGTCCCGTTAAATGTTTACTCCTATTCTGGGGAGGTCATGCTGCCCGAACAAGTCAGGTCTATTCGCACTTTCCTGCGCCATGTGGGTCGCCCGAAGAGCTTTACCGTTATCACGGACGGCTCGCACTCCACGCGGAGCATCGAGCTCCTGAAAAAGATCGACCCGATCGTTTCAATTCGACCGGCGGGCGAGCAGCTGCCACGAGACCTGCCGGAGAGGTTTCGCCACTATGTCACGACTTACCCGATGGGAAAACAGCTCGGCTTGATCATGTCGCTCCCGCGCAACGGGCCGGCGCTTTATGTTGACTCCGACGTTCTGTTCTTTCCGGGTGCGGCGAGCCTCATCCGGGATTTCACCGACAAGGAAGCGCCCGCATTCTATCTCCCGGACTGCCAGGATTGTTCGGTCGATTCGCGCATCCTGCTTGGGCCCAGCGAGGCATTGCAACCGGTCAATTCCGGCGTCCTGATGCTACTTCGCCCACTCGACTGGTCACTTGGGATCCGTCGCTTTCTCGAGTTGGAAGGAGAGCCGAACTTTTTCACCAACCAGACGATTGTGCACCTCGTTATGCATGCCAATGGCGCTTTGCCGCTCGATGCGACAAGGTATGTGCTGCAGTTGGATGATCAGTTCATCTATCCGGATCGCCATGCGAGCCCCTACCTCGTCCTGCGCCATTATGTAAACCCAGTTCGCCACAAATTTTGGACGATCTTCCCGCTCTGATGAAATCGCCCGGGCGCCCGCTTCGCATCTTGGCGATCGTGAATCTTCCCTGGGATACCCGACTGGGAGCTTCACGGGTCTGGATCGAGCTAGGCAAAGAGTGGACTCGCGCCGGCCATACTGTGGAGAAGTTTTGCCTTACCGACGCCTATCCTGAGACATCGTCTTCCGGCGCCAGGTCGGCCTTGCGACAGGCGCTCTTTCCGCGAAAAGCCGCAGCCTACGTTCGAGAAAATGCCGACCGCTTCGACGTGATTGATTGCCTTATCGGCGTGCTCCCTTTCAGCAAAGACTCACTCGGCTTTTCTGGTCTGGTCGTGGCCCGTTCGGTCGGACTCTTTCGGCTCTACGATCGATTTTTGCACCAATCTAGGAAGGTTTGGCCGAGTCAGTCGAAAGGGCGCTGGTTCGGCCACTTCTTTCACCGCTTTATTGCGTGGCGTTCGCGGAGCGACTCCGAAAAATCAATCCGTACCTGCGATCTGCTAAATTTGCCTAACGAGGATGAACGTCGTGAGCTGACCATGGATCAGGCGGTTCACGTTTCTGCGATCGTTGAGCCCTATGGCTTGGACGACGAGTTTCTGGAAGCGCTTGCGACGGCTGCCGCACCCGCGAAACGGCGATTGCAGTGTCAGAAAATTTGTTTCATTGGCATGTGGGGCCCGCGCAAGGGATCACGCGAATGGCGCCAGATCATGGCGGCCGTTTGGGAGCATCATCCCGCGGCGCAATTCCTTTTCCTCGGGACGATGTTCGATGAAACAGTGGTGCGTGCAGACCTGGGTGTTGACAATTCCACCCAGATTTTCTGCCGGCCCGCCTTTGCCGTGCGAGACCTGCCCTTGCTTATCGCGGATTGCGTAATGGGCGTTTTTCCCAGCCATGTCGAAGGATTTGGTCTCGCTCTCCTCGAGCAACTTGCCGCCGGGCTACCGACGGTCGCTTACAACGTACCGGGCCCACGCCAGATCCTTCGGACGCAAAGTGAGCGGCTACTCACTCCCGTGGGTGACACAGCCGCCATCGCCGCGCGCGCAGCGGAGATTCTTTCTCTTTCCGTGCCGGATTACGAGAAACTTTCGGCAGAGTGTGTCGCAATTGCGCAACGTTATCGGTGGCCGGAAATCGCGAATAACACGATCACACACTACCGTGTCGCACTTGACTCGTTGGGTCAACAACCGATTGGAGCAACGCGTGAGTAACGGGGGAACCCTGCTGCAAATCGTTCCCCGTGCTCCGTGCGATTGCGGTGGAGTGGGTGGCTATTCCGAGCAACTGGCGCGAAGTCTTCAAGAGTTGCACGGGATCACTTCGACTTTTGTTTCTGCGGGACCGGTTACTTCGTCGAGAACCGCCGACGGTTTTGAAGTCCTGTCTCCTTTGCGCACCCTCTCCGATGTTCTAGATTCCCCAACCGCACTCCTGCTGCACTACGTAAATTACGGCTACAGCCCGCGTGGTGTGCCAGTTTGGCTGCCTTCCATGTTGCGTCGGTCGCAAAACGTTTGCGACGGACGGCTCGTGACCGTGTTCCATGAGTTATACGCTGTCGGATCATGGTGGCAGAGCGCGTTTTGGCTGCGCCCCGTGCAGATGCACATCACACAGACGGTAGCGGGCCTCTCGGCCGTTTCGATTGTGAGCAATGATCCGCAGCAGGCACAACTCAGGAAGCTCGCGCCTCGGGCCAACGTCGTTCTGCAGCCTGTAGCGTCGAACTTCGGCGAGCCCGCTCTCTCGTTTGCCAGACTGGTTGAGCGCGATCCACATCGCTGGATCATTTGTGGAGGGACCGAACTGGTCGAGCGCTCGCTCACTTCGTTCCTCCAAAACGCGCGTTTCATTGGCGCTCCCTTTTCTCCGCGCGAGCTTTTCGTCGTCGGTGGGGTTGAAAGAGAGGAAATTCGCACCAGACTCGGCGAACAGCAGGACATCCGAACGCATTACCATCCCAATGTCGACGCCAAGGCGGCCGCGGAAATTCTCTCCACCTGCGCTTTTGCCTGGATCGATTACTTTCATCAGTCGGATGTTCCGATGGCGACGATTCTAAAATCGACCGCGTTCGCAGGGTTCTGCTCCCATGGCGTTATCCCCGTGTTTCCGCACCACGGCTCGCCGATTCATCTGCGTCAGGATATACTGCCCGGTCCGTTTTTTGTCACCGGATCCGGACAGAATCTTCCATCCGAGCAGGAGCGCGCGTCGGTCGCTAAATCCATATACGACTGGTATCACCGCAATGCTTCCTCGCTCCATCTCGCCAAAACCGTCGCCGCAGCCATCGTTTGGCCCACGTAACTTCCAGCCATGCCGGAAGTCGATCTTTTCGTCGTTCATTGGAACCAGCCGGCCTTGTGTATCGCCACGGTGGCCGTTCTCTGCCAGCAGGGGATTTCATTGCGGGTGACGGTGATTGACAATGACTCCGGGGCGGACGCCTATGAGCAGTTGCAAAGGGAACTCGATCCTTCCATTACAATCGTTAGGCTGGACGACAACAAAGGCTGGGGCGGTGCACTCAACGTTATCTTGCGGCACTGGCTGCGGAGTGAAACGAATCCCTATTGTCTCATTAGCGCACACGACGCGATGCCGGAACCAGATTGTCTCCGCCTCCTGGTCGCGGCGGCGGACGAAGATCCGCGCCTTGGGATTGCCTGTCCCCAATACCCCGAACCCTTTATCTCCCGGCTTTCGCGCTGGCGTGGTGTTTACCCGGAGACAGTCGTGCCGCGGACGAAGGGGTCGGTGCAAGAAGTCGATGTACCACATGGGACGCTGATGCTCGTGCGTAGGCAATGCCTTGATGAGATCGGCCTCTTCGACCAGCGCTATTTTGCCTACGGCGACGAACATGACCTCGGCGCCCGCGCGGTACGCCACGGCTGGAAAGTGGTTCTCGTCTGGGGGTCCATCGTAACCAATCCGGCGACCCGGACGGAGAATTCTTGGCGAAGTTACTTGTTTGCTCGTAACTCCCTTTTTCTCGTGAATGCCTATTTTGGTCGTTCCGCCGCGACCCTGAGAGCTGTTTTGATCCTGCTCAATACCTTGCGACTGCTCGCCTTTCACCGCGAGAATGGCCCTGCCTTTTCGGCGCGTGCACGCTGGAAGGCAGTGCGTGATTATTTTAGTGGCTGCACTGGCCGCCCGTTTGTTTCTTGAAGATTCTTATCTCATCGCACGCTTTTGCACCGAACGTCGGAGGCATTGAAACCGTCACGGGACTGCTTGCAGCAGAGTTTGTCCAGCTAGGGCAGCTGGTCAAGGTGGTGACGCAGACTCCGTCGGACGATACCGAGGACCGTGGTTACCCAGTCATTCGACAACCTTCGGTTAGCGAGTTAGTCAGCGCCGTTCGATGGTGCGATCTTCTTTGGCAAAACAACTTGAGCCTGCGAACTCTCTGGCCCGACCTACTCCTGCGTAGGCCGGTCGTTATTAGCCACCAAGGCTCGTATTGCCGCGCGCCGGCTGGCATCGCCCTGGTCGAGCGACTCAAGCACGCTGTTGTCCGCTCTACCACGAGCGTGGCGATCAGCAAGGCCGTGGCAGCGTGTTTCAACACGGACTCAACGATAATTCCAAACCCATATGATGTCCGCAGATTTAGCCTGGATTCGTCGAATGAGGAACGACCTGATGATTTGGTTTTTCTCGGCCGATTGGTTTCGGAAAAAGGTATTGACGTTCTCCTTAAGGCCCTTGCCAAACTTCGGGCGCACGGCTTGTCTCCGAAATTGACAATCGTCGGCGTCGGTCCGGAGTTTACCGCCACGGAGCAGTTGGCCGAAGCTCTAAAGTTGAATAACCAAATTACCTTTGCTGGTTTGAAACGCGATGAGGAATTAGTGACTCTTCTTCGCAAGCACAAAGTTCTCGTTGTTCCGTCAAGGTATGACGAGCCTTTTGGAGTTGTAGCACTTGAGGGGATTGCGTGCGGATGCGTGGTGGTTGGGTCCGCCGGCGGCGGACTCCCCGAGGCCATCGGACCATGCGGGATAATCGTTCCAAATGGCGATGCCGGCGCATTGGCTCAGGCACTCGAACAACTTCTGCTTAATCCTAACGAACGGAAGCATCTTCTCTCCCGGGCGCCAGAACACCTGGCACGATTTCATCCCACGACGATCGCCAAGACGTATCTCACCTTGTTTCACTCGAAGCTGTCGTGATTCTCCTCTCCCATCCCACGGCCAACCAGAATGTACGACAGGCCGCCATGGCCTTCCTTGAAGCTGGCTTACTCGGAGAATTCTGGACATGCGTGAGTTGGAAAAGGAACGGTTTACTTGACCGCCTCGCAGCGTTGTCCGAGCACTTTCAGAAGGAGCTGCGCCGTCGTTCGTTTCCCGTCGAGCTGGCACCCTTTATCCGGACCGCCCCGTGGCGCGAATTGGGACGGCAGAGCGCCGCTCAAATCGGCTGGCAGAAACTGACGCGGGCTGAAGGCGCCCTATTCAGCGTGGACGCCGTTTATCGCTCACTCGATCGTCGGGTCGCGCAGGAGGTGGCCGCTGGCCTAACGATAAAAGCCATCTATGCCTATGATGACGGAGCTTTAGACACGTTTCGGGCCGCCAAGAAACGCGGGATAAAGTGCATTTTCGAGCATCCGACCATTTATTGGCGCTTGGTCCGGCAAATTCAGCGCAAAGAAGCGGAGCTCCATCCGGAGTGGGCACCAACACTTAGGGCGTTGGGCGACAGCGACGAAAAGCTAGCGCGCAAAGATCAGGAATTGGCGCTCGCCGATCTTGTGATCACGCCCAGCAGTTTCGCCAAAAACAGTGTCGCCCTTGCTCCGGAACTGACGTCCCCAGTATTCGTGGTACCTTATGGCGCTGGTCCGGTTGACGCCCACCCGGACCGGGGGCAAAAGGGCGGCAAATTGCGGGTACTTTTTGTGGGAGCGTTGAGCCAGGCAAAAGGACTCGGTTATCTATTGGAGGCAATCGCCCATTTGCAGCGAAACATCGAGTTCACCTTAATTGGGCGTCGAGTCAGCCCTGCCGTTCCGGCGTCCTCCGTTCTGGACAGTTATCGCTGGATACCCTCCCTGGCCCCTGACGAGTTATTGCAGGAAATGTCCCGGCATGACGTTCTCGTTCTCCCGTCGTTACATGAAGGCTTTGGTTTGGTCATGACTGAGGCGATGGGCCAGGGTCTTGTCGTGATCACGACGCCTCATACCGCTGGTCCGGACCTGATCACAGACAGCGTCGATGGATTTGTGATTCCGATCCGTTCCGCGACAGCGATCGAGGAAAAACTGGATCTCTTGCTTCACGACCGCAATCGACTTAGGGCAATGCAGGCAGAAGCCCGGGAAAAAGCGCTTGCTTATACTTGGGAAAACTATCGCCAGCACCTCGTTCGACTGGCACGAGAAGTAGTGGATACACCCTTCGAGTCATGAGGGGCATTGCCGATCGGCGGAGCAATCCCGCCCAGCAAAATCTACCGAGGATCTTTCATCCGTCGGACACGATTCACAATATCCGGCGTCTCATCTGGCTCTATCTTTGGTTGCTCGTCTTTGAGGGCGTTTTCCGCAAATGGTTCCTCCCACAGTTTTCCGCGCCCCTTCTGCTCATCCGCGATCCGGTTGTTCTGTTGATCTATCTCTTGGCTCTGCGCGCCCGAATTTTTCCCTGCAATATCTACATCATCTCGCTCGCAATCATTGCGATCTTGTCGTGGGCAACCGGGATTATTGTGCTCCTGCCGTACTTTCCGATTCAGACGATTATCCTGGTGACGGGCTATGGACTTCGTTCCAATTTCCTGCATCTCCCGCTCATCTTCATCATTCCGGCGGTCTTTGACCTTGAATGCGTGAAACGCGTCGGGTGGTGGACCATTATCGGCATGATTCCGATGGCGGTACTGATGGGTTTCCAATTTGCCGCGAGTCCTGAATCCTTTATCAATCGTGCCGCGGGCCTTGGCGAGGGCACCCAGATCCCGGCAGGCGGCGGCAAGATTCGGCCAGCGGCTGTCTTTTCGTTCACATCTGGAGCGGTTTACTATGCCAGTGCCTCGGCCGCTTTTCTCCTGCATGCGATGCTGGCAAAACTTCCGTATAAAGCCTGGCTGCTCTACGGGGCGGGCGCGGGCTTAATCGTTTCGCTGGGCGTGTCGGGGAGTCGCTCGGCGGTACTCGCGGTCCTTGTGGTCGTCGCTTCGCTCGGGGTGATCTTACTTGTGCGACCGAATCTCGTGAACAGGCTTGGGCGTCACTTACTC
>Ga0207645_10003958_pt1 | contig 11056 bp, 9 predicted proteins | sample KBSM53metaG_FD_184331 | JGI IMG/M metagenome (GOLD analysis project Ga0207645, IMG submission 184331) | Miscanthus rhizosphere microbial communities from Kellogg Biological Station, Michigan, USA - KBS M5-3 metaG (SPAdes) (version 2) | ecosystem: Host-associated > Plants > Roots > Rhizosphere >...
CACTGGCCGAGTTGAAGATGTTCAGCGAAGCCGATCTGCGGGCCATCGATCGCGACAATGCTGTGAGGCTGTTGCCTCGACTCAAGAACTGAAGACGACACACCGAGCACAGAGGCACCGAGAATCATCTTGAAAAGATATCTCCGTGCCTCGGCGCCTCTGTGTGTCGTGATCAATTATTCGTAGTAGGCGGGCGACTTTTTCAGTTTCGCGTTCGCCACGAAGTCGTGTTCGATCCAGATCTCCGTCTTCGTCCGCTTCAGGTATTCCTCGATCATCACGCGCGATGCCGCTGACTGCTGAACGTTGAACTCCGTGTCCGGCGGCGGGCGATGCAGCGTGCGCTCCTGTGGATAGTGATACAGGTCGCCGGCCACCATCACGCGTCCGGTCTTCGCGAGATTGAGCACGAGGACCTGATGTCCCGGTGAATGGCCAGGCGCGGCCTTGAGTACGACTTTGCCATCGCCGAAGACGTCGTACTCGTCCTTGTCGAGACTAATCGACTTGGAGTCTTTGATCTTGTCGAAGAAGGTGCGGTTGACGCGCATGTTGCCCTCTTCCCACATGAACGCCCGCTCGGCCGGCCTCGCCAGCCACGTCGACGCGGCAAACAAGTTGGCGTTGGCGTTGTGATCGACGTGCGCGTGCGAGAAGGCGAAGTACATGATGTCGGCAGGACGGTAGCCGAGATCCGCAAGCTGGCTCGCCAGCGTCCGCGGCACAGTCGTCACCGCGGCGGACGTCGCTGTCGGATTCCCCTGCTCGCCGCGGGCCCGCGCCTCGACGGTGTCATCCGGAAGGATGCCGAGGTCCCACATCAACGTGCCCTTCGGGTGGACGACGAGGAAGCACGGGACCGAGAAGCGCGTCTCCCCCACTTCTTCCGGCGTGACCTTATAGCGTTCCGTGCCCGCGCGATTGACGTTGATGACGCCGCAATCGAACACGTAGAGCCGCACCGTTTTCGGGGTCTGAGGTTTTCCGGAACTCTGTCCAGCCACGCGGTCCACACTCGCCAGACCAGCCACAAACGCAATCGCGCCGAACCACAAAGCGGTTGACCGATGCCACATCGTGAACCTCCCATCAGCATCTGCTCGCGCGACGACACACCGAGGCACCGAGGCACGGAGAAATTTTGGTTCTTCTCGGTATCTCAATGCCTCTGTGTGTCGTGATCGTTTAGACCGCCGAAGTCAGTTGATGATCGCCTGCCGGATCGCGTTCTCCACATCGGCGCGCATCTGCCCACCCGATCCGCCCTGGATGAAATAGATCGACACGAGTTGCTCGGCAGGCTCGACCCAGAAGCTGACGCCGGTGCCGCCCGCCCAGCCGTAGGCGCCCTTCGACACGCGAAGATCGGCAGCGACCGGATCCATGACGACCTGCATGCTCAGGCCGAATCCCATGCCTCGTGGTGGCCGGCCGAACTGTCCGTTGACCATGTCACCGGTGTGATTCGACGTCATCAGCGCGATCGTCTGCGGACTGAGATAACGGCGGCCGTTCAACTCGCCGCCGTTGAGCATCATCTGCGCAAACTGCAGGTAATCCTCGGCGGTGCTCATCATGCCGCCGGCGCCAGAGAAGTACACGGTCGAATCCGTTCGCGCCACAGCGCGCAATCCGTTGGGCGTCGACTCGGACATCGTCACGACTCTTGCCGCCTTGCCCGCGGGCGCAAAGAAACCGGTGTCCTGCATGCCGAGTGGACCGAGCAGCCGGTCCTGCAGGAACTTGTCGTAGGTTTGACCCGAGGCGATTTCAACGACCCGGCTGAGAACATCAAAGCCGGCCGAACCGCTGTAGCGCCACAACGTGCCCGGCTGGAAGTCCAGTGGAACCGCCGCGAGCTTGGGAATGTACGTGGCCAGTGTGTCCGCCGGCGTGCGCGGCGCGACGCGAGCCGCATCCGCCGCGCCCAGGCCTCCGCTCACCAGACCAGATCCATGCTTCAACAGGTCGGCGATCGTGATTTGACGATTGGCGGACACGACGTCGTACTGCGGAGCGGCGGCCGCGCCTCCCTGTCGCCCCTGCGGCGCCGCCGGCGCGCCGGGTCGCGGCACCGCCACTTTGTTGAGACTGGCGAACTCCGGGATGAATCGAGAGACCGGATCGTTGAGGCGAATCTTCCCTTCCTCGACGAGCATCATCACCGCCACGCCGGTGATCGGCTTGGACATCGATGCGAGCCGGAACAGGTTGTCCTTGGCCATCGGCTTCTTGGTGTCGACGTCCATGACCCCCTGGGCTTCGAAGTGAGCGATCTTGCCGCGACGAGCCACGAGCGTCACGGCACCAGCAACATCGCCAGCCGTGACGTGGCGCTGAACGGCTTCACCGATGCGCTTCAGCCGCTCCGTGGACATCCCGACGTCTTCGGCTTTGCCAGTCGGGATCGACGCTGCGGCGAGCGGCAAGCCGGCGAGAACGACGACGATCACTGGAAGCCAAGCTCTGAGTAATGGCTGCATATGCGGCCTTCCTTGAATGAATGCGCTTGACCAGGATTTTTTCGTAGAGGCGGATGGTTCTCTGGTCCTCAGCCGCGCCGCAGCGGGACCAAGGACGAGGAACCAAGGACGGACCAGGCACGAAGACCCAGGGACCAATTACGCCCGCAAACACAGCCGCAAGTCTACCCTGTCGAGAGTTGACGCGCGACGGCCCGAGAAGCACGATGGTGCTTACCGAGGAGAACCACGACTGCAGATCATCGGCGTCCTCGACCTGCTGGGCGGACTCGCCGTGCACGCGCGAGCCGGAGCGCGCGATCGCTACGCGCCGGTACAGCATGCCGCCGGCTGGCCGATCGATCCGGGCAACGCCCGGACCCTGGCTGAGATCTACACCGACGTCCTGGGGATCTCGCAGATCTACGCGGCTGATCTCGATGGCATCCTCCATCGGCGGCCTCACGACGACATGACGCGGGGGCTCGCCTCCCTGACTGCGCCGCTCTGGCTCGACGCAGGTATCCGATCGGTCGACGATGCGCGGCGGGCGATTGCCCTTGGCGTGAGTCGCGTGATTGTCGGACTCGAAACGCTGCCGTCCTTCGATCTGCTCTCGGACATCTGTGCCGCAGTCGGCGGTGACCGCGTGGCATTCAGCCTGGACCTGCACGACGGTCAGCCGCTCATCACCAGCGGCGATGACGCGGCTCGCGTTGATAACTCGGCCCGCGTTGGGGACGCACAAACACCCGAGGAGATCGCCGCCCTGGCGGCCATCTCAGGAGCGAACACGGTGATCGTCATCGACCTGGCGCGAGTCGGAACGGGCCGTGGGATCGATGTCGGTCTCTTGAGCCGCATCCGCTCGGCCGTGCCGGGACCGAGTCTGGTTGCGGGCGGCGGCGTCCGCGGGTGGGATGATCTCGTGCTGGTCGCTCGAACAGGCTGCGATGCGGCCCTCGTCGCCACGGCGCTACACACCGGGGCGATTTCAGCTGAACAGATCGCTGCAGCTGCGACTTTGAACTTCGGGACCTCTGACTTGTGAACCTGAGACCTGAGACCTGAGACCTGAGACTTTGACCTAAGACCTTTGACCTAAGACCTTTGACCTTACTTTTGACGTTTGACCTTTGACCTTCGTCTACTTCCCATCTACAGAGAACGCGAGAAGCACATTGCCGGGCATGAAGCCGATCGTGCTGTAGCCGGAATTGACGAACACCATACCCCCGGCAATCGTCGCACCCGGACCGTTGATCGATCCGCCGCGCGCGGGCACGTCGTTCACGGTGTCGTACTCGTTGATCGTATTCACATCGAGAACTGTTTTACCGCTACTGCTGTCGTAGGCGCGGAAGTGGCCATCCAGGCTGCCGGAGAAGACGACGCCCGGAATCGATGACACCGCAGCCGGCTGCCCGGTGCTGCACCCCTGGCGTCCGGAGCACGTGTCCGTTGGCGGCGGCGCCGCCCACCGTTGCGACCCGTCAGCGACGTTCAGTGCCACGAGACCCCCGGCTTGGCCTGGTTTCTTTTCCATCGCGCTCGAGAGAGACGCATATACGGTCGATCCCTCGACCGAGAAGCCCCATTCGATTCCACCAAGCACGCCACCGTCGCCTGCCTGTGTCTTCCACATCACGTCGCCCGTATCCGGGTTGATGCCGAACATCGTGCCGGACTTCTGCCCGGCCAGCAACACGCGCTGTCCGCCCGTTACCGTGACGAGCGCCGGTGAGCTGCCGAAGTCGTGATCGGGACCTGCCTGCGACGGACAGTTCACCTTCTCTGACGCGACATTCCCGAAGCAGCCCGTGTTCCACGCGTCGCCAGCGAGTGTCTGTCGTATCCACAGGACCTTGCCGCTATCCAAGGCGAGCGCCATGATCGCGTCGCTCTCAGGCGCGGCCGGGCTTGAATAGCTGTCCCCGGTCGTGATGTAGAGGTGATTGCGATCCGGATCCAGTGCCGGTGCCGACCACACCCCGGCTCCAGATGGCGCGCGAAGCTGAGTACCGACGCTGTTCTTGCCCACCGGCTCAGGAGCGCGAGGAATCGTGTACGTCTTCCAGATCTGTTTGCCGGTTGCCGCATCGAGTGAGACGACGCTCCCTCGGAAGGTGCAGCACTCGTACGACGGAATCACCGCCGTTCCTTCCTCGAGGGATGACACCGGCACGTAAAGGCGTCCGTTGTGGAAAACGACGCCGCCCGTGATCATCGCGTCGAGGTGATCCTCCACTTTCACCTTCCACTTGAGCGCGCCCGTTCCGGCATCGAGGGCGTAGACCTGCGCGTGCGCATCGCCGAAGTACACGGTGGCGCCGCTGCCACCGGTGCTGCGCATCACGACAGGCGTTGACCTGGTGCCGGCATCGGCTTCGAAGGCCCACACGAGGCAACCGGTTTGCCGGTCCAGCGAATACATCACGCCGTTGCGACTGCCCACGAACACGCGGTTCCCTACGATTGAAACCTGCGAGCCCGATGCCGATGCGCCCGCAAATCCAAACGACCATTTGAGCTTGAGGCGGGGAACGTCAGCCGCTGTGAGCCCAGCGGCGTCCGCGGGCTGATGCCGCGAGTTCTGCAGATCGATTCCCCATCCATTCCACGAGGCGCCATTCAGCACATCGCCGGCTGTTGCGCCAGTCGTGCTGCAGTACGCGCTCTTGGGAATGACGGCGATCGGCGATCGATACGATCCCGCAGGGCGGCCGGTGAGGAACTCCGCCACCGCGCGGCGTTCGGCAGGACTGAGCGCGGCACCCTGCCGGCGCATGCTGAACGATGCCAGCTCGCTTTCGATGTGCTCGGGTGACATTGCGCCCAGGGCCTGCCGCGTCGGCATTCGGGGCAGCGAGCCTTCGTGGCAGCTCGCACACCGCTGCTTATAGACGGCGGCGCCCGGCGGAGCGGCCTGCTGCGCTGCCGCCACACAGGGCCACAGCAATACCAGGGACACACTCGCGAGCGTCGTCCAGCGCATAGATCTCGCCCCTCATTCTCTACGTCAACGTCACTCGATAGACAGCCGATTGGCCGAAGTTCTCTTCCACTTCCATCTCGATCGCGGTCAGGTCGCGCGCGCCCATGGACTGCAGCTCACCGTGCAGACGTTCCGTCAGCAACTGCGCCAGCATTTCCACCGTGGTGTTCGGGATCGGCAACAGGGCACAGTCTTTACGCGGGAACACGTATCGGGGTTTACCGTCAACCGACACCGCGACCGATTCGCCGTCTTCGACGACGCGAACACGCTCGCTCTTGAGTGGAAGCAGCACGAGATGGTCGATCTCGTCGCAGAGCCGCTTCATGATCCGTTTGAGCTCGACGAAGTCGAAGACGAACCAGCTCTCCTGGTTGAGCGCCCCTTCAACCGTGACGCTCGCGCGGTAATTGTGGCCGTGCAGTCCTTCGCAACGATGACCCGCGAAGGTGATGAAGTGCGCCGACGCGAAGACCAGGTAATCCTTGGTCACCGAAACGCGGAAGTTACCGCGTCCCTGCATGAAGCCTTCAGCCCCCACTTTTCACCTTTGACTTAACTTTGACCTAACTTTTGACCTTTGACTTTTGACCTTTGACCTTCGTAACCGCCGCCCAGCAGCACGACGAACAGCGCGGCGGCTGTGAGGTCGGCCGTGGTCCCGGGGTTGCCGCTGTTTCTCTCATCGCGCAGTTCACGATCGAACTCGTCGAGCGCCCGTCGTCCGGCGTCAGACCGGACACCTCCCGCGGCAAGCACGGCTCCCGCGCGCGTCGAGACGTCGGCGGCAAGCGCCGCGCCACTCCGCCTTCCGATGTGCGTATCGGGGACGGCGGCGAGAATCGTCAGGAACGTTTCCACCACGGCATCGTCCCAGGAGAGCTCCGCGCGGCGGGCCCGCTCGAGCGCAGGCACCGCCATTCCGAACGTTACCTCAAATCCCGTCGCGTACTCGGACGCGACAGTATCTCGATGCGCCGCCAGTCGCATCACCTCAACGAGCGTCATCGTCGGCTCGGTAGACACATCCTGCGCGTTCGCGCGATCCAGGCCGCCAGGGCTGGCGAGACGGATCGCCGCATACGCCTGCCTGGCGTCGTCAACGGTCGTTGCCGCGAGCACGTCGCGGACTTTTTCCTGGAGGCTTCCATCTGCTTGCGCTAGAGACGCCGCGCGGGCCAGCGGAGCAAACAGCAGGACAATGCCGAGGTTCGTATTGGATCGCGACCATTGCGCGGTGGCTTCAATGGCGTGCCGCACCGTCTCGCCGACACCGTGCTCACCTGCAGCGGCGAGCGGTTCTCCAATGGCCAACGCACTGGCGAGAAAGTCCTCGTAGCGAAGATCGGCGAAGTGCCGCCCTGGTGAAACATTTCCCGGCTTCGGAGCGCTCACCTCGAGCAGACAGGCGAGTTGCGCCGCCAGACCGACGTTCACCGGCCGGTGACGTCGATCTACTGCCAGCAGCGCCGAGGCCAGATCGCGATGCGCACTGCTCATGCTGGTAACGGTTCCTCCGGACGATGAGAGGCCGTTCCGGGATTTACGCATCGGTCCACGTGCTCGACGATCGCGGCGGCCACATCGACGCCGGTGGCCTGTTGCAATCCCTGCCATCCAGGGATGCCGTTGACCTCGATGACGTAAGCCGACCCATCGCGTGCCGGCAATACGTCGACACCGGCGTAGTCTGCGCCGACGGCCGCTGCCGCTGTGAGGGCGATACGCTCGATCTCGTGAGGAACGGCAACCGCCGTGGCCACGCCGCCAATGGCGACATTGGTGCGCCAGTCTCCCGCGGGCGCCCGGCGCTCGATGGCCGCAATCACGCGACCGCCGACGACAAAGACGCGCAGATCGCGTCCGGCATGATCGATGGCGCGCTGCACGTAGAAGACCGACTTGATCTGATCGAGCGCCCGCACGACGCGGAGCGCGGTCTCGGGATCGCTCACTCGCACCATCCCGTGGCCAAGTGACCCGAAGATCGGCTTGATCACCACGTCGCCCATGGCTCGGACCGCCGCCATCGCGTCCTCGACACGCTCACAGACCACTGTTTCGGGCACGAGCAGGCCGGCATCGTGCAGCAGCGTTGTCGTGTAGAACTTGTCCACCGAGCGCTCGATCGCGCGCGGCGAATTCACGACGCGTACGCCGCGATTCTCGATCCAGTGCAGCGCGTCCACGCGATAGATCACCTGTTCCAGTGAACCGCCCGGAATTATCCTGGCGAGAACGACGTCGGCGTCGAGAAGGGAAATCTGGTCGCTGGTCAGGCGGGCCTGAAGGCCCACCTGTACACGGAGCCTCGCGGTGAGACCCTCATACGGCACGAGCGCGGCGAGGTGGCCGCGCTCGGTCAGCGCCCTGATCAATTCATCGGTGTGCCAGCCGGTGCGCGCGCTCAGAATGACGACGCGCATCATCAGCCTCCGAAAAGAGAGGCCCGCAGCACATCGACGTTCGGCTGCCCGGCGTGAAACGTGCGCCCGCTCGAGGCGCTCGTCAGCCACACCTCCGCGGGACTGAACAGCATCGGATCGATCTTATAAAAGTCGTTGTTATACCGCTTGAAGATGTCGTAGAAGGGAGTGCCGTAGTCGGGCGATGTCGATGACGGCAGCCTCTCGGCGAGCTGCGCCAGCTCCTCGTCCTCGCTATAGATCGTGTAGCGCACCTGCCCGCCGTAAAGCACGCAGTCGTTCGTCCTGCCGATCGCTCGGAGATCATTCTTCGCGACGGGCGGCAGTGGCGCGGTACCAATGGCGCTGGCGACCCTGGTCACGTCGAACCCGAGCGTGTCCATCTTGTGCAGGCCGGTCTCGATCGAGCGCGCGACGATTTGCACCGTCCCGGCCAGGCTCGCCGTCGGAGCGACGGCAAAAGTAATTCCGTTCGGCGAGACGCCTGCCTTGCGTGCCACCCAGGCGGCCACGTCATCGGTCGGCAACGTGCGTCCCTCCAGCACGAGCACACCGCGTGACGCTTCTTCCGCGTAGCCGAGTTTCTCGAACAGCTCCTTCTCGACGCGCGCTTTCGCCCGGAGCGGTCCCGAGCCCATCGCGAAGAATCCCTCGGGGTTGATGGCCCAGCCGGCGTACTGCGACGCCATACACGACGCAGCTGGGTGATCCGTCCAGACCTGCACTCCCGACCAGCTGTCGCTGCCGATCGTGAGAGGGACATACGCGACGTGCCCCAAGCCTCCCATACATAACTCAGCCAGCATCAATCCGGCCTCGAGTCCGCCCGGCACGTTGACTCCCGCATCGATCACGCGCGCTCCGGAGGGAAGGGCCTGAAGGCCCATGCGGAGATCGTACGCGCGCGCGGCATATCGATTGGCGAGCGCCCACGCGCGCTCGTTCATCCCGAGCTCACTCACTCAGCCTCCTCAGCGTTGCGAAATATCAGGGATCTTCGTATTCTTCGTGTTCTTCGAGATCGTTGTGAACTTCCTGAGTGTGATGATGACACGGCTTACGTGCGCACTGCTTCTCATTGGCGCAGGACTGCTGCCTCTCGCGGCGCAAGCGCCAGGCACAGCGACCGGCCCTCTGCTCTTCGAAGGCGCCCGCCTGATAGTGGGCGACGGCCGTCCGCCCGTCGAGAACTCGGCCTTCCTCGTCGAAGGTTCTCGCATCACGCAAGTCGGGACACGAGGCTCTTTAAAGCGGCCGGCAGGAAGTACCGTCGTCGATCTCCAGGGCAAGACGGTGATGCCCGCGCTCATCGACGCGCACAGTCATCTTGGATACACCGACGTACGAACCGGCGACACATCCTCGACGCACTACACGCGCGAAAACCTTCTCGATCACCTGCGCCGGTATGCGTACTACGGCATTGCGGCCACGCTCAGCATGGGGCTCGACCGTGGTGAGCTGCCGTACGAACTACGGGCGAAGCCGGTCGATGGCACAGCACTTTTTCTCACCGCTGGACGCGGCATCGCCATGCCCAACGCGGGCCCCAACGCGTTGTATTGGCGAGACGCACCTTACGGCGTCACCACCGAGGCTGAAGGGCGTCAAGCAGTGCGCGAGCTGGCCGCGAAGAAAGTCGACTTCGTCAAGATCTGGGTCGACGATCGGAACAAGACCGTCACGCCGCTACCGCCGTCGCTCTATCGGCCGATCATCGAGGAGGCACACGCCCAGGGGCTTCGTGTCATCGCGCACGTCTACTACCTCGCGGACGCCAAGGAGCTGCTGCGCGCCGGCATCGACGGGTTCGCGCACGGGATCCGGGATCTGGAAGTGGACGACGAGATCATGGCGTTGTTCAAAGCGCGCCCTCAGTTCTTTCTGATCCCGAACCTGCCCGACACGCCGCCCTTCGGCAACGATCTCGTATGGCTCAGCGAGACGCTCCCGTCGGCACAGATCGAAGCGCTGAAGCGGGCCGCCGCAACGACGCTCTCTCGACCGCGCCTCTTCGACGTGCAGGCGCGCAGCCTGAAGAAGCTCGCGGCCGCCGGTGTGCGCATCGCTTTCGGAACCGACGCCGGGATCGGAGCACCGTACGGCTGGTCGGCACATGCCGAGATCGCCGATATGGTCGCCGCAGGCATGACGCCGGCGCAGGTCATCGTCGCTGCGACGCGCACGTCAGCGGAAGTACTTCGCCTCGATCAGCTCGGCACGATTGCCGCCGGCAAGAGCGCCGATTTCATCGTACTGAATGCCAATCCGCTCGACGACATCATGAACACGCGGCGCATCGCGCAGGTCTACCTGCGCGGCCGGCAGATCGATCGGACGTCGTTGAGCCAAAGCTGGAACCGAAACTGATAGCCACGAAGATCCTTACAAGGCCACGAAGCACACGAAGATCAGGAAGATCACGAAGGCTACGGTGGAACGTCGCCGAAGGGGCGGCCTCCCTTCAGGAATTTCAGCACGATGTCGTTGAAGAGCGCGGGCTCTTCCCAGGCGATTGAATGGCCGGCTTCTGGAACGGTGGCCCATTGAGCGCCTTTGAGGTGGCGCGCCCACATCTTCATGAGTCCTGGCGGCGCGAGCAGATCCGCGTCCGCGGCGATCACGAGCGTCCGTGTCGTGATCGTCGCGAGCTTGGCGAACGTGTTCGGCGAGCTGAGTGGCTGCGCAGGAGCGTCTGGTTGGCGCGCATGCTCTTCGATCTCGAGCCAGCGTTTCGTGCCTTCGGGATTGCCGCCGCGATACGAAGGGCCGACTTCGCGAAAATGCGCCGGTAATGTTCGGATGCCGGGGATTTCGAGTCGTGCGATGACGTCCTGTACTTCTTTGTCGCTGACCGATCCGGTGCTTGCCGCAACGATGAGGCTCGACAATCGTTCGGGGTGAGTAGCCGCGTAGTCGAGAGCGACGAACCCGCCACCGGCAACGCCGACCAGGTGGAATCGGCGGAGCGACAGGAAATCCGCGAGCGCATGCAGATCGCCGGACGTATGCCCCGGCTGCGGACCGGTTGCTGGATCGGCCTGGCTGCGACCCCACCCGCGCCGATCGAAAGCGATCACGCGGTAGCCAGCCTTGCCGAGCGCGTCGATCTGAGGTTCCCAGCTTTCGCTCGTCCCTGTATTCGCGTGCAGCAGGACGACTGGTTCGCCGTT
>Ga0207645_10003961_pt1 | contig 11055 bp, 9 predicted proteins | sample KBSM53metaG_FD_184331 | JGI IMG/M metagenome (GOLD analysis project Ga0207645, IMG submission 184331) | Miscanthus rhizosphere microbial communities from Kellogg Biological Station, Michigan, USA - KBS M5-3 metaG (SPAdes) (version 2) | ecosystem: Host-associated > Plants > Roots > Rhizosphere >...
CGGCCGGCATCGCGCCCTTTGCATTCAGGGCAAGGTTTAGCAGTACGCCCTCGACCTGATGGGGGTCGGCGAAGGTCGGCCAAAGGCCCGCTGCGAGAACGGTCTCGATGTTAACATCCTCTCCAAGGGAGCGGCGGAGGATTTCGAGCATGTCGGTGACGAGCCGGTTGAGATCGACCCGCCTAGGCTCGAGCGCCTGGCGGCGGGAAAAGGCGAGCAGGCGCTGCGTGAGCTGCGCCGCGCTGTCGGCGCCCTTTATGGCCGATTGCACCGGCTTTGTGAGCTTGGCGGCAAAGTCGAGCGCCGCTTGCGGCGCCTTCTCGATCTGCCGCCTGATCGTGTCCAGATTGCCGATGATGATGGTGAGCAGGTTGTTGAAGTCATGCGCGATGCCGCCCGACAATTGTCCCACTGCTTCCATCTTTTGAGTTTGCCGCAGAGTCTCTTCCGCCTCGTGGCGAAGCTTCGATTCGGCCTCGAGCTCCGCGGTTCGCGTGATCAGGCCTCTCAAGGCTTCGCGGGTCGAGCCTGCCAGAATTGCAGAGAGGACCAGCGCAGCCAGCAGCGCGAAGCCGATCAGCCCGCCAAGCACGTATCTGAGGAGTGCGGCTCGCGACTGTCGCTGCGCGAGGAGGTCGCGCTCGGTGGCGAAGATCGCTTCGACTTTTCTCTGATACCACTCAGGAGCTCCCGGTCCTCGCGCGAATTGATGGCGGCAAGCGCCGCGTCGCGCTGTCCCTCTTTGGCGGAGACTACTCCCTTGCTAAGTTGCTCGGCCTTGGCCCGCAAAAGATCGTCGAGCTTCTTGACGCGCGCCTGCTGGAAGCTGTTGTCGGCCGTGAGCGAGCGGAGCTTATTAAGCTCGGATCGAGCCGCCTCGAGAGAACTATCCAATGGTTTCAGATCGTCAGGGTCCGAGCTCAAAAGAAAACTGCGTAGAGCGCTTTCGGCGTCCCTGGTGGAGATAAGCAAAGTCTGAGCGGTCTGTTGCACCTCGAGCGTGTGCAGGACCCACATGTCGGCAATCCGCGACCATACGAGGCCGATTGCCATCGCCACAGCCGCTGCGAGCACGAGAGTGAAGCCAATAATGTTGATCAGGCGGGCCTTCCGCTGCAATTGCTCGGCTTTGACGAGGCGTGCGGGCACGTCGAAGGTCCCATTCAAAAATAAAGAAGATCAAGCCCTGGCGGAGCAGGCGTGGGCTGGATAGAGTCGCGTTGAAGCAGGAGACACGCAAGCAATTTTTGGGAAGTGAGCTGTCGTGCCGCGTATCCTAGTCGTTGACGACGAGCCGCTCATTTCAATGATGGTCGAGGCTTGGTTGAACGAGCTCGGCTATGAGGTGGTTGGGCCGGCCGGCTCGGTGCAGGATGGGCTCAGGCTCATCGTAAGCCACGAGCTGGACGCGGCGATCCTCGATATCAATCTCGGCGGCCAAGATTGCTACGTGGTGGCCAATACGCTCCAGCAGCGCGGGGTGCCGTTTGTCTTCGCCACCGGCGGCAGCGAGATGGGTGCCGCCGCGAGTTTCAAAGACCCGATCTTTCTGCGCAAGCCCTTCGATTTCGAGAGTGTGAAAAAGGTGCTCGGCAAGCTGCTCAATCAGCGTGCTGCCTAGGCAAAATGCGCTGCTAACTGCGTGTAGCTCCGGCTAATACACCCGCTCTTTCGGCTCGATGTAAGCCACCTCGTTCGAGAGTGTGAAATTGTGCACCGGGCGGTAGTCGAGCCGCACCTCGTGCGTGCCGTAGTCGGCATATGAGAGCGTGTGCTTCATCCATTTGGCGTCGTCGCGCTTCGGGAAGTCCTCGCGCGCATGCGCGCCTCTAGACTCTTCGCGCGCGAGCGCGCCCTGCACGGTCACGGCCGACTGCGAGATGAGATTGTCGAACTCGAGCGTCTCGATCAGGTCGGTGTTCCAGATTAGCGAGCGGTCGCTGACCTTGATGTCGGCGGCATCGTCCCACACGGCGCGGATCGCTGTGACACCCTCCTTCAGCACCTCCTTGATGCGGAACACGGCGCAGTCGCGCTGCATGGTCTTCTGCATGCGGAGCCGAAGTTGAGCGGTTGGCGTTGAGCCTTCGGCATATCGGAAGCGGTCGAGCCGCTCGATTGCATTTTCGACCGCGCCCTTGGGCAGCTCGGGAATGGCGCTGTCCTTCTGGATCAATTCGGCGCAGCGATGCGCCGCGGCGCGGCCGAACACGACGAGATCGATCAGCGAATTTGAGCCGAGCCTGTTCGCCCCGTGCACCGAGACGCAAGCCGCCTCGCCGAGCGCCATCAGCCCGGGCACGGTCGCATCGGCGTCACCGTCACGCGGTGAAATGGCCTCACCATGCATGTTGGTGGGGATGCCACCCATGTTGTAGTGGCAGGTCGGGATGACGGGGATCGGCTCTTTGCTCACGTCGACGCCGGCGAAGATGCGAGCGAGCTCCGCGATGCCGGGCAGCCGCTCGTGCAAGAGTTGCGGCGGCAGATGGTCGAGGTGGAGATGCATGTAATCCTTATCGGTGCCGTGCCCGCGACCTTCCCTGATCTCGATGGTGATGGCGCGCGAGACCACGTCGCGCGAGGCGAGGTCTTTTGCGCTCGTCGCGTAGCGCTCCATGAATTTCTCGCCTTCGGCGTTGCGCAGGAAGCCGCCCTCGCCACGAGCGCCTTCGGTAATGAGCACCCCCGCGCCATAAACGCCAGTCGGGTGGAATTGCACGAACTCCATATCCTGGAGCGGCAGGCCGGCGCGGAGCACCATGGCGTTGCCGTCACCAGTGCAGATATGCGCGGATGTGCAGGAGAAATAGGCGCGGCCATAGCCGCCGGTGGCCAGGATCACCTGGTGGGCGCGGAAACGGTGCAGCGTGCCATCCTGCATCGACAGAGCCACCACGCCGCGGCAGCGGCCCTCGTCGTCCATGATGAGGTCGATGGCGAAATACTCGATGAAGAACTCGGCCGAGTGGCGGAGCGCCTGGCCGTACATGGTGTGCAGCATGGCATGGCCGGTGCGGTCCGCCGCGGCGCAGGTGCGCTTGGCCTGGCCCTTGCCAAAATTGGTGGTCATACCGCCGAAGGCGCGCTGGAGGATCTTGCCGTCGTCGGTGCGCGAGAACGGCACGCCCCAATGCTCGAGCTCGTAGACTGCTTGCGGAGCATTGCGGCAGAGATATTCGATGGCGTCCTGGTCGCCGAGCCAGTCGGAACCCTTAACCGTGTCATACATGTGCCAACGCCAGTCGTCGGGGCCCATATTGCCGAGCGCGGCTGCGATGCCGCCTTGCGCCGACACGGTATGCGAGCGGGTGGGAAAGACCTTGGTAATGCAGGCTGTCCTCAGGCCGACCTCGCTGCAGCCGACCACGGCGCGCAAGCCCGAGCCGCCTGCGCCGACTACCACCACGTCATAGGCGTGGTCGGTGATGGGATAGGCGCGGCCATTGATCTTCGGCACGTTGTGCGGCGTTGCGTCTTGGGGGGTGGCGTCTTGCGGCATGAACTCTCAGCTTCCGAAACTGATCTTCAAGATGGCGACGATGGAGGCGAGGCCGACGCCTGCGGCGAAGAAGGTCGCGAGCAATATGACGATCACTTTGGCGCCGCCGTGCACGTAATCCTCGATGATCTCTTTCAGCCCGATACGCATATGGATCGCGGCCGAGATGATGAGGGCAAGGAAGGCGAGCGCGACCAGCGGGCGGGCGATGAAGGCGCGCATCATCCCGTAGTCAGCGCCAATATGGGTAACGATGGCGAGGATGAGGAAAATCACCAGCGGGATATTGGCGACGGCGGTCACCCGCTGACGCCAGAAGGTCTCGGTGCCACTGCGGGCAGAGCCGAGCCCGCGCACGCGCTTGAGAGCTGTCGCCATGGCTAGAACGCTCCCTTCAGCCAATAGCCCACCAGCCAAACGAGAATTGTCAGCACGGTCGAGCCGATGATGGTCGCGAGAGCGAAGATCTCGACGCTTGTCTTGTCGAGGCCATGGCCAGTGTCCCAGATGAGATGTCGGATGCCGCCGAGCATGTGGTGAATCAGTCCCCAGGAGAACAGGAAGAGCACGGTGCGCCCGACGATGCTTCCGAAGAAGCTCGACACCACGGCGTATTTCTCAGGCCCCGCGGCAATGGCCACCAGCCACCAGGCGAGCAGGAGGAAGCCGACCGCGTTGCCGAAGCCCGTGATGCGATGGGCGATCGACATCAGCATGGTGAGCATCGGCCGGTAAATCGACAGATGCGGGGAGAGCGGCCGATTCGCCGCGAGCTTGGCATCGCCCATGGTTTTTCGTGCTGTGTTTGCCCAGACAAACCTTGTCATAACGCAAGTGGCCGGGCCGGGGCAATCGAGCCGAGCCTAGGGGGTGATGACGCCGCAGGCGATGCGGTCGCCAGAGTTGCCGGCAGGATCGGTCTTGTAGTCGTCTGCGCCAGCGTGAATGACCAGCGCGGAGCCATCGGCGTCGAGCAACGGCGCCTCCCCGCTCAAGGTCACATTCGGCTCTAAGACCTCGACTTGCAGCTTGCCATCGGCGGGGACATGCAGGTTCGGCAGGTCGCCGGCGTGAGGGCCCTCGGGGGTCATGAAGCCGTGCTTGGTCTGGTCAGGGTTGAAGTGCGGGCCGGCCGATTTGAAGTCGGGGGGCTCGCATTTGCCTGTCGTATGGACGTGGAAGCCATGCTCGCCAGGAGGGACGGCCGTAAGATCGAGGCTGATGAGCACTCCGCTCGGCGTGACAGTGAAAGTGGCCGCGCCGACCTCCTTGCCGCTCGCGTCCCTAAGCACGGCAGAGGCAGTGTCCACCGCCAGGGCAGGCGCGGCGAGCGAGAGCGTTCCAGTGATTGAGGCTGCGAGCCAAAGAGTGGTTCGTCGCATAACGTTGTTTTCCTAGCGCGGGAGAGCGACCCAATAGTCCATATCGAGAACCACGCCGTCCTCGTGGCCGCCGTCGGGCTTCGATCCCGGATAGTCAGCGCAGGGGCGATCCTTGACGGCGAAGGTGCGGAGCCGGAGAGCGCCCATGTCGCTGCGGCCCTGAAGCTCGGCTTTGTCGAGCACCTCGCTCCAGGCATAGATGGTGTCGCCGGCGAAGGACGGCGCCACGTGGCGCGCGCCGTTCAGCCCAAGGACATGGAAGGCATTGGCGAGCCCATTAAAGCTCAGGCTCCGCGCGATCGAGATGATGTGCCCGCCATAGACGAGCCTTCGCCCGAACCGGCCCTTGCCCTCGACATGCTGATTGAAATGCACGCGGGCGGTGTTCTGGAATAGCCTCGTGGCGAGCTGATGCTCGGCCTCCTCGATGGTCTGGCCGTCGACATGGTCGATCTTGTCGCCGACTGAATAGTCGTCCCAGCGCTTGGGCGAGCCGGCGAGAGCATAGTCATAGCCCTCGATATCAAGCGGCGGCAGTGCCGCGCCGAGCGTCGACGGATCGACGCTCGTAGCAAGCTCTGGCACCACTGGCGCCGGCGCGGGCGCGTTCATGTCGCGCTTGTTGACCATCACCCAGCGCGCATAAGACAGCACCGGCTGTCCGCGCTGATTCTTACCGGTCGAACGCACATAGACCGTGCCGCTTTTCTTGTTGGAGTTCTCCTTGACCCCGATCACTTCGGAGGTCGAGGCGAGGGTGTCACCTGGAAAGACGGGAGCGAGGAAGCGGAACTCGGCGTAGCCGAGATTGGCGATTGCGTTGCGTGAGATGTCCGGCACGGTCTTGCCGATAACGACATGGAACACGAGCAAATCGTCGATTGGCGCGCGCGGATAGCCAATGTCATGCGCGAAAGCGTCTGAAGATTGCACGGCGAAGCGCGGCCCGTACAGCGCGGTGAACAGGCTGACGTCGCCGACCGTCACGGAGCGCGGTGTCGCGTGCACGATCTCCTGGCCGAGCTTGAAGTCCTCGAAGTAATTGCCGGTGACGGCCTTGTCGATTTGCTCGCTTTGCGTGTCGTTCATAGGTTGTTTCGCTGGTTAGAACGGCGACCATAGTTGGCGCCCTTTGCAGAGACAAGCGCCGGTGACAGATCGTCAGGTTGCGGCGGTCGAGGACTCATCTGGGATGGGACTCCGCGGGAAAAGCAGGCGCTGATAGAACCAGCCAATGCCGATCAGCACGGCGCCGAGGCCGAGGAAGGAGAGGGCGCGGTAGATGCCGGTGAGATCGGACATGTCGATGAGAAAGACCTTGAGCACCGTCAGCACGATTACCGCCGCCGAAGCGACACGCAAGGGAAGCGAGCGGAGCGTGATGCCGGCGGCAAGCAAGGCCACGCCGAAAGCAAGCCATACGGCCGAATAGGTGTATTGCTCGGCGTCGGAGACCGAGCCCGAGGTCAGATTGGGCCCGTGATAGAGCCTTGCCACTTCAAGGGTGATATAGGCAAGCGCGATGCCTAGCGCGACGAAGAGTGCCGTCAAGCTGTACCAGCGTGGTCTGCTGGTTCGCGTGATGCGCGCGAGTACGCCGGTGAGCATTGCTGGCAGACCGTAGCCGAGCAGAATCCAATTGATGAATGGCCCGCCGACATCCTCGCCGGTGAGCCAAGGATTGTCAGCGATGCCGAGACTGAACACGATGACAGCAAGGACGAGCGCAGCAAGCAGTCGTGCACCCCAATCGTGAACGACCCTTCCGCTGACCAACCGAAGCCGCTCTAGCCCGATGATCACGGCAAGGAGAAGCGAGACATCGAGTGCGGTCTCGGCCAGCGCATTCCCGCTCACGTTGGGATCGCCGCCCGTGATGTAGTGATTCGCCTCCATCACGATGAGAAGCACGGTGAACAAGATGGCTGCGGCGTCGACGATGCGAGACGGCGTGTCGTCAGTACGGCGGCGCAGCAGGGATCCGGCAAGCCAGAACGATGCCGCCGGTATGCCGTAACCATAGAGCAGCCAATTGAAGACAGGTGTGGTGCCAACCTTATCGCCGACGATGTGCGGGTCCCAAGCGATGCGCCCGAGAACGCCGAATGTTACCGCAGCGGCAAGCCAGCGGAGCGCGGGCAGAGGCCGCTGCTCGGCCACCCAGGCGATGCCGGGAACCATCAGCGCGAGCGCTACAGTTAGCCAGCCCTTCTCAAGGCCGAGACTGAGCGCAAGCGCAAGCGAGGCGATCGAGCCGGTGGCGAAAATCGCACTTGCCGCCTCGCTACTTGGCTCGCCACTCCGCCGGCTCAAAGCCTCGGTGGCAACGGCGAACAGCCCGGCGAGCGCGACGGCTGCGCCGGCAAAGGGAATTGAGCGATCGAAGCCGGCGATCCGCCAATAGAGCGCGATCAGAATGGCGATAGGCGCAGCGACAGCCGATCCAGCCCACAGCGCCGACACGAGTGGGCGCTCGCCGGGGCCCTGGGCGAGAAAGCCGAATAGGCCGAACAGCAGAGCGAAGGCCGCGCCGAGGGTTAGCGGCGTACCGAACAGATAGTGCTCAGGCTTCCACAGGCTGTCGGATGCGGGACCTGAGGGCAGGCCGAGCTGGCTGACATCGAAATCGAGCGACCAATGCAGGAAGATGAGTGTGACGAAGATCGCCGCAGCAGGTACGGCGAGCGCGGCTGCGTCGGTGCGCCAGGCAATCGCCAGTGTCGAGGTAACCAGCACGACGAACAGGATGAGAGCAAGCGTGTCGTGGCCACTTGCCAGCACGAGCAGCATGGCGGCGAAGAGATAGGCGATGAGGGTCGCCGATGAGACGAACTCGATCTTGCCGCGGACGACGTCAGGACCGAACAGGAAGCCGGAGACGATGAACAGTGCCGCGAGCGTGAAGCCGGCAGCGACGTGAAACACGTGTTGCGGCAAGGCCTGCAAGTCGTCGAGGCCGGGCAACGTCCAAAGCACGCTGGCAACCACTGCCGTCACTGCGAGCCAGCGCCAGAGTCGCGCCCGCGCGAGTGCGAACGACGCCGCGGTCACTACTGCAAGATAGAGATAGAGCGCCCAATAATTTGGCTCTTCGGTCGAAACGATGAGCGGTGTGATAAACGCACCAATCAGTCCGAGGCCGGCGAGCGCGGGTCCATGGATCAGCGCGGCAGCGAGCGTGCCGAGGGAGACGATGCCCAACAAGACGAAGGCGGCAGCAGGACCGATGAATCCATAGAGCGCGTAAGCCGCGTAGATGTCGGCATAGGCAATCGCCGTTCCTGCCGCTGTGAGCACGCTCGGGATATGCGCCTTGGGCAGTCCAGCAATGCCGCTCTTGATTTCGCGGCGCCGCGTCCATTCGCCGGCGGCGATCAAAGCGAGCGCGACGATGCCTGCGAGCAAGACCCGCGCGCCCGGACCGAACCAACCCTGCTCGATTGAGTAGCGCACGAGGAAAAAGCCGCCGAGTGCGAGCGCAATGCCGCCGGCCCAGACCACCCATTGCGTGCCGAAGCGTTCCTCGAGGCTGATGTGAGGTTTGGGCGGCCGGGCGGAGGGAGCCGGTACTATGACGGGAGATCCCTCCGGTGTGGCAGGTGCCGCCGGTTCCTCGATCTTGGCCTCTAGCTCCTTGACGGCTTCAGGTGCAAGTGGAGGCGGCGGAGCGGGCTGAAGCGCTCCTCCGGAGAGCTGCCCTTCAAGTCCGGCCAGCCTGAGTTCGAGCTTCCTCACTCGCTCGCGTGCGCCGATCGCCAAGACGAGGGCGACAATGGCCAATACCGGAAAGGCGATGACGAGAGCGATGAGGAGGGAGAACAGAGGGTCCATCAGCTTTGCGGTGTGCGCAGGAAGCCGACAGCCGGGCGCTCGCTACTGCCGTGGACAGGCCCTATCACCGAGATGCCTCGACCCAAGCGGGAGGCCTATCTAGCCTGAGGCTCTAAGGGAAGGGAATGCAGATTGCAGAATCAAAATGGCGATCCCCACTTTCGTGGGGACCGCCATTTCAGTGATAGCTTGAAGAGATCGACGCGTTAATTAAGCGCGGTCGAGCTCGGCAGGGAGATAGCTCGTCACTTCCATGCCAGCCTCGGACTCAGAGATCTCGGGTTTCAGCCACTCTTTCATGGTCGTCTCCTTCGGTGAACTAACAGCATAGATAATGGGGAATGGGCATGAGTCCCGCATGACGGCCCCATGAACAGGCTCTGAATGCCACATTAAGAAATTCTGACGAGAACACGTGGCAAATTCCCTGGACTTGGCGGCACTGGGATGGCCACGAGATATGGAGCCATTCCCTTTCGCTCGCCAATCGCGGTTATTCGCTAGGCTATCCGAACAGCGCCAAGGCCTTATCCACGGTGATCCAGATGCCCCAGAGCAGGGGAAGGCCGACCGCAAACCATGCGAGCGGCGCCACATCGAGGCGCCTGGGACTGAGCACGATGCCGGCGAGCCAGAGTGCGAGGCCGATCCACATCAGGAAGGGGCGATAGGCAAAGGAGCCAGTGGCCTCTGCCTTAGCGGTGGTGTCGAGGCATGGGCCCGCCGAGTAAAGCAGACATTCCCAGGCGCCGCCGATCCCGCCCACCTTGGTGTAAAAGGTGATCCACCAGACGATGGCGACTGCGATCAAGAGAAGCCCGATTGGCTGGAGCAAGCCAATGCCGGGCCGGGTGTCCTCGCGCTCCCTGATCTCAACCGCATGCATGGCCCTGTCGCGCGCGGTCTTGGTCTGCAATGCCTCGACCTCCTCTGGCTTCATAAACCATTTCTTGGCAAGCGGCCTGATCAGCAGATTGCAGATGAAGCCTGCCACGAGAAGTCCGGCAAGAACGTAGAAGATGGGGTGGTAGATCTGGTCGGGGGCAATGCCCGCGGCTTTGCGCGAGTCGTGCATGTAGTTCACGATCACGGGGCCGACGATGCCGGCGGTCGACCATGCGGTGAGCAGCCGGCCGTGAATGGCGCCCACGAACTGCGTGCCGAAAATGTCGGCAAGGTAGGCAGGGATGGTGGCGAAGCCGCCGCCATACATCGAGGCGATGAGACAGAAGGCGGCAGCGAACAATCCCAACATGCCGAGCGTGGCAAGCGTCGGTGCCGACGCGTAGCAGATGAAGCCCAAGGTGAAGAACAGGAAATAGGTCGTCTTGCGCCCGATCCTGTCCGACAGCGAGGCCCAAAAGAAGCGGCCTGCGATATTGAACAGGGAGAACAGCCCGACAAAGGCGGCACCGACCAACGCGGCTTGCGCCTTCTGGGCGTCATTGAATTGCGCGAAGCCTACGGTGGGATCGCCGAACAGGCGGCCGCCGAAGGTCTCCTGAAGCATCGGGGAGGCCGCGCCGATGATGCCGATACCGGCGGAGACGTTGAGACAGAGCACGAGCCAGATCAGCCAAAACTGCAGAGTCTTGTGGGCCTGATTGAGGTGGACGTGCCCCGTGGTGATCATCGCGTGGGAATTCGCCGGGGGCGTCCAGCCGTGCGGCTTCCACCCGATCGGCGGCAGCCGGTAACCGAACGCACCGCACATCATGAAGACGAAATAGATGATCCCCATGGTCACGAAGGTCTCCCACACGCCGACCGAGGTCGGGGTGGCGTAATAATTCATGAGGATAGTGGCGAGCGGCGAGCCGATCATGGCGCCGCCACCGAAACCCATGATGGCCATGCCGGTGGCCATGCCCCGTCGGTCGGGGAACCATTTGATCAGGGTTGAGACGGGCGAGATGTAGCCAAGGCCGAGGCCGACGCCGCCGATGATGCCGGAACCGAGCCACATCAGCCAAAGCTGATGGATATAGACGCCGACCGCCGAGATCATCAGGCCGCCGGACCAACAAAGCGCCGCTACAACGCCGGCGCGGCGCGGACCGACTCGCTCGAGCCATCCTCCCCAAATCGCAGCCGACGTGCCCAGCAGGACGAAGAACAGCGTGTACATCCAACCGAGATCGAACTGGGTCCAGTCGCAGTCGGTGGCAAACAGTGCGTGGCCGGTGATCGCGACCTTGCCCCAAAACGTAGTGGCGTCACCGGGGCAGGGGATCGGCTTGTCCAGCCCTTGCGCTACGGCCACGGCGCGGCCGAGAGGCAGCCAGAACACGCTGAAGCCGTAGGCCATGCCGATGCAGAGATGAATGGCGAGAGCCGCCG
>Ga0207645_10003965_pt1 | contig 11046 bp, 8 predicted proteins | sample KBSM53metaG_FD_184331 | JGI IMG/M metagenome (GOLD analysis project Ga0207645, IMG submission 184331) | Miscanthus rhizosphere microbial communities from Kellogg Biological Station, Michigan, USA - KBS M5-3 metaG (SPAdes) (version 2) | ecosystem: Host-associated > Plants > Roots > Rhizosphere >...
GGTCTTGACCGCCAGCGACGTCTCGCCGAAGCCCTCGTACGAGATCGGGATCTTCACGCCGCGCTTGCGGAACCACGCCGCGATCGAGCGGGCGCGATCCTGCGACAGCTTGAAGTTGTGCGTCGGGTTGCCGACCGTGTCGGTATGGCCGGCGATGTACAGGGTGATGCCGGCGTGCATGCGGCCGGCCGCGCTGTCCTTGGCCAGCGCCTCCTCGATCTTCGCGAACGCCGCCTCGACCTTCGGCACCTCGGGCGCGTCGATCTCCGCCGAGTCGGTCTTGAAGTTCACGTCGTCGTGGGGAATGTTCACGAACCAGGGCGCGATCTCGACGCCCACCCAGTTGCCCTGCGCGTCGTAGGCCCGCACCGCGATCTTGCCGACCGGCTCGTCGCTGGACGGGGTCCAGGTGACGATCAGCGGCGTGCCACCGGCGCGGCCCGTGAAGTCCTGCTCGTCGTCGGCGAGGACGGCGTTCGATTCGCCGTAGACGGTGATCTTCACCTTGCCCGCCGGCCGCGACATCTTGACCTCGAGGCGGTGCGCCTTCATGTCGACCTTGCTCTTGTCGACCTGGACCTTCAGCGCCGACGCGGGCGCCGCGCCAGATTTCGCCGCTGCCGCCGATCGCGCCGCGGTTATCACGCCCGCCAGCGCCAGAATCACGACTGCTCTCCTCGAGATTGCAGGCACGTCGCAATCCTACACCGACTCGGCCGTGGCGGTGGTCACCCGGCCTCTCCGGCCCTCGTGCTAACGTGGAAGCGGTGACGTTGTTCAGTCTCCGACGTTCGGCGCTGGCCCTGGCCGTCGCCGTGACCGGGTGGGCGACGGGCTGCGCGGTCACGCCGCACCCGGTGGTCGATCCGGGATACGCCGCGCGCGCGTACACGCCCCTGCGCGTGACGGTGCTGCCCCCCGACGTGTTCGTCGTCGTCGATCAGGTGGGTGACAACGATCCGGCCCAGTCGGCGGCGCTGGCCCAGCAGGTCTCGACCGAGATGGGAACAATCGCCGACCAGGTGCTGCGCGCCCGCGGGTACGACGCCGACTTCTCGGTGGGCTGGGACGGCGTGCGCGGTCAGGACGGGACCACGCTGGTCAGCCGCGAGGATCTCGGCGGCCTGGCGAACGGCGTGCTTGCGTTCGCGAACAGCCAGGACGCCGCCACCGAGGGGGCGCTCGCGACGCCGCGGGTGGTGGCGCCGGAGCTGGCGTCGCGGGTCGGCTGGGCGACTCAGTCGGACGCTGTCCTCTATCTGAACGTGAAGGGCGCGGTCGTCACGCCCGGCAAGCGCACGGCCAGCATCCTGGCGGGCGTCTTCTTCGTCGCCATCGTCGCGGTGGTGATCATCGCGCTGGCGGCGTCGTCCAAGGGCGGCGGCAGCAGCGGCGGCTCGAACGGCTTCCGCGGCTCGGGCGCTCCGGGCGGATCGTCGGTGGGGCGCGCGGCCGGCGGCGGCTGGCGCGGCACGCCCACCACGTCGCCGCGCGGGATACCGATCGCGACGCCGCGCGCCGCGCCCGTCTACCGCGGCGGCGGCGCCGCGCCGGTGCGGGCCGTGGGCGCGCCGGTTTACGTAGGCGGCGGGCCGCACGTCGGCATCGGCGTCGGTGTCATGGTGCCGCTCGACGGGCCGGTGTACACGCACGACGGCACCGTCGACTACGACGACCCGCTGTTCGCGGGCGATCAGCTGTACGTGTCGATGACGCTGGTCTCGACCTACGACGGGCGCGTCCTGTGGCACGCGCGCGACAGCGTCGATCTCGAGGCCGATCGGCCCGACCACATCGAACAGATGATGCACGCGTTCCTGGAGACGCTGCCCGCCGCCCTGCCCCGCGCGCCCGCGAAGCCGTGAGCGCGGAGCGACTACCGCGGGCGCTTGGGCGCCGGCGGCGCGAACCCGGGACAGCTCTCGACATCCGCGCGGCGCACCAGGAACTGCGCGCCGGCAGCCGCCTCGAACGAGGTGAAGTTCAGGAAGCGGACGGGCAGCAGATCGCCGACGGTGGTGTCGACGGTCATGCCGGCGCCCGCGCCGACGCTGCCGACGATCACGCGCTCGACGCCGACCTCGGCGATCAGCGGGACCGCTTGCTTGCAGGTGAACGTGCCGCGCGCAGCGCCCGTGCCTTCGCCGGTGCCGACCAGGCCCAGCCCGCCGGCGCCGTAGGCGTCGCCGATCTCGCTCGCGGACAGCCCGGCCTTGAGGTCGCTGTCGCGCACCCAGCCGACGATCAGAAAGTCGCCGGTGTCGAGGCCGATGCGGACCGCCGGCTTCTTCTTCTGGATGACGACGATGTTGCTGATCAGCATGGGTCCGGACGGCGGGAGCAGCTGCGCGGTGCCCTTCGCGGCCGGCTTCGCGGCGATCGTGATGGGCGCGTCGCCGGCGATGACGTGCGTGGCGGCGCCGGTCTTCGCGCCGACCGCGCGGAAGCGGTCGAATTCGGCGCCCTGTTCCACGCCGAGATCCGCGCACGGACGTGTCGCGCGCAGCGGTCCGGTGACGCCGCCGATCGCGGACTTGGTGTCGGGGCCGATCTCCATCGACACTTCGACCTGCCCCGCCTTGGCCGCCGTCCAGGACATCGTGACGGCGGGACCGGGCACGAACAGGTCGCCCGCGACGAACGGGCGCGCCGCGTGGAGCGGCAGCGACGCGCCGTCGACGACGCCTTCCAGCTTCACGTCCTGCGCGGTCAGCTTCACGACCAGCGGCGCCGGCTTCGTCGCGACGGGCAGCTTCACGTCGATCGCGTCGACGCGGCTGATCGTCGCGTAGCCGACGCCGGGCCGCAGCTCCAGCGTGAATGACGCGGGCATGGCCTTGCCGCTGAACGCGCACGCCACCGGCGTCGTCGGCAGTACCAGCTTGTCGACCGCTTCGGGCTCCTCGGCGCGCGCGCCGCCGGTCAGGAGCAGTCCCGTACAGGCGAGCACGGTCACCGCTGGCCGCATCCGCCGCCTAGCATAGTTGACCGTTGACGGGACTGTCGATGTCGGCCACGGTCGTAGATGTGCGGTGTCGTGGAACCGTCGTCGCGCTCGCGCTGCTGGCGTCAGTGGCTGGTTGCAGCGACATGGTGGGCGCGTTCGGCACCGGCGGTTCGGGCGGCGGGGCTGGTTCCGCCGGGGGCGCGGGCGGAACGACCGGCGCGGGCGGTGGCAACGGTGGCAATGTCGGGACGAACCCGCTGACGCAAGACGTGATCGACGCGTTCGTCGCCGCGCACAACCAGGCGCGCAGCGGACCGCTGAACCCGACCCCGTCGCCGGCGCTGCCGCCGGTCAGCTGGGACGCGATCCTCGCCGACTCCGTCTACAACTATGCCGTCGGCTGTCAGGGCTCGGGCGGGCTGCTCAACCACAACGCGAACCGGTCGGCCGATTACCAGGCGCTGGGCGGCAACGGTTACGTCGGCGAGAACATCTACGGATCGAGCGGCCGCGGCGGCGCCACGCCGGACGGCGCGATGGCGCTGTGGATGAGCGAGGCCTCCAGCTACGACTACGCCAGCGGCAACATCGGCAGCGCGGGCCACTACACGCAGGTCGTGTGGCGCGACAGCGTGCGAATCGGCTGCGCGATCGTCGACTGTCCCGCGCTCACGTACCACAATACGGTGATCTGCGACTATGCCCCCGGCGGAAACATCAACGGCCAGCGCCCGTACTGACCCACCGACGGCGCGCTGGTGGCAGGCGCAGCCCGACGGAAAGATCCTGTGCACGCTCTGTCCGCGTTACTGCCGGATGGCCGACGGGCAGGCGGGCTTCTGCTTCATTCGCCAGAACCACGGCGGCAAGCTGGTGCAGCTGGGCTACGGGCGATCGACCGGGTTCGCGATCGATCCGATCGAGAAGAAGCCGCTCAACCATTTCTTTCCCGGCACGCCCGTGCTGAGCTTCGGCACCGCCGGGTGCAACCTCGGCTGCAAGTTCTGCCAGAACTGGGACATCTCCAAGGCGAAGCTGGACGAGCAGGGCCTGCGGCGGAACACGCCCGCCGACGTCGTCGATCTGGCGATCGCGCAGGGCGCGCCCTCGATCGCCTACACCTACAACGATCCGGTGATCTGGGCGGAATACGTGGTCGACATCGCGCGCGAGGCGCGGCGGCGCGGCGTCGCCAACGTGCTGGTCACCGCCGGCTACGTCACGGATGAAGCGCGTCCCGAACTGTACGCGGACGCCGACGCCGCCAACGTCGATCTCAAGGCGTTCACGGAGGACTTCTACAGAAAGACGACGGCGTCGCACCTGGAGCCCGTGCTGGAGACGCTGAAGTGGATCCGCCACAAGAGCAGCACGTGGCTGGAGGTGACGACGCTGCTCATCCCCGGACACAACGACGGCGAGGACGAGCTCCGGCGCATGACCGCCTGGTTCGCCGCCAACCTGGGCCCGGACGTCCCGCTGCACTTCACGGCCTTCCACCCCGACTTCAAGATGACCGACATCCCGGCCACGCCGCCCGAGACGCTGCGCCGCGCGCGCGCGATCGCGCGCGCCGCCGGTTTGCGGTACGTCTACGTCGGGAACGTGCACGACGAGGACGGCCAGACGACGACCTGCGCCCGCTGCGCGCGGCCGCTGATTGGCCGCGACTGGTACGCGATCACGCACTTCGCCCTCAAGGACGGCGCGTGCGCGCACTGCGGGCATCCCCTCCCCGGCCGCTTCGGCGCCGCGCCGGTCGCGCTTCGCTCCGGCTTTCGCCGGCTGCGTGTGTCACTGTCCTGACCTTGGCCACCGACGCGCCCAACGCCGTAGCCGCGCCCGTCGGCGAAAAGAAGCAGCCGCGCGGCATCTATCTGCTGTTCGGCGTCGAGATGTGGGAGCGCTTCTCGTTCTACGGCATGCGCGCCTTCCTGGTGCTGTTCGCGGCCGATGCCGCGCGCGGCGGCCTCGGGTGGAGCAAGGCGTCGGCGAGCCGCCTCATGAGCGTGTACGCGCTGGCGGCGTACTCGCTGCCGGTGCTGGGCGGCTGGCTCGCCGACCGGTTCCTGGGCACCCACCGCGCGCTGGTGCTCGGCGGCTTCATCATCGCTGTCGGCCACTTCGTGCTCGCGATACCGGCGGTGCCGACGTTCTTCCTGGGCCTCGGCCTGGTCGCGCTGGGGACCGGACTGTTCAAGACCAACGCTTCGACGATGGTCGGCCAGCTCTACCAGCAGGGCGACAAGCGCCGCGACGCCGGCTTCACGATCTTCTACATGGGCGTCAACACGGGCGCCTTCTTCGGCCAGATCGTGTGCGGCTACTTCGCGACCAGCCCGCGCTGGGGCTGGCACTGGGGTTTCGGATCCGCCGGCGTCGGCATGATTCTCGGCCTCGCGACGTATCTCTTCTACCGGCGCAGGTACCTGGCCGGCATCGGCGAGGTCCCGAACCGCGTCGCGGCCGCCGCCGAGCGACCGCCGACCGCGCCGCTGACGCCCGAGGAACGCCATCGATTGATCGCGCTGCTGGTGACGTTCGCGTTCACGATCGTGTTCTGGATGGCCTTCGAGCAGGCCGCGTCGTCGCTGAACTTCTTCGCGGACGAGCGCACCGACCGGAAGCTGTGGGGGTTCAACGTACCGGCGCCCTGGTACCAGTCGATCAACCCGCTGGTGCTCGTGATCTCGGCGCCAGCGTTCGCGGCGCTGTGGACTGCGCTCGCCCGCCGCCGCCGCGAGCCCAGCACGCCTGCCAAGATGGCGTGGGGCCTCGCGCTGGTGGCGCTGGGGTACGTTTTCATGGTGTTCGCCGGCCTGCGCAGCGAGGGCGGCAAGCTGGTGAGCCCGCTCTGGCTGGTGGCGGCGTATTCGTTCCATACCTGGGGCGAGCTTTGCTTGTCGCCGATCGGCCTTTCGTTCGTGACCAAGCTGGCGCCGACCAAGATGGTCGCGTTGCTGATGGGCTTCTGGTTTCTGGCCACCGCTCTGGGCGAGTTCTCGGCCGGCCAGCTGGCCGCGCTGATCGAGCCAATCGGGCGCGGCGCGCTCTTCCACATCTGGGGCGGCCAGGCTGACTTCTTCCTGGTCTTGCTGGTGATCCCGCTGGGTGCGGCCGCCCTGCTCGCGGCGCTGACACCGTGGCTGCGCCGGCGCATGCACGGGCGCGACGTGTGAAGTGAGATCGCTCGTCGTCGTCGGTTTGCTACTGTGTTCGGCCGTGGCCGCCGCCGGAAAGCCGCCCGCCATCGCGACGCGCAAGGATGACGTCGTCGACCGCCTGCACGGCGTCGACGTCGCCGATCCCTATCGCTGGCTGGAGGACGCCGACGCGCCCGAGGTGCAGCGCTGGACCGACGCGCAGAACGCCGCCACCCGGCGCGCGCTGGATCGCGTTCCCGGGCGCGCCGCCCTGGAGAAGCGGCTGTGGCAGCTGTACGAGATCGGCTCCGTCGGCGTTCCCGTCTCACGGCCGACGGGGAAAACGCGCCGCTACTTCTACACGCGGCGCGACGGCAAGCAGAACCAGGCCGTGCTCTACGCGCGCGACGGCGCAACTGGGACGGATCGCGCCCTGGTCGACGTCAACGCCGAGAAGGCCGACGGCACGCGCGCGCTGGACTGGTGGTTTCCGTCCGACGACGGCGCGCTGATCGCCTACGGCGTGTCCGACGACGGCAGCGAGGAATCGACGCTGCGCGTGCGCGACGCGGTCACCGGCAAGGATCTGCCCGATCAGATTCCGCGCACGCGATCCTGCTCGGTGGCGTGGACGCCCGATGGCCGCGGCTTCTACTACACGCGCTATCCCGCGCCCGGCGACGTCCCCGCCGCCGAGGAGAAATACCACCGCGCGGTCTATCACCACCGGCTGGGCGACGATCCCGTCAAGGATCGGAAGCTGTTCGGCGACGGCCGCGACAAGACCGACTGGCCGGGCGTCGACCTGTCGCCCGACGGGCGCTGGCTGGCGATCACGGTCAGCCAGGGCTGGTCGAAGAGCGAGGTCTACCTCGTCGACGTCCGCGCCGGGGGCGCACCGGTCGCGGTCGCCGCCGGCGAGCCGGCCAAGTTCAGCGTCGTCGAGATGCTGGACGATCGCCTCTACCTGTTCACGACCAGCGGCGCGCCGCGCGGTCGGCTGTTCTCGATCGATCCGCGCCAGCCCGGACGCGCGCACTGGCGCGAGCTGATGAAGGAATCGAGCGAGGTCGTCCTGAGCGTCGTCTACTTCCGCGGTGGGCTGGCGGTCGCGTCGCTGCAGGACGCGGCGCTGCGCCTGCGCCTGTACGACGCCGAGGGGGCGCCGCGCGGCGACATCGCCCTGCCCGGGCTGGGCTCGCTGACCGCGCTGACGGGCGCGCGCGACGTCGCCGAGATCTGCTACGGCTTCACGTCGTTCCTCGTCCCGACGGAGATCTTCCGCGTCGACGTCGCGGGGGCTGCACCGGTCGCCGAGACATGGCGGAAGCTGTCCGCGCCGATCGACGGGGCGGCGTTCGAGGTCGAGCGCGTGATGGTGACGTCGCGCGACGGGACGAAGCTGCCGTTGTTCCTCGCCCACCGCAAAGGCGTGAAGCGCGACGGCGCGCAGCCCGCGCTGCTCACCGGCTACGGCGGCTTCGACCACAGCATGCTGCCGACCTGGACGCCGTCCGCGGTGCCGTTTCTCGAGGCGGGCGGCACGTTCGCGCTGGCGGTCCTGCGCGGCGGCGGCGAGTACGGCGAGGACTGGCACCAGGCGGGCATGTTCGGTCGCAAGCAGAACGTGTTCGACGACTTCATCGCAGCCGCCGAATGGTTGATCGCGAACCACGTCACCAGCGCGCCGCACCTGGCGATCTCGGGTCGGTCGAACGGCGGCCTCCTGGTGGGCGCCGTGCTGACGCAGCGGCCGGACCTGTTCCGCGCGGTCGTCTGCGGTGTGCCGCTGCTGGACATGGTCCGCTATCATCGCTTCCGCATTGCCGCCCTGTGGACCGCCGAATACGGATCGCCCGATGACCCCGAGGCGTTTCGCTGGCTGATGGCGTACTCGCCCTATCACCACGTGCGCGACGGCGTCGCCTATCCGGCCGTGCTGCTTCACACCGCGGCGTCGGACACGCGCGTGGATGCGATGCACGCGCGCAAGATGACGGCGCGCTTGCAGGCGGCCAATCCGAAAGGCAAACCTGTGTTGTTGCGCCTCGAGAGCCACGCCGGCCACGGGGCGGGCAAGCCGCTCGCCAAGGTCATCACGCAGATCGTCGACGAATGGTCGTTCGTGTTCTCGCAGCTGAAGGTGAAAAAGAAATGAAGAAGACGCCGGTGATCATCCTGTTCGGCGGGCGCTCGGCAGAGCACGAGATCTCGCTGCTGTCGGCGCGCAACGTGCTGTCCGCGCTCGACCGGACGCGGTTCGAGCCGATGCTGGTCGGCATCGACAAGGCGGGGCGCTGGCACCGCGAATCGGAACGGACGCTGGAGGCGGCGGCCGGCGATCCCCGCGGGGTCATGCTGGACGCCAGCGCGCCGGCGGTCGGCATGGAGGACGCGCTGGTGGCGCGCGGGCCCGGCGCGATAGACAGCGAGGCCGTCGTCTTCCCGGTCCTGCACGGCACCTTCGGCGAGGACGGCACCGTTCAGGGCGCGATGGAGCTGGCGGGGATCGCGTACGTCGGCGCCGGCGTGCTCGGCTCGGCGGTCGGCATGGACAAGGACGTCGCCAAGCGGCTGCTGCGCGACGCCGGCATCCCGATCGTCGATTTCGGGGTGGTCACGGCCGGCGCGTTCCGGCGCGATCCGGCCGGCGCCCTGCGCGCGCTGCCCGATCTCGGCTATCCCCGCTACGTGAAGCCCGCCAACGCGGGCTCGTCGGTCGGCGTGTCGCGCGCCGCCGGTCCCGCCGATCTGGAACGCGCGGTGCGCGCCGCGCTGGCGTTCGACAGCAAGGTGCTGGTCGAGCGCGGCGTCGACGCCCGCGAGATCGAGTGCGCGGTGCTCGGGAACGACAGCCCGGAGGCGTCCATCCCGGGCGAGATCCTCGTCCACCACAAGGACGGCTTCTATTCGTACGACGCGAAGTACGTCGATCCGGACGGCGCGAGCTGGAAGATCCCGGCCGATCTGCCGCCCGAGATGATCGCGCGCGTGCAGGCGCTGGCGGTGGCAACGTTTCGCGCGCTCGAGCTCTCCGGCATGGCGCGCGTCGACTTCTTCGTCACGCGCGACGGCCGCGCGCTTTACGTCAACGAGGTGAACACCATCCCCGGGTTCACCGCGGTTTCGATGTACCCGAAGATGTGGGAAGCCTCGGGGTTAACCCCGAGCGCGTTGATCACCCGGCTGATCGAGCTGGCGATCGAGCGGCGCGATGAGCGTCGTGCGCTGAAGACAACGCCCTGATTCGGTCGTGAATTCGTTCCAAGCGGCTGGAAAAGCGCAGTGTGCGTTACGCACGCCCAGCGTAGAAATTTCCGTGTATCCAAATAGCGTCCCGTTCGTAGATCGCGCGTGGACAAAGATAACGAGACCGGAAAACGAGGTGTGGGCCGTCCTTCCAAGGCGCAGCCCTTCAGAGCATTCGTCGTCGACCTCCTGTTGAAGGAGCCGAACCTACGATCGCTCGAGATCGTATCGCGGGCGCGCGCCGCCGGTTACGACGGGGGCAAGAGCGCGCTCTATTCGTTGATCGCCAGCGTGCGGCCGCGGCGAACGCGGCCGCTGAGCGATCACGATCGCGTTCCGGGCGAGATCGCGCGGCACGGGTTCGGTCAAGTGGATGTCCGCTTCCGTGACGGCGGCGAGCGCACGCTGACGTTCTTCGTGTCGCGGCTCGAGTACTCGCGCTTCGTCGTCGCGTCGCTGGTTCCCGACCAGAGCGTCGAGACCTGCGTGCGCACGCTGGCGGCGCACCACGCGGCGATGGGCGGCGTGCCGCTGCTGGCGGCGTTCGATCGCCCGCGCCCGATCGGCGTGCGCGCTGACGACGACGGCCAGGTGACCGAGTGGGACCAGGGATTCGCGTACGCGGCGCTGGAGATGGGCGTCGGCGTCGAGGTGCGCGCGCGGCGCGGCGCCGAGCGCGGCCCCGGCACGAACCTGGGCAACTGGCTGAAGCTGGCGTTCTTCAAGAACGCGACGGTCGTCGACGAGGCGGACGCGGCCGAGAAGCTGGGTGAGTGGGTGCGCGACTACAACGCGCGCCCGCAGAACGAGGTTTCGGGCAAGGCGCCTGCGATCCTGCTGGCCGAGGAACGGCAGCGGTTGCGGCCGCTGAAGCTGCAGCCACGCGATCTCGCGCTGCGCGTCCCCGTGCTGGTCGGCCCGCGCGCCTCGGTGGTGTACGAAGGTCAGTCGTATGCGATGCCGCCCGAGGCGGTCGGCCTGATCGGCGTGCTGCGCCTGTTCCCCGATCGCGTCGAGATCGCGGCGGGCCGCTATGAGACCACGCACCCGCGGCGGCGCCCGTCGCCGTCGTACGTGCCGCCCGAGATCGACGCCAGCGTCGCGGCCGCCGAGGCCGGTGGCGCCGACGCCCGCCCGCGCCCGCGGACGCGCACGGGCTCCGGCCCGATCCCGATCTCGCCGTCCGTCACCGCCGGCAACGCCTAACCAGCGTCGGGGGAGCGCGGACCCCTCTCCCTAACCCTCTCCCCGCTTCGCGGGGCGAGGGGATCGGATCTCTACGCGCCGCCCGCCCCGCCCTTGCCGCGGCCGATGCCGTAGTACGTGAAGCCGGCCGCGCGCACCTCGGAGGGGCTCCAGATGTTGCGGCCGTCGAACAGGACCGGCTGCTTCATCAGCGCTTTCAGCCGTTCGAACGAGGGGCGCCGGAACTCGTGCCACTCGGTGACCAGCGCCAGCGCGTCGGCGCCCTTCGCGCACGCGTAGTTCGATTCCTCGTACTCGATGCGATCGCCCAGCTGCTTGCGGACCACGTCGATGGCGACGGGATCGGTCGCGCACACCGAGGCGCCGGCCGCGAGCAGCTGCTCGACCAGCACCAGCGCGGGCGCTTCGCGGGTGTCGTCGGTGCCCGGCTTGAACGCGAGGCCCCAGACAGCGATGCGCTTGCCCTTCAGGTCGCCCCCGAAGTGCGCCAGCAGCTTCTCG
>Ga0207645_10003966_pt1 | contig 11045 bp, 10 predicted proteins | sample KBSM53metaG_FD_184331 | JGI IMG/M metagenome (GOLD analysis project Ga0207645, IMG submission 184331) | Miscanthus rhizosphere microbial communities from Kellogg Biological Station, Michigan, USA - KBS M5-3 metaG (SPAdes) (version 2) | ecosystem: Host-associated > Plants > Roots > Rhizosphere >...
GGACGGCACGTCCAACGTCACGCGCGACCGCCTTTCGCGCGCGCGAGCACCGCCAGGTACCAGTCGTAGAGACGCCGTGCGGGCGCCGTGGCGCACCAGCTCAAAGAGGAGGTCAAGGCCGCGACGCGAGCCCTGGTGGCGTCCTGTTCGCGATGCGACGCCAGCCGCTCGCCGGCCCGCGCGATCTCGTCGTGACGTGCGGCAAGCGCCGGCCGCAACTCGATCGCCAGCGCCTGTTCGTGCTCGTCGATCGCCGACAGCAGTCGGCCGATCTCGCGCTCGTGCCACAGCACCAGGTCGAGGACGTCCGGAGGGCAGGCCTGAAGGCCTGCAGCCACGTGGGCCTGTTCTTCCGCCGCGGCGCGTCCCGGCCGCCGATCGGTCGCCACGGCCTGCATGCTACCCGGTCTTTACGAGGCTCGCGAGGTACTCGTCAGCCACGTCCGACGCGGTGCCTTCGGCGACGATGCGGCCGTCGCGCAGCATCAGGGCGCGATCGCAGAACGCGCGAATGATGTAGGGTTCGTGGCTGACCACGAGCGTGGTGTGGCCGGCGGCGCGGATGTCACGGTAGCGCGCCTCGCATCGCTGCTTGAAGCCGGCGTCGCCCACCGCCAGCACTTCGTCGAGCACCAGCACCTCGCGCACGGCCTGAAAGGCGACGGCGTACGCCAGCCGCGCCGCCATGCCGCTCGAGAAGTGCTTCAGGTGCATGCGTGCGAACGGCCGCAGCTCGGCGAAGTCGAGGATGGCGTCGAGGCTGCGCGCGATCTCCTGCAGCGACAGCCCCATCAGACCGCCGATCAGGTAGACGTTGTCGACGGCATCGAGCTCGGGGTTCCAGCCGACCCCCAGGTCGAGGATTGGCGTGATGGCGGCGTTCGTCGTAATGGTGCCCTCGTCTGGCAGGTAGATGCCGCATATCAGCTTGAGCAGCGTGCTCTTGCCGCACCCGTTGGCGCCCATCACGCCCAGCGCCTCACCCTTGCGCAGCTGCAGCGACACCGAATCGAGCACCGGCAGCCGGCGCCGCGGGCGCGGCGCGAAGCCCGCCATCACGTGCTCGCGGATGGTGTGCCGCGGTTCGTCGGGGATCCAGAACGACTTCGAAACCGATTCGACTTCGATCAGCGTGGGGTTCATCGGGTTGCCCTAGACGAGCTCGGCGGCGCGCGGCCCCATCCGTTTGAGGATGTAGGTGCCAATCGCGAGCACCACCGCGACCTCGAGCAGCAGGTAGACGTTCGCCAGCAGGCTCGGCGCATGCCCGGATACGAGCACCGTCCGGGAGAACTCGATGATCGGGGTCGGCGGCCAGATGTAGAAGTAGAAGTGGAACTTCTCAGGGACGATGCCGAGCGGATAGATGATCGGCGCCAGGAAGAATCCCGCCTGCGTCACCATGTCCCACACCTGGTTGAGATCGCGGTATTTCAGGAACAGCACGCTGGTGGCGAGCGAGAACCCGACCACGATGAGCGCCAGCGCCAGGCAGTACAGCGTAAACAGGCCGATCGCCGCGAACGACGGCGCCTGCCCCACCGCCGTGAGGAACAGCACGATCACCACCGTGAAGACGGCCAGCGTGATGAACGGGTTGGCGATCGCGGCGACGACCAGGATCCATAGCGGCACGCGCAGCTTGCGAAAGAGGAACGACTTCGAGTGCAGCGCCGCGAGCCCGTTCTTCGTGCCTTCGGCGAAGAAGTCCCACAGGAACAGACCGACCACGAGCTGGAGCTTGTAAGCGGGATCCTTGAACAGGAACGAGAACACGCTCATCAGCACCAGGAACATCGCCGCCGGCTTCAGCAGCGCCCAGACGAAGCCGCTGAACGTGCCGTGGAAGCGCGTCTTGAAATCCGTACGGACGAGTGTCCACGCGAGGCCGATCGAGTTCGAGCTCAGGGGCATTGGCTTCCAGGGACGACGCCGCACAGCGCGCGGCGATCCGGTTCGGGCAGTTCCAGCAGCACCGTCCTGGCGTCCGCGACCTGATCCGTCTGCAGCAAGCAGCCGAGCAGCTTCCGGCGCGTGAACGTCTCGAGGCCGTGCTGTGCGAGCACGGCGCGATACTCCGGCACCGCCTCGACGCAGCGGCCGGCCTGGCGGAGCGTCTCGCCGAGCAGGAGCCGCGGCACCCAGTTGCCCGGCGACAGCGTCACGGCTTCCTCCGCTAAGGTGACCGGACTGTCCCACACCGCGTTGCGCATGATCGTCAGCCCCGCGAACTGCAGGGCGACCACCGCGCCAGAAACGCCAAGGAGCCACGTGCCGCGCCCACGTGAGACCGCCCAATGCCAGGCCATCCCTGACATGGCGCCGCACGCGAGAAAGAACCCCATGGCCGAGATGTAGGCGCGGTGTTCGGCCATCGGCTCGCCGATGCCGGCCATGAAGAGCAGGCTGCCCGGCAGGAGGAGCACCGCCATGACCATGAGCCCGAGGCTGACCAGCCCCTGAACTCTCCGCAGGCTCCAGATGAGTGCCGCGAGCGCCACCAGGCCGGCGGCGCCGGCGGCGATGCGCGGCGGCACACCGGCCACGACCGGGACCGTGTGCATGAGCGTCTGTCCGTGCGGCCGGACGAACAGCGCCAGGTACTGCCAGAACGCATCGATCGAGGCGAACGCGTGCGGCCAGTCGAAGCCCACACCGCCAGAATATTCGGACGCCAGCAGCGCCAGCCGCGCGCCGGCGGCGAGCAGCACCACGGCAAGCATCGGGGCATAGAGCCCCTTCACGCGGCGCCAGCGTGCGTCGCGGTCGCCGCCGATCAGCCAGGCGTCGTAGCACCACAGCACCACCGGCAGCATCCCCGCCGTTTCCTTCGACAAGAGCGCCAGCAGCCACAGCGGGATGACGATCGCGCGCCACCGGCCGCTGTCGCGCATCCACTTTCGCGCCGCCAGCAGCGCCGCCAGGAAGAACGCACCGTAGAGCAGCTCGGACCGCGCCGTGATGTAGCCCACCGCCTGCGTCATCACCGGGTGCGCGGCCGTCAGTACGCTCATCACCGTGGCGGCGACCTTCGGCGACGGGGCGAAGCCGTAGGTGCCGCCGCCGCTCCGGCGCCAGTCGTCGGCCGCGAAGAACGCCACCCAGTACGCCAGGAAGACGTTCAGCGCGTGCAGCAGGACGTTGGTGAGGTGATAGCCGAAGGGGCTCGTGCCCCAGATCGCGGTGTCGGCGACGTAGCTGAGAGACACGACGGGCCTCGTGGCGTCGCGCGCGAGAACCGTCAGTACGCTCGACAGATTCTGAAGTGTCGGGTTCTCGACAATCAGGCGGAAGTCGTCGTACACGAACGGGTTATCGAGCGTACTTGCATAGAGCATCACAGCCAGGGCCGCGGAGGCACTGGCTGGCACGGGTGCAATCCTGCGCAGCGACACCAGCCAGGAACCGTGAAGCGTGTTTTGGAACGGCATGTGAAGCCGATAAAGGTATCGGCAGGTCCACGTTGCAAGAGCTGTGCATCCTCCACGTGACGCCGTACTCCGGGGACGCATGGGCCTACGGCGGCATTCCCAGGCTGTCGCACGCCATGGCGCGCTCTCTTGCCGATCGCGGCCATCGTGTGACGATCTGTACAACCGACGCCTGCGACGCCGAGCATCGCCTCACCGCGCCTGACGGTACGTCGGCCTTCGGCGCCTGGCGGGCCGCGCCGTCCGAGCGCATCACCGTCCGCGTGTTCCCCAACATCTCGAACCGGCTCGCGTACCACCAGCAGCTCTTCGCGCCGATCGGCATGCGGCGGTTCCTCCGGACCCACGCGCAGTCCTTCGACGTCGCGCACCTGCACGCGTGCCGCAACCTGCCGGGGGTGCTGGCCGCGCGCTGGCTGCGCAAGGCGGGCGTCCCCTATGTACTGGCGCCCAACGGCACCGCGCCGCGGATCGAGCGCCGCCGCCTGGCCAAACGGATCTTCGACGCCGCCTGGGGCAACGACGTCACCCGTCATGCGCACCGGGTGCTGGCCGTGACCGAGGCCGAGCGGCGGCAGCTCCACGAGATCGGCATCGGCGACGACCGCATCCGGCTGGTCGCCAACCCGATCGATCTGGACGAGTTCTCGACGCCGCCGGCGCCGGGCGCCTTCAGGGCGCGCCACGGCCTGAGCGGTCCGCTGGTCGTGTACCTCGGCAAAATCACGCCGCGAAAGCGGGTGGACACGCTCGTGCACGCGTTCGCCCGCCTGCGGCCGTCGCACGCCACGCTCGTCATCGCCGGCAACGACATGGGCGCCGCCACGTCGGCACGCGCGGCCGCCGAAGCCGCCGGCGTGACGGACCGCACGCGGTTCGTCGGGCTGCTGCAGGGGGCCGAGCGTCTCGAATTGCTGGCCGACGCCGACGTCGTGGTCTATCCGTCGGAGCACGAGATCTTCGGCCTGGTGCCGCTCGAGGCGCTGCTCGTCGGCACGCCGGTGGTGGTGTCGGACGATTCGGGGTGCGGCGAGGTGGTGCGGCAGGTGGGCGGTGGGCTGGTGGTGCCCGGCCGCGAGGCCGACCTGGCGGCCGCCATCGACACGGTAATGGAGCGGCCCGAGGAGTGGCGTGCCGCCGCGCGCGCGGCCGCGTGTGACGTGCGGCGGCGATTCGGCGCCGACGCGATCGGCGCGCGGCTCGAAGAGCTCTACGACGAGATGATGAGGACGCCGTGCCCGAACTGACGGGCATCACCGTCGTCGTGCCGGTGCGGAACGGTGCCGACACTCTCACCGAGGCGCTCGCGGCTGTCACGGCCCAGACGGGCGGGCCACGGCCGGTGGAGATCATCGTCGTCGACGACGGCAGCCGCGACCGCTCGCGCGACATCGTCGAGGCCTTCGCACGCCAGACGCCGATCCGGCTGATCGACGGGCCCCGGCAAGGCGCGGCCGCGGCGGTCAACTGCGGCATCCGTGCCGCGAGCCATCCGTTGATCGCGCAGATCGATCAGGACGTCGCCATCGATCCAGGCTGGCTCGATCGCGTGGCGGAGCTGTTCTCGGATCCGCGCGTCGGCGCGGTGCAGGGGCGCTACACCACCCACACGCAGGATTCGTTCTTCGCGCGGGTGATGGCGCTCGACCTCGAACAGCGCTACGACCGCCTGGCCACCGACGTCGATCACGTCTGCACCGGCAACACCGCGTACCGCGTTTCGGCGCTGGCCGAGGTCGGGCTCCTGGACGAGCGTCTCGGCTACGGCTACGACAACGACTTGAGCTATCGCCTCGGCACCGCCGGCTATCGACTGCTCTTCTGCCGCGAGGCGCGCAGCCGCCACCGCTGGCGCGAAGGGCTGGCCGGCTACCTGTCGCAGCAGTACGGCTTCGGCTACGGCCGCATCGACGTGGTGTCGGCGCATCCCGGGCGTGTGGCCGGCGACGACGTCTCGCCGCTGGCGATGATGAGCCATCCGGTCGTCGCGGCGGCAGCACTCCTCGCGACGGCCTCATGGCTGTGGGCTCGGTGGCTGGGCATCAATGCCGCCCCGGTGGGATGGACCGCGCTGGCGCTTGGCGCGGCACTCGCCGCCGAGCGCGCCGTCGCCGGCGTACGCGCCTGGCGGACGTATGGCGACATCGCGGCGCTCGGCTTTCCGCTGGTGCACTTGGCGCGCGACCTCGCCTGGGTGGCCGCGATCGCCGTGTGGAGCTGCCGCCGTCTGTCCGGGCGCGCCGGTGGTCCGGCCGCCAGCATGACGCCGCGGCCGGTGACGGAGTGATGCGGCGCGCGCTCACGCTGATCCCCGCGCACAACGAGGCGGCCAACCTGCCGGCCGTCGTGGCCGAGATCCGCGAGCGCCGGCCGGACCTCGACATCCTCGTCGTGGACGACGGCTCCACCGACGACACCTCGCAGGTGCTCGACCGGCTGGGCGTGCGGTGGCTCGGATGGCCACAGCGGCGCGGCGTGGGATGCGCCGTGCGCGCCGGGCTGCGCTACGGCGCCCGCCTCGGCTTCGACGTGATCGTGCGGCTGGACGCCGACGGCCAGCACGATGCGGGCGCCATCAGCCGATTGCTGGCCCGCTTGGAGCAGGACGATGTCGACGCCGTGATGGGATCACGCTACGCCGACTCCTACCCCGGCTCGGCGATGGTGAAGCGCGCGCTGGCCCGCGTCGTCTCCATGGCCTCGCGGCGGCGCGTCACCGACGCGACGTCCGGATTCTGGGCGCTCGGCCCGCGTGCCGTGACGCTGCTTGCGTCGCATCATCCCCGCGGCTACCCCGAGCCGGAGCTGCACTTGCTGCTGAGCCGCAACAGGCTGACGGTCGCCGAAGTGCCGGTGCGATCGCGCGCGCGCCTCAGCGGTCGCAGCACGCTGACGCTGCTCCGGCTGCTCGCCGCCGGTGCGCGCGTGCTGCTCGCGGTGGTGATCGTGCCGCTGCGTGAACGGGTCGATCCGTGACGAGCCGCATCCAGATCGTCGCGATCCTGGGCAGCGTCGCCTTCCTGTTGCTGGTTCTGGAGCTGGTGCGCCGCCGGCGGCTGGCCGAGGAGTATTCGGCGCTCTGGATCGTCGCGGCGCTGATGCTCCTGGTGGCATCGATCCGCCGCGACCTGATCGACCGGACGGCGTCGTGGCTGGGCATCTACTACGGGCCGGCAGTGCTGCTCCTCGGGCTGGTCGTGGTGGTGTCGGCCGTGCTGCTCTGGATGTCGGTGATCCTCTCGCGCCAGCAGTCACAGATCGATCACCTGATCGAGGAAACCGCCATCCTGTCGGCCGAGCTGCGCGACGAACGTCGGGCCGGCGCGGCTGAAGCCGCGCCCTACGTGGGCGCCGGACCGAAAACGCCCCGCGCGTAGTCGAACACTCCCCGCAGGGTGGCCGCGAGCTTGGCGGATCGCGAGCCGCCGGGCGACGTCAGCGCGTGCGCCACGTTCAGCGCCACCACCGCCACCGGCCGCACCAGGCCCGCCAGCGGACCGCCGGAGTGGTGATCGCGCGCGAGCAGCAGATGGTTGCGCGCCGCGAAGTAGAAGCGGCGCGGCGATGCGGGGCCGAGCGAGCCGCCACCCTCGTGATAGGCCACCGCCTGCGGCTCGAAGCGCGCGCCCAGGCCCGCGGCCACGGCGCGCAGACAGAGGTCGATGTCTTCGAAGCCGAAGAAGTAACGCTCGTCCAGGAGCCCGACGCGCTCCCAGACCGCCCGCGTCACCAGCAGCACGCAGCCGCTGGCGGCCCCGCGCGCGCCCGGCGACGCGTCGACCGCCTCGCGCCGGCGGCCGGCGTGACGCTCGAGCATCCGTCCGGTGCGGCGGTCGTAGTCGATGCCGGCCGACGCGACCGTCGCCGGGTCGTGGCGCGCGAGGAGGAGCGGCGCCGCGATGCCGGTGCCCGCCTGCGCGTCGAGCGCGCGTTCGAGATGCTCCAGGCAGCTCGGCGCGAGCACGGCATCGCTGTTGACCAGCAGCACCGCGTCGGCGCCGGCTGCGAGCGCCACCCGCACGCCCGCATTGACGCCTCCCGCGAAGCCGAGATTCGCACCCGTACGCTGGTAGATGACGGCTGGTCCCCAGGCCGCCGCCGCATCGCGCAACTCGTCCGACCCTTCGTTGTCGACCACGATCACCTGCTGCAGCGGGCGGCGTGATGCGAGCAACGATCTCACCGCGAGCCGTGTGTCGACGGGCGTCCGATAGTTGACGACGACGGCAGCCACCCGGCGCAGCGCCGGTTCACGCGACACGGTGGCCGCCCGTGACGCGAGCTGCGCGTAGAGCCCCTGCGCGGCATGGACGTCGTCGTCGAGCGTGCGGAACGAAGTGGCGCGCGCGCCCGCCGTGAGCGCGTCGAGCAAGCCCGGCTCGTCGAGGAGCCGCGCGAGCGCCTGGCGCAGCCCTTCGACGTCGCCCGGTTCGAAGAGCAGCCCGTTGCGGCCGTGCTCGATCAGTTCCGGGATGCCGCCGGTGCGCGAGCCGACCACCGGAATGCCGGTGAGCAGCGCCTCCTGGATCACGAACGGGCTGTTCTCCGGCCAGATCGAGGGCGCCACCATCACGTCCATCGACGCGAGCGCGTCGGGAATCTGCGCGTGCGGCCGCGGGCCGCTGACGCGCACGCCCGGCAACGACAGCAGCGGTTCCAGCCGGGCGCGGTAGCCGGTCTCGCCGTGATAGTCGGTCGGCGCGCCGAAGAGTTCCACGGTGGCACGCCCCGGCGCCAGCCGCGCAAAGGCGTCGAGCAGCACGTCGGGCCCCTTCGACACCATCAGGGTGCCGATGTAGCCGATGCGCAGCTGCGGCGCACGCGCCCGCGCGACGGAGCGGAGCCGGGCCTGATCGAGTCCATAAGGAGAGAAACCGATCTTCTCCGCCGGTACGCCCTGGCCGATGAACCAGTCGCGCATGGCCCGCGACGGCGCCAGGAAGTGATCGATGCGTTCCAGCACCCCCCGCATGTGGCGGGTCCGCACCGCGCTCGCGGACGAGGCGACGGGTGCCTCTGGCGTGATCGCGGTCACGAGGCGCCGGCCGGCATTGCCGACGGCCTTCGGCAGCCGCGCCTCGATGGCGCGCAGGGCGGGCACCGCGCCCGCGGGGACAGGAGCATCCGCCCCAGCGTGCACACACGCGCCGCAGCCGTCGGGACCTGGTCCGTCGCAGACCTGGTAGCGGGTGTCGAGGCGCTGCCCGCGGTGGCACAGCAGCCAGTAGTCGTGGAGCGTGTAGACGATCGGAATCCGGCGCGACGCCAGCACGTCGACGATCTCCGTCGACAGGCACGTCAGATGGTGGGCATGCGCCACCGCCGGCCTCCACTCGTCCACGAGCCGCGCGGCGAGGTGCGCGATCGCCGGGTTGCGGTAGGAATCCTCGAAGCTCGTGGTGGCCCGGAAGGTGTTGTTCACCCACGCGACGCGCAGCCCGTCCCGGTCTTCGAGGCGCACATCGTATTCAGGGCGCGACGCATCCTGTTCGCGCGTCAGCACGAACACCTCGTCGCCGCACCGCTCGCGCAGCGCGCGGGCATGATCGTGGGCGTAGATCTCGCTGCCGCCCTGCACCTGCGGCGGAAAGCCGTGCGCGATCACGAGGACGCGCATCAGACGGCCCGCCACCGCACCGGCCGGTAGCCCTTCGCGGCCGAAAGGCCGCCGAAGTACTGGCCAAGCGGCCATGCCACGGCCAGTCCAAGCGCCCGCCACAAACCAGCCGAGCCCTGCCCCGCCGCGCGCGCCGCGCGCTCGGCGCGCACGTGGCGGCGGGCGCTGCTGCCGATCGCGCGCGCCAGGTCGCGGACGCGCGGGATGGTACGGACGCCGAACAGCTCGAACAGCCGGTGGTGCAGCAGGTAGGTGCGCGCCAGCTCGTAGCCCGCGGAGCGGTCGTGCGAGTGCACGACGGCCGCGTCGGCCACGTACTCGAGCGCGTGGCCCGCCTGGAGCGCCGCGCGCCCCCACTCGAGGTCTTCGGCAATCACGGTGGCGCGAAACGGAATCTGCGCCCACACCGAGCGGCGAAGGCACGAGCAGACGTTGTCGAAGGTGCACGCCTGCAGCTGCGCGAGCGGCTCGAGCGCCGCCAGCGTGCGTGCCTCGGCGAACGAGACTCGCCGTGGTTCCGCGGACGCCCCTGCCCACGCCTCGAGATAGTCCACCGTGATGGCGGACGCGTCAGGACGGGGCCGCTGCCGGCAAAACGTTCCAGCCACGCACGGGTCGCGCCGCAGCGGCGCAACGAGCCGCGCCAGCCAGTCGTCGGTGGTCGGCAGCGCGTCCTGCACGATCAGGACGACGAACTCACCGCGCGCCTGCTCGATCCCGAGGTTGCGCGTGGCGCCGTGGTTGAACTGATCGGGGGCGATGCGCACCACGCGCGCAACCGCTTGCGACCGCTCCAGCCACTCGGCCGTGCCGTCGGTCGAGCCCGAGTCCACCGCGACGACCTCGAACGCGAAGTCGGTGCGCTGGCGCGCGATCGCCTCGACCAGTTCGCGCAGGCCCGTGCCGCCGTTCCACGTCAGCAGCACGATCGAGACGAGCGGTTCGCTCACGCGCGTACAGGTGCCGCGATGAACTGCTGGTAGGTGGCCTCCCATTCCAGGGCGTCGGCGGCGATCGACTTCACCTCCGGGAGGCGCGCGCGCCACGCGTCCAGCACGCGGGGATCGGCCAGGATCGAGCGCAGCGCGCCCGCCAGCGCGTCGGGCGAATTCGCCTCGTACACCAGCCCCCACTCGCCGTGCCGCACCAGGTCCACGGTGCCACCCATGCGCGAGCCCACCACGGGCACGCCGGCCTGGAACGCCTCGTGGATGACGAGCGGCGAGTTCTCGAGCCAGAGCGACGGGACGACCAACACGTCGAACTGGCCATAGATGTCGCTGGTCGACGTGGAGTCGAAGCCCCCCTTGAAGTGCACCGGGAGCCCCTCGGCGAGCCTGCGCAGTTCGGCCACGTAGTCAGGGAAGGTGTTGAGATCGCCGTAGAGCACCAGCTCGAAGGCGGACGGATCAAGGCGCCGCGCCGCCTCGATCAGCACGTGCACGCCCTTGTGCCACACCAGCGTGCCGACGAAGCCGATCTGCAGCGGCCCCTCCCGGCGGACGCGCGGCCGGGCGGGCGCGGGGCGAAATCCGTAGTCCGACACCTTGATCCTTTTCGGATCGAGCCCCAGTTTCGTGAATTCCTGGGCGATCGAGGGCGACGGCGCGACAAAAAGATCGACCTGCTCGAAGAGCCGCCGGGCGTGCGCCAGCCGGGCGGCGATATCGGCCTCGGTCACCGGAACCCATCTGACCTCCCCCGCCGCCCTGGCCGCCGTCTGGACCAGACCGGGCGACACGCGCCGGGCCACGCCGACCAGCCGCTGCAGCAGGCCGGACGAGGCCACCGCGGCGGCAGCCGGGCCGACCGCCATCTGGGTATAAAAGGGCGACTGCTGAAAGCAGCGCACGCAGCGGGCGGTGTCGATGGTGTGGCAGACGTGCGATTCCGCGCGGTGCAGTCGCTGCCCCCCGGAGGGGCACACCAGCGTGTAGTCGTGCAGCGTCGCGACGATCGGGATGCCGCGCGCGTGCGCCAGCGCCGCGAGCTCGAAG
>Ga0207645_10003977_pt1 | contig 11027 bp, 4 predicted proteins | sample KBSM53metaG_FD_184331 | JGI IMG/M metagenome (GOLD analysis project Ga0207645, IMG submission 184331) | Miscanthus rhizosphere microbial communities from Kellogg Biological Station, Michigan, USA - KBS M5-3 metaG (SPAdes) (version 2) | ecosystem: Host-associated > Plants > Roots > Rhizosphere >...
CGACGGCGTCGACAACACCGACGTCAACTTCAACACCTACATCTTCCTGCCGTCGGTCGACGCGCTCGAGGAATTCAAGGTGCAGACCGGCGTCTACTCGGCCGAGTTCGGCCGCGAGGCGAGCCAGGTGAACGTCGTCACCAAGTCCGGGAGCAACTCGTTCCACGGCACCGTCTTCGAGTTCCACCGCGACGACGCCCTCGATGCGAGGCCCTACGCCTTCACCGCACAACAGGCGGCGGCGCCGAAGGCGCCGTTCAAGTGGGACCAGTACGGCTACACGGCCGGCGGCCCGGTCTGGAAGAACCACCTGTTCTTCATGTCGAACTTCGAGGGCTACAAGGACGACAAGCAGTTCCAGACGCCCTTCAGCGTGCCGTCGGTGGCGATGCGGAGCGGTAACTTCTCGGAACTGCTCGCGAACCTGGGCGCGATCAACCCGCAGACGGGACAGCCGGCCGGAATCATCGTCGACCCGACGCAGTGCACGGTGGTCGGCACGACGCGGACCTGCGTGCCGTTTGCCGGCAACATCATCCCGCCCGGACGACTCAACAACATTTCGAAGCAGCTGCTCGAGTTCTATCCCGAGCCGAACAGCGGCACCGGCGGCCTGACCAACAATTACCTCTCGTTCCAGGATCGCCAGATCGACAAGAACCAGTACACCCAGCGGATGGACTTTGTCCAAAGCTCCAATTCGAACTGGATGGGCCGCTACAGCTTCGGCAGCGAGAGCGAGCTGACGCCGGCGCTGAAGCTGAATGGCACCAAGCTGAAGACCAAGGTCCATCAGGTGGCGATCGGGAACACCCGGACGATCTCGTCGAACATCGTCAACGAGTTCCGGTTCGGCTTCAACTATTTCTTCAACACCTTCGGACGCGAGCTGGCGTTCGAGCGCGACGTGGTCAAGGAGCTGGGCATCCCGGGCATCGCGTTGAATCCTCCCGAGGCGTGGGGGATTCCGGCGATCGGCATTCAAGGATTCAGCGGCTTCGGGGACAGCACGGAGGGGCCGTATACCCCCGACAACAGGGCGTACGAGTTCACGGACAACCTGTCGTGGATTCGCGGTCGGCACTCGCTCAAAATCGGCGGCGGGGTCCGCTACGACCGCTACAACCAGGTGGGCAACCAGTTCGCGCGCGGCAATTTCCAGTTCCAGAACATCGCCACCGGCTACGGGTTCGCCGACTTCATGCTCGGCTACCCGCAGCAGACCGAGTCGGCGGTGGCGCTCGCGGTGACGCAGTTCCGCTCCCTGAGCCACAACTACTACTTCACCGACACGTGGAAAGTCCGGTCGAACATGACGTTCGATCTCGGCATCCGCTACGAATACACGCCGCCGTGGCTCGACAAGAACGGCACGCTGATGAACGCGGACATCCCGTGCCACGACACGACGCCGAACGTGCAGAATCGCGCGTGTCACCCGACCCTCGTCCGCATCGGCAGCGGCGACGTCTACGAGGGCACGGTGCTGCGGTTCGCGCCCAACATCCAGGTGGCCCGCGACGGCCGCCTCGGCGATCGGCTGATCTTCGACGACAAGACCAACTTCGCGCCGCGGGTCGGGTGGGCGTACAACCCGAGCGAGAAGTGGTCGTTCCGCGCCGGCACCGGCATCTTCTACATGCAGGACACCGGCAACCCGCGCTTCGACATGGCGCGGAACCTCTCGGGACGGCGTCGCGACAACACGCTGCTCCAGACCCCGGACCTGACGTTCAATCAGCCCTTCCGCGGCGTCGGCACGGCGAACGACTGCGGCGTCGCGCCGCCGCTGGTGTGCCTGACCAACGTCTACGTCCTCGGCAACATGCCGAACCGCAAGACGCCGTACATGTTCCAGTACCTGTTCAATGTCCAGCGCGAGCTCGGCGCTTCGACCGCGCTCGAAGTCGGCTACCTCGGCTCGCAGAGCCACCGGCTCGAGCGGATGTTCGACTGGAACGAGACGATCCCCGGCGTGACCGGATCGGTGCAGAGCCGGAAGCCCTACCCCGAGTTCACCAAGGTCCAGGAGATCGGCAACGTCGCCGACGCGAAGTACAACTCGCTCGCGGTCAAGCTGACCAGACGGCTGCACGACGGCTTGTCGCTGCTGGGCGGCTACACGTTCTCGAAGTCGACCGACAGCGGCAGCGGCATCCGCACGCTGAACGGCGACACGCTGTTTCCGCAGGACAGCTTCTGCCTCGACTGCGAGTGGGGGCTTTCGGTATTCGACGTCCGGCATCGCTTCGTGGCGTCGGTCCTCTACGAGCTGCCGTTCGGCCCCGGCAAACCGTTCCTCGACGGCGGTGTCGGCGGGGCCATCCTCGGCGGCTGGCAGCTGAGCACGATTTTCAACTCGTCGAGCGGTTTCCCGCGCACCGCCTACGTCGGCACCGATCGATCGAACACCGGCGGCGGCCAGGATCGGCCGAACGTCGTACCCGGGCAGGATCCGAACCTGCCGAGCGACGAACGCTCGCCGGCGCGCTGGTTCAACACCGCCGCGTTCGCGCTCAACCAGGTCGGCACCTGGGGCAATGCCGGCCGCAACACGTTCTTCGGGCCGGGGATCACCAACGTGGACGCGTCGATCATCCGCAACTTCCAGCTGCCGGCGAACAAGTCACTGCAGTTTCGACTGGAGGCGTTCAACGCGCTGAACATTCCGGTGTGGGGCGATCCGAACACGACGCTGACCAGCCCGCTCTACGGCACGATCACGACGACGAGGAAGCCGATGCGCGAGGTTCAGCTCGGCGTCAAGTTCGTGTTCTAACTGCCGCGCGCGAAGCGCATGCGGCAGTTACCCGCCGTAGCACCGGCCAGAATTCACGCCGGTGCGAAGGCGGGTCACATTCTGCGGCGGTCATGAGTTTGCGAGAGCTCATGACCGCCGTTTTCGTTTGCCGCACCTCATCCCAAAACAGCCGAGCCCCAGCTCGGCGCGACCATTGCATCTTTCTGACACGTGGTGAGCGGTCAGTAGATGCCCCTACCGGTCTTTGAGTGGCCTGGCCGCCACTCCGCCCGCATCGAACATCCCCGAACCGCGGCGGAGCTGCGCCGCGTGGAGCAGGTCCTCGCCTCAGCCCGTCTGCTGCTGGCCTGCGCAGCGGTCGTGATGGCCGTCGTCTCCGGCGGCGGGTTTCACGCCGGCTACTTCAACCGCGACTTCGTGCTGATCGTCGTCTACGCGCTGCAAAGCGCGGCCGTCGCGCTGACTGTCCAGTACCGGATGCGCGCCGGATCGTCGTGGCCGCTCGTCCTGCACATCTCCGACATCATCTGGGCGGCGACGCTGACGACGGTCACCGCAGGCGCCAACAGTCCGCTTTACGTGCTCTTTCCCTTCTGTCTTCTGGGCGCGGCCTATCGCTGGGGGCTGCGCGAAACGATCCTCACCGGGCTCGCGGCGCTCGCCGTGTTCGCCGGCGAGGCGACGTTCGCTGTTTCCTCTAGCGGCGTGGTGACTGCCGAGGACCTCGGCGCGATCCTCATGCGCGGCGCCTACATCGTGATGGGTGCGGTCGTGCTCGGCTACGTCGCCGAAGAGGAGCAGCTGCACCACGCGGAAGCCGCGGTCATCGGGCGCGTGCTCGCGCAGATCCAGGCCGAGACCGGCTTTCGCGCCGCCCTTCGCCAGGTGATGACCGAGCTGCTCGACGTCTTCGAGGCAAAACGGCTGACGCTCGTCGCCGTCGAGTCCGATTCGGCTCGAACCGTGGCGTGGGAAGCCGAAAAGATCGAGGGGCGCCTCGCGGTGACGCTCGAGCCGGGCGAATTGAACGCGCGCCGTCGCCATACGCTGCGCTTCGGCGATGGCGGCGAGGCCTGGCGCCTGGTGCGCCGCGGCCGCCGCTGCGTCCGCACGACGCTCGACCGTGACGGCGCGCTGGTCCACGAGTCGCCCTGCCGCACCTCCGACGTGTTCTGGGCCGATCCGGCGGTGCGATCGGTGGTGATCATCGGCGTCAAGTTCGGCGATTCCTGGAACGGCCGGGTCGTGCTCGACATGGTGCGAGCGCCGACGCTGGCCGAAGTGCGGCTGATTCACAAACTGATCTGCCAGGTCAGCCCGGTGATGTACAGCCATTACCTCGTGCGCCGGCTGCGCTCGCGTGTGTCGCGCAGCGAGCGGCGCCGGGTGGCGCGCGAGCTCCACGACGGCGTCGTGCAGTCGCTCGCCGGGCTCGAGATGCACGTCGACGCGATGCGCCGCGGCCGCGCCGACGCGATTCGCGCCGCCGGCCTGTCCGACGACATGGCGCAGCTGCAGAAGCTGCTGGGCGACGAGGCGCGCGCCGTGCGCGAGATGATGAACGTCATCAGGCCGCTCGACATCGGCCGCGGCCAGGCGGTGCGGGTGTTCGACGACCTGGTGGCGCGCTTTTCGCGCGAGACCGGCATCGACGCGCGCTTCTCGACCGACGCCGACGGCGCCGCGGTGCCGCCGCAAACCGCGCGCGAGCTCGGCCGCGCGCTGCAGGAATCGCTGCGCAACGTCCGCAAGCACGCCGGCGCGAACCGCGTCGACGTGGTCTTCGGCGAAGACCGCGCCGGCTGGCAGCTGGTGGTCGAGAACGACGGCCGGCCGTTCGACTTCGTTGGCCGCATGACCCTCGATGAGCTCGAGGCGCTGCAGAAGGGTCCGCGCGTGATCCGCGAGCGCGTCCGCGAGCTCGGCGGCAACCTGACGATCGATTCGAGCGAAGAGGGCGTGCGGCTCGAGATCAACGTGCCGCGCCAGGAAGCGGGACGGGCGCATGTCTAGCCGGCCGGTGCGGATCGTGATCGCCGACGATCACGCGATCATGCGCGAGGGCGTCAAGCGCGTGCTCGAGTCGAACGGCGCCTACACCATCGTCGGCGAGGCGACGACCGGCCGCGAGGCGGTGCGCCTGGCGGCGGCGCTGCGCCCCGATCTGCTGCTGCTCGATCTCTCCATGCCCGAGCTCACCGGCCTGGAAGCGCTCGAGCGCCTCCAGCCCGCGGCGGACGGCCTGAAGGTGATCGTGTTCACGGCCGAGATCGAGCGCGACCAGATGGCCAGGGCGCTGCAGCTCGGCGCGCGCGGCGTGCTGCTGAAGGCAGCCGGGAGCCAGATCCTGTTCGCGGCGATTGAAGCGGTACTGGCGGGCCAGTACTGGCTCGACCGCGGGTCCGTTTCCGATCTGGTCAGTATGGCGAGCGCGCCGGTGCGCACGCGCCATCCGTTCGGCTTGACCGATCGGCAGCTCGAGATCATCTCGGCCGTTGTCGAAGGGCTCACCAACCGCGAGATCGGAACCAAGCTCGCGATCAGCGACGAAACCGTCAAGCATCATCTCACCCAGATCTTCAACAAGACCGGCGTCTCGACGCGGCTCGAGCTCGCGCTGCTCGCGACCTCGCGCGGGCTGGTGCCGTCGCCGTCGACGCGATAGCGCATAGCACCCTCGGGCTAGTGCCCTCCCCACCGCGGCGATGTGCGTGCGTCGCCGCACCGGTATTCTCCTTTCACCCTCTCGAAATCCGCTGACTGCGCCGCGGCGCTCGCGGCGATGTGAGCGGCCGCGCGACCTCGACAGCGCCGATGCGATGCCGGTGCGCGCGCGTCAGCGAGAGGCTGAATTCAACACCAGCGTTTCCTGGAGAGAGAACCGAACGATGTGCACTTCCGCAGGCAGAAACGAACTCGCGTCCCGCGCCGTCCGGCTCGCGGCGCTCGTGCTGCTGCTCGTCGCCGGCGTGACGAGCGGCGAGGCGCGCGCGCAGCTGCCGGTCCCGGCGGCGACGCCGTTCGAGATGACCGGCTTCATCCAGCAGGCGACGCTCGACGGCCCCGACGCCGCCGACGCGACCGCCGATCCGTTCCGCGGCGGCACGCTGACCGTCAACAACCACGTCATCGTGATCCCGCGCTACACGATTTTCCAGATGCCGGCGACGTCGCTCACCTGGGTCGAGCTGTTCAAGCTCGCGCCCGAGCCGTGGCGCGGCGCCAATCAGACGGGGCTCGCGCTGAAGGACACGCCTCGTCCCGACTACACCGTCGAGGTCACCGTGCAGGGCAATCGCGTCCAGCCCGACGGCCGGTACATCGCCGGCCTGGTGTTCGTCTCGAACCAGTCGCTGCAGTCGCATCAGGGCTTCATCAGCCGAATCGACTACGCGGCCGGCGAGCTCCTCGTCGGCGGCGCGCGCGTCCGCCTGAACGATCCGATCGGGCGATTCGGGCGCGCGATGTCGCACGACGTGCGCTTCACCATCGACGAGGACAACCCGACGATCAAGACCGAGACCGGCTATCCGATGTGCCTGCCGCGCACCGATCCGGCAAGCGCGGACGATCCGCTGTGCCCCCAGGGCAATCGGCCGGTCGCCGGCGGCAGCTTCTCTTCGATCTTCACCATGGCGCAGCGGCCTGCGCCGACCTCGACGGAGCTGCAGAACCCGGCGACGCGACCCTTCACCCTCGATCCGTGGCGCGCGGCGCCATTCGAAGTCGGCGATTACGTCACCGTGCGCGGGCCGATCGTCAAGGACGGCGACTCGCAGTACATCTCGGCCTACGCGATCGACGCCAACGTCGGCATCTTCACCGCCCCGGGGACGACCCCGGCCTACGTGAGCGTCGACGTCGTGTTGATGGGCACCGGCCCGCTGAACGATCCGACGATCGCGCAGGAGGGGGCGAAGCGCGCACGCGTCGAGGGCTTCACCACCGACAGCGGGCCCGCTTCGACAATCCGGATCTCGGCGGTCGACGTCAACGCCTGCACCGGCGAGGCGCTCGATCGCCTGTGGAACATCGAGGCGGTCGATCCCGGCGCGCCGAACGGCGCGGTCGCCGGCCGCTGGCGCTTCGCCCCGGCGGCGCCGCTCTTCGATCTGAAGGGCTACCCGTTCCTGCCGCCGACGCGCGAGGTGCACGCGGTCAGCAACAACGGCGTCGTGACGACGATGAACGGGCTGCGCGCCGGCGAGTACACGTCGCCGAACCAGGAGTTCATCCTGCCCGAGAACCGCGGCATCGGCACGCCGGTAGTGGCGGCGAACTTCGACGCGATGCCGTTCCTCGTCCAGGGGTCGGGCCCGCGCGGATCGTCCGGCTACACGGGACAGCTGTCGCCGTGGCCGGGCCCGACGCCGCCGGCGCGCAACGCCTGCGCCCTCGTCGGACCGGACCAGTCGGTGGCTTCCAGCACGCGCGTCTCGCTCGATGGCAGCGAGAGCGTGGCCGCGAACCTGCCAACGGGCGAGGTGCGCTATTCGTGGCGTCAGGTGGACGGAACGACGCTTCCGTTGACCGATGCGGACAAGCCGGTCGCCAGCTTCGTCGCGCCGACGCTCGCCGTCGGTGCGCCGGCGGTGACGCTGAAGCACAAGCTGACGGTGACGCCGGTCGCTGGCGGCACCCCCGTCGAGAGCCGTGAAGTGGCGACCACGGTGACGGCGCCGGCCGACACGGTTGCGCCGGTGTTCGGAACGCTCACCGCGCCCTCGACGATCCGCAAGGGCACGCCGACGACCCTGAAGGTTGTCGTGACCGACAACGTTGCCGTCACCTCGGTGACCTTCTTCTACACGCTCAACGGCCAGAAAGGCACCGCCGTCGCGACCAAGTCGACGACCGCGGCCAACACCTGGCAGGCGCCGGTGACGTTCAACGCGACAGGCAAGTTCTCGATCAACGCGACGGCCTCCGACGCCGCCGGCAATCCGGCGAACAGCACGACGGTCTACACGACCGTCACGCAATGAGATCGCAGGTGGCAGTGATGACCAATCAGATGAAGAACATTTCGATGCGCGTCCGGTCGAAGACGGGCGGCGTGATGGCAGCGGCGCTGGCGGTGTGGGTGGCGGTCTCCGCGCTCGCGCTGCAGGCGCAGCAGAACTCGAAACCGACGGTCCAGCCGACCTCGCTGCGCGGGCTGGCCGTGCCCGAACCGCCCAACCTGGGCGACTTCGTCCAGAACAAGGCGGCGGCGATTGCGCTCGGCAAGGCGCTGTTCTGGGAACAGCAGGCGTCGAGCGACAACCTGCTGGCGTGCGCCAGCTGCCACTTTCACGCCGGTGCCGACAACCGGGTGAAGAACTCGCTCAACCCCGATCTGCTCAACGTGGATCTGAAGATCAACGGCGCGTTCGATCCGATCGCGCCGGCGCCCGGCCACGCCGGCGGCGCCAACTACACGCTGAAGGAAGGCGACTTCCCGTTCCATCAGCTGTCGAACCCGAACGACCGCGAGTCGGTGGTGCTGTACACGACCAACGACGTCGTCTCGTCGGCCGGCGTCTACAACTCGGAGTACGGCGCCAACGTCGGGATGGTGGAGCGGCAGCAGTACGCGCCGGACGGCGTGTTCCAGGTCGGCAGCATCGCGACCCGCCGCGTCGAACCGCGCAACACGCCGACGGTGATCAACGCGGCGCTGAACTACCGCAACTTCTGGGACGGGCGCGCCAACTTCGTCTTCAACGGCGTCAACCCGTTCGGGCCGCGCGACGAGAAGGCGCGGGTGTGGCTGTCGGACACCGACAAGAACGGCGCGATCACGGCGGTGCCGTACGTGGCCCGCATCCCGTTCGCCAGCGCGGCGTCGCAGGCGGTCGGCCCGGCGCTGAGCGCCTTCGAGATGTCGGGTTCGGGACGCCAGTTCTCCGACATCGGCCGCAAGCTGCTGGCGACGCGGCCGCTGCTGAACCAGACCGTGTCGGCCACCGACAGCGTGCTCGGCAAGTACCGCAGCCCCTACGGCTCGGGGTTGAACACCACCTACGAGGCGATGATCAAGGCCGCGTTCTGGCCGCAGTACTGGGAAGTGCCGGACGCGACCTTCAAGGCGGTCTCGGGCACCACCTACCGCCAGATCGAGATGAACTTCTCGCTCTTCTGGGGGCTGGCGATTCAGCTCTACGAGGCGACGCTCATCTCCGACGACACGCGCTTCGACCGCTACGCCGCCGGCGACCAGGCCGCGCTCAACGCGCAGGAACAGCTCGGGCTGGCGATCTTCACGAGCGATCGCGGCAAGTGCGTCAACTGCCACAAGGGCGCCGAATTCACCGGCGCGTCGACGCGGATGACCCTGGGGAGCTCGAGCGGCGAGATGAGCGGCGACGGGCCGATTGAAAACATGCTGATGGGCGACGGCACCGGCGCCATCTACGACAACGGCTTCTACAACATCGGCGTCACCCCGCCCGGGCACGACCTCGGCGTCGGCGGCAGCGATCCGTTCGGCAACCCGCTGTCGTTCGCGCGCGAGTTCAAGAACATGCTCAAGGGGCTGCCGGCGCCCGACGCCTACAGCCACAGCCTGAACCCGTGCACGTTCATGGCCGCGAGCGGCTGCACGATCGTCAACGACCCGGAGATGCGCGACGCGGTCGACGGCGCCTTCAAGACGCCGGGGCTGCGCAACGTCGAGCTGACCGGGCCGTACTTCCACAACGGCGGCTACGCGACGCTCGAACAGGTGGTCGACTTCTACAACCGCGGCGGCAACGTCCGCCGCACCGCCACCGGCGACACGACCGCCTACGGCAAGAACACCAGCAACTTCGACAGCGACGTCATGCCGATGGGGCTGAGCGACGCGGAGAAGGCGGCGCTGGTCGCGTTCCTCAAGACACTGACCGACGAGCGCGTCCGCTATGAGAAGGCGCCTTTCGATCATCCGTCGCTGCGGATTCCCACTGGCGCGAAAGGCGACAACACCACGGTCTCGACCACCGACGGCAAGACCGCGACCGAAGAGTTCGTGACCCTGCCGGCGGTCGGCGCGACCGGCCGGACCACGCCGATTCAGCCGTTCCTGAAGTAAGGCGCGAGAGAAAAGCGATGAGAACAGTGACCATCCGATCGAAACAGATGCGGACCGCGGTGCTCCTCTGCGGACTGCTTGCGCTGGTAACCGCCGGCCCGCGGGCGCAGACGCCCGCCGCCGGCGGCGCCGCCCCCTTCGACATCGTCGGCTTCATCGACGCCGCGACCGTCGACGCGAAGGCCGACGGCTTCTCCGGCGGCGGCACAATCACGGTGAACGGCACGAAGATCGTCGTGCCGCAGAACACGCTGCTGCAGATGCCGGCGTTTGCGCTCACCTGGCAGGAGGTGTTCGCCATGGCGCCGGCTCCGTACGGCCCGACCCAGTCCGGCCTCGCCAAGGCGGACGACCCGGCGCCGCCGGTCACCTACGAGGTGCGCGTGCAGGGCAACCGCCTGCGCGGCACGGACGGTGAAGAGCAGTACATCGCCGGGCTGATGTTCATCGCGCAGCAGTCGCTGAACACCGGCGCCGGCTTCATCAACTACATCGACTACGCCAGCGGCGAAGTGCGCGTCGGCGGCACGCTCGGCGACGCCACGACCGGGGCGCGCGTCATCATCAACGATCCGCAGGGCAAGTTCGCGCCGCGGCGGCTCGACGACGTGCGCTTCACGATCGACGAGGACAACCCGACCGTGCGCTCGGAGACCGGCTACCCGATGTGCATCCCGCGCAACGGCGATGCCGACAGCGACATGAACTGCCCGCAGTCGAATCGTCCCCTGGACGCCGACGGCAACTATCTCTCCACCTTCACCACCGACATCCCGGCGGGGTGGGAGTTCATGACGCCGTCCGACTACCACTCGAACGGCACCAACCCGCTGGTCATGGCGCCGTTCGAGGTCGGCGACTACGTCACCTACAACGGCCACCTGTCGCAGGACGCACAGGGGGACTTCATCCTGGCGCACGGCGTCATTGCCAACGTCGGCATCTTCACGCAGCCCGGCACGCAGCCGACCTACGTGGCCATCGACGTGATGCTGCTCGGCGTCGGCGGCGCCCCCGATCCGAACCTGCCGCAGGAGGCCACGGTGCGCACGCGCATCGAAGGCTTCACGACCGATCCGTCCAGCTTCGTCATGCTGAGCGCGGTCGACGTCGATGCCTGCACCGGCCAGGAGTCCGAGCGCTGGTACGACATGGTGGCGGTCGACCCCGGCCCGCCGGGCCCGGCGCGGAAGGCGCACGGGCTCGGCGCGG
>Ga0207645_10003980_pt1 | contig 11024 bp, 9 predicted proteins | sample KBSM53metaG_FD_184331 | JGI IMG/M metagenome (GOLD analysis project Ga0207645, IMG submission 184331) | Miscanthus rhizosphere microbial communities from Kellogg Biological Station, Michigan, USA - KBS M5-3 metaG (SPAdes) (version 2) | ecosystem: Host-associated > Plants > Roots > Rhizosphere >...
ACAAGCTTATGAGACGCTTCTGTTTATAACTAACAACGCACCGTTTGGACGTTTTCTGCGCGGGCTTCATTATTACGGCGCGTCCGCGATGGTGTTGATGATCGGAGCGCATATGGCGCAGACGTTTTTGTTCGGCGCCTACAAATTTCCGCGCGAGATGACGTGGACCACTGGAATCTGTCTGCTGGCTTTCACACTTGGAATGGGATTTACCGGGCAGCTACTCCGGTGGGATTCAACCGCGGCGTGGTCGGTTGTGGTCGCGGCTGAGCAGGCGGGACGTATTCCCATTATCGGTGACTGGGTGGCGCGCTTCATCCTGGGTGGTAATACGATTGGCGGCGCGACGCTTAGTCGGTTCTTCGCCATCCATGTTTTCGTTCTGCCTGGAATTATGTTTGCCTTTATCGGGTTACATCTGTGGCTCGTCCTTCGCCACGGGATCTCGGAGCCGCCGGTTGCAGGCAAACCTGTCGATCCTGCAACATACCGCGCGGAATACGAAGAACTGCTCAAGAAGAGTGGCAAGCCATTCTGGCCGGACCTCGCCTGGCGAGATGTGTTTGTCTCCACCCTTTTGATCATCGCGATCGCTGTCGCTGCATTCTTTGTCGGGCCTCCGGCGTTGGATAGGCCGCCGGACCCGAGCATACTGGCCGCAGATCCGCGACCCGACTGGTATCTCCTGTGGTATTTTGCCTTGCTAGCTCTTATTCCGGCGAAGATCGAAGGCTACGTCATGATCGGATTCCCAGTCCTGATCGGGCTACTCCTGCTGTTTGTTCCTATTTGGAATCACAAAGGCGAGCGCGCTGCCTCCCGACGCCCCTGGGCAATTGCGGTCGTGTGTCTCTCCGTGATCATGATTGGTGGGCTTTGGTGGGAAGGACAGCAGTCGCCCTGGTCGCCTAACTTCGAGGCTCAGCCGCTCAGCGAAAAAGTAGTAGGAGCTACAAGCGGTCCGGTCTTCAAAGGTGGTCAATTGTTTCATGACAAGGGGTGTCTAAATTGCCACCTGATTCAGGGCTTCGGGGGCCGGCGCGGACCCGATTTGACCTACATCGCGGATACGCTAACGCGTGACAACCTGGTTATCCGCATCGTCAATGGCGGGACCAATATGCCGGCGTTCGGCAGCTCGCTTAAGCCGCAGGAGCTGGATGCTCTGGTTGCTTTCTTAGAATCGCGCAAACGTCCGATTCGACCGCAAGATCAATCGCCGGTGGCAATCCAGTAAATCTTCAAGCGATCGTCTTCGATCTCTTGGTGTTGACCTTTGTTGCTAATGACACCGGAAATTCGCTGTCGTCCGATTGGCTATTACGCGATTCGCAACGACCTGGAATTCCAACAGCTTCTTGTGGGCACAGAACAAATCGGGCTTAACAAATAGGGAGCGAATGAGTCGACCCCTGCCGGAGGCTTCTCAGCTTCCGTACTTAAAGGAGACCAGCACTCGCGCGCGGTAGGCTGCCACCTTGCCATTCTCAACTGTCATATCCTGTTTCACGATCTCGGCAACGCGCAGGTCACGCAGGCTTCCAGCAGCGGTCTCCACCGCATTCTTCGCCGCATCCTCCCATGACTTCGAGCTCGTGCCGACCAACTCCACTACTTTATAAACTGAATCTGCTGATGATTTCTTGGCCATAAAGTTTCCTTTCTGTTTGCTTGGTCCAATCAACTGTTCTGCAAGAGTTTTTGTCAAACCATTATAATCGGCTTTTCAGGCCCGACGTGGGCTTTCGGGGTGAGACAATCAAGCGCGTGAGCGGGTTTCTCTCCCGTGCACGATGTGCAAACCGACCAGGTGCCCGACCAGCGAAATCAGCAAAGCCAAATGTCGCCAGCGATATTCCCGTGCGGGCATTAGCAGCTAAGTACAACTCCTCTTCACGAACTCAGCGGCAGAAAGCTACCGGGCTGTGGCACGGGTTTGTTGCCATTGAGACTGAGATAAGTGTATTCCTGCAGAAGCCGCTCGTAATCGGAAAGTAGCTTCATCGCGTCATTCGGTTTCATCCGATCGGTTTTAATCGCGGCATCGACTTGTGTTTTGAGGAGACGCATCAGCTCAACCTTGTCCCACTGTGTCATGGCGAGAACTTCGCCGATAGTGCTGCCTTCGATTACTTCCTCGATGTACCAGCCGGATTCTTCGTCCGGGTCGAGAAAGACATGCACTTCGGTAACGCGTCCAAACAAGTTGTGCAGGTCGCCCATAATATCCTGATAAGCGCCAACCATGAAGACGCCGAGATAATAGATTTCGCCGGGATTAATTCGATGAAGGGGCAGGGTATCTCGAACATCCAGCAGGTCGATGAACTTGGAAACCTTGCCATCAGAATCGCACGTGATGTCCACAATGGTGCCGTTGCGCTCGGGCGCCTCGGTCAGGCGATGAATTGGCATGATGGGAAAGAGCTGGCCGAGGGCCCAGTGATCGAGGAGCGATTGAAAGACGGAGAAATTGCAGATGTATTGATCGCCCAGTGAAGTTTCGAGCTCCTTTACTTCGTCCGGGATAAATCGCAGACCGCGATGCATGCCGACGATCTGGGTGGCCAATTGCCAGTAAACGCTATCGATCTTTGCTTTTGACTCGAGGTCGAGCAACCCAAGGTCGAAAGTTTGCTGGGCTTCCTCTTTGATTTGCTGGATGTCGTGCAAGCTTTCCAGCCGGTTGCCACGTTTGAGCCGCTGCTTCACTTCCAGAATGTCGCCTACCAGCTTATGGTCCTTTTCGGTCGCGCCGATCTTTGCTTTCCCGGCTGTCTTCTCGATCGAGCCGAATGCCTCCATTACCAAGACCGAATGATGGGCGACAATGGCACGCCCGCCTTCACTAACGATTGCTGGATGCGCCACGCCTTCCGAATCGCACACATCCATGATGTTCCAGACAACATCGTTGGTGTATTCCTGAAGCGAATAGTTCGTTGAGCTATCGAAAGTAGAACGCGAACCATCGTAATCTACGCCGAGACCGCCGCCGACGTCGAGGTATTCCAGTTCGTGACCGAGTTTCGCGATCTTGGAGTAATAGCGGGCCGCTTCGCGCACGGCACGTTTGATCGTCGAGATGTCGGGAACCTGTGAGCCAACGTGGAAGTGGATCAGCTTTAGGCAATGCGCCAGTCCTTCGCTTTTCAACATGTCGCTCGCGGCAAGGAGATTGACGGTATCGAGTCCAAACTTCGCGTTCTCGCCTCCACTGGTGGTCCATTTGCCCGCGCCTTTGCTGGTCAAACGGACACGAATGCCAATGAGCGGTTCAACCCCAACTTCCTTGGAGGTCCGAATGGTCTGCTCCAGTTCTTCCAGCTTCTCAACTACGATGATGACCTGTTTGTCCAGTTTGCGCCCCAGCAGCGCGATCCGAATAAAAGCCGGATCCTTATAGCCATTGCAAATAACCAAACTCTCCGCGTCCTTGTGCATGGCCAGGGCAGCGACTAATTCCGGCTTGCTTCCCGCCTCCAGGCCAAAGTGAAACGCCTGGCCGGCATCGACGATTTCTTCGATCACTTCGCGCAGTTGATTGACTTTGATCGGAAAAACGCCGCGGTATTTTCCCCGATAGTTGAATTCCGTGATCGCGTTTTCGAATGCGCGGTTCACAGATTCGACGCGGTGGCGGAGCAAATCCTGAAAGCGGATGACAAGGGGAAAGGGGAGCCCGCGTGAACGCGCTTCGTTAACAACTTCAAGAATGGGAATGGCGCCACCATTCTCCTGAAGCGGCTTGGCCACGACATTGCCATCAGCATTGATGGAAAAGTAACCGGTTCCCCAACCCTCGACGTTATAGGTGGCGTTTGCCGCCTCCAGGTCCCAATCGTTTTTCGTCATTTCGTCAGCTGCAGAGCGGACAATTGTTGATCCGGCGAAACATGCAAGGTCGATTCAAAAAAAACCAACAGCAGATCTCTGGCCGGTTCGGTGCAACAAATTGGGATCGGGGGGAGGCGTGGGTCACGCTCGCTCCCCGGAAACAACCATTTCTGCTCTCGCCGCTAAAAGATGTACGCGCAGCTGGGAGCAGCTTGTTTTTCGTCCTTCCATCAGTACCGTCAACACGGTGAACAAAACGGTCATTGAGGTACATGTTCGTGCTGTGCTCCCCACCAGCGGCGGCTGCGCGGTTTTTGTCGGGAATAGCGACAAAGTCTTTATTGTTTACGTCGATCAAACAGTCGGGAGCGCGATCACGATGTTCATGCGCGAGATGTCGAAAGAACGACCTTTGACACATGATTTGATGGCGCATTTGATGACGGCGGTAGGCGCGCACGTCGAGCGGGTGATCATCAACGATTTGAAAAACGCGACTTATTATGCGCGCATGATCATTGCCGCGGAGAATGAGCTGCAGCAGAAAAAAATCATCGAACTCGATGCCCGGCCAAGTGATTGCATCGCGATGGCGACGCAACAAAAGGCGCCCATTTATGTGAGCCAGGAAGTCTGGGATGAGGTCGAGGACATGAGCGATGTCCTGCGCAAAATGGAAGAGGAAGGGCTGAAGCCGGAAATCGATCCGGAATCGGAAGCGACGGAGGAGGAGTAGTCGTCGGCTAGCCCAGCAATTCGCCGTAGCGTTCGCGCGCGAGTTGCAGAGAGCGCTCCAGAATTGCGGCGGGCGAATCGAGCAAAAGCGCTTCCTCCACTAATTTTTCACACTCTTCGCGCGAGACATTGCGAATAGCCGATTTCACTCGCGGTACCAACGCCGGACTGACACTCAATTCGTCCACTCCGAGCCCGAGCAAAAGGGGCGTCAGCTCGATGTCGCCCGCCATTTCGCCACAAATACCGAACCAGATCTTATGTTGGCGAGCCGCATCGGCCACCATCTTGATCAAACGCAGCACAGCTGGATGCGATGGTTCATAAAGATGCGCAATGCGCTCGTTCACGCGATCGACGGCAATGGCGTATTGAATCAAATCGTTCGTCCCGATGCTGAAGAAATCGACCTCGGGTGCGAGTGATTCCGAGCAAATCGCCGCGCTCGGGATCTCGATCATGGCGCCGATCTGCATTTCAGCGTTGAACGGGATCTTGGCCGACGCCAGCTCGCTTTTGCATTCGTCCACTAGCTCGAGAGCGCGAACCAACTCCGCTTTTCCGGAAATCATCGGAAACATCAATTTAACGTTGCCGAGCTCGCTCGCGCGCAGGATGGCGCGCAGCTGGGGCCTAAAGACTTCAAGATGTTCGAGGCAAAAACGGATGGCGCGCCAGCCCAAAAAAGGATTGAGCTCGTCGCTCACATCGATTCCGCCGGCGATTTTGTCGCCGCCAAGATCGAACGTTCGGATGATAACCGGATGTGGTCGGACGGATTCGGCGACACGCCGATATGTCTGATATTGCTCTTCCTCGCCGGGCAGGGAATCGCGATCGAGATAAAGAAATTCAGTACGATACAGCCCGATTCCCTCCGCGCCGTTGGCCGAGACGCTGGTGACGTCATCCGGCAACTCAATGTTTGCCGACAAAACAATGTGATCGCCATCCCGGGTCGTAGCCGATCGCTCGCGCAATACTGCGAGCTCTTTCGAAACTTCCGATTGCCGGACTTCGACCTTGCCATAATAGGCCAGTGTTTCCGGCGATGGATTGACGATGAGCAATCCGGTGTAGCCGTCCAGTAACGCCGCCGCTCCGCTCTCAACCTTTTCGGTCACATCATGCAAGCCGACGGTGGCGGGAATGGCGAGTGAGCGCGCCATGATTGCGGTGTGAGAAGTGCGGCTGCCGAGATCGGTTGCGATGCCGAGGACCCGGTGCGGATCCATCGAGGCCGTGTCCGAGGGGGTGAGATTATGGGCGACCAGAATGTGGGCTTCGCCCGGCAGGGGCATCATTTTGGGGGCCTTGCCCTGCAAATTGCGAACGACACGTCGCATCACATCCTGGATGTCGAGGGCGCGCTCGCGCAAATAAGGATCATCGATTTGCCCGAGAGTTTCGGCGTACTTCGCCGCGACGTCATGAAAGATCGCTTCGACGTTAAGGTGATCGCATTCCAGTTTGCGCAAGACCTCGTCGATCAAAGTGCGATCTTCCACCACCAGGAGATGGGCATCGAAAATTCCCGCGTCTTTCGTCCCGATTGCTTCCGCGATCTTTTGCTGCATTTCGAGGATCTGAATGCGCGTCTGCACCAGCGCCGATTCGAAGCGGGCGATCTCGGCTGAGACCTGCGACGGCGCAATTGAGTAACGGTCGATTTCCTCGAGCTCGTCACGCATGACTTGAATGTTGCCGCGGGCAATCCCGGGCGACACACCCACACCGTGGAAACGGGTTTCGGCCGATTCGTCAGTCATCGCAGGGAGATTAGCCCGAATGTCAACAAAGGAACACAGGCTTTCTAACCTGTGCCCCAAACAGGCGTTCCTGCCTGTTTCACCGGCCAATCGCAGCGGGCTAAAAGCCGCACTGGGCGCACAGGCAAAAATGCTTGTGTTCGGCGATAGCCGTCATTCCCGAATGAAAATCAACGGCTGCCGTAGTAAAACCTTAGGGTAAAGTCCACAGGATTTCTCGATTCCCAGCCGGATTGGTGTTTCGCTCGCGGTCGACCGCGTGGGGATCAATCTTCGTTGAAGCGTCCCTTGATGAGTTCTTCGATTTCTTCGAGCGCGCGCTCGGCATCGGGTCCTTCACAACGAATTTGCAATTTCGATCCCTGTCCCGCCGCCAGCATCATCAGGCCCATGATGCTCTTGCCATTTACCTCTTCACTCTCCTTTTTCACCCAGACCTCGGCCCGAAAACGACTCGCCACCTTGACGAAAAGGGCGGCAGGTCGGGCATGCAAACCGAGCCGGTTCACGACTGTGATTTCCTTTTCGGCTTTCTGCGCGGAGGCGCCGGCACCAGTTTTTCGATTAAGCAATCCCATCGGGATTTTTCTTTTCCATTAAATTGAGCAGCTTTGTATTGAATTCCAACGCCGCATTACTGCCGAGGCTCTTCAATTTTTGGTCCATTGCCGCGACTTCGATCAAGCGCGCCAGATCGCGGCCCGGCCGCACTGGAATGGTGACGTGCGGCACTTTGATATCCAGAATTTCATAAAGCTCGCGATCGAGCCCGGTGCGGTCGACGTCCTCCATTTCATTCCAATCCTTTAACGTCACCACCATATCGAGCCGTTTCTCCACCCGGATAGCGCCAATACCAAAGACCGAGGCAACATTGATGATTCCGATCCCACGCACTTCCATGTGATAACGCGTCATTTCCGGCGCCGTGGCCATCAATTCTCGCCCCTCCAGCGAAGTGATCCGCGTCACATCGTCCGCCACCAGGCTGTATCCGCGTTCGATCAATTGCAGCACACTCTCGCTTTTGCCGATGCCGCTGACCCCGCGAATGAGAACGCCGACTCCAAGAATGTCCACCATACTGCCGAACTCGGTCACAGTCGGAGAAAAATCGACTTCCAGTGCGATGGTAGCGGCGTTGATGAACTTCATCGTGATCATCGGCGTGCGAAAAATGGCAATCTCATCATCCGCTGCCACCGCCATCAAGGCATCGTCGAGATGTGCGCCCCGCGAGATCACCACGCACGGAATTTTTTGTTCGCACAAGGCGCGGAAGCGTTTCACCCGCAATTTGGGCGAAAGACTTTTGAGATAAGTATTCTCGGCGGCACCCAGCACCTGAACACGTTTCTCGGCGAAATAACTGAAGAATCCACTTAAGGCGAGGCCAGGTCGATTAATCGTTGGCTCGCGGATTTTCCGGTAAAAACCGACGCGCGGCCCTTCTAGTCGTAGAGCCAGCTTCTCCGCATGAGTGTTGAAAAAACTCTCCACTGTTACAACGGGCACGCTTTTGCGTTGATCGCTTGCAGAAGTGATGGTTTGCGTGGTTGGGCCGTCGGGCATTACGGAATCAACGTTTACCTTGTCGCGGCGGGAATAACAAGGAGGGCGGCGCAGGCATCCTGCCTGCTCAGAACCATTAACCAGGCGAGACTCCTGGTTGCCCGCAGGCTGGAAGCGTGCGCCATGTCTGACAACAAAACGATGCTCGCTTTCGTTCTCGAATCGAGTTCCTTTGCCCGATGAGGATCGATCGCACTTCGCGGCTCGTCTTCGCCAACACATCCGCTGTTGCCGGTTCCTTAATCTTTTGCCTCGCGGTTGCGGTAGCCTTGGCAGCACCGGCCGAGCCGAGCCCACCGCCGGTTACTCCCACGCCCGAAGCAAAACCTTCTCCCGTCGTCGTCTTATCGCCACCAGCCGCAACTCCCTCAAAGGCGGTCGAGAACTCAGTGGTAAAAATCTTCGCCACCCTGCGTCAGCCTGATCCGAGCAAGCCTTGGACAAAAAAAGAGCCGAGTGACATCACCGCCAGCGGGACTGTGATCAGCGGCAAACGCATTTTGACCAACGCCCACGTTGTCCAATACGCGAGCGAAGTGCAGGTTCAGGCAAATCAGGCGGGAGACAAGCTTCCTGCGATCGTGAAGGCAGTCGCGCCGGGCATGGATCTGGCGATTCTCGAACTGGAAGACGAGAAATTTTTCGATTCGCATTCCCCATTGCCGTTTAAGAAGTCGTTGCCGGACTCCAAGGAGCCGGTGATGGTTTATGGATATCCAACTGGCGGGGCCAGTCTCTCCATCACCAAAGGAATTATCTCCCGGATCGAGTTCACCGGTTATAGTCTCTCGACGCTTGGACTAAGGATCCAAATTGATGCCGCAATTAATCCCGGCAATAGCGGCGGCCCTGCGATAGTTAACGACGAGATAGTCGGGGTGGCTTTTAGTCATCTGCAAATGGCGCAGAACATCGGCTACATCATTCCGGTGGAGGAGATAGAGCTATTCCTGCAAGACATTGCCGACGGTCATTACGATGGAAAGCCAACTATGTACGATGATCTCCAGACTCTGGAGAATCCGGCCCTGCGCTCTTACCTGCATCTGCCGGAATCTTTGCAGGGAATGGTTGTTCATCGCCCGTTCGATTCGGCGGCGAGCTATCCGCTAAAAGAATGGGATGTAATCACGAAGATCGGTGATGTCCCGGTCGACGATGAAGGCATGATCAAGCTTGGAGATACGCTTCGAGTCCGTTTTCCATACATGGTTCAGAAACTAGCGGTTAAGGACACCGTTCCGCTTACCATTTTTCGCGGTGGAAAAGAATTGAAAATAAACCTGCCGGTATTACGACAGCGTCCATTGGTCATTCCAGAGTTAAAAGGAAGCTATCCTTCATACTTTGTTTACGGTCCGATCGTCTTTTCTGAAGCTACCACGGACCTGATCGCGCTGGCGCAACGCAATCGCGAAACTGGCGCAATAGTTGGTATGCTGACCTATATTGGCAGCCCATTGATCACGAGAATTGGGGACAAACCAACATTTCCCGGTGAACGGCTGGTCGTCGTGCCCTGTCCATTTTTCCCTCACCGGCTCTCGAAGGGATATGGAAACCCGGGCTGGCAGGTGTTACAGACCGTTAACCATCAACCAATCAAAAACCTTGCTCATCTGGTCGAGGTCTTGCGAGATTTGAAAGATGAGTTCGTTACTTTCGAATTTAATACTCGCTCGAGCGGGGAAGCTATTGTTTTTCCTAGGGCCGAAATGGTCAGCGCCACCGAAAATATCCTGAATGATAATGGAGTGCGCTCTCAAGGTTCCACTGATGTGATGAAAATCTGGACCGCCAAGAATACGGACCACTGACTACAGACTACAGGCAATGACCTACCTCTCACGTTTCACCTCTCACTTCTCAAACGTTCGCTTTTTCCTGTCGTTTCTCGCGATCCTGTTTGTGCCTGCTACCAGGATCGCGGCTACCGAAGAAAAAGAAGAGACAGCATCCTATTTCGGTGATTGGACAAATGCTCACGGCGATACGCTTCAGATAACGAGCGACAGTATTCAGGTAAACGACGAGAAGCCCGTCCGCTACGACGACATTACCGAAGATAGTGATGGCAGCTTCTTCGTTCTCCAGATTAAGGACGGGAATGGATCTAGTTACTTCGAGGGCAAATTCGTCCGAATCACATTCGGCAAGGATCCCGATCGCTTCACCATGTCGATCTACAAAACGCTGGCCGACGCGCTGAAAAAGGAAAACGAAGTCAAGCGGGTCGAATGGACCGCGCCGCCCGAGGAAGATGAGGATGATGCTGGTGGGGACTGACTCGGGCAGTCTGAGAGCCGGTGGATCGAGCAGTCCCTTGCTCGATGTTAATTAATGGCGCGAAGCCGCCCTTATTTTTAGCGCTCCGCCGGCGCCGCCGATCCACTTTAAAAAATGAGCTGTTCTAATCAACGGGCAAGACGCCTAACGGCCCCACAGCCAAGGATGGCTGTGCTACATTCGGAATCGCTCGCCTAAATATAACTGGCGGCTAATCGGGTCGTTGATCAGAAAATCCTTGGAGCCTTCGCTTTCGACCCGGCCCTCGAAAATCAGATAGGCGCGATCGACGATCGACAACGTTTCACGAACGTTGTGATCGGTTATCAGGATGGCGAGACCGGATTTCCGCAGGTTCACGACAATTTGTTGCACGTCATAGACCGCAATTGGATCCACCCCGCTGAATGGTTCGTCGAGCATGAGTAAACTCGGACTGGTCACGAGCGAGCGCGCGATAGTGAGCCTGCGTTTTTCTCCGCCGCTCAAGGTCAACGCAGTGTTCTTGGCGATTTTCTCGATTCCAAACTGATGCAGCAGGTGATCGCAGCGTTGCTTCCGCTCGTGTTTACTCAGCGGCAACGTTTCCAGAATCGCCATGATGTTTTGTTCCACCGTCATTTTGCGAAAAATCGATTCTTCCTGCGGCAGGTAGCCCATTCCCAATCGCGCCCGCTTGAACATCGGGAAAGTCGTCACGTCTTGATCGCGAAAAATGACGTTTCCGCTGTTTGGCCGGACGAGGCCCACGATCATATAGAAAGTCGTCGTCTTCCCTGCACCGTTCGGCCCGAGCAGGCCAACGATCTCGCCAGCCTTGACGTT
>Ga0207645_10003984_pt1 | contig 11018 bp, 8 predicted proteins | sample KBSM53metaG_FD_184331 | JGI IMG/M metagenome (GOLD analysis project Ga0207645, IMG submission 184331) | Miscanthus rhizosphere microbial communities from Kellogg Biological Station, Michigan, USA - KBS M5-3 metaG (SPAdes) (version 2) | ecosystem: Host-associated > Plants > Roots > Rhizosphere >...
GAACAGCGTCAACGCGCCCAGCAACCCCGAGATGACGAGCCACGCTTGTCGGCGCGCGAGCTCGCGCCGGGTCGGGGCTGGGATCTCGCCGATCGAGGCGAGGACGCGGTTTCTTCGTTCAAGTGATTCCACGAAGTTGCTCCTTTTCGACGACTGACGGTCCGCGCCCGCCGCGAGGGTGGGCGCCTTCGGACACGGCGTCGCGCAGGGCGGCGGCGCCGCGAAACACGGACATCTTCAAGCTGGGCAGCGTGACGCCGAGGTTCTCGGCTGCGACCGCCATCGAGAACCCCTCGACGCGCACGAGCTCGAGCGCCAGCTGCTGCGGTTCCGGCAGGGCGCGGAAGGCGCGCACGAGGCGTCCCAGCGTTTCGCGCGCTGTCGCGATGCGCTCCGCGTCGACCACCTCGGCGACCGCCTCGGCGATCGGATCGGCGTGGGCGTCGTCGTCGTCGCCGTGCTGGCCACCCGCGAGCCGCTCGCGCCACCCCTGCGCGCCGAGGTCCAGACACAGGTTGCGCGCAATCTTGAACGCCCATGAAAGCACGTCGGACCCGCGAATGAACGTGCCGCGCGCGCGGTGAATGCGCTCGAACGTCTGTTGCACGATGTCGTCGATGCGCGAAGCGTCGCGCGTCCTCCGTTTCACGAAGCCCTCGATGCGCGGGGCGATGGCGTCATAGAGGATGGGAAACACCGACGCGTCGCCGTCCGCATAGCGGTCCATGGCCTCGTTCGCCACCCGGTTGTCCGGCCCTGAAGGGTGCTCGGAGGTCGGGGGCATACCCCCTCATACGGGCGAGCTCGAGAAAAGTCTCGCGAATTCTCCCGGCGCGGGCGCGCGCGCGATTCATTGAAACGATGCGGAGGCAGCGCCGTAGTCCTTGGCAACTCAAGGAGGCGCCGAACATGAGCACACGAACTGGACGCGGGATCATGGTGACGTTGTTGCTGGTGACGGGATGCGGAAGCGAGTACGCCGCGCGCGACAACCAGGGAGGCGGTACCACCGGAAACGCCGGAGCGGCTGGAACGGGCGCGGGGGGCGATGGATCGGACGGCACCGGAACGGCAGGCGGTGGTTGGGCCGGGGCGTCCGGCGGTGCCGCGTCGAGCGCTGGCGCGGGCGGTGGCAGCGGCACAGGCGAAACAGCGGGCGGGGGCGGCGTCGCAGGCACGACCTGGCTGACGCCGCCCCCGTTCCCACCCGCGCTCGCGCCGCCCGCGGGCGCGACGGTCAAGCTCCACGCTCACGCGGTGGGCGCGCAGATCTACACGTGCACGGCGAGCGGCGCGACCAGCGCGGACGGCGGCGCCGGTGTGGATGGAGGCGCGACGACCTACGCGTGGGTGCTCAAGGCTCCGGACGCCAAGCTCTACGACTCGAACGACGCGCAGATCGGGACGCATGGCGCCGGTCCCAGCTGGACCTGGAGCGACGGCAGTGTCGCGAACGGCGCCAAGGTAGCCGAGCTCAACGCGCCGGCGGCCGACGCGATCTCGTGGCTGCTCTTGCGCGTGACGTCGACGACCGGCGCGGGCGTGCTGAGCGACGCCACGTACGTCCAGCGGCTGAACACCGCGGGTGGCAAGGCGCCTGCGGACGGCTGCGACGCGACGACTGTCGGCACCGACGCGCGTTCCGGCTACTCCGCTGACTACTACTTCTACTCGGGAGGCGGCGCCTCGGCGTGGCTGACGGCGCCCGAGGTGCCGAGCGCGATCGCAGTCCCGACCGACGTGAGGCTGGCAGTGCACGACCGCGCCAGCGGCATGCAGATCTACAACTGCGCGGCCAGCGCCGGCGCGGGGGGCACGCCGACGTACGCGTGGACTTTCAAGGCCCCTGACGCGCTTCTCGTCGACATGAATTTCACGCCCGTCGCCCTGCACGGCGCCGGGCCGAGCTGGACTGCGAGTGACGGCAGCGTCGTCGTGGCGCCCGAGATCGCGCGCGCCGATGCGCCGCGGGCCGACGCCATTCCGTGGCTCCTCCTCAAGGAGCTCTCCACATCCGGCCCGGGCGTGTTCAGCGACGTCGCCTTCGTCCAGCGCATCAACACGTCGGGCGGCGTGGCGCCGACGACCGGCTGCGACGCGAGCACCGTGAACACCCTGGTTCGCGTCCCGTACGCGGCCGACTACTACTTCTACGTCACCAAAACCTGAACCCAAGGAGAAACCACATGCACACGAAGACGATCCAACGAACGCTGATGACGATAGGCGCCGCCGCGCTCGTCGCGGGAAGTGCTGGCCCGGGGGCCGCGGCCGAGCCCGGACACACGCCCGCGGTCGGAAAGACGCGCAAGCTCTTCCTCGACGTCCACGAGATCGGCAAGGGAAAGGTCAAGGCCGGAGACGTGGCCGGCCTTCACCGGCGCGATCTCGCGACGCAAGCGAAGCACGGCGTCGAATTCAAGGCCTACTGGGTCGATGAGAAGGAAGGAAAGGTCTACTGCCTCGCCGAGGCGCCGTCGGCGGAGGCGGCCAACCAAGTGCACAAGGAGGCGCACGGCGTGCTCGCGAACAAGATCATGGAGGTCGGCGCCGACAACACGACCTGGACGCCGCGAGCGGGGATGAAGCTGTACCTGGACGTGCACCATTTTCCGGCGGGCAAGGTGACGGCGGCGGACGTCGCGGAGGCGCACAGGAAGGATCTCGCGACCGAGGCGTCGCGCGGCGTCCACTTCCTCAACTACTGGTTCGACGCGTCGTCGGGCACGGTGATGTGTCTGGCCGAGGCACCCAGCGCCGAGGCGGCCGTCGCCGTGCATCGCGAGGCGCACGGGCTCCTGCCGGCTTCGATCGAGGAGGTGACGGAAGGCCGGTAGTGTTGGGCCGCGGGGCCGGCGCTCGTGCTACTGGTCCAGGCATGGCCTCGACCGCCGACCCGATGATCGTCCTCAGCCCCGCAACGAAAGCCGAGCGTCCGGCGCTCGAAAACCTGCTGCAGCTCTACATCTACGACTGGAGCGAGCTCCGGCTGCTGGACGTCGCCGACGACGGCCGCTTCGCCGACTATCCGCTCGACGCGTACTGGGAGGACGCCGGGCGCCACCCACTGCTCCTGCGCGTCGACGGCCGGCTCGCAGGTTTCGCCCTGGTTTCGGAGGGCAGCCGTCTCACGGGCGCGCCGGGCGTGTTCGACATGGCGGAGTTCTTCGTCATGCGAAGGTTCCGGCGCAAGGGTGTCGGTCTGGCCGCGGCGTCGGCGGCGTTCGATCGCTTCAAGGGCTCGTGGGAGATCCGGCAACACGACGATAACGCCGCCGCCACCGCGTTCTGGCGACGGACCATCGATCGCTACACCCGCGGGAACTATCGGGACGTGCGCTGGAATGATCGGGCCTGGATCGGCCCGGTTCAGATGTTTTCGAGCACCTGACGCGACCGTGACGGTGGCGCGACGTCTTTTTGACGAGATGACGCAGGAGTCCAGAATACACACGCGGCGGGCTCAACGCCGGCGTTGCTGGTATTCCTGGAACTGCGGAGTCGTTACAATTGGGCGCTTCGGGGGTCGATGGTCCGCAGGTCTCTGGTCCGCGCGCTACCTGTTCTGGCTTTCGGGTGGTCGGTCGTTCTCGCAGGCTGCGGCAGCAATGCCCAACCCGAGAACGGGCAGACGAGCCGCGCGAAGCCCATCGTCGATCGGTCGATCCACCACGACGTGTCGCCTCCGCTGCGAACGATGATGGGACCTCCCGAGAACGACAGCGATCAGAAAGAGACACACGAGAGGAATATCGCCGAGCCGCGACCGTTGCCCCCGAACGGGGCCGTTTCGGATCCCGTCGTTCAGAATTCGATGACGGGAACCGCGGCGCCGACGGCGGGCGCCGGCTTCGACGGGATCGGCCAGGGGTTCACGGGACCGCAGGGGACTTTCACCGTGAACTCCGCGCCTCCCGATCCGGACTTGGCAGTTGGCCCCAACCACATCGTCCAGATCGTGAACTCGGCGATCGCGATCTTCAACAAGTCGGGCACGGTCCTGATCGGTCCGTCGCCCACGAAGAACTTGTGGCAGGGGTTCGGCGGCGGGTGCGAGACCAACAACGACGGCGACGGCATCGTCGTCTACGACGCGCTCACGGACCGCTTCGTCATCTCGCAGTTCTCGGTAACGACAACACCATTCCTCCAGTGCGTGGCCGTATCGTCGAGCGGCGATCCCTCGGGCACGTACTTCCGCTATTCGTTCCCGCAGGCGAACTTCCCCGACTACCCGAAGATGGGCGTGTGGTCCGACGCGTACTACGAGACGTTCAACATGTACGATTCGACAGGCTCCACGTTCGTCGAGGTTCGCGCGTGCGCCTATGAAAGAAGCAAAGTGCTCGCTGGACAACCGGCGACGCAGGTCTGCTTCAGCACCCCCGAGACCTTCGTGATGGGCGTGCCGCCCGTCTTCGGGATGCTGCCCGCGAGCGTCGACGGGCAAACACCTCCGCCCGTGGGCGCACCGAACTACCTCCTCAACCTCAAGCTGACGACCACCGACACGCTCAGTCTCTGGCGCTTCCACGTCGACTGGACCACGCCGATGTCGTCGACGCTTTCGGGTCCGATCAGCATCCCCGTGGGGGCCTTCGGCTACGCCTGCAACGGTGGGGCGTGCATACGGCAGAGCGGCACCCAGCAGAGGCTCGATTCGCTCGGCACCCGGTTGATGAACCGCCTCTCCTATCGCAACTTCGGCGATCACGAGTCGCTCGTCGTCGACCACAGCGTGACCTCGGGAAACAGCGTCGCGGTGCGATGGTACGAGCTGCGCAATCTCGGAGGCACGCCGGTCGTGTTCCAGCAAAGCACATTCGCGCCGGACGCGAGCTTTCGCTGGATGGGCAGCGCCGCGATGGACCACAACGGCAACATCGCCCTTGCTTACAGCGTCTCGAGCAGCAACCTCAGGCCTGGCATCCGCTTCACCGGGCGTCTGGCGACGGATCCGCCGTCGACTCTTCAGACCGAAGCGACAATCATCACAGGCGGCGGCTCGCAGACGCAGACACTCAACCGCTGGGGTGACTACAGCAGCCTCGTCGTCGATCCGAAGGACGACTGCACGTTCTGGTACACGAACGAGTACATCCCCGCCAACGGCACCTTCAACTGGCGCACGCGCATCGCGTCCTTCAAGTTCGCGTCTTGCACGAGCGGCGGCGGCACCGACGGCGGCGCCGACGGCGGCGGGGGCGGCACCGGCGGAGTCGGCGGTACCGGCGGCGCAGGCGGCACAGGTGCCGCAGGTGGGACAGGCGGCACGAGTGGCACAAGCGGCGCTGGCGGAATAGGGGGCGCGAGCGGCGCTGGCGGGATAGGCGGCGCGGGCGGCGCGAGCGGCGTTGGCGGCGGCGCGAGCGGCGCGAGCGGGATAGGCGGCACTGCCGGCACTGCCGGCACTGCCGGCACCGTTCCAGGGATCTCCACGGATCAGCCGAGTTACGCCTTCGGCTCCACGATCACCGTCACGTATGCGGGGTTGCCCGGGAACGCGAAGGACTGGATCGCGATCGCACCGGCGGGCTCCCCCGGGACGACTTTTCTCAAGTACCTGTACACGGGGGGACAGACCAGCGGCACGGCCACGTTCGCCGCGCCAATTAACGGCGGCTCCTACGTCGCGAGGGCATTCCCGAACGACACCTTCACACTGCTCGCGGAGAGCGCGTCGTTCACGGTCACCAATCCGATCTCAATCTCCACCGATCAGTCGAGCTACGCCCCCGGCTCCACCGTCACCGTGACGTATGCCGGGTTGCCCGGGAACGCGAAGGACTGGATCGGGATCGCACCGGCCGGCTCCCCCGACACGACCTTCCTCGCGTTCGTGTACACCGGCGGTCAGTCCAGCGGCACGGCCATCTTCAGCGCGCCTCTCAACTCTGGCTCGTTCGTCGCGCGGGCATTCCCGAACGACACCTTCACGCTGCTCGCGGAGAGCGTGTCGTTCACGGTCACAGTTCCCATCACGATCGCCACGGATCAATCGAGCTACGGCCCTGGCGCCACCATCACCGTGACGTACGCCGGGTTGCCCGGGAACGCGAAGGACTGGATTGGGATCGCACCGGCCGGTTCCCCCGACACGGCCTTCCTCGCGTTCGTGTACACGGGCGGTCAGTCCAGCGGCACGGCCACGTTCAACGCGCCTTTCGACGGCGGCTCCTTCGTCGCGCGATCGTTCCCGAACGACACTTTCAACCGGCTCGCAGAAAGCGCGCCGTTCACGGTCACGGTTCCCATCACGATCTCCACCGATCAATCGAGCTATCCCGCGGGCGCCACCGTCACCGTGACGTTTTCGGGGCTGCCCGGAAACGCGAGGGACTGGATCGGAATCTCAGCGGCCGGTTCCTCCAACACCAGCTTCGTCGCATACGTGTACACGGGCGGTCACGGCAGCGGCACGGCCACCTTCGTTGTGAATACGCCAGGCCTTTACGTCGCACGCTCCTTCACCAACGACACGTTCGACCTGGCGGCAGAGTCGACGCTGTTCACGGTGTGCAGCGACGCAGGGGGAATGAGCTGCTTCGTGGCCTCGCTGAGCGCCGCCGAGGAGGTGCCCGCCACCGCCAGCACCGCGACGGGCTCCGGCGTGTTCGTCTACGATCCGAGCTCCCGTCAGATCTCGTACCAGGTGCAGCACACGGTCGTGGGCGCGATCGACGGCCACATCCACCAGGGTCCCGCCGGAACGAACGGCTCGGTCATCGTCCCGTTCGTGCTCGCTGGACAGGGCACGAGCGGATCAGCGGTGCTGACCGACGATGAGGCCGCCGACCTGCTGGCCGGAAACCTGTACGCGGACGTGCATTCGCTTGCGTTCCCCGCTGGCGAGATCCGCGGACAGCTGGTGCGCCCCGGAACGGGCGCCCTCACGAGCGGCTGGTAGACTGTGGTCTCGTAGCGTTATCCTTGTCGTCGCGCTCGCCGTCGCGGCCCGGGTGGTGCCACTGCCGTTGGGGAGCTCTGGTCGCGGGCTCGCCTTGATGGGCTCGTTCTGACGCCGATGCGGACCGTACAGCTGCCAGCTCCCGCGCCCGCTCGCACCGCCCGGCCCTGACGCGACCGTGACGGCCGCGGGGTGCGACCCCAAATAACGCCGTCGCGGCATCTCTCGCGCATGCGCGTCACCTCACTTGCCCATGCTGCCGCTGGCCTCTACCTGCTCGCGACCGTCCCCTTGCTGGGCGCCTGCGGAGGCGACGGCGCGCCGACGTCACCCGCGGGGTCGGGAGGCACCGGCGGCGCTACAGGCGGCCGGGGCGGCGGCGGCGGCTCGGGCTCCGGCGGGAGCGCAGGCGTCGCCGGGGGCGGGGCCGGCGGCCGCGGCGGCACCAGCGTCGGCGGCGCCTCGGGCGGCGGTGGCGCGGGAGGCGCAGGCGGCGCCGGCGGGGTCAGTGGCGCAGGCGGCGGCACCGGGGGCGGCGCCGGCAGCGGCGGCGCCGGTGGGATCGGCGGCAGCGGCCCGGGCGGCGGCGGCGGCGCCGGGATCGGCGGCGGTGCCGGCGGCGGCAGCGGCGGCGGTGGGACCGGCGGCGGCGGGGGCGGCGGCGGCCGGGGGGGCGGGGGCGGCGGTGGTGGCGCGGCGACCTGCGGCACGGTCGGCGCGCCGTCGAGCAGCCTCGCGGTCACCGTGAACGGCGTGACGATCGATTTCTCGAACGCGGCCGTCTCGTTCGAAAACGCGACCACACGAGACCGCGTCGTGCTGCTGGAGAAAAACGACGTGCAGATCCGAATCACTTTCGATCCGACCGTCGCGCCCCCCTGCCCCGTCGTGCGCACGCTGCCGGGGTCTGCACTGGCAGCCCTCGTCCGGGGCGCCGACGGCGGCGGCGCCACCATCTACTATTCGTTCATCGCGGGCTCGTCGGGGACGTTCACCATCCACGGTTACAACATCGCCGCCACGACGAGTCTCTCCGCGATCTCGTTCTCGTGCGCCGATTGCCTGCTGGGGGAGATGCGGCCCGGGACGGGCGATGCCAGCGCGCCGACCTACCTCCGCCTGCACGGAGAGGCGCATCTCGCCTCACCTTGATTCGCGCGCCCGATCAGGCGCGCGGTCCGCGATGGCGACGCGCATGTGCTTCATCGCGCGCATGTCGCGCGCGAGATCGGCGGACAGCCGGGCGGCGATCGCCGGCATGTCGTCGTCGCGCGCGACCGCGAAGCCGTGGCGCGCCAGCAACGCGCGCATCTGCTCGGCCGTGAACAGTGAGCGCAGCGGCTCGCCCAGCCGGCGCACGAGGAGGCCGATCAGCAGCGCCAGCGGCGACGGAGCCGCGTACATCACGACCAGCCGGCTCCCCGGCGCCGAGCGACGCTGGACGACGGCGAGCGTGGCCTCGATGTCCGACAGCTCGAGGTACATCACCACGCCCTCCCAGATCCAGGTCGTCGGGCGCGCGGGATCGTGACCGGCCGCGGCCAGGGCGTCGTCGAGGCGATCGCGCGTGAAGTCGACGGGCACGAAGCGCACCTCGCGCGCCATCCGTTCCAGCGCCGCCGCGCGCGCCTGCTTCTCGCGCTGCGAGTCGGGATGGTCGACCTCGAACACGGTGACGTCGCGCAGCTCGGGCATCCGCCAGGCGCGCCCGTCGAGACCGGCGCCCAGAATCACGACCTGCGGCGCGCCCGCCGCGCGCACGGCCTCGTCGATCGCGACGGTGCGCGGGACCATCATCTTCGCCCGCTTCTCGAAGAACGCGCGGGAGAGGCGGCCGCGCAGGTCCTTCGGCGCCACGCCCGCGCGAAAGTCCTCGACGCGCCGCCGCGCCTCGTCGGGCAGCAACGCCATCGCCGTCGGGTCTTGAAAGTCGACGCCAGCGGTCCGCCCGTGCGCCGCCGCGCGGGCGGCGGCTACCATCACCGCGGTCTGGCTCTCGCGACCCGACTTCATCGGGGCGCTTCGTCTACTCGATGATGGCGGCGTTGTTGGCGCCGCGGGTCGAGGCCGCCGGTGGCGCGCCGGGACTGACCGCGTGCTTCTTGCGGTCGTGCGGGCGTGCGTTGGGACGGGCCGGGCGCGCCTCGGTGACTTCCGGCGCAGCCGCGGGCGCGGGCTTTTCGACCGCCGCCACCGGCTGCAGCGTCACCTGATCGGTCGGGGGGCGGTCGCGGAACTTGAACGTGGCGGCGGTGAATCCGGGCGCCGTGACCGTCAGCGCGTGCTCGACGCCGTCGACCGCGAGCTCTTCGTCGATTCGTCCGACCTTCACGGTCTTCCCGTCGAGCTCGAGGTGCGCGGTGGCCGGCACGGCGGCCACCTTCACGCGGTACCGGGCCGGAGCCGGCGCGGGCGCAGATGCCGGTGCGGGCGCGGGCGGCGTCTCCTTGATCGCGCCCGTGGTCGCGACGCTGTCGGCGGCCGGCTTGTTCCTGTTCGAGGTGACGAAGAGGAACGCCGCCGCTCCCGCCGCCGCGACGAGAACGCCTCCGATCACGAAGCGGGACCGCCGCGGGGCCGGCGTCCCGATCTGTCCCGCGCTCTGGCTGAAGGTGGTGACCGCGGGTGGGGGCGGCATGGTTCCGCCGGTCCGTGACACCGGCGTCGCCGATCCGGCCGCCGCCTGATCGCCGGCCGCGCCGGTCATGACGGGCGCCCAGTGCTCGCGCGCCCCTGCGGAGGCGAACGGCAGGATCGCGCGCCCGAACTCCTGGACCGACGGAAACCGCTGCGCCGGCTCGAGCTGCATCGCCCGCAGGACCGCCGCCTCCAGCGCGACGGGAATGTCGGGGCGGCGCGCGCGCGGCGGCAGGAACGTCCCCTCGCCGACGCTGCGGATCACCTCGTAGATGGTCTCGCCCTGGTGGGCGCGCTGACCCGTCAGGCACTCGTACAGGATCGCGCCCAGCGCGTACTGATCGCTGCGGCCGTCCACGCCGGAGGCGCTGCGCACCTGCTCGGGCGCCATGTAGTAAGGCGTCCCCATCGCCGCGCCCGTGCCGGTCAGCCCGAGCGTGCCGCCAGAACCCGTGGAGAGCTTGGAGATGCCGAAGTCGAGCACCACCGGCCGCGGCGAGCCGTGGCGCGTCTTCGCCAGGAACACGTTCCCGGGCTTGAGGTCGCGGTGAATCACGCCCTCCTCGTGCGCGACCGCGATCGCGCCGACCGCCGGCAGCACGATGTCGACCGCGGCCGCGATCGGCATCGCGCCCGATCGCTCCAGCAACGCGGACAGGTCCTGCCCCTCCAGGAACTCCATCACCAGGAAGGTGATGCCGTTCTCGGTGCCGACGTCGGTCACGTCGACGACGTTCGGATGGTTGATGCGCGAGGTCGCCTCGCCCTCGCGCAGGAAGCGTGCGCGCATGGCAGGCATGGCGGCGACCTGCGGGTGCAGCGTCTTGATCGCGACGCGTTTCTTGAGATCGCGATGGGTCGCCTCGTAGACCGCGCCCATTCCGCCGGCGCCCATCAGGCGCACGATGCGATAGCGTCCGAGCTCGGTGCCCGGCGGCAGCGTCTCGAATTGTGAGGACTCTTCAGGGAGCACGGCCGCGGCAGCAGGATAACGTTCCGGGCGACGGCGCGCCAGGCAGGGCGTTGCGCGCCGTGGCGGCGGCGCGTTGCGCGGTTGAGGCGGCGCGTTGCTAACGCAACCGGCGGCAGCCGCGCGCGAAGCCCGTCTCCGGCGCGCGCCGGCCGATGATATAAGGATGCCCGGATGAGCAGTCGCCAGCGAGCGGCAATCTTTGTCTTCGGCATCGTTGCGGTGTTTGCCGCCGGCCTGGCGCGGAGCGCGCAGGCCCAGGAGACCGAGGAGCCGGAGGCGCTGATCAAGCAAGGCATCAGCCTCCGGCGAAAGGGTGATGACAGGCGGGCGCAGGGATATCTCAAGCGAGCTTACGACCTCGCGAAGACGCCGCGCTCGGCGGCGCAGCTGGGGCTGGTCGAGCAGGCCCTGGGCCAGTTCTACGATGCGCAGATCCATCTGTCCGAGGCGCTCGCGACGAAGGACGCGTGGGTCCAGGACAACCGCGCCCAGCTCGAGGAG
>Ga0207645_10003990_pt1 | contig 11003 bp, 9 predicted proteins | sample KBSM53metaG_FD_184331 | JGI IMG/M metagenome (GOLD analysis project Ga0207645, IMG submission 184331) | Miscanthus rhizosphere microbial communities from Kellogg Biological Station, Michigan, USA - KBS M5-3 metaG (SPAdes) (version 2) | ecosystem: Host-associated > Plants > Roots > Rhizosphere >...
ACGAAGTCATCGACTGTGGTCAACTCGCCCTGGGCCAGGCGTTCGAGTGCGGTGAGCGTCGCTTCGATACGGCTCTGTGTGCGAATGACATCGCCGAGGACTTCCTTGCGTTGCTCGTCGCGGAGGTCGAGCGTGGCGAGCACCTCGAGGTTTGTCCGCATCGCCGTCAGGGGCGTCCGGAGTTCATGCGAGGCGACCGCGGCGAAGTCGCGGGCCGATTCGAGGGCGGCCCTGGTGCGCTGCTGTTCGTCGCCGATGCGGGCGAGCATTCCCTCGACGGCCTCGGCGATTTCCACGGCCTCTTGCACGCCGCGCACCTGCACCTCGTCGGGCTTGGACTGGGCGTTGATAGCGCGGGCCCGCTGGGCCAACAGCCGGAACGGGTTGATCATGATCAGCCACATCACCCAGCCCACCAGGATCGTGCCAACGATCACCCCGCCGCAGATCAACAAGACCCGTCGGTGAAGTTCGTCGATGCGATGCTGAGTTTCGGCCAGCGGCGCGCCGACGGCGATAGAGGCGACCCCCGCGGAGAAGGTCCGGACGCGGTACTCGACGCCGTTGATCGTGGTGGTGGCGTAGCCATTGTCGAACTGCGGCAACACGATGTCGCTGGGTACGGAGACGGTGGCGGGCCCGATTCGGGCGGTGCGCACCAGGCCGCCGTTGGGGACCGGCTGCTCGGCGGTCTCGTTCTCGGCGGTGCGCAACAGGGTGCTGATGTCCCCCAAACTGCTCACAGAGTCAAGCCGTCGGTCCAGCTGGCTGTACTGGTCGTTGGTCACGCCGATCCAGACCCACGCGCCGAGAGTGATGACCAGAGCAACCACCGAGAGCGCCGCGACGATCACGATGATGCGCAGCGAGAGGACGCGCGTCGGCAGCAGAATCAGCCGTTGGCCGCGGAGCACTACGACGCTCGCGGCGCAGGAACATACATGCCTGTCATCTTGCCCGACGTCCGACGACGGCGTGTGCAACGGCCTACCGGGAACATGTTAGCGCTTGCTGATTACCCCATCGCCGGTGATAGCCGCGCCGTATCGTCAAGTGATGTAGCGACCCAACGTTGGGCCGCCGTCACGAACATGGCTCGAAGAGGAGCATGACCCATGGCCATCATCGAATCGGACGCCCAGCCGCAGACACCGTTCGAGCGTGCGGTCGCTGACACTCAGCGATATTTCGACAGCCCGCGGTTCGACGGGATTACTCGCCTCTATTCGGCCCGCCAGGTCGTCGAGCAACGAGGGACGATCCCTTCCGACTACATCGTGGCGCGCGAGGCGGCGGACGCGTTCTACCCCCGCTTGCGCGAGTTGTTCGCCCAGCGCAAGAGCATCACCACCTTCGGCCCCTACTCGCCGGGTCAGGCGGTGGCCATGAAGCGGATGGGTATCGAGGGCATCTACCTCGGTGGTTGGGCGACCTCTGCCAAAGGCTCCATCAGTGAGGATCCAGGTCCCGATCTGGCCAGCTATCCCCTGAGCCAGGTGCCGGAGGAAGCCGCGGGACTGGTGCGCGCATTGCTGACGGCCGACCGCAATCAGGAGTACGTGCGCCTGCAGATGACGGAGGAGCAGCGCGCTGCGACGCCTGCGACGGACTTCCGCCCCTTCATCATCGCCGACGCCGACACCGGTCACGGCGGAGATCCCCACGTGCGCAACCTGATCCGGCGCTTCGTTGAGGCCGGCGTGCCCGGATACCACATCGAAGACCAGCGCCCAGGCACCAAGAAGTGCGGCCATCAGGGCGGCAAGGTTCTGGTGCCGTCGGACGAACAGATCAAGCGCCTCAACACCGCTCGATTCCAGCTCGACGTGATGAGGGTGGCTGGCATCATCGTCGCGCGTACCGATGCCGAGGCTGCGAACCTGATCGACAGCCGCGCCGACGAGCGGGACCAGCCGTTCCTGCTGGGCGTCACAAATCTGAAGATTCCGTCGTACAAGACCTGCTTCCTGGCGATGATGCGGCGTTTCTACGACCAGGGCGTCACGGAGGTGAACGGTCATCTCCTCTACGCACTTCCCGACGGTGAATACGCCACTGCGGACGCCTGGCTGGAGCGCAACAGCATCGCGGCGGCGATCGCCGAGGCCGCGTCGGCATACCAGGACCGCGCCGATCAATCGGTCGATGCGCTCTTCGACAAGGTCGAGTCGAAGTTCGTCGATGCCTGGCAGCTGGATGCCGGGCTGATGACATACGGCGAGGCGGTGGCCGAGTTGCTCGAGTTCCGTGAGAGCGAGGGCGAACAGCTCGACATGACCGTCGCGGGGTGGCGGCAATTCGCCGAACGGGCTCCGTTGTACACCGCCCGCGAAAAGGCGAGGGAAGTCGGAGCCGCCGTCGGTTGGGACTGCGAGCTCGCCAAGACGCCGGAGGGCTACTACCAGGTGCGAGGTGGCATCCCGTATGCGATCGCCAAGTCGCTGGCCGCGGCGCCCTTCGCCGACATCCTGTGGATGGAGACGAAGACCGCCGATCTCGCCGACGCCCGGGAATTCGCCGAGGCGGTCCATGCCGAATTCCCCGACCAGATGCTGGCGTACAACCTCTCTCCGTCGTTCAACTGGGACACCACTGGCATGACCGACGACGAGATGCGGGCCTTCCCCGAAGAGCTCGGCAAGATGGGCTTTGTCTTCAACTTCATCACCTATGGCGGGCACCAGGTCGACGGCGTCGCGTCCGAGGAGTTCGCCACGGCGCTCCGGCAGGACGGCATGCTCGCGTTGGCTCGCCTGCAACGCAAGATGCGCCTGGTCGAATCGCCATACCGGACACCACAAACCCTGGTCGGCGGCCCGCGCAGCGATGCCGCCCTGGCGGCGTCATCGGGCCGCACGGCGACCACGAAGGCGATGGGCAAGGGCTCCACCCAGCATCAGCATCTGGTCCAGACCGAGGTGCCGAAGAAGCTGCTGGAGGATTGGCTGGCGCTGTGGGGTGAGCACTATCAACTCGGCGAGAAGCTGCGTGTGCAGCTGAGGCCGCTGCGTGCGGGCGGCGAGCTGCTGGAGCTCGGCATCTTTGGCGAACGCGGCAATGGCGAGCAGGAGAAGCTGGCGAACGTGATCGTCGATCCCATCAAGGACCGGTACGGTCGCAGCATCCTCACGGTGCGCGATCAGAACACCTTTGCCGAGAAGCTGCGTCAGAAGCGGCTGATGACCCTGGTCCACCTCTGGCTGGTACATCGCTTCAAGGCCGAGGCGGTCTACTACGTCACTCCGACGGAGGACAACATCTATCAGACCGAGAAGATGAAGTCGCACGGCATCTTCAGCGATGTGCAGCAGGAAGTCGGTGAGATCATCGTCGCCGAGGTGAACCAGCCGCGCATCGAGGAGCTCCTCGCACCCGATCGCGCAGCGCTCGGCCGGTTGATCCGCAAGGAGGACTAGCGGCCGCGGCGGACTCGCTGCCAGATTCGGCGTGCCGCATCAACCGGTATCAGGGCGGCCTGCCACGCCTTCCCCTGCCAGGGCGCCCCGACCCCGACGAACGTGACGACGGCACCGTCCGTCTCGCCGCTCTTGCCCGCTGTCAAGTCGATGGTTGCGTGCGCAACGATGATCCGCCCGTCTTTGCACAGCGCAGGAACCTTGAACAGGTCTTTGGTCAATCGGCCGGACTTCATCGCCTGATCGAACCCCCACCAGTGCACGGGCCGTAACGCGGCGGGGATGACGATATTGAGACTGCGCCCGATCGCATCCTGCGCTGAATAGCCCACGACATCGGTGACCGCATCACCCCATTGATGAATGATGCCTTTGCGATCGACGGTCACGCTGGCGCGCAGATCGGTGTGGGTCGCTTCGGAAGCGTCCATATCTTTAGTACGGCCCGCAGCCGAGGCTGGTTCACCCTTGCGGAATCCTGGGTCCGGCAAAGTCGACACCACATCTCGGTGAACCATCCAAAGCTTTGTTCCGTGCTAGAGAGTATGACCGTTCGACGGTCGGGGGTGGGGACCGAATCCGATGTGATGTGGGTGCCTGCGCTGGCGCGCGGGCTCATCCGCGAGGATGTGCTGCGCTCGATGCGATATTGCGACGGCTACACCGACCTGCTCGGGTCCGGTGAGCCTGCGAGGCCCAGCCTCGCGCAGCGCGCGATGAACAGCCCGTCGGTGGCCGCGATCTACCAGCACATCTGGCGGCCGATCATGGTGGCCGTGATGAGTCTGCACGGCATCTCGCTCTCGGCGGAGCGCGAAAGAGCTGCTGCCGCACTGCATCTCGGTGGTCGTCAGCGCATACTCGACGTCGCTTGCGGCCCGGGTAACTTCACCAGCTTCTTCGCCGGTCGGCTTGACGGGGACGGGTTCGTCATCGGGTTGGACAGCTCGGCGCCGATGATGGAGCGCGCCGTCCGCGACAACAGTTGCGACCGTGCGGTCTACATGCGCGGCAACGCGCTCGACCTCCCCTTCAACAGCAGTGCGTTCGACGTGGTGAGCTGCTTTGCCGCGCTGCATCTCGTGCCAGAGCCGTTCGGCGTGCTGCACGAGATGGTCCGGGTGCTCTCGCCCGGTGGACGGATCGCCGTGATGACGACCTACGGACGCGAGTCGCTCCTGGTACGGAAGGGACTCGAGCTAGGCGCGACGATCTGCGGCGTCAGAGTCTTCGACCGCACCACCGTGCCAGCCTTCTTCGCGGCCGCCGGCCTGGTCGACATCGAGCAGGAGTTACGCGGAATCTCCCAGTTCGTGACGGCTCGCCGGCCGGAGCAGGTCACCGAGTCTCGACTGCGGCGGCCCAGATAGCCTGGACTCCGATGAGATCAGCCGTCAGACAAGGCATTTCGGCGGCGCGAACGCTCAGTAGGGATATGCGTGCAAGGTCATGCTGAAGAACAGGTACGCCATGCACATCAACGAGTTCAGTAGGAGCAGAACCAGGCCGGCGACGATCAGCCACCGCACGACCCGACGCTGATGGCGCTTCAGCTTCGCTAGACGCTGCTCTTCTTGCATCAGAGTCGCGGCGATAGCGAAGCTGACATCCGTCAATTCGTCATCGCGTGCAGATGCACCAGCCGCGATCTGCCGAAGCCGCGTCGCCGGGATGGCGACACCGACGTCTCCGAAGCGCCTGCTCAACCGACGCGCCTGCCCGCGCGTCAACGCCCGATCCTGCATCAAGAGGTGATGCGACGGGCTTGTCACGGACGTTAATTTTAGCCTGCTGGCACCACGCTGACCGCGTCTTGAGTCGATTGGTCGGTGCGTTTTGCCGCGCCCGCGATTGCCGGCCGGGCAGAGGGGGGCGGGCGGGAAGTCCATGGTGCCGCGATGCCCGGCACGCCGTACACCGTCCGTTAGATTGAGCAAACCATGTCAACCGAGGCTGGGCACGCCCCCTTTCTGCTGCTCTCGATCCGCGCCGAGGACGCGGCGGCTGACGACGAGTACGGGGCGGTGATGCGCTTCGCCGGGCTGAGCCCGAACGGGTTGCAGCGGATCCGGCTCACCCACGAGTCGTTGGGAGACATCGATCTCGCCGACTGGTCCGGGATCATCTTGGGCGGCGGACCCTACAACGTCAGCGACCCGGCCGACTCGAAATCGCAGACGCAGCTTCGAGTCGAATCCGAACTCTTGCCGTTGATCGGTCGCATCGTCGATCACGATTTTCCGTTTCTCGGATGCTGTTACGGCGTCGGCACGCTCGGTTCAGTTGTCGGCGCGACCGTCGACCGGACCTACCCCGAGCCTGTCGGGGCCTTGACCGTCACTCTCACAGAGCAGGGGCGCCGGGATCCGCTGTTCGCCGAACTCCCCGACGTTTTCGACGCGTATGGCGGCCACAAGGAAGGGGCCAGCGCGCTACCCCAGGACCTGGCCTGCCTCGCCTACTCGGCCGACTGTCCTATCCAGGCTTTCCGCGTCGGCGACAACGTCTATGCCATGCAGTTTCACCCCGAACTCGACGCCGACGGGATCTGCACGCGCATCGACGTGTACAAGGACTACGGCTACTTCGCGCCCGAAACTGCACAGTCGCTGAAATCGGCGGCGCTTGATCGCAGCATCGACCATCCCCCGTCCATCTTGCGCAGGTTCCGCGAGCGCTACGCCCGAGCAGTGTGACGCACCGGGGGCGAGGCACTCGCCCGCGTCGTGACCACGACTGCCCTTGGCACTCAACGCCATTCAGGGGATCGCCTGCGGTGACGTCGACGTCGTCGCGAGTGGCGTCACGAGAGCTATCAGCAGGCACAGCGCGAACTGCCTTTGTTGACAACGGAATTCGGCCTCGATTCGAGCGACGCTGGACGGTTAGGTTTCCGCGGTCAGTGCCTTGAGTTCGTCGAGCGAGTCGCCGATCACATTGCTGAGGTCGTCGTCCTCGCCGGCGCTGATCCATCGGTCGAAGGCGACCTTGAAGGTTGCGACCGCTGTTTCCGCCGAGAGTTTGGCGGCCGGTTGCGGGACACCGCGGCGGCCCAAAGCCTCTGCCATCGTCGCCGCGAGCGATGCCAGCTTGATCAACTCGCGCTCCTGCAAGCCGGGGTTGGCGGCGATGACCGCCTGGCGCCGTCGGGCGTGTTCGCGGCGGCCCTCGAAAATCTCGCCGACCGCCCGCAGTGCTTCGCCCACCGCCTCGAACGGCGATGCGGAGTCGGGAGCGCCGGCGATGTGCGCCGCCACCAGCGCCATGAGCGCGTCCTGCCCCCAGAACAGCACCTCGCGTTTGTCGGCGAAGTGCCGGAAGAACGTTCTCTCCGTCAGACCTGCCCGCCCTGCAATCTCCGCAACCGTCGTGTCGTCGAACCCGCACTCCGTGTAGAGGTCGAGGGCCGCCTGCTCCAGGCGGCCGCGCGCGTTGGGCTCCCACCGGCTCATGCCGTGATTTTAGGGGAATGACAGCGACTGACATCAGCGTTACTGTGATGACAGCAGCTGACATCATGGGAGGTTCCAATGCGAGTGTTTGTCACCGGCGCGTCCGGTTTCATCGGATCAGCCGTCGTTTCGGAGCTCATCGCCGCAGGTCACGAGGTGCTCGGCCTTGCCAGGTCCGATCTCTCGGCGCACGCCGTAGAGGCTGCGGGAGCACAGGTCCACCGAGGCGATCTCGACAACCCGGAAAGCTTGCGCGCGGGCGCGGCGTCCGCCGACGGGGTCATCCATCTGGCCTTCAATCACGACTTCACGAACTACGCAGGCGCTGCCGAGACCGATCGGCGCGCCATCGACGGACTCGGCGAGGCGCTCGCCGGATCCGACCGGCCGTTCGTCGTCACGTCCGGGTTGGCCGGGTTCGCACTGGGCCGCACGATGACGGAGGACGACGCCGCCGACCCCGACTCTCCGCGCGGCTCGGAGCAAGCGGCGCTTGCATTCACCTCGCGCAGCGTACGTGTCTCGGTTCTGCGGCTGCCTCCATCCGTGCACGGCGAGGGTGATCACGGCTTCGTGCCACGTCTGATCGACATCGCCCGCGTGGAGGGTGTCGCGGCGTATCCCGGCGACGGGTTCAACCGCTGGCCTGCCGTGCACAGGTTCGATGCCGCCCGCCTGTTTCGGTTGGCACTCGAGTCTGCGCCAGCCGGTGCACGGCTGCACGCGATCGGCGACGAGGGCATCCCGGTCCGCGACATCGCCGGCGCCATTGGCCGCCACCTCGGACTGCCCGTGACCGCCATCTCGCCGGAAAAGGCCGTCGACCACTTCGGCTGGCTCGGCGCCTTCTTCTCGCTGGACGTGCCCGCCTCGAGCACCCTCACTCGCGAGCTGCTGGGGTGGCGGCCGGCCCACCCTGGCCTCCGCGACGATCTGGAGCAGGGTCACTACTTCCACGACCGCGCCGCCTGATCATGCGACGTTCTGAGTTCAGCCGGGAAACGTTGGCCCCACGGCGGTTCGGGCGCCCAGCGCGCGGCCACTGCCCCACCCCAGTTTCCGGCGATATCCGCCGAGGAGCCCGGTAGCGGCCAGTTCCGCGGCGTCGCGGAACGGTGAGTCCGCGGGCGCGCGGGTCGCCAGTGGTGAGACGAACAGCGCATCGGTCGGGCAGTACGCCTCGCATTGGAAGCAGGTCTGGCAGCTGTCATGTCGCGCGATCACCGGGATCCCGTCGGGGCCTCGGTCGAACACTCGCGTTGGGCACACGTCGACGCAGCGGTCGCATGCAATGCATCGGTCCTGGTCGACGACCTCGATCATGCGGTCAGCCGTACGGACTCGGGGCGAGACCAGATGTCGTCGAGACCACCGGTGAGCAGCCGGTAACTCTGGGCCGGATTCTGCGCCGGGTAATCCAGCCGCTTGTGCATACCGCGGGTCTCCGTACGGTTCAGGGCGGCGTGGTACATCCACCGGCCGTGGGCGACCATCGCGGCCACCTCGCGGGCCCTGAAGAGGTCTTCTCCGTCCGCGCCAAGTCCTGCCCTGACTTCAGACCACGTGTCGTGCAACGATTTCAGAGCCGGCCGCAGCAGGTCGCCGTGCCTCAGGTAGTTCAACTGGTAGGGCAACACCTGACGCTGAACCTCGGCGATCACATCGCGGTGCCCGAGGCTGACGTTGCCTGTCGGGCGGATGCCGGCTTGGCCGACCGCGCGCAGCCCAGTCGTCCGGCGGCCCCGACGAACCGCAAACGTCGCAGCGCCCTGCCCCGCCCAGCTGCCCGAGGACGCCGCCCATGCGGCGTTGTGGCTGCCGCCGCCGGTGAATCCGCCACAGATCAGTTCGCGGGTCGCGGTGTCACCGGCGGCATACAGTCCCGGCACATCGGTGGAGCAGTCGTAGTCGGCGATCCGCACGCCACCGGTGCCACGTACGGTTCCTTCGGCCCGCAGTGTGATTTCGAAGAAGTCGGTGAACGGGTTGATGCCCAGCCGGTCGAAGACGAGGAAGAAGTTGGGTTGGCCTTTGCGCATCGCGCGCTGCTCATCGTCGCTGGCGCGATCGATACGCGCGAAAACCGGTTCGGACAACAGGGTTTTGGCGATGAAGGATCGGCCCCTGGTGCTGCCCGCACCCTCGAGCACCGTCTTGTCGGCGCGGTAGAACGTCGCCCATGAGTAGTAGGCCGTCTTCGTGAGCGAGGTATCCTTCGCCGCGATCGCATACGCGTTGGAGAACTCCATGCCCGACAGGGACGCTCCCGCCTCCACCGCCATGAGTGCGCCGTCACCGGTGTTGACGTCGCACCCGAGCGTCTTGGACTGAAACGCACAGCCACCGGCCGCGAGCACGACAGCCGCCGCCTCGACGCGCAGCCTCCGCCCCGACGCACGGTCCAGCACCGCCGCCCCGGACACCACGCCGTCGTCATCGACCAGAAGCTCCACCGCCGGGGTGTGGTCGAGGATGCGGACACCAAGACGCTGGACCCGAAGCCGTTGCCTGCGCATGTATTCGGGGCCTTGCAAATCGTCTCGGATAGAGCGGCCCGCCGCGTCGACCGGGAACGGGTAGCGCTGCACTTCGGCGAGTTCGTCCATCCTGGCGTGAGTTTCGTCGAGCACCCGCGTCATCCACTCGCGATCGGCGAGGTGGCCGCCGAGGGATTCGCGGCTGGCCATCGCGGCCTCTCGCAGTTCCGGGACATCGTCGACATACCAGACCCCCGTCCCGACCGACGCGGTCGCACCACTGGCGCCCGTATAGCCCTTGTCGGCGAGGATGACGTCGACGCCGGCCTCCGCGGCCTTTATGGCGGCCCATGTACCAGCCGGACCGCCGCCGACAACCAGTACGTCAGTCGAAAGTTGCTCTTCAGCAATGATGTTCGTCATGACACTCCTTTCATCACGCCTTGAGTCGGCCCGACCCGAAGATGACCGCCGACCAGACCGAGAGGGCCAGTGCAAGCACCCAGACCGCGATCAGCGCAGACGCGGCGCTCACGTCACCGTGTCCCAGCAGTCCGATCCGCTCGACCTGCACAAGCCAGAAGACCGGGTTCAATGCGGTGGCCACGCCCCACGGTGGCGGCAGCTGTTGGATGGAGTAGAAGACGCCGCCGAGGACACCGAGCGGCAGCACGATGATCGACTCCATCGAGTACACCTGGTCAAGGGATTTGGCCAGGCTGCCTGCGATCACACCGATCTGCGCCGCCACCACAAGCACGCCGAGGGTGCCGAAGCCGAAGACGAACGGCCGGACCACCCCACCTATATGGGCTAGCGGCGCCGCGATAGCCATGAAGCCCGCGCCGACGATGATCCCGCGGACCATGCCTCCGGTCACCAGGGCCGCGTTGATCTCCCACCACCGCAGAGGACTGGCGAACACATCGTGGATGTACTTGTCGTGGCGCCCCTCATACAAACTCGTGGTGCCGTTGAAGAACCCGACCGACACGGCGGCGATCAACGGCGCCATCAACGACGGCTACGACGGCAGCGCCGTGCCGGACGTGGACTACCTCCCGTTCCTGGGATCCGCGGGCGGCGCACCCGTGGCCGGCAACTGGGTGGGGCGCATCGTGTCGGCGAGCACGACCTGGACCGCGGCCAACAGCCCTTATCTCGTGGCGCAGACGGTCACCGTCAGCGCCGGCGTGACGCTGACCATCCAGCCCGGCGTCATGGTGAAGTTCGGCGGAGGCACCGGACTGACCGTGAACGGGACGCTCTCCGCGGTGGGGACCACCAGCCAGCACATCGTGTTCACGGCCAACAGCGCGCTCACCACCTCCAGCCAGTGGGGCTCGGTCACGCTTGGGACCGGGGCGGCGGCCTCCAGCCTGAACTATTGCGACCTCTCCTACGGGGGCACCGGAAACCTCTACCTGCAGTCGAACGCCACCGTGCAGAACACGACGGTGACCACCGCAAGCTACGGGATCCGGATCGTGGACGCCTCGCCCGCGCTGACCGGCGTCACCATCGCCGGGTCGGGTTCTCGAGGGATCTCCATCGAAGGGACGGCGGCCCCGACACTGACGCAATGCAACTTCACGGGTAGTTACAGCTACGACATCTACGTGAGCCACTCGGGGACGACGCCTCCGAACACGTCCCCG
>Ga0207645_10003992_pt1 | contig 11002 bp, 8 predicted proteins | sample KBSM53metaG_FD_184331 | JGI IMG/M metagenome (GOLD analysis project Ga0207645, IMG submission 184331) | Miscanthus rhizosphere microbial communities from Kellogg Biological Station, Michigan, USA - KBS M5-3 metaG (SPAdes) (version 2) | ecosystem: Host-associated > Plants > Roots > Rhizosphere >...
GCCGCCCAAAGTCCCGCCGTATTGGTTCAAATGCAACGCCGACTTCGGAAATTGATCCTTATTGAAATAGTTGCGCGCATCGAGGGAATCGTTGCGGAAAAACTCATACAAAGAACCGTGCAGGCTGTTGGTTCCCGACTTCGTCACCAGATTTACGACGGAACCGCTGTTGCGACCGTATTCTGCTGCAAATGTGTTGGTTTGAACCTCAAACTCCTGAATCGAGTCGATCGATGGCAACTGCGCGGCTTCGCCGGCAAAGTAGTTGTTATTGTCAACCCCGTCGACAAGGAAGTTGTTAGATGTTGACCGCTGTCCATTGGAAGAGAATCCTGACACGTTTCCTTCGCCACCCTGTTGTCCTCCGCCGCCACCGGAGACTGCGACACCCGGACTAAGGCGCGCCAACTGTGCGAAGTCCCGACCATTCAAAGGCAGATCTTCCACTTTGCGATTGTCAATAATCTCTCCGAGTTTGGAAGCCTCGGTTTGTGTTACCGCCGCGTCAGCCTCAACATCGATGACCTCGGTCTTGGCTCCTACACGCAACACGAGATCGAGCGTGCGAATTTGGTCAATGCCAACCTCAATATTCTTGACCGTCGCAGTCGCGAATCCCGCAGCCTCAGTCCGCAATTCGTAAAGTCCGGCGGGCAACGCAAGAACGTGGAATGTGCCGTTTTCAGCAGTGGTGGTTTCTCTTTGGAGTTCGGTAGCACGGCTAAGAACGGTAACTTTGGCGCCAGCGATGCTGGCTCCCTTTTCATCTCGCACTTCCCCAGTTAAACCGCCTTGCGTGGTCTGGGCGACGGAAAGCCCCACAAATAGCATAAGCAGCAGCCCAAAGAACGCAGCTCGACTAAGCTTTAGCACTACCATGCGGCACCCCCTCGGCGCAGCTCCATGTGCGTGAACTCTTGAGATCGACTTATCACGAGTCAACGTCTAGCTGAAATCTCATTCTTGTATACGACCCCGTCTTTCATCACAAACTGAACTTTCTGGAGTATGCGGATATCAATAAGCGGGTCCCCGCTCACGGCGATCATGTCCGCGAATTTTCCTTGGCCTACTGATCCAATTTGATCTCCCATTCCCATGAGCTCGGCAGCATTGATCGTCCCTGCCTGAAGAGCAGTGACGGGTGTCATGCCCAAGGAGACCATGGCGAAGAACTCTCCTCCGTTTTCTCCATGCGGATAGACACCGGCGTCAGTTCCGAGGGCAACCCGCACCCCACTCTTGAATGCGGCCGCCATGTTCTTCTTCGCGGCAGGGATAATGATGGCCGCCTTCTCCTTCACCCAGGGAGGAAGGTTCATTTTCGGAGCATTCTCCTCAAACCAGAACAGCGGATAGGAAGTCGGAACCAGAAATGTTTTGTGTTCCTTCATCAACTGAATCCCCTCTTCATCGAGGAAGATGCCGTGTTCGACCGAGTCAACTCCGGCGCGAACCGCGTCCTTGATGGCGAGAGCCGAATGCGCATGCGTGGCGACTCGCCTGCCTAACCGGTGCGATTCCGTAACGAGAACTTCCATCTCGGCGGGGCTATATTGCTCAAGCATCGGGTTATCGCCTTTGGAAAACACTCCACCCGATGCGCAGAACTTGATCACGTCCGCCCCGTACTTCACGGTCTCGCGCACCTTGTGCATGACGGCCTCCACACCGTCGGCCGCGCCCTCCGCTGAATAGTGAAATTCCCATGGCAAGAGGTTGTTGTCACAATGGCCGCCCGTGATTCCAAGTGGTGGGCCCGACGCCTGCATCCGCGGGCCGATGACGTCGCCCTCATTGATGGCATCGCGCAAGGCTACGTCGGCATAGCCCTCAGCACCCACGTTGCGAACCGTGGTGAATCCCGCCATTAGTGTGAGCCGCGCGTTCTTCGCACCAATGAGGGCTGAACGCGGTACAGAGATGCCGAGACCTTCATACCCTCCGCCGCCTGCATTCGAGGTGAGATGAGTATGAACATCGATGAAGCCCGGGAGGAGAGTGGCATCGCCCAGATCGATGAGTGTCGTGGCTGCGGGTATAGAAGTAGAACTTGTGCTGGTTGAAACCGATTCAATCTTGTTTCCTGTGATCACGACCACGGGATGGTCGACCATGCGGCCCGCTACCGAATCGAATAGCCTTCCCGCTCGGATCACTATCGTCGGCGAAGATTTGGCTTCCTGCGCAGCCACGGTCCACTGGCCGATGCCACTAACGATCACCAATGCGAGTGCTACTACACCCCTGCGATTTGAATGTTGGAGGCCCATGGTTCTTTTATCTTTCTGTATTTCAGTTCGACGCGCCAGTAGGCGCCGGCGTCACAGCAAACAGGCTGAGATTTTGCTCGATCAGTCGAAGCACGAAATTCACTTCATCGAGGGTGTTGTATGCGTGAAGTGAAAGGCGCAAGCCATCGTGACGGCTGGAGCACACGACCCCCTGCGCGCCAAATGTCTTTACGAGGCGGTCCGCATCCGTCGCCTGCAGGACGATCAACGGGCCAACGCTGTCGGGAGGTGTCTTAATTCTGACACCGAGGTCGGTTACACCCCGAATGAGCGATTGCGACAGCCGCCGCACTTCCTCAGCCACATTGGTCAGACCGACGTTTTGTAACAGTTTTGCTCCGGCCGTGGCGCCGTAAATGGATGGAATGGGCGGAGTTCCCGATTCGAAGCGTCGCGTTCCGGGTGCGGGGTCGAGCAATTTCACGTCGAACGCGAATGTATTCCGTTGTCCAAACCAGCCAGTGACGGTTGGCACGACCGACTCGGCGAGCTCTTCTCGTACGTAAAGGAACGCCACGCCCGGCGGCCCCAGAAGATATTTCAATGTGCCTGACACATACACGTCCAGCTGCATCGCTTTGACATCGATGGGACGGGTTCCACAATCCTGATAGTCGTCGAGCAGAACCAGGGCGCCACGGTCGTGGGCAATCTTTACGACCTCCGTTACCGGACTGCGGAAGCCATTCATGAAACACACATGAGTCAGAGGGACAATCAGAGTGTTGCGGTCGACCAACTCATCGTAGGCCTCAGGACGCATTCGATTTCCGTCAGCTGTGGCAAAAATGACTTCCGCTCCACGAGCACGCTGGGACAGCCAGATATGGCCCATGGTGGGAAATTCGAATTCTCCAAGTACAACTTTTTTTCTTTGACCAAACGAAAGGGCGCTGGCTAGGGAGTTCACGCCGGCAGAAGCGCTGGCGACGATCGCGACTTCTTCCGGGCGAGCATTGATCATCGCGGCAAACTGGCGGCGCCCAGCTTCATACTGGTCGACCCACAGGTCCCACGGAGAACCCTGTTGATGCCAGCTCTGCAACCATTCCCCGATTGCGGTTTCAACGTCCCGGGAGAGCGCACCCTGGGAACAGCTGTTCAAGTAGACCTTTTCTTGAAGGATGGGGAATTTGCTACGAAATGTTGAAACTTCTTGAGCCACGTTTCCTCGTTCGTTTCTGTCTGAATTAGCCTGGCCTTTTGCGTCGACTCACAAGCCGCGCGCAAAATATCGCGATGAGCTGAACGTGTCAAGATGATTGTAGAGATATATGAGTGGTATGCAACACAATCACGACATATTTGAGGGTATAAATGCTTAAGTAACTACTGTGTATTGTTTGATTTAAGTTTGCGATCACTCCTGTCGAGCCTTGGTTGGATCCATCAATCTGCCAACACAACCAGGCAGAAATGTCGCCACTATTGGATTCATTCAGCATACCGATAAAATCCTCTTGACATGGCGAGAAACCGGGATTAAGGTCCGCTCGCAATTGTGACGGAGGGCCTTCCCTATGACTCACTACAATTCTCGCCCGTTGCTTGCGGTCATTGTGCTTGCTTTGGCTGCGACTACATCCGTCGCCCAGCTCTTTCCAGGCCGCGTGACCGGCCGCGTGCGTGACGAGCAAGGCGCGGTTGTCTCCGGCGCGACGCTGAAGCTTTCCAATCCTGATACGGGGTTCGAACGGGCAGTCACGACCGAGGAGAGTGGCGAATTCAACTTCCCGGAATTGGCACTTGGTTCCTATGAGCTGACCGTAAGCAAGGCTGGCTTCCAGACCATCCTGATCAAAAATATTCGAACGTCGCAGGGTCAGGTAAACACACTTGCCCCCGTATTAAAAGTGGGAACCGTTACCACGCAAGTGGAAGTAAGCTCCGAACTGCCACTAATTCAAACCGAGACAAATTCGGCGGGTGGTGGCGAGGTATCCGCGGAAATAATCAGCGCACTGCCCATCGGAAACAGTGACTTTACGCGCCTTGCATTGACGATGCCCGGAGTGACGCAGAATAGCAATTTCGCTTTTGCGCAGTACACAATCAATGGTTCCCGTGCGCGCTCGAACGGGTTCAACATCGATGGAGCATCCAACACTGACCCCTCGACTTATCTTCCATCCATCAACGAAGGAGGCAACTCGGCAACCGCAGCAACACGCCTGCCACTTGACGCCGTCCAGGAAGTCACGGTGATCAGCAGCACCTCGGACGCGGATCTCGGACAAAACGCTGGCAGCGTAATGAATGCGACCATCAAGAGCGGAACGAACACATTCCACGGGTCGCTCTACGAACTTCACCGCGATGCCGCTCTTGATGCAGCCAACTACTTTGAGAACTTAAGAGGCGTGCCTAAGGCACCTTTCGTCTGGAATGAATTTGGCGGGTCAGCAGGAGGCCCGCTGTACATCCCGCATCTTTATGATGGCCGCAATCGCAGTTTCCTATTCGGCGCTTACGACGGCAGCCGGCTTCGTCTGGGCACCACTCTTAGCGGTAGCGCCCCCACGCCGGATCAGGTCCAGACCGCCGAAAATTTCATTAATGCGCAAGGGCTCCCGATCAACCAACTAGGCCTCAATATGCTTGGGCTTTATTCCAACCTGGGGCTTTCTGGACCCTTCGTAGTCGACAACCGAGGGCAACAATCACCCGACAGCTTCGTGATCAAGCTCGATCATCTTTTCTCGACCAAGGATTCATTCTCCACTCGATTTCTGTATGGAAAAGGGGAAGACGAGTTTCCCGGTGGTGGTCCGGGACCTGGTGGCGGCTCGCAGCTGGGTCCTTGGTTTGGCGTAACTCCTACACACGTAGCGAATTTTGCCATCAGCGAAGTTCATATTTTTAGCCCTAACTTGATCAACACTCTTCGACTTGGCTACAACCGCTTCAGCCAGTTTCAAAAGGGCCGCGATGCTGACGTGGATCCGGCGACCATCGGTCTCAACACCGGTGTGGGACCGGAGAGTTTCGGAATCCCTGAAATCGACATCGGTTCGGGGCTGACGGCGAGTGGCGACCCGGGCCGTTTTGCGAACCTCGGACTGCAGTACGGGGCGGGCGGCCGCGTTGCTACCTCTTATCAGATTGCTGACAACGTGAACTACACGCGTGGCCAGCATGCGTTCAAGTTCGGATTCAACTTCCTGCACAACTATTCGAACTACACGACCGTTGGATCACGCGGCCTGTTCACTTTCGACGGCTCTCAATTAGGTGATACGAACGATCCGAATCAGGGCGCATTGGCAGGGCTGATCGATCTGCTCGCTGGTCTCCCCGCAGGCGGTGGGCTAACTAACATCTCGAGGGTTCTAAGCGACCGTTCGAACATCGCCCAGAACGTGACTAGCTTCTTCGCGATGGATACTTACAAGATCACCAGCACACTGACGCTGATGGGTGGTGTCCGCTACGATTTTCTTGGCACTGTGGATGAAACGCGTGGGCGCTTTGCGGCCTTTGATCCAAGCCAGGGACTCGTGTCCGCGTCACAGCTCCCCGATGGCGAGATCTACGACGCGCCTAAACGGAATTTTGGCCCCAGAGTCGGATTGGCGTGGCAAGCACCAGCCTCGCTCATTCCCGGAAATCAGTTGGTCGTACGGGCGGGATACGGCATTTACTTTGACACTTCGCCGCTGAACAATTTCGTGGGCTTGTCTCAAAACCCTATTGGCAGCACGGGTGGTTTCACGATCAACCCCACGGCCCCAATTCCGTTTGATGTAGGAGTGCCAATATTTGGCACGGGAGCGCCTCAGCCACCATTCGACGTCAATAGCATTGCTCACAATCAGAAAACACCGAACACCCAGACCTGGAACCTATCACTACAACAAGAGCTCAGCAGGAAAGTCGTTCTGCAAGTGGGCTACGTTGGGAACAAGAGTACGCACCAGTTGCAGCTCCTTGATATCAACCAACCGACGCCGGGTGATCCTGATACTGCGCAATTGCGCCGTCCATTCAACACGCAATTTCCAGATTTGCGCCAGATCAACACGATTTCTTCGGTCGGGTGGGCGAACTACAACGCTCTGCAGGCTACGCTGCGGACTTCCGACTTTCACGGACTGTCCATGCAGGTCGCATTTACCTGGTCCCACAATATCGATACAGCCTCAGAGGTAAGCGATTTCTTCGGGACCAGCGGTTACGTGCCACAGGATTCGCGAAACCTGGCGGGTAGCGTAGGAAACTCGGAGTTCGACCAGCGGAAGGCGCTTATCATTACATACGTCTATGCTGTCCCGAAGGTGTCGGGCGGCAAGTTCGTAACAGCCCTTACCAGGAACTGGCAGCTTTCCGGAACGACAACGTTCCGAGACGGTTTGTCTTCCCCCGTTCTGACCTTTGGTGGAGAGAGCGGAACGCAAAGCTTTCACGAGCGACCCAATTGCGTCGGTCCAATTCACTATCAACTGGCCGACCTAACTCAACCTTATGTGTTGCCGGGTGCCTTCGAACCACCAGCACCTGGAACCTTCGGAAACTGCCCGCGCAATCCGATTGTTGCGCCAGGCCTCAATGCGTGGGACATTAATGTACAACGTACCTTCCGGCTCTCTGACCGTATTGCGCTTGAGTTCCGTACCAGCTTTTTCAATGCGTTCAATCACCCAAACTTTGCCGAGCCGTCTCCAGATTTGAGCACGACCATTACCGCCACAGCCGACGACGGCAGCTTCGACTCACACTTCGGAGTTGGCGGGCCGCGCAACATTCAATTCATGGGGAAACTGACGTGGTGAACTGATCGAAAGTATTGACTGCGGGGGAACCGGATGCCGGGTTTGCTGGGCGGAATTTCGACTTCAAGATTAAAGAGCAAACGTCGATGGCTCCTCGGCGTTGTTGTAATCGCCTGGAGCCTCTCCGGCGCACAGACCACAAACCAGCTTGCCGGTCCCATGACTGTTTCTGTGGATGCGACGCAGGTAATGCACAAGATATTACATGCGGAACTTTCTTATTCGGTCCAGTCCGGGCCGCTTACCCTTTACTATCCGAAGTGGCTGCCGGCCGATCATTCACCCGATGGGCCGATCTGGAATGTGGCTGGCCTCAAGTTCTTCGCGGCGGGGAAGCCTCTCATCTGGGCGCAGGACGCAGCTGATATGTATGCATTTCACCTCGAGGTACCGCCTCAGGTGAATTCCATAACCGCACAACTGGATTTTCTACTTTCCGCTCCAGGTCCCAGCATTGACTTCAGTGCTTCCGGTTCCGCGAAACTCTTCGTCCTGATGTGGAGCCAAGTGATGCTCTATCCCGCTGGAATGCCGGCACACGCGATTACCGTTCAGCCGCAGGTCAAGTTGCCGGCTGGATGGAAGTTCAGTACTTCGTTGCCGGTTGCAAGTGCTTCGGCAAACAACATCACCTTCAAGCCTGTCGAATTCGATCTGCTGATTGATTCACCTGTGCAGTCTGGCCAGTACATGAAAGTGGTGCAACTTACGCCGGGCGAGAATCCCTCACATGAAATCGATATCGCCGCGGACAGCCCTTCGGCGCTCGATCTTTCACCCGACTTGATCGAAAACTATAGGCATCTGATCCGGGAGGCCCAAGCTCTCTACCAATCGCATCACTACCGCGAGTACCACTTCCTACTCACATTGAGCGATAACACGATGCCGCTCGGTCAGGAACATCATGAGAGCAGCGACGATCGAATGGGTGCCAACGGTCTTTCCGACCCCAACCGGCAGCTGCTCGCAGCCGATCTGTTTCCTCACGAATTCACTCACTCCTGGAACGGCCAGTATCGTCGTCCCGCCGGCCTCGCGACGCCGGACTTCCAACAGCCCATGTTGGGCGATCTGCTTTGGGTTTACGAGGGCTTGACCGACTATCTTGGCGCAGTGCTGGCTACTCGCAGCGGGCTGTTGACGCAACAACAGGCCCACGACAAACTGGCCGGTCTGGCTTCGATGCTCGACCATCGAGCGGGTCGAACCTGGCGTTCGCTTGAGAATACTTCGAGGGCCGGTCAGATTCTTTATTTTTCGCCGCCGCAGTGGGTTTCATATCGCCGGGGAACAGACTTTTACTCCGAGAGTGTCCTGATATGGCTCGAAGCGGATGTCACCATTCGCAAGCTCAGTCAGGGGCGGCGTTCGCTCGACGATTTCTGCGCTGCGTTTTTGGGTGGTCCCGAGATGATGCCGACGATCAAGACATATACCTTCGATGATTTGGTGATCGCCATGAACGCCATCGCTCCATACGATTGGCGGGCTTTCTTTCGTGAGCGGTTGGATTCTACTTCACCGCACGCGCCACTTGGTGGGCTGACGGGAGGCGGCTGGCAGCTCACTTACAATGAGCAGCCCAATGTAATGATCACCGCATTGCAAGCCGCACAGGCGGAAGGTGACTATACATCCTCGATTGGGTTGATGCTCAAGGGTGACGGCACTGTGCAGGATTCAATACCCGGTATGCCAGCATTCCAAAGCGGCATCTCGCCTTATACTCGGATTGTCGCAGTGAATGGACAAGAGTTTACGTTGGAGATATTGAACAGGGCGCTCGCGGACTCGACTACACAAACCGGACCTCTGGTTTTGCTGTTGTCGAATACAGGCTTTCTCGAGTCCCATGAGATCGACTATCACGGTGGTCTGCGGTATCCACACCTTACTCGTAACGAGAGCGAGACGAATTATTTGGACCAAATCCTGAAATCGAGAATGGCGACTAACAATATGAAAACTATGTATGATAGACAGGATGTCACTCCGGCCCCCCGCTTCCTCACAGGTCGATGACGACTGGCTGGTTTAGAAATAGCATGGAGGCAAAGTGGCCAAGGCTGTATCTCAAAAGGGTGCGCGATCCAGTTACTCCTCTGGCACCAAATACAAGCTTAGTGAAATAGTTTACAAAGCTTTGAAGCAGGACATCATCCGAGGAATCCACCCTCCCGGAGAGCCCCTGATTGAGAAAGAACTCGCCAAGAAGTACCGCGCGAGCCGCACACCGGTCCGCGAAGCCGCCCTGCGTTTGCACGAAGATCGACTACTTCAGATCGTGCCGAACCGCGGATACTTCGTGAGCCCCATCACTCTGCAGGAACTCAACGATGTCTACGAGTACAGAATCGCGGTCGAATGTGCAGCTGCTGAACTGGCTGCTCGAAAAGCGACCGACTTCAAACTGCTCGATAAGCTGAGCGAACTGGCTGACACTTCTTACCGCGCCGATTCCGTCGAGAGCTATGCGGAGTTTATCGAGGCGGATACCTTGTTCCACGTCGGCATCGGTCGACTGTCGCGCAACCAGATGCTGGTAAGGGCGATCTCGGAAGCACGTTCGCAGATGGAGCGCATCATGTATGCGGCCATTGACATCCACTACTTCGGCGAAGTGCCGACCCGGGAGCATCAGGAGATCATCAAGGCTATTCGCCTTCACAATCCCGAGGCGGCCCGCAAATCAATGCACGACCACATCAGCCAGTCGAAAGACAAAGTGTTGCGGCTGACGATGTCGCCCACTGTCCGATCCTGACAGACGTCGCATCCTGCTCACGAACAATCCTCCGGGTATTCGGGCCGGTCGGTTAGCACCGCAGCGGCGAAGCAGAGCACGAATGTTTCTCGACAGAGACTAACGATTGGTTTCCACCTGGGAGGCCGATCGGGATGCGATGAGCGGCGGGGGTCTAGCGCTACTACAAAAAGGAGTTGGCTTAACCGCCCACAAAACCCATTAGGACCTTGCGTGATAATCCCCTAACTGCCTTGATCGAGCCGGGGCCACTGTTTGACGATTAAGTCGGCAAGACCTACATCGGCTTTCGTTCCGCCTTGCTTACAAAGCCTATACGATCTAGCGGCATACTCCTCAGCCAAACTTGTTTCGCCGGAGAGCAGCATCGATCTGGCAATACCATACAGAGCCTGAGCGTCATCGGGGATATGAGACAGAGATTGTTCGTAGTATTGTCTAACGCGTCGCTGGTCACCCATAGCGTCAGCCATCACTGCGGCAGTTCCGCAGACCGACTGGATCGAGTTGGCGCGATTATTTTTGATTTCTTCATCTAGAAACTTGTCCAGGACATCTAAGGCATCTAGCATCTTTCCAACTTTTGACAACTCCATGGCTTTGGTGATTACCGACCATGCCTGCGCGTCCATTTAACTTCCTCCCGTGCTATGAACGTTCCGAACTGGTGATAGGTGGGCCATGCTATCTGGGTCTTACGGGTTCCAAATTCGCCTTGCACCGGTAATAGTTGAGATGCGCCAGGTGCACGCAGTCGTTATTCCCAGGATCATTTTCTCGACACCATTCCACGTCATCGCGCCATTGCAGATAGCAAGGGTCATCCATCCACGGCGGGTTCGAACCCGACTTTCCACAGCTTCTTCCTGTCATAGCCGAATTGGGTTTGAACAATGTGTTGGCGAAAAGGTTCAGCACTGCATCATCAACGGTTTGACCATTCCCGATTGGGAGATGTCCAATGCCGCGCCCGATTCCCCATCCGGCAATGCCGGCACCGACTACCCCTGCTCCAATTGGGCCGCCAGCGGCTCCTTTCTCCATGGGCGACGACGAACCAGGACTTCGCCAGTGTCCGCGTAGATTAAACGAAACAATACAGATAGTGGCGGAGGGAGAGGGATTCGAACCCCCGGTACCCTTTCAGGTACAGCGGTTTTCAAGACCGCCTG
>Ga0207645_10003993_pt1 | contig 10998 bp, 6 predicted proteins | sample KBSM53metaG_FD_184331 | JGI IMG/M metagenome (GOLD analysis project Ga0207645, IMG submission 184331) | Miscanthus rhizosphere microbial communities from Kellogg Biological Station, Michigan, USA - KBS M5-3 metaG (SPAdes) (version 2) | ecosystem: Host-associated > Plants > Roots > Rhizosphere >...
CGTGTGTCGCCCGGTCAGTCACGGAATAAGTCCCGGCCGAGTTGAATGTATATTGGAATGAAGAACCGGCCGCAAGCGTCCCTGAGTCGAACAACGCCATGCCGGAGCGATCCTTCAGACGGTGCGAGTCGCCGCTCACTATTGTCCAACCAATGGTGTCACCCTGGATCGCAGGAGCCGTCGTGGGATCGAACCCGGTCTCGCTCACCTGAATTTCACAAATCGACTCAGCGATCGTGGCGGTCAGGGTGTTCCCAACCGCCCAGCCGGCTCCGGGCGTCCAAGCCGTGATGCCAGAGAGGTAAGTGTAGGATTCTCCCTGCGCGCTTGAAACGCGTCGCCATTGTTTTCCATCGTAGTGTTCGATCAGGCCCTGATAATCAGAGGTCCCGCTCGGGTAATGGTAACCGGCAGCCCAGATGTCGCCAGGCCCAGCGGCGGCGATCCCGAGGAGGACATTGCCCTCGCCGGAATAATCCTCGCCGGGTAACGCGGTAAAACCTGATTCGTCTCCACGCAGCAGCAGTGTCTTCCCTTGTGTCCCGTCGTAATAAAAACCCGCAGCCCAGATCAGGCCGTCAGAAGTTGCGACGACGGCAGCGAGAGAGCTTGGCTGGCCCGGGTTGGGGCTCGGAACGACCGTCCAAGTCGTCCCGTCGAAGTGCAAGATGAGCGTCGAGCTTGGGCTTCCCGAGGCAATCGACTGGTAGCCGGCCGCCCAAATATCGCCGGACCCGGCAGCGGCGACTCCATTCAACGCGTTGGGGCCATCGCCGACGTTAGGCGTTGGGACGATGGACCAGGAGTTACCATCCCAGTGTTCCACCAGAGTCCGGTAATTGTTGCTACCAAGATAGTACCCGGCGGCCCAGACGTCGTTCGACGCAACAGCGACGAGTGTAGAGAGGTAGCTGGCGAACGAGGCGGGATTAGGACTCGGCACAATCGACCAGGCAGCTCCGTCGTAATGCTCAATCAGGGTCTTTTGGACTCCCGTTTGAGTCGTTTGGTAGCCAACGGCCCATACGTCTACGCTGGACGACCCGCCGACTCCACGCAGGTATGCGCCACCGGTTCCGGGAATTGGAGCCGGCACGTTTGTCCATTTCTGCCCATCGAAATGTTCGGCCAGCGGACGATCGTCCACGCCATCGTAGCGAGAACCTACTGCCCAAACGTCATCTTGCCCGACCGCTCCAACACCGTAGAAGGAATTGGCTCCCAGCGGCGTGGCCACTTCGTTCCAAGCCGCACGGCATTGCGCCGTTGCCGACGTCGTCCCCGGCGGCGAAATCAACAGTAATACCGAACCGCCAAGCGTGGCTGCAAGGATTCGTCGCACTACCCTTAGCGAAAACGTTAGGGCCTTCGCATCTGCTTTCACGTTATTCGTTTTCAAATCTTTCTCCCGGTTAGGGCCAGGGAAAGAGTGGATGAACGGACCGATTCTTGGCTCAGGCAATCGCCTGGCAAGATCAGTTTTGTAACAGCTTTGTTATGCGTCGTTTCGGGTCGGCCGGAGACCGCAACTACTCCCACGGACATTGACAGGATGCTGCTCAACGCAAAAGCTGGGCAAATCGTGAAGAGCCTTCCTGAAAATGAACTGGAGGAAACATTCGCCCGTTCATCCGGTCCCGGCGGGCAGAACGTAAACAAGGTGGCAACTGCGGTGACCCTGCGCCATCGCCCGACAGGTCTCAGCGTGACTGTGCAGGACTCGCGCTCGCAGATGCGCAACCGGCGATTGGCGCGCGAGCGATTGCTCATGACGATCGAGCAACGCGCGGCGGAGGTTCTGGAAGCGAAACACGCCGCGCTGTCGAAGATCCGTCGTCGAAATTCCCCACGTCCGCCCCGTTTGAAGCGAAAAATTCTCGAGACGAAGCGAAAACGTTCGCAGCTCAAAAAACTGCGCGCAAAAGCAATCGATTGAGTTAATCGTCCGCTCGTGACGCAAAAGCTGCGAGTGGGAATCATCGGCGCCGGCTGGCCGGGTCAGCAGCATGCGCGCGCCGTCCGCGCTTCGCCAAATGCCATCCTCCAGGCGCTGGCTGAGCCTGACGAAGAGCGGGCGGCGGGGTTTCGTGCACCCTACGCGCCAAAATCGATTTATCCCGATTACAGCGACTTGTTAGGCGATCCACAGGTCGATGCGGTCGTCATCTGTCTGCCTAACCATCTACATTTTCCTGCCACTCTCGCAGCCCTCCACGCCGGTAAACACGTCCTCTGTGAGAAGCCGCCCACCTTGAACAGCGCCGAGATGCGCGTCCTGCAGGAGGAGGCGGAAAAGCGCGAACTGGTTTATCTCTTCGGCCGGCAATTTCGTTTCACGTCCGCGATGCGGCTGGTCCGCGATCTGATCGCGCGGGAAGAACTCGGGCGAATTTATTTTGCCGAAGCCGTTTGGGTGCGTTCCCGTGGCATTCCGTCCGGTCTCGGTGGCTGGTTTACGGACAAGAAACGCTCGGGAGGCGGGACGCTTATCGACATCGGTATTCACGCGCTTGATTCCGCTTGGTATCTGATGGGAACACCGCGGCCCGTCTCGGTCACGGCAGCGGTTTTCCAAAACTTCAAGCACCTCGTCAAAACGCCGGTTTTCGACGTCGAGGACGCAGCCTTCGCCTTTATTCGCTTTGAGAATGGTGCGGTCGTGCAGCTAAAGACCTCCTGGGCCGGCAACCTGACGGATGAGATTCCGGAGGGCTCGGTTTTCGGCCGCGAGTTGAACAATTGCACCATCTACGGACGCAAAGCGACTATTCGGCTAAATCCGCTCACACTGTTCCGGGATCAGGATGGAACACTGCTCGACCAGCCGCTTGAACCGCGCGACAACACGGGCTCTTTTGAATTGCAGATGCAAAACTTCGTGGATGCGGTTGGGGGCAGAGTAACACCGACGAACAGCGCCGGACAGGCGGTCTATTTGATGGAAATGCTCGATGCAATTTATCTTTCAAGCAGCACAGGATGTGAAGTCCCGATTGCGCGCGCTTGAAAAAACTCGTTGCTAGCCCCATCCAGCGACACAACTTGTGGCGAATCCTTTTTGAGCATCAAACTTACTATGAAAAAACTTATTCTCTTAATTCCGGTGATCCCAGCCTGCGCCATGGTTCTGTCGTCCTGCGCGACCGAACCCGCCACCACGACTACGACGACACATACGGAGTCAGCCGTCACGCAAACTCCGACCAGCACCAGCACTACCGTGACGCGCCAGAGCACGGGTGGCCACGGCTACTAAGCTTGCAGTTCAATTTGTTGAGGGAAGGGAGACGCATTTCGTCTCCCTTTCCTTTTTGCGCGAACCGACGAATTACCTTGGCATCTCAGGCGTTAGGCCGGTGTTTCGACTTCCTCTTCAATTGCCTGACTAACGACCGGCGCGATCGCCTGTAGCTTTTCGGCTCCGCGCAGGTCCATCAGTTTCACACCCATAGTGTTTCGACCAACGGCGCGAATCTCCGAGATACGTGTCCGGACCATTTGACCTTTGGTGGTGATGAGCATGAGCTCATCTTTCTCGGTTACGGTCAGCGCACCGACAACGCGTCCGGTCTTATCGCCGGTTTTCATTGTGATGATTCCTTTGCCGCCGCGCTTCTGCGTGCGGTAGTTGTCGAACGCCGTTCGCTTGCCGACACCGTTTTCGCCCGCCACCAGGAGCATGGCTTCGTTGTTCACGAGGGCGATCGCCACCACGTGATCGCCCTTCACCGGCCGAATGCCCCAAACTCCGACAGTGTTCCGGCCCTGGTCGCGCAATTGGTCCTCGTGGAAGCGCAAGCTCATGCCCTCGGTCGTGATGAGGACGATCTCGTTGTCGCCATTCGTTAGGACAGCGTCGATTAAACAATCGTCCTCTTCGATATTGATCGCGATGATGCCGCCTTTGCGGACATTGCTGTAATCCGAAAGGTTCGATTTCTTGACGATCCCGGTGCGACTGGCGAAAACGATGTGGAGGTCTTCGTCCCATGTTTCGTCAACTGCGTTCGGACCCGTCCCACTGCGCTTCGACTGGATGCGAATGGTTGCGGCGATTTTTTCGCCGGCGCGGAGCTCGAGCAGGTTGGCGATCGAGCGTCCTTTGGACGCCCGGCCCATCTCGGGAATCTCGTAAACCTTCTCGACGTAACAGCGTCCTGATTCCGTAAAAAACATCAGGTAATCGTGGGTCGTGGCCGTGAAGAGATGCTCGATGAAATCTCCTTCGTCTTCCTGCGTCGCACCCTCTCTTGTCGTCATGCCGATGACGCCTTTGCCGCCGCGCCTTTGGGCACGGAACGCGCTCACCGCCGTGCGCTTGATGAAGCCGCCGTGCGTGATGCTGATGATCGTTCCTTCATTGGCGATCAGATCCTCCATGTTGATCTCGCCTTCGTCAGGGATCAGTTGGGTCAGCCTCGGGCCGGCGTATTTCTGCTGAATCTCGCGTAGCTCCTTCTTGACGATTTCGAAAACACGAAATTCTTTCGCCAGGATGTCGCGCAAATCTTTGATCGTCTCGATCAACTCTTTGTACTCGCTGATGATTTTCTCGCGCTCGAGCCCGGTCAGTTGGTAGAGGCGCAGCTCGAGAATCTGATTCGTCTGATGTTCGCTAAAAGCGTAACGACCTTCTGCGAGGCGCGCTTCGTTTCGAATCAAGACGCCGATCTGTTCGACCTGGCGCCGAGTGAATTCGAAGGCCAGCAGTTTGACGCGCGCTTCTTCGCGATTCGCCGAGCCGCGAATAATGCGAATGAATTCATCGAGGTTCGCGAGCGCAATGAGGTAACCTTCGAGCGTCTCGGCGCGCTCTTCGGCTTTGCGTAATTCGTAGCGGGTTCGGCGCAGTACGACCTCGCGCCGGTGCTCGATGAAGGCCTGGTTCGCTTCCTTGAGCGAGAGCAGCTTCGGTTTGCCGTGATCGATCGCGAGCATGTTGACCGCGAAGGAGGATTCCATCGCGGTGTGCTTGTAGAGATTGTTGATTACGACTTTGGGGAGCGCGTCACGCTTCAGCTCGATGACAACGCGCGTGTTCTCATCCGATTCGTCGCGAATCGCGGTAATATCGGTCAACACCTTGTCGTTCACGAGCGCCGCGATCCGCTCGACAAGCGTGGCGCGATTCACGTTGTAAGGAATTTCGGTGATGACGATTTGTTCGCGATGGCCCTTGAGCTCCTCAACGCCCGCCTTGCCCCGCACTTTCATGCTGCCACGCCCGGTCTCGATGTATTGCCTGACGCCGGCGACGCCGCAGATCGCGCAACCGGTTGGAAAGTCGGGCCCTTTCACGTATTTCATCAATCCTTCGATCGTGATGTCCGGGTCATCGATCTGCGCGCAAATGCCGTCGATCACTTCACCAAGATTGTGCGGCGGGATGTTCGTCGCCATGCCAACGGCGATGCCGGTGCCGCCGTTGACGAGGAGGTTCGGAAAAGCAGCCGGGAAAACCGTTGGCTCCGTCCGTGTCTCGTCATAGTTAGGCACGAAATCGACCGTCTCCTTGTCCATGTCGGTCATGAGCGCGGCGCCGAGATGGGTCATACGCGCCTCGGTGTAACGCATCGCGGCAGGCGGATCGCCTTCGACCGAGCCAAAGTTGCCCTGGCCGTTAACGAGCGTTTCGCGCATCGCCCACGGCTGTGCCATGTGGACAAGCGTCGGATAAATCACCGCCTCACCATGCGGGTGATAGTTACCGCTCGTATCGCCGCATATCTTGGCGCATTTTCGATGCTGCCGGTTGGGGAAGAGTGAAAGGTCATGCATCGCGTAGAGGATGCGGCGCTGCGACGGTTTCAATCCATCGCGGGCATCGGGCAGGGCGCGCGAGATGATGACCGACATTGAGTAATCGAGGAACGATCTCGAAACCTCTTCGGCGACGTTGATGGGTTCTACTTTTTCGTTGGCGTTATACATGAATCAGGTAGAGACAGGTTCGTTGGACGCAGGGAGAGTCAGAAAACGTTCCTCCCATTCCTGCGAAAGCACGTCTGTCTGCCGGACCGTGACCGGCCGGAGACGCGAACGCCGCGGGGCCCGTATTCTTAAGAACTTGAGCACCGCCGCGATGGTGCCGGCGTAATCCGCGGACAGATCTTCATACTTAACCAGATAGGGCTGAATACCGATCCGGCCAAAAAAATGGGTCCAAATGAGTTCCTCGCGACGTGTGTCTTGGAGGCAGTTCGCAATTAAGTCGGGGTCGAACCGCGCTTCGCCGCAAGCGGAATTACCTTCCTGGATTTTCCAAAGTCCTGTTTGCGCGGCACGGGCTTTCGACACGGCCTGCCGCACCTTGTTGTGCCTAACGATTTGAATAAATTGTAGCTGAGGAAAAGCGTTGCGCAGCATTTCAAGATCCTCGTCCGGATGGCCGCCGCCGAAGGCCCGAGTCCCGCGCAGTCGCCCGAGAAATTCCTGCAAATACCAACCCATCAACTTGAAACCGAACACTTCGTTCGAGGTGGCTGTCGCCGGAATTATGCCACGGACATAGCCGGCGAAATCATTGGCGTCGAGGCCGCTCTTGGCCGCATATTCGTGCTCGTATTTGGGCAAAAAAAACTGCTTGGGCCTACCCGCCCGCCGCGTCGCGTGCAAACCATCGGTAAACAGATTGCTCCCAGAACGGGCGATCGCGCAGACGACGTAACAACGCCGCGGATGTCGCAGCTTGTGAAAGAGCCCACCCATGAACAACTAGACGTCGAGGTTGCGCACGTTGAGCGCGTTGTCCTCGATGTATTGGCGGCGCGGTTCGACGATGTCGCCCATCAACTTGGAAAACATCTGGTCGGCTTCGACCGCGTTATCATCGTTCAGATCGACCTTCAGCAGTTTGCGCTTTTGCGGATCCATCGTGGTATTGAACAGTTCCTTCGCATTCATTTCTCCGAGACCTTTGAAACGCTTGATCTGCACACCGCGTCGCCCGATTTCCATGATCTTCTCCAAGATCTCCGGGATGGAGAAGAGCGGATGGGAAACAGCCCGCTCCCCTTCCCCTTCGATCAATTCAAAGATCGGCCTGTCCGCCGCGGCATAGTGATCGACCTTCAGTCCTTTACGGGCGAGCTCGCCGATCAGTTTGTGAATCGTGGTCGCCTCGTGTAACTCCACCAGCTTCCCGCGCCGACGATGCCCGTTAGTCTTCGCCGGGCCATTGACCAAGGGCAGCAATTCCTGCCCCATCTCTACGTCGAAGAGATTAAGGTCGAGGTTATCCTCATGGAATTTCCGGACCGCGCGCTCGTCATGGAAATAATGAACCGACTCATCGTTGCCGTCACGGACCTTTACCAGGTAGGCCGGCAGCTTGTCCGTTTTCTTATCGCGATGATTCAGGAAATTCTCGAAATCGCCACCATGCCGTCGGACCGATTCGCTCAACTTGGCCAGTTTCTCCAGTTGATCGAGGATGTCTTTCAGTTGGGCGGTGGTCAGTTCCTTGTTATCGGCCAAATTTTTCAGTCGTACATCTTCCGCGCCTAACGAGATCAAAATCCTGTTTAGCTGAACGTCGTCATCGACATATTCTTCACGTTTCTTGCGCTTGATCTGATAAAGCGGCGGCTGCGCGATGTAGATTTTCCCGGCACGCACCAGCTCCGTCATCTGGCGATAGAAAAAAGTCAGGAGAAGGACGCGAATATGCGAACCGTCCACGTCCGCGTCGGTCATAATGATGATCCGGCCGTAACGCAGTTTGCTGATGTCGAAAGTCCCCTCTTCTTTGGTGGTCGCCTCTTCTTTCGGCTTGCCGATGCCGGTGCCAATGGCTGTGATCATCGACTGAATCTCCGTGTTCTTGAGCGCCTGATCGAGGCGCGCCTTCTCGACGTTGATCAACTTGCCTCGAATCGGAAGGATCGCCTGATAACGGCGATCGCGGCCTTGCTTGGCGGAGCCGCCGGCGGAATCACCTTCGACAATATAAAGCTCGGTCAGCTCCGGGTCGCGCTCGGAACAGTCAGCCAACTTGCCCGGCAAACCACCGCCGGTAAGCGCGCCTTTTCGAATCGTCTCACGGGCTTTGCGGGCCGCCTCGCGGGCACGAGCTGCGGTCAGCACTTTATCGAAAATCCTTTTCGCCACCGGCGGATTCTGATCAAAATAGGTCATCAACCCGTCGTAGACCACCGAGTTAACGACGCCGTCGATCTCGGTGTTAACGAGCTTAACCTTGGTTTGCGATTCGAAGCGCGGGTTAGGCAATTTGAGGCTGAGGACGCAGACGAGTCCTTCACGCACGTCTTCGCCGGAAATCGCCGGATCCTTCTCCTTCACGAGGCTGTTTGTCTTGGCGTATTGGTTGACGGCCTTCGTCAGGGCAGTGCGAAATCCGGTCAGGTGCGTACCACCGTCCGGATTAGGAATCGAATTCGCGAAGGGCAAAATCTGGTCGTTATAGCTGTCGTTGTATTGCAAAACGACATCGACAAACACTTCGTCACGCTGCCGCGAGATCACGACCGGTTTGGGATGGATAACGTTTTTGTTTTCACCCAACTGCTTCACGAACTCCTCAATTCCGTGCTTGTAGAGGAAGGCTTCTCCTTTCGTCGGCTCCGTCCGTTCGTCCTGCAGGGTGATCTCCAGCCCGGGATTCAGAAAAGCCAGTTCGCGCAAACGACTCGCGAGACGCTCAAACTTGAACTCGGTAGTGATCGTGAAGATCGTCGGATCAGGAAGGAATGTGATCAGCGTGCCGGTGGTTTTCTTGTTCTTCAGCTCGCCGATGACGCTTAGCTTTTCGGTCGTCTTCCCGCGCTCAAAGGCCATGTGATAAACCTTCGCGTCACGCGAGACTTCGACCTTGAACCAATCGGAAAGCGCGTTGACACATTTCGCGCCCACGCCGTGCAGACCGCCGGAATACTTGTATGCCCCCTGTCCAAACTTTCCGCCCGCATGCAGATTTGTCAGCACCAACTCGACGGCCGGCATCTTGAACTTCGGATGCATATCGACTGGGATACCGCGGCCGTTGTCGCGCACAGAAACGGAGCCATCGACATGCACCGAGACGTCGATTTTGGAACAATAACCGGCAAGATGTTCGTCGATCGAGTTATCGAGCACTTCGAAGACACAGTGATGCAGACCGCGTTCGTCCGGGTCACCGATATACATCCCGGGGCGCTTCCGGACCGCCTCAAGACCCTCAAGTTTATCGATTTGGGCGGCGTTATATTTTTGGTTTTCGCTAATGCCGGCAGGGCGTTCGGATGGTGGGCCGGAAAGGGCGGTTTCGTCTTTGGTTTGAAGCATAGAAATGCGGTCGAAATTTCGACCTGGAAAGATAGGCAGAAACCGCTCCGGAACAAGTAATATCTCGGGATGTTTTGCGAGTCACCGCCACAAGATCTAGCGTCGCCGAGGCGGCCAACCCCCAGCATGCAGTGGTCGCATCGCCGCCGTGTATCATCAAGGAAGCCCGTCCATTTCGGCCGCTCCTGTCTGCCAAGCGGGATTGTGGGATCACGATGTTTCCAAAGCCAAATAAGCTCGGTCTTGCGGCACCGCCAACATCGCCACGCTGGTTGTCAGGTCACGCGGGCATTTTTCCCTCAAGTTTATCGCGACAGGCTGAAAGCCCGCGCTACGGAAAAGACTGGAGGCCCGCGTTACCTTCTTGCGTCAGCACCGGAGAAGCTGGGAGCTTGTCGAGGATAATGTTCCTCTCCTTGTCGTAGCGGCCAAATGACAAAACGCCAGTTGGGCATTGCTGGACGCAGGCGGAACAGCGGACGCATTCCGGATCCTCCATCGGGAGGCCTTTGTTAGCGAAGTTCATCACGTCGATTCCCTGGTGGCAGACCGAAGTGCAAACGTTGCAGGAAATGCATTTGCGTTTGTCGGGGAAAATCCGGTAACGAGAAAAGCGCGTGTAAATGTGCATGAGCGCCGCGAGCGGGCAGGCAAAACGGCACCAAACCCGACCGCTGAACCAAAAGTAAAGCCCAACCCCAAGAATGCCGGCCATGAAGATATCGACGCTCCAGGCATAGCTCAGGAACGGGATGCCCTCAAAAAGCTTGTGATACCAACGGGTGGGCCACGACTCTTCCCCAAGTGCCCAACCGGCGATGCGCAAGCCGAGGATGCCTAACGCGAATAGGAGCGCGGCCTGGCCAACCATATTGATCCGATTCCAGACCGGCCCATGCGGCATCTTCGTGCGCTGTGTATCGCCCATCGTCTCGGCGAGTGCGCCGCAGGAGCAGATCCAGCCGCAGTAAGCCCCTTTACCCCAGCGAAAAATGATGAGCGGAATAATGACAAATGTCTGCATGAAAGAGATGCCGAGCCAGAGCCACAGCGGGTGATCGGTGAAGACGTTGTAAACGTTTAAGGGGAAGGCAAGAATGAAACCGTAGGCGCGCCAATACGCCCGTTCATGGCCTAACGAGCCGTCATAGCTTTCAAACAACTGATCAGCCAGCCAGCGTAACGGATGACCGGACTCGAAAAAGCCATTGTGACCCATCCATGGTAAGACGAGCTCGGGAAGAATGAAGAGTGGAATCCACTGCGAACAGATGAGCACGATCGTCTGCCATTTCACGTAAGGCGTGCGCCGCCGCCGGATACGCCGGATCCCGAAGATCAGCACACAGGTGCAATAAGCGAGGGTGTAATAGAAGGAAGGATTCCCGAGGCCGCGTTTGATACTGTAGAGGAGGTTGGTCTCGCGGTTTGACCACTCCGCGATTTTGCCGCCAACTGCGTCGATCGCTTTCGGGACATTGAAGGGAAAGGCATGCGCTTGACTCGCCCAGCGCTGGACCGGGAATTCCTGCGGGTGATTGCTCTTCCAATGATAAAGCACGACGCAAAAGAGAACGAAGGCTAGACAACTGATCCAGGTGATGGGCCGCCAGTCCCCGCGCACATGCAGCCCACTGCGCCGGAAGAAATCAAACGCGCGATGGCCGTCGCGTTGTAAGGCGGATGATAGTCGCCGAGAATGCGCGAGCCGCA
>Ga0207645_10003998_pt1 | contig 10993 bp, 7 predicted proteins | sample KBSM53metaG_FD_184331 | JGI IMG/M metagenome (GOLD analysis project Ga0207645, IMG submission 184331) | Miscanthus rhizosphere microbial communities from Kellogg Biological Station, Michigan, USA - KBS M5-3 metaG (SPAdes) (version 2) | ecosystem: Host-associated > Plants > Roots > Rhizosphere >...
CACGAAATCGGGATTGAGCGGCCGCTTCGCGTTGTCCATGCCCGGCTCGCCGTGATCGAGGTAGCGCCACTCGTCGAAGAGATTGGGCCCGTAACCGGTCTTCTTGATCGATTTCAGGAACTGCTTCGGAATGACTGCGTCCGTGTCGACGTTGGCGCGGTCGAGCGGCGCCACGAGCCCTTCGCGTGAGATGAATTTATCCATGATTTTTTTCCTGCGCGAGCGTGCGCACATCGACAAAATGACCGGCAACCGCGGCCGCGGCGGCCATCGCCGGGCTCACGAGATGCGTGCGCCCGCCGGCGCCCTGGCGCCCCTCGAAATTACGATTGGACGTCGACGCGCAGCGCTCGCCGGGTGACAACTGGTCCTCGTTCATGCCGAGGCACATCGAGCAGCCAGGCTCGCGCCATTCGAAACCCGCCGCGACAAAAATCTTGTCGAGGCCTTCCTGTTCGGCCTGACGTTTCACCAGCCCGGAACCCGGCACCACCATCGCGAGCTTCACGTTGCTCGCGACCTTGCGCCCGCGGGCCACCGCGGCGGCCGAGCGCAGATCCTCGATGCGCGAGTTGGTGCACGCACCGATGAATACCTTGTCGATCTGGATGTCCGTGATCGGCGTATTCGGCTTCAATGCCATGTATTTCAACGCACGTTCGATCCACTCACGCTTGACCGGATCGGCTTCCTTCGCAGGATCCGGCACTTTGCCGCCGACCGTCGTCACCATCTCGGGCGATGTGCCCCACGTGACCTGCGGCTGTATGGTGGCCGCGTCGAGCTTGACGACCTTGTCGAATTTCGCGCCTTCGTCGCTCTTGAGCGTGCGCCAATGCGCGACCGCCTTGTCCCACATTGCGCCGGTAGGCGCCAGCGGACGGCCTTTGACGTAGTTGATGGTGGTGTCGTCGACCGCGACCATGCCGGCGCGCGCGCCGGCTTCGATTGCCATGTTGCACAAGGTTAAGCGCGCCTCGACCGACAAGTTGCGGATAGTGTTGCCCGCGAACTCGATGGAATAGCCGGTGCCGCCGGCGGTGCCGATCTTGCCAATTACGGCGAGCGCGATATCTTTCGCGGTTACGCCGTCGCCCAGCTCGCCCTCGACCAGCACCTGCATCGCCTTGGTCTTTTTCTGCACGAGGCACTGCGTCGCGAGCACGTGCTCGACTTCCGACGTGCCGATGCCGAACGCGAGACAGCCGAGCGCGCCATGCGTACTCGTGTGGGAGTCGCCGCAAACCACGGTCATGCCCGGCAGCGTGGCGCCGTTCTCAGGCCCGATCACGTGGACGATGCCCTGCTTTTCGTGCAGAAACGGGAAGTAGGAAAGCGCGCCCCATTCCTTGATGTTGTCGTTGAGCGTTTCGACCTGCAGGCGCGACACGGGATCCTTGATGCCCTTGTCCCAGTCCCGCGTCGGCGTGTTGTGGTCGGCGGTCGCCACGATGGAGCTCACGCGCCACGGCTTGCGGTTGGCGACTTTCAGTCCTTCATAAGCCTGCGGGCTCGTGACTTCATGCACGAGGTGGCGGTCGATGTAAATCAGCGCCGTGCCGTCGTCCTGCTGTTGCACGACGTGATCGTCCCATAATTTGTCGTAAAGCGTGCGCGCTGCCATGATGAATACCGTAGATGTTATGTGTCGGTGGAAACCTTAAATTATCCCATATTCCGCATGCTGATGCCCAGCCGCGGCGCGCTATTAGCGCGTATCCAGCCCGCGCCACAAAATCAGCATTCCCGCAAATGCACATAATGCGGCGCCCGCGAACGTAAACACCGCGCCGAAATGCTCCCACGCATAGCCGGAATACAGGCCGCCGACGGTGCCGCCCAGGCCGAACGTGAGGCTCGTATAAATCGCCTGGCCACGCGCCTGGTTGCGTCCGCGAAAGAAACGATGCACATAGCCCAGGGCGGCGGCGTGGAACGACCCGAAGCTCGCCGCATGCAGTGTTTGCGCGATCAGCAGCAGCGCCAGGTTGTCCGCGCACAACGCAATGATTGCAAAGCGGATGCCCGCCAGCGCAAAACTCGCGATCAGCACCTGCCGCAGCGTGAAAGCGCGAAAGAGATGCGCCATCCAGAAGAAAATCGCGATCTCGCAAATGACGCCGAGCGACCACAGCCAGCCAACCGCACCCTTGGTGTACCCGAAGCCCACCAGGTGTATCGAGTAGAACGTGTAGTACGGCCCGTGCGCGACGGCCATCAGCGCGCACGCGACGATCAGCGCGATGACCTGCGGCTGGCTGATGATGTGCGCGATCGGTGTGTGCTCGTGCGCATGCGCGGACTGCGGCGGCTCTGGCACCAGCATCAGGAACACGGTGGTCGCGCCGAGTATCGCCAGCATGATCCACAGCAGGACGCGGATCTCCAGCGCGTCGAGCATATAACCGATGATCAGCACCGCCGCGATGAAGCCGATCGAGCCCCACACGCGCACGCGCCCATACTGCGCACTGTGCTCGCCCAAATGAGACAGCGTCGTGGTTTCGACTTGCGGCAGCGCCGCGCTGAGAAAAAAGGTCATCAGCAGCACGACCGCGTACAGCGCATCGAAATCCACCGCCGCAAATAAGCCGCAGTAGACGACGGTGCCGACCGCCGTGCAGATTTGCGCGACGCGCAGACGATGCCCGCTGCGATCGGCCAGCCATCCCCACAGGTGAGGCGCGAAAATCCGCACGAGTTGCGGCAGCGACATGATGACGCCGATGCCGGCAGCGGCGATGCCGAGCGAGCTTAAGTAAAGGCTGAAGTACGGCGAGAACGCGCCGAGATAGGCGAAATAAAAAAAGTAGATGCCGGCGAGACGCCAGTACGGCAATCCTTGCATGACGCTACGCCGCGTGCCGCCCGACGCCGCGCGTCACGCCTCGTCAGGGTCCGGGTTCTCGGTCGCCGCTGCGGCGCGCACGCGCGCCACAACATCGGCGGGCGCCTGGGCCGGGATTTTCGGCGTCGCGCACTGCACGTCGCCGTTTTGCGCGCGATGGCGCAGCGCGTGGTCCATCAGCGTCAACGCAAGCATCGCCTCGCAAATCGGCGTTGCGCGAATGCCCACGCACGGATCGTGGCGGCCGTGCGTCTCGATCGTCGTCGCGTTGCCCGCTTTGTCGATAGTGCGGCGCGCGAGCCGGATGCTGGACGTCGGCTTCACCGCCACGTTCACCACGACGTCTTGCCCGGTCGAAATGCCGCCCAGGATGCCGCCCGCGTTATTGCTGAGAAAGCCCTGCGGCGTCATCTCGTCGGAATGTTCAGTGCCCTTTTGCGCGACCGCCGCGAAACCGGCGCCGATCTCGACGCCTTTCACGGCGTTGATGCTCATCATGTTGTACGCGAGGTCGGCATCGAGCTTGTCGTATACCGGCTCACCCCAGCCGACCGGCACGCCCGTCGCAATCGTCGTGATGCGCGCCCCGACCGAATCGCCGGATTTGCGCAGCTTGTCCATGAATTCTTCGAGGCGCGGCACCGCACTCTCGTCGGCGACAAAAAAGGGGTTGCTGTTCACGACGTCCCAGGTCTTGAACGGGACTTCGATCGGGCCGAGTTGCGACAGATAGCCGCGCACCACGATGCCGTATTTTTCGTGCAGCCACTTCTTCGCGACCGCCGCCGCGGCCACGCGCACCGCGGTCTCGCGCGCTGACTGGCGGCCGCCGCCGCGGTAATCGCGGATCCCGTATTTCTGCCAGTACGTGTAATCGGCGTGGCCCGGACGAAACGTGTCTTTGATTTTCGAATAGTCCTTGCTGCGCGCATCGACGTTGCGGATCAGCAGCGCGATCGGCGTGCCGGTCGTTTTGCCATCGAACACGCCCGAGAGGATCTCGACGACGTCGTCCTCGCGCCGCTGCGTCACGTGACGCGACGTGCCGGGCTTGCGCCGGTCCAGATCGAGCTGAATGTCGGCTTCCGTCAGCGCCAGCCCGGGGGGACAGCCGTCGACTACGCAGCCGATCGCCGGCCCGTGGCTCTCGCCGAAGGACGTCACGCAGAATAATTTACCGAGGGTGCTGCCGGACATGATGCTTTTCGTTCAATCCGCAAAAATGAACGGCGAGTTTAACATAGCGTCCACCGCGGCCGCCGACGCAGCACCGCGCGCCACGACTACGGAACCGCAGCGTAGCGGCGCCTCAGGGCAAGCAAAAAAAACCAGGTGCCCACCGCCGCTGCCACGTGCTTCAACGAGTGCCCGCTGATCGTGTGCCCCAAGAGCGCAAACACCTGCGCGTCAAAGTGCTCGAGTAATTTGGCGAGCACATAAGTCCCGAGCATCGCCCAGAGCAGGCGCACGGGCCACAGCCGGGATGGGAAAAAGAGCAGAATTAACGGGATCAGAATAATAGGCAGGAATTGCGCGATGATGTACGGACGCAAGTCGCCGTGCCCCGCCACTTCGGTGAAGTGCCAGTACACGACCGAACCGACCCCCAGCACCTCGAGCGGAACAAATGCCAACCGGCCCGCGCGCGCGCTGACATACCCGGCGATTATTATGGCAAAAAATGCCATGAACACGATCGCCATGGTCAGGCGGTCCCAGACGAGCGTACCGTTCGATGGCGCGAGGTGGTAGTAGCCCGAGCCGAAAGCAACCAGACAGGTGCCCGCAAAAAACGTCAGGTAAACCCATTTGAGCGGCAACGATGGACGCCGGGCAATTTCCGCTAAGCCCATCAAGCCGAAAATCAGAAACGGCACATTCGAAATGACGTTCCAGAAGTTCGGTATGCCCCAGAGGGTGCGCTGGTCGACGAACGCGTGGTAAGCCAGCGGCTGCGCAAGCGGCGCATGCAGCATCACGCCGGCGATGGCAGCGATCGACAGTCCAAGCAGAATCCACAATCGAACACGCTGCGACGCGTCGAAGCCGGCATGCGCCAAGTCAACCTGCATAATGAGTTCCTCCAGTCGTGACCGTCGTTATCCCTGCTGCTTCTCGGCATCGCCCGGCGGTACCGGCGCAACATAGCCGATGATCATCAACAGCACGCCCACGCCGAGGAATGACACGATGCGCGCGACAGTGCCGGAATTTGCGAGGTCGAGCAGGAACAGCTTGCCGACGACGACTGCAAGCAGCGCGGCGCCGACGAACCAGGGTTTCCGGTCCATTTTTCGCGTCGCGTAAACCATCGCCGCCATCGCGGTCAGCGTCCACAGCAGCGAGAATCCAGCCTGCACCGCGATCGAATTGAATAGTTCGTGCGCGATGTAAGGGATCCCAAGCCAATGATGCAGGCTGCGCAGCACAATGCTGTTTACCCACACAAAAGCGAGCGCCGCCAGCACGACCGGATAATGCTCCGCGTCGCCGCGCGAAGCCGGACGAGCACGCATCCACGCCGCTAAACCGCACAGCACGCTGAACTGCGCAAGGTCGATTGGGTTCAGCAGCGGAAAGTAAGGGAACGTCCCGGTGCGCGCTGGATCCCAGCTTGACAGGAGCGACCACAGCACGCAGTACAGCGCGATCGGGCCGAGACACACGTTGCGGAAAAAGTCGAAGTTTTCGTGCCACGGCCAGGTTCGCCGGCCGTAATGCGCAATCACAAGCAGCGTCAACGCCGGAACTATGCCCCACATCGCAAACGGCCAGCTCGTGCCGGCATCGAGCTGCGCGCAATGCCACGCGAGCTCCCACGCGACGAGACCGGCTGCGAGCCATACGGCGAACGCATGCTGGTTGTCGGCGCTCACGGCAATGGCGTTTTTTTGCTGGCGATACAATATTCCGTAGAACGCCGCGAATGCCGCGAGCCATGCAAGTCCCGCCCCATCGGCAGATGGATGCAGATGGCGGTCGATCTGCATCAAAACGGCAACCGCCATAACCGGCAGCATGATGAGTTGGAGTCGCCGCAGCGAATTCCAGCGCGCCCAGCCGCCCACGATTTCAAATAATGCGCAGGACGCCACGGCGAAACCGAGGCCGTAAGCAATATGAGTGCTTAGCGGCATCCGGTAGTCGATGAAACTCAAGCCCGAGCCCAGCCAGAATGCGGCTCCCCACACGAGTGCCCACACGCTGAGCGATCCCGCGTCGGGATTAGCGCGCTCGCGCAGGTGGTAACGCAGCCAGCCCGCCGCAATGCCCAGAGCGCCCAGCAGCAGGCTCCATTCATAATAATGATGGTCGATCAGCCACAAGCCTTCCCATGTTGCGAGAACCGCGAGCAGCAACCAGCCCGTCCGATAGCGCAGGCCCCGGATAGTCGCAATACCGTCCTGCGCCTGCCAATGCAGGCACCAGAAAAAGACGATGAAGTTAAGCGGCCACGCCACCGCCCCGAGTCCCGCGAGCGGATGGCGGCTGCCGATGGTCAGCAGACCCAGCACCATCGCCGGCAAATGCACGAACGCGAGCCGCCGCAGCGTGGTCCAATTCGCCCAGCCGCCGCCCGTCTCCGCGAGCGCAAAAGTCACGGCGGCGAATATCAGCGCGGCCGAATGAAAATCGGCACGCGGCACCCCATCATGCAACGCATGCAGGCCGCCGGCGAACCACCAGCCGCATGCCCAGACCAGAATCACTGCCGCAGCGCGCTCACCGCCCTCGATCAGCACCTCGCGATGCTTGTGCATAAGCCACGCGGTGATAGCACCCGCCGCCGTTATCAAGCCGCAGCCGAGCACAAAATCGTTGAGCCATGGATTCGCGCGCGAATATTCGGCATAGTGAAACAGGAATAACCACGCGCCCGCGAACTGCAGCGCGATCCCGAAAAGACGCGCCAGCAGATGCCGTTGCCGCAGGCCCACCCACACGATGGCCCCCCCTTCCAGCGTCCACAAAGCAAACGTCGGATACGCGTCAAGCGCGAAAAAGACTGCCATCGTCGCAAACACCGTCGCCAGCGCGATATACGTCTGCCCCAGCAGCCGCATGGCCGGCCGCCGCAGCACACTGACTGCCAATACCGCATACAGCGCGGCGGCAAAACCGGCGCTCCACGCCAGCCCATACGGCAGGTCGCGCACCAGTCCCGCCTGCATGAACGCCGTCGACAGCGGTGTGCCGAATACCAGCGTGCCGTCAACCAGCCCCTTCAACTCTGGCGGCTGGCGCGTCGCGAACAAGATCGGTATCACCAGATACATCGCGAAAAAGATCAACACAAAGGGCTCGACCGTCGGAAACAACTCGGGCCGGTAGTTGCTCGCGCCCCAAAACACGCCGACGATGAAAGTGAAAATAAAGCCGACGAGATTCAAGTCGCGCCACGCCTTGAACCAGCTGATCGCCAGGATGAAGCCGTTCAAAAGCGTGTAATACGAAAAGAGCAGCACATGATTGCCCTCGCGGCTGCCGGCCAGCACCGGGGCGAGGAAGGCGCCGACGAGCCCCAGCACCGCGAGCACCTTGGCATCCTGCCGCACCGCCAGCATCGTCGCGACGATGCCGAGCGCCATGAATATCGCAAAGCCTGCAGTGGGATGTATCAGCGAAAACACGCGCAGTGCAAAAAACACGTCGATATACAGCACGCCGATGCCGGCGCCCTGCAATATCAAGCCGTATAGCCTGCGCCGGCCGAGCAGCCTCCAGCCCCCGAACACCATCGCAACGCCAATCATCGCAACGCCTATCAGCCGCAGCGGCATCGGCACAAACGTATGGTCGTAAGCGAACTTGAGCAAAAAGCAGGTGCCGAAGAAAAGCACGATGGCGCCCACTTTCGCGACAATGTTGCCGGAGAACAGGCGCTGCCACCACGAGGGGCTGCTGGCGAGGAACGGCGCCGACGGCGCGTCTGCATCCTCCGCAAACGGTGTTGCCTGCGCGGGACGCGGATCGAACGACGGGGCTTGCAGTGGAGGCGTTACCGCCGGCGCTGATGGCACCGACGGCGGCGTGCCGTGTGCTGCCGTCTGCGCTATCGGCGCGGGATCGGAAATGACAATGACGTCGGGCTGCACCACGGCTGCCGCAGGGGTCGAAGGCGCCGCCGTGGCTGCTGCGTAGCGCCCGATATTATCCGTTGCCGTGGGAGCGACACCGGACGCTGATGCAGGCTCGTCGACCGTGGCAGCGGGTTGAGCGGCCGGTTTTTCCAGCCGCACCAGACGATGATGAATGTCCTCGAGCGACTTGTAGATATGCTCGATTTTGAACGCGAGATCGTCGGCATTCGCCGTAACGCGCTCCTGCCGTCCGGCCGGCTTGAACCTTGCTCCGATAATCGCGCCCGCAATAGCGCCGACGATTGCGCCGAAAACACCCGCGCCAACTCCGCCCAGCGAACCGATCAAACCGCCGATCAACAATCCCGCAAACCACATAGTGCCTCCCGTTCGGCTTCGATGCCGAATTGCTGTTGAGCCCGCTATTTCCAATCGTTGCGCAACGCGAGCACCATTTCCTGCAGCGCTTGCGGCGTCACATCATTCGGCGCGACTGCGCGGCCGCCGACCAGGCCAATTTTTTTGAACGGCGCCAGATGAGAGATGCGCGTCATTGCCCGGCCACCCTTGCGGCTGAAAAAACTTCCCCACAATCCACGCAACGCCAGCGGCACCACCGGCACGGGCGTGCGTTGAATGATGCGCATAATGCCGCCGCGGAATGGATAAAGCTCGCCGGTATCGGTAATCCGTCCTTCCGGAAAAATACCGACGATGTCGCCATGTTCGAGCGCGCCAGCGATCTCGTCGTACGCTTCTTCGAGGAGCTGCGGGTCTTCCTTCGCGGAGGCAATCGGAATCGCCTTGCCGGTACGGAATATGAAATTGAGCACCGGGTTGCGGAAGATGTTGTGATCCATCACAAACCGGATCGGGCGGCGGCATGCGGCGGTGATAATCAATGCGTCGACAAAGCTCACGTGATTGCACACGAGCACCGCCGGACCTTCCTCGGGAATATTTTCCATGCCGCTTTTGTCGAGCCGGTAAATCGTATGCACGAGCAGCCACACGAGGAACCGCATCAGGAATTCGGGCACCAGCGTGTAGATGTAGACCGCGACCACGGCGTTGAGCAGCGCGGTGATCAGGAAGAGCTGAGGGATGGTTACGCCGGCTTTCAGTAAAACGATGGCCATCAACGCGGACACCACCATGAACAATGCGTTGAGAATGTTGTTGCCGGCGATGATGCGCGACTGGTGGCTGCGTTCGGCGCGACTCTGGATCAACGCGTACAGAGGCACGATATAAAAGCCGCCGAACATGCCGATCATCAGGAGATCGAACAGGATGCGCCAGTTGGCCGGCTGCACGAGGAATTCCGCGGCGCCGATCACATGCGTTGGTGACACGGTCGGACTCGCGAAAAAAAGGTCCAGCGCAAACACGGTAAGCCCGATCGAGCCGAACGGTACAAGTCCGATTTCCACTTTGCGGCCGGACAAGCGCTCGCACAGCAGCGAGCCAGTGCCGACGCCGATGGAAAACATCGTGAGCATCACGGTCGCGACATGTTCGTCGCCGCCCAGCACGTCCTTGCAGTAATTCGGAAACTGCGCGAGCAGCGTCGCGCCATAGAACCAGAACCATGAAATCCCGAGCACGGACAGAAACACCGTGCGGTTGCCGCGCGTGAATTGCAGATTCGCCCAGGTTTCGGTGAACGGGTTCCAGTTGATTTTCAGATCGGGCGCAGCGGCCGGCGCACTCGGCACGCCGCGACTCGAGAGATAGCCCGCGCACGCAATCCCGATTACCGCAATCGATACCAGCGAAGCGGCATTCCGCTGCGCAATCAGCAAGCCCCCCAATACTGTGCCGAGCAGGATGGCGACGAATGTGCCCATTTCTACGAGCCCGTTCCCGCCAACCAGCTCTTCGAGCCTAAGATGCTGCGGCAGGATCGAATACTTGACCGGCCCGAACACAGTCGAATGCAGTCCCATCAAAAACAGCGCGCCTATCAGCAGGGTCAGGTTCTGATACAGAAATCCGGCGGCGCCGATGCACATGATGCCGATTTCGAAGAGCTTGACGTAGCGGATGATGCGCGCCTTGTCGTACTTGTCCGCCAGCTGGCCAGCGGTCGCCGAGAACAGGAAAAACGGCAGAATGAAGAGACCGGCGCATAAGTTGACGAGCGTTCCGGAACTCAGCGTGGTGAAGGCGGCGGCGTGAAACGCGAACATGATGATGAGCGCGTTCTTGTACACATTGTCGTTGAACGCGCCAAGGAACTGCGCGCAGAAAAACGGCAGGAAACGGCGCTCGCGCAACAGCCGATACTGTGACGATTGACTCATCGGTGCCGGCCTGACTTATTTCTGCGTGTGGTCACGCGTTGTGCCGTATAAATCCGACGACCGTTTCCATCGAATCGATCAGGAACTGTTTGTTGATCCAGAAATAGACCTCCTTGCCTTCCTTGCGGCTCTGCAACACGCCAGCCTCGCGCAGGATGCGCAAATGGTGGGACACCGCCGTGCGGCTCAAGGTAGACACGGCGACGATTTCACCGATATTCAGACGCTCAGCCGGCTCGAAAGTAAGCAGAATGCGCTGGCGGTGTTCGTCGCCCAGCGCGGCAAATACTTTGGATATGTTGCGCCACTCTCGCGGAATCGCGCGCATGTAATTTTTATTCATGACTACATTATTAGTTATGTAGCCATATTCTGTCAAGCCGGTGATGCCGCCCCCATACACCGCCCTCCCTTTGCCTGCCTGACTGCAGCTAGTTAAACTGCGCCGCCAGCAGCTCGAGCGCCCAGCCGACGCCGAACCCGGTCGTGTCGGACGCGACGGCGCCCAGCCCGCCCTTCGCGCTGCTGGCCGACAAATCGACGTGTATCCACGGCGTGTTGCCGACGAAGCGCTTGAGAAAACGCGTGGCCAGGATGTGATCGGCAGCGGCGTCGAGTGAACATTGCTTGACGTCGGCGATCTTGCTGTCGAGCGCACTGTCGTAATCGTCGTCCTGCGGAAAGACGCAGACGCGTTCGCCCGCGAGGCGTCCGGCGGCCACGGCCTGCGCGCCAAGCTCGTCGCTCGTCGCAAATAT
>Ga0207645_10004007_pt1 | contig 10981 bp, 10 predicted proteins | sample KBSM53metaG_FD_184331 | JGI IMG/M metagenome (GOLD analysis project Ga0207645, IMG submission 184331) | Miscanthus rhizosphere microbial communities from Kellogg Biological Station, Michigan, USA - KBS M5-3 metaG (SPAdes) (version 2) | ecosystem: Host-associated > Plants > Roots > Rhizosphere >...
TTGTTGGTCAGGACCGAGCCCTGCGCTTCGCGCACGGCCCTGGAGACCCAGTTCTCCGAGGCGATCAGCTCGATGCCCTCGTTCTGTCGGCGACGCTCGGCGGCGATCCAGCGGGCGATCTCGGGATCGACGACCTCGAGGTCCCGGTCGAGCAGGGCGGGGGCGGGGAAAACGGGAGGCATCGGGCTCCTTTCGCCGACTCGGCTCTTGGACTACTCCAGCACGAGCTGGCGGTATTCGCTGTTGCAGTAGCTGTCGGTCATCCCGGCGATGTGATCGGCGATCGTGCGATAGAACGCCGGCTGGCGGCGGTATTTCTCGTCGACCTCCCGCTCGATCTGGGAGAGCGGGATCTCCCTCAGAAACGGCGTGCCGAGCTCTCCCGCCAGGCCGTGGAGCACGTCGTCCGGCAGCAGGCGCGGGTTGTCCCGATACGCCGCGAAGATCCCGGCCAGGACGCGGCGGGCGTGGCCGTCGTGCCTCGACACCGGAAAGGAATGGATGATGTGGCGATAGACGAACGCGCGGAGCTCGGCGTAGAGCTTCTTGCCGGCCTCCGTGAAGCCGACGAGATCCGCCGGAAGGCGGCCGCGCCGGGCGTAGAACTCATCCGACGTCGTCACGCGTTCGCGCTCGAGCCACCGCTCGATCCTGGCACGCGAGCCCTCGACGAGGTCCGAGCAGAGCACGCCGATCATGCCGCGGATGAGCGAGGCGCGGCGGGACGCCGGATCGCTTCCCCAGCCGCGCGCCGCGCGGACCTGGCGGGCAATGGCGAGCTCCTCGATCTCCTGCTCCTCGGTCAGCGGCAGGCCGTCCTCCAGGTCGTGAGTCTGCTGCGCGATCTCGTCGGACCAGTTGACCACCTGGGCCTCGAGGCTTCCGCCCGACTCGAAGCGCAGGCCCTCGGTGAAGTCGAGGGGAAATGGAAAGTCGCGGGGCCACGCCGTGTGCTTGAGGACGCCCTCGCGCACGTCGTGCGTGAGGTTGAGCCCCGGCTCGTCGTAGCGCTTCTCCAGACGGTCCACGACCCGGACCGACTGGTAGTTGTGCTTGAAGCCTCCGGCCTCGGGATGGCTCTCGCGCAGCAGGCGGTCGAGGACGTACTCCCCCGAATGCCCGAAGGGCGTATGGCCGAGATCGTGGCCGATCGCCACCGCCTCCGTCAGATCCTCGTTCAGGCCCAGGGTCCGGGCCACGCTCCGGGCGAGCTGCGCGACCTCGAGCGTGTGCGTGAGCCGTGTCCGGAAATGGTCGCCCTCGTAGGGAATGAAGACCTGGGTCTTGTGCTTGAGGCGGCGAAACGCTCTCGAGTGGATGATCCGGTCCCGGTCCCGGGCGTAGTTCGTGCGGGCGTCGCCGGGCGAGGAGGATACGGGCCCCCGCGGACGCTCGGCCCGGACGCTCTTCGAGGCGAACACGGCGAGGCGCTCCTCTTCGAGCCTCTCGAAGTGCTCGCGGGTGAAGGGAGCGGCGGCGGTGGTCATCCTTTTTCCACGAAACGGCCGGAGAGGAGCGCGCGCGCCTCGCCGACCAGGTAAAGAGAGCCGGCCACGATTATAGATTCGGTCGACGGGTCGCCGAGGAGCTCCTCGAGCGCGGCTGTGAGGCTCGGCGCCGGCGCCGCGTCGGGCCGGCTCGCGGAAAAGCGGCGCGCGAGCTCTTCGGGCGTCGCCGCGCGCGGCGATCCGGCGGGAACGAGGCGGATGCGCCGGACGGCCGGGCCCAGCACGGCGGCCATCGCCTCCACGTCCTTGTCGGCCATCGCGCCGAACACGAGGTCGGCGCTCCGGTGCGTGCTCGCGAGGAAGCGGGCCAGCGCTTGTGCGCCGTGCGGGTTGTGGCAGCCGTCGATGAAGACCGGCACCTTCGTCCGGCCGGAGCGGCCCCGCGCCTCGAAGCGCTCGAGCCGGCCCGGCCAGCGCACGGAGGCGACGCCGCGGACCACGGCCTCCTCTTCGATCCGCGGGCGCCACAGCTCCGCAGCGCGCACAGCCAGGGCGGCGTTCTCGGCCTGATGGGCGCCCACGAGGGGCGTCGAGAGCACGTAGCTTCGCAGCGGCGTCGTCAGCCGAAAGCCGGAGCCCTTGTCGATGTCGAGCTCGACCTCGGTCTCCTCGGCCATCTCGTGGAGGACGGCGCCGACGCGCTCGGCCGCGTCCCGGAACACCCGGCGGATCGCCGGCTCGGAGCTCGCGACCAGCGCGGGCCGGTCCCGCCGGAAAATCCCGGCCTTCTCCCCGGCGATGGCCTCGGCCGTCGGCCCGAGATCCTCGGTGTGGTCGAGGCCGATCGGCGTGACGACCGAGACCGAAGCCGGAGCGACGTTCGTGGCGTCGAGACGGCCGCCCAGCCCGACTTCGAGCACCGAGAGCTCGAGCCGCCGGCGCGCGAACGTCAGAAACGCCGCGGCCGTCATGGCTTCGAAATAGGTCACGGGAAGCGCCGGCGCGCGATCCGCCGCCGCGAAGACGTCGGCCAGCATCGCGTCGAGCTCTTCACGGGCGATGTCGTCCCGGCCGACTCGGATCCGCTCGGTGACCGTCTCGAGGTGCGGCGACGTGTAGAGCCCGGTCGTCACGCCCGCCGACAGGCAGATCGACGCGAGTGTCGCGGCCGTCGACCCCTTGCCGTTGGTGCCCGCGACGAGGATCGACTCGACCGCGCGCTCCGGACGGCCCAGCCTCTCGCAGACGGCGTCGATGGCCGCCAGGCCCAGCTTCACGCCCCGGACGTCGAGGGACTCGAGCCGGGAGAGCGCCGGCAGCCGCGTCATGACGGCGGCGCGGCTAGCCGTGGAGCATGCGCAGACAGCGCGCGAGCGTGGCCTTCATCTCGGAGCGGTCGACGATGAAGTCGAGCATGCCGTGCTCGAGCAGGAACTCGGAGCGCTGAAAGCCCTCCGGGAGCGTCTGGCGGATCGTCTGCTCGATCACGCGGGGGCCGGCGAATCCGATGAGGGCGTTGGGCTCGGCGACGTTCAGATCGCCCAGCATCGCGTAGGACGCCGTCACGCCTCCGGTCGTGGGATCGGTCATCACGGAGATGTACGGAACCCGGCCCTCGGAGAGCCGGCCGAGAGCCGCCGAGATCTTGCCCATCTGCATGAGGGAGAGAATCCCTTCCTGCATCCGGGCGCCGCCCGAGGTCGATACCACGATGAGCGGTTTCCGCTCGGCCAGCGCCCGCTCCGCGGCGCGCGCCACTTTCTCCCCCACGACCGAGCCCATCGAGCCGGCCATGAAGAAGAACTCCATCGCGCCGATGATGACGGGCATCCCCTCCATCGTCCCCGAACCGATGACGATCGCGTCGGAGGTCCCGACCTGCTCCTCCGCGTCGCGGAGACGGTCGCGGTACTTCTTGGTGTCCCGGAACTTGAGCGGGTCCATGGAGCGGAGATTGGCGTCGTGCTCGACGTACTTCTCGTCGTCGAAAAGCATCCGCAGACGCTCGGGCGCCGAGAGCCGGAAGTGGAAGCCGCACTTCGGGCAGATCTTGAAGTTCCGGGCGAGCTCCTTGTTATAGAGGATCTGGCGACAGTTGTCGCACTTGACCCACAGGCCCTCGGGGACCTTGCTCGTCCGGCCCTCGCGGACCTCCTTGGGGGCTCGATCCTTCTTAAACCACATGGGAAGCTGCGAATGCTAGCAGACCCGCCGCTGGCTGCCGGTCCGGCGAGGGGAGCCCCTCAAGGCGCCAGCGAGCCCGCCGGCAGCACGTCGCTCCGCAGCGAGAATGCCCCGGCCCGGCCCTCGAAGGCGACACCGAAGGCCCGCGTCAGGTTCTCGGCCGTGAGAACCGCCTCCCGGGAGCCCTCCGCCACCGTCCGCCCGCCCTGCAGGAGCAGGATCCGCGAGGCCAGATGCGCCGCCAGGCCGATCTCGTGGGTCACCAGGATCACCGTGGTGTGCCGCTCGCTGTGCAGCCGCCACAGCGTCTCGAAGTATTCGAGGCGGTGGCGCGGATCGAGCCCGGCCGTGGGCTCGTCGAGGAGCCAGACCTCGGCCTCCTGCGCGAGAGCGCGGGCCAGGAAGACCCGCCGCCGCTCGCCTCCCGAGAGCGAGGCCGCGTCGCGCTCGGCGAGTCCCTCGACGTCGCAGGCCCGCATCGCCTCGAGCGCGCGGCGCCGATCCTCCGGCGTTTCCGCGACGAAGCCGCGTCCGTGGGGTGCGCGGCCCTGCAGGACGAGGTCGAGCGAGCGGATCGGGAAGACGAGGTCGACGCTCTGCGGAACGTACGCGAACGCGCGCGCCGTCTCTCGGCGCGGGATGGAATCCAGCGGGCGGCCGTCGAAACGGATCTCGCCTCCCGAGGACGGAAGCACGCGCGCGAGCACCTTGAGCAGGGTCGACTTGCCCGAGCCGTTCTCCCCGAGGACGGCGACGACCTCGCCTGCGGCCACCTCGGCGTCGAGCCCGCGGAGCGCCGGGGCCTTGCCGTACCGAGCCTCGAGGCCGCGGGCCGAAACCTTCGCGCTCACGGATTCCTCAGAAGCAGCCACGCGAAGACGGGCGCTCCGATCGCCGCCGTGATCGCTCCGATCGGAAGCTCGGCGGGAGCGACGGCGGCGCGCGCCACGGCGTCGGCGGCGACGAGCAATGCCGCGCCCGCGAGGGCCGAGAGCGGCAGGAGCGCGCGCTGGTCGTTGCCGACGAGCAGACGCACGCCGTGCGGGACGAGGAGGCCGACGAAGCCGATGACGCCGGCGAACGCGACCGCGGCTCCCGTCAGGAGCGAGGCCGCCAGGAACACGGTGACCTTGGAGCGCTCGACGTCCACGCCGAGCGCGGCGGCGTTCTCCTCGCCGACGGCAAAAAGGTTGAGACGCGGGGCCATCGCGGCGAGGAAGCCCGCTCCCGCCAGGGCGTAGGGCAGCAGCACGGCGTCGCGGCCGGGCGAAGCATCGGAGAGGCTTCCCATCATCCAGAAGAGCATGGTCCGCGCGGCCTCGCCGGAAGCGATCGAGAACGCCGCGAGGAGCAGCGCGGAAAAGAACGCATTCGCCACGAGACCGGCGAGCAGCAGCCGCTGCAGGTCGAGCCGCCCTCCGCGGCGGGCCAGCGCGGCCACGCCCACCGAAGCGCCCGCCGCTCCGAGGAAGGCCGCCGCCGGCGAAACGAGCGGCGAGGCTCCCAGCAGGGCCGCGCAGGCCGCCCCGGCCGCCGCGCCGCCCGAGGTCCCGAGAAGGAAAGGGTCGGCGAGCGGATTCTTCAACAGGGCCTGGAGCGCGGCCCCCGCGAGCGCGAGGCAGCCGCCGACGAGAGCCGCGAGAACGACCCTCGGCCAGCGCAGCGCCGCGAGCAGCCGGGCACGCTCTCCCGCCGGGCCTTCTCCCGAGAGCAGATCCGGGATCGAGAGCGAGACGCCGCCCACCGCGAACGCGATCGCCGCGACCAGCAGGAGCGCGAGCCCCGCCGCGGCGAAGACCGTCCAGCGGCCGGCCGTCGTCTTCGGGCCCTTCATCGCAGCGCTTGCGACAACCGCTCGAGCATGTCGAAGACACGCGGACCCGGCCGGGTCAGCGCCGCCTCGTCCAGGCGCACGACACGGGCGCCGGCGATCGGTCCGCGCGAGAGCGGACCCGTGGAAAACGCCCGCTCGTAAGCGGGACGGGTTTCCGCCGAGTCGGGCACGACGAGGACATCCACGTCCGCGGTGGCGAGGTATTCCTTCGAGAGCAGCGGCCAGCCCCGCCGCTGGGCGACGACGTTGTCGCCACCCGCCTCGTGCAGGACGTCGTCGAGAAACGTCCCCGCGCCCGCGGCCTGCGGGGGGTCCGGCCAGACGAGCAGGAGCGCTCGCGGCCGCCTCGAGGCGGCCGCCCGGGCGCGCACGGCGGCTCGCTTTCGGGAAAGCTCTTCGACGAGGGCCTGCGACTCGGCTTCGCGCCCGAGCCGCTGCCCGACGATCCGGATCGCTTCGAGCACGGCGTCGAGAGAGCCCGAGGGAACGACGACGACCGGGACCCCGGCGGCTTGGAGCGATCCGACCGCGCCCCGGCCGCTTCCCTCGGCGATGGCGAGCACGAGCTCGGGCGAGAGGGCCGCGACTCTCTCGGGATCGACCTCGAGGCCGCCGACGCGAGGAATCGCGCGGGCGGCCTCGGGGTAGTCCGAATACTCGGACACTCCGACCAGCCGGTCTCCCGCGCCGAGCGCGAAGACGATTTCGGTGAGGTTGGGAGCAAGCGTGACGATGCGTCGCGGGCCGAGCGCGGGGCCCGGCGTGGAGTCTCCGGAAGTCTGTCGCTCGGCCCGGCATCCGCAGAGCAGAGCTGACCAGACCAGCAGGTGGAGGAAGAGGAAGAGTCTGCGCATGCCCACTCGCGTTGGCGCCGCGAATACTACCGGTCCTGGCGCTCGCTGCCCACCCAAGGTGAAACCTGGGAGAGCGCCCGGGAGCGACTTTCCCTCTCTCGTCCGTTGGCCCGCGAAGCGGGCCGCTAGGAGTCTGAGCCTTCTACCCCTGCGCTTCCGCCTCTTCGAGCTCGTTGCGGACGCCGAGACGCTGGCAGGCGGCGTCGTACATCTGCCGGGCCGCCTTCTGGGCGTTCTGGAGCTCGGCGAGACGATCCTTGACCTTGGCGAGCTCCTCCTGGATCTCGCCCTCGAGCTCCTCGATCTCTCTCTTCGTGACGGTGAGCGTGTTTTCGTAGAACTTCTTCTGGTCGCCTGAAAGGGCCATTCCCGCTGACCTCCTCGTCTTTCCGTTCTGGAAACTCGTTCCTAAGGCTTAAGGCTTGACGTCCACGATCAAGGGCCGCCACATCTTCACCGCGAGTCCGTTCTTGGTGGCCGCCCGAAACTTCGCGCTCCTGACTCCGTCGAGCACCGCCGTGTTGATGACCGCCTGAGGTAGGCCCTGCTGCAGGCGCGCCTCCGTCACGTTGCCGTTCTCGTCCACGAGCACGAGAACGACGACCTTGCCCCCGACGCGCTGCTGGCGCGCGATGGCAGGATAAACGACTCGGGGCGGAGTGACGAGAACCGGTTCCACCACGCCGATCCCCGGGCCGACCAGATCGCCCCGGCGAACCTCGGCCTGAGCCGGCGCGAGCATCGGGACCTCCGTCGGCACGGCCGTGGGGATCGGCGCCGCCGTCGGGACTGCGGTCGGCTCGGGCTCGGTCGGCTCGGGCTGTGGCTCGGCGGTCGGCTGGGCCGCGGTTTCGGTCGCGACCTTCGCTGCGGCCGCGGCTTTCTCGAGCTCTTTGCGCTTGGCGGCGACCTGTCTCTGGACCTCCGCTTCGACCGACTTGGGATCGATGGCGGCCGCGGGAGGCGGCACGGGCGCCGCGGCGGGGGTCGGGACGGTGGTGGGCGCGGCCGCCGGAGCAACCACCGGAGTGGCCTTCGCCGGAGCCGGAACCGCCGACGATCCGGAACGGTTCATCTGCCAGATCGCAAACGCCACGAGAGCCGCTGCCGCGACGGCGATGGCGGCGTAGAGCGGCGTGCGGCTCTTCGTCTCGGCCTCCGCCGACTTCTCGAGCGACCCGAAGACCTCGCGGGACACTTCGCGGGAAGACGGCTCCCGGCGGGGAGGCTCCGACGGCTCGGGCGGATTCGCCGCAGGAGGCCCGGAGGCCGGTCCGGCGGATTCGACCCGGGGCGCCGCCCCGGTCCGCCGTGCGATCGGCGCGCTCTTCGATTTCCGCTTCCGCGCGGGCTCCTGGACTTCCACCGACTCGGCCTGCGCCGCGGCCTCGCGCGCCTTCGCCTCGTCAAACGCCGTCTCCTCCGCCTGCAGCCGGTGGAGGTAGATCGCGACGTCGGCGCTTCCGGGCGCAGGACTGTACGAGTACAGCACCGACTCGAGGTCTCGCAACAGGTCCGACGCGTTCGCGTAGCGCTCGTCGGGCTCCTTCGCGAGCGCCCGAAGCACCACGGCGTCGAGGTTCTGCGGGACTTCCGGGTTCGATCGAGAGGGTGGAGCGATGTCTGCCGAGCGCACCTTTTCGAGGACGCTGATGTCCGTCTCGCCCTGGAAGAGACGCTCCCCCGTCAACAGCTCGTGCAGGACCACGCCGAGCGAGAAGAGATCGCTCCGACGGTCGATCGGCTTTCCCCATGCCTGCTCGGGCGACATGTACTGGATCTTGCCCTTGAGCGCCCCGGATTGAGTCTTGGAGGCCTTCGACGCGGCCTTCGCGATCCCGAAGTCGCAGAGCTTGATTTCGCCCTCGTACGAGATGAGGATGTTCTGGGGCGACACGTCGCGGTGAACGATGTTGAGCTCGTGACCCTCCGCGTCGCGCCGGCGATGCGCATAGTCGAGGGCCGAAGCCACCTTCGAGGCCACGTAAACAGCCAGCGAAACGGGCAGCGGCACCGAATGCTCGCGGGCCGACTGCTCGATGGACCTCAGGTCCCGGCCGTCGACGTGCTCCATCGCGATGAAGTAGCCGCCCGCCTGGATCTTGCCCAGGTCGTAGATGTGAATGATGTTGGGATGGTTGAGCTGCGCGGCGAGCTTCGCCTCGTCGGCGAACATCGTGACGAACTCGTCGTCGTCCGCGATGTGCGGCAGGATCTTCTTGATCGCGACGATCTTCTGGAAGCCTTCGACGCCCGTGCGCTTGGCCTTGTAGAGCTCGGCCATGCCGCCGCTCGCGATCCTCTCGATGATCTCGTACTGGCCGAAGCGGTCGGGTCCGGTGGCCGGAACCGCGGCCGCCGGCTCCGCCCGTCGTCGCGTGCCGGACTCCTCGGCGCGCGGCGGAGAGGTCGGGGCGCTCGGCGAGGGCGGCGGCGTCGCTCCCGCGGGAGGACGCGGCCTGGGGGACGTGAGCCCCGAGAGCGTGTCGGAGAGAATGCGGTCGACGTCCGTGCCGGAGGAGAGCTTGGGCTTGGGCGCCGGCGCGGGCGGCGTCGGCAGGGGGATCGAGATCTGCGGCGCGGCCGGGGGCTTCGGGGCCACGCCGGGGCGGGACCCGAGGTTCAGGCCGGAGAGCGTGTCGCGCAAGCGTTTGTCCATCTCGCTCTCGCCCGCGGCCGGTTTCGCGGTCGTGGTCGGTGCGGTCGAGGCGGCCGTGACGGAGGCGGACGGAGGCGCGGGAGCGGGAGCGGACGGCGGGGCGGGCTTGGGCGCGGACGGCGGCGATCCGGCGTCGTCCGTCAGGTCCGAGAGGACGTCCGAAAAAATGTCGTTCGACGTCAGAGGCGATGCGGCCGCTGCGAGCTGCGACGTGTCGATCCGCATCGTCTTGGCGCCGACGTCCGACGACTCCAGCGCGTCTTTGACGGAGCCGACGAGATCCTCGTCGTTGAACGGACGGGCCAGGATGTCGAAGGCGCCGACCTTCTGCGCGTCGGCCTTGCGATTCGTCCCCCGGTAACCGCTCATCATCAGGAGAATGGGTGGGGCGGTCGCGCCGCCCTTCTTCCGGATCTCCCGGATGACTTCGGCGCTCGGGAGCCGCGGCAGCATGCCCGAGAGCAGGACCACGTCGAACTTGCTGGCACCGAAGGCCTGGAGCCCGGCTTCCCCGTCGTGAGCCTCGGTCAGCGTGTGCCCGAGCGGGGTCAGCAGCGTACGAATCCTCTCGATGTAGCGAGGCTCGTACTCGATCAAAAGAACTTTCTTGGGCATGGACTGAAAGCTATTGTCGCCGAAAACCCAATAAAATCAAGGAGAAGCACCGACTCCCGCCCGGCCCGCCTCCTCATATAATCGGTTTCCGCAGTTCGATTCGAGGAGCGTACGCATGTCCGGACACAGCAAATGGAGCACGATCAAGCACAAGAAGGGCGCCGCCGACGCCAAGCGCGGGCGCGTCTTCACAAAGCTGATTCGTGAGTTGACGATGGCCGCCAAGCAGGGCGGCGGCGCCCCGGAGTCGAATCCTCGGCTCCGCAAGGCGATCGACGACGCGAAGGCGGTCAACATGCCCGCCGACAACATCAAGCGCGCGATCCAGCGCGGCACGGGCGAGCTGCCCGGCGTCTCGTACGAAGAGGTGACCTTCGAAGGGTACGGCCCCGGCGGCACGGCCGTGCTCATCGAGGCGCTCACGGACAACAAGAACCGGACCCTGCCGGAGATCCGCACGATCTTCTCGAAGAACGGCGGCAACCTCGGCGAGTCCGGGTCGGTCCGCTTCCTCTTCCAGAAGATGGGCTACATCGCGATCGAGAAGGACAAGGCGAGCGAGGACGCCGTGATGGAGGCGGCCATCGAAGCCGGCGCCGACGACGTGGAGACCACGGACCAGTACCACGAGATCAAGACGTCCCCCGACGGGTTCCCGGCCGTGAAGTCGCACCTCGAGTCCAAGGGCCTGCCGCTCGCGGTCGCGGAGATCTCGATGATCCCCACGACCGAGGTTGCCCTCGATGCGCGCAAGGCGGATCAGATGGTGAAGCTGATGGAAGCGCTCGAAGACCACGATGACGTCCAGAACGTCTGGGCCAACTTCGACTTCGCCGAGGCGCCCGCAGCGCCGTGATCATCCTCGGGCTCGATCCCGGAACCGTCGCGACCGGTTTCGGAATCGTCGCCTTCGAAAACGGCCATCTCCGTCTCGAAAGCTGCGGCGTGTGGCGCCCCGGGGCGCGCCTGACCCTCCCGGAAAAGCTCAACTTCCTGTTCACCTCGGCGGCGGAGCTTCTGGGACGCGTCGCGCCCGCGGCGGTCTCGATCGAGACCGTCTTCGCCGCCAAGAACGTGGCCTCGGCGCTCAAGCTCTCCCACGCCCGGGGTGTCCTGCTCGCGGCGGCCGCCCGCTCCGCCGTCCCGGTCTTCGAATACGAGCCGCGCCTCGTCAAGAAGGCGCTCGTGGGCTACGGCCAGGCCGAGAAGGAGCAGGTCCGGGCGATGGTGCTGTCGCTGCTCGCCCGCCAGCGGTCGCGCGTCCCGCTCGACGCGGCCGACGCCCTCGCCCTGGCCATCTGCCACATCCACGCGGCTCCAACCTCCAGCGGTCCGCTTCGCGGACCGTGGAAATGAGAGGGGAAGTCGCTTCCGCTGCCTCTCCCGG
>Ga0207645_10004010_pt1 | contig 10979 bp, 10 predicted proteins | sample KBSM53metaG_FD_184331 | JGI IMG/M metagenome (GOLD analysis project Ga0207645, IMG submission 184331) | Miscanthus rhizosphere microbial communities from Kellogg Biological Station, Michigan, USA - KBS M5-3 metaG (SPAdes) (version 2) | ecosystem: Host-associated > Plants > Roots > Rhizosphere >...
GATCGTCGAGAACCGGCCCGGTGCGAGCGGCGTGCTCGGCATGGAAGTGATCGCGCGCGCGACCCCCGACGGCTACACGCTGGGCCACGGCAATATCAACACGATGGCGATCAATCGCAGCGTGCTCGGGAAGCTCCCGTACGATCCCGATCGCGATTTGCAGGCCGTCGTTCTCATGTACAACTCGCCCAATTTGCTCGCGGTCACTTTGACGCTGCCCGTCAAAACGGTGCATGAGCTGATCGATTACGCGAAGAAGAACCCGGACAAACTGACGTTTGCATCGACCGGCAATGGCTCGAGCGTGCACGTCGGGATGGAACTCTTCAAGCTTATGACCGGCACGCAGATGGTTCATGTGCCGTACAAAGCGGCGACGGTGGCGATCACCGATCTCACCGCCGGCCGCGTGCAGCTAATGGCGGACAACATTCAGTCGATCGGCTCGCACGTGAAAGCGGGACGCTTGCGCGGGCTTGCCGTCACCAGCGGCCGTCGCGTACCGGCGTTCTCCGATCTGCCGACGGTCGCGGAGGCGGGCGTGCCGGGCTTCGACGTCAGCGCGTGGGCCGGCGCCATCGTGCCGGCGGGCGTGCCGAAAGCGATCGTCGCGCGGCTCAATGCGGAACTCAACAAGGCGCTGACGACTCCGTCCGTGCGCGACAAGCTGCCGGAGATGGGTCTCGAGATCGTCGGCGGCACGCCGGAGCAATATGCGGCGCACATCAAAAGCGAAGCCGTGAAATGGGCCGATGTCGTGAAGCGGTCGGGCGCGAAAGTCGATTAAGAACCGTAAGGGGAGAGGAGACAGGCGAGAGGCGCCGCGTTTCGCTCTTATTCTAGAAATGCCTGGAGGCGGTAACGGGCTGTATGGTTGGATCGAGCTTCAGCTCCAGCAGCGTGTTAGTTTTGATTTTACCTTTCAGCCTCGAAATAAAAGCAGTGAGTTCGGCCTCATGCGACGCTTGCGCATACTTCCAGTCATACAGCGTCGCCAAACCGCTGAAATCGATTACCGGCGGCTCGATCGTGAAGAGATCGAGCGGCTTGCCGGTAAGGCGGCTCGCGGCTTCATTGAGCGTCGCGTAACGCCGGTTCGACAAGACGATCAGCAACAGCTTCGCGCGCTGGTGCGCGGCGGTCCACAGCGCCTCGCTCGCGTACAGCGCGGAACCGTCGCCGATGATGGCGACGACCTGCCGATCGGGATTGCCGATCGCGGCGCCAACCGACGCAGCAAGTCCCCAGCCGATGCCGCCGCTGCCGTTGATCAGATATTCGCCCGCGGGCAGATTCATCCATTGCCGCACGTCAGAAGTCGAGAGGCCCGATTCGTCGAACCAGATCGCGCCCGGAAATGCTTTCAGCAGCGCATGCACGGCGCGTGACGGGTGAAATATTTTCTTCTGCGGGGGCGGCACCGCGGTTTGCGGGCGCTGCGGCTGGGGAGCGGGGCGCCTGACTTCGAGCGCGCGCGCAATCGCCGTCAATCCCGCGGCGGTATCGGTGACGGTTGCCAGCTCGAACTCGCCATCGACGGCGCGCGCCCGCGCATCGTTGCCGATCCAGAGCTTGGTTTGCGGCAACCGCGCTTCGCTGTAGAGCGTCGTGCGCAGGCCGGTGCCGCCGACGAAAAACAGGACATCGTGCGGCGCGAGCCGGTCGGAGATCTGCTTGAAGCTCGGCGGCAGATAGCCGGCGTAGCACGGCGACGAACTGTCGATCGGCAAGGCGGCGGTATAAGGCGCGACGTAGACGGGCGCGCCTAGCGAGCGCGCAAGTTTCTCGAGCGCGCCGCAGGCCTTGTTCCAATGCACGTCTTCGGCAGCGATGAACGCGGGATGTTTCGCGCGCTTGAGCGCGCGTGCATAACGCTGTGCTTCCGCCGGCGTGAGCGCGGCAAGCGCCGGCGCGATGATGCTTCCCGCTTTCGCGTCGATTTCCTGTTCGAGCAGATCGGGCGGGCAGATCAGCGCGACCGGCGCGAACGGCGGCGTCATCACCGTGCGCAGCGCGTGCCGCAGGTTGGCCACCGCATCCGATTTCGTATTGAGCCCGAACACCGCTTTGCACACCGAGCCCGCCATTTTTTCGAGCGGCCCCCACAGGATCGGCTGCGTATGCAGAAAGCGGCGGTCCTGGCCGCCGATCAAAACGAGCAGCGGCGTCTGCGCGATGCCCGCCGTGTAGAGGCCGCCCATGCCGTTGCCGAGACCCGGCGCGACATGGAGGTTGACGACGCCGACACCGCGCTTCGCGCGCGCGTAGCCGTCAGCCATCGGCACCGCGGCGACTTCGGACAGCGCCACGACGTAGCGCAGCTTGCGGCGGCGCTCGCACATGCGCACCAGCGGAATCTCGGTAGTGCCGGGATTGCCGAAGATATGTCTGACGCCATTGGCCTCGAGCGTTTGCAGCAGCAGCTCTGCGATCTTCATCGGTTGTTTATTTTCAATCGATCCGGATGTTGGCGGTTTTAATGACCTTGCTCCATTTGGCAACTTCCGCGCGCATATATGCGGCGAATGCTTCCGGTGTGGTGCTCGCGGGCTCAGCACCCTCGCGCACCAGCCTGTCGCGCACTTCAGCCTGGCCCAGAATCCGGACGAGTTCGCCGTTCAGTTTACCGATGACCGGCGGCGGCGTGCGCGCGGGAACCACCATGCCCCACCAGCCAGTAAATTCGTACCCGGGAACGCCGGCTTCGGCGACCGTGGGCAAATCGGGCAGCGCGGATGAACGTTTCGCGGTGGTCACCGCCAGCGCGCGCAGACGCCCGCTTTCGATGTGCGGCGCCGCCGACAGGATGGTCGCAAATCCCGGCGATACGCGTCCGGCAATCAGATCGATCAATGCCGGCCCGCCGCCCTTGTAGTGCACGGCGACCATGTCGATCCCCGCAAGCTGCTTCAAGAGCTCCATCGCCATATGTCCGGTCGAGCCCGCACCGGACGTCGAATAAATGAGCTGCCCGGGTTTACTTTTAGCCAGCGCGATCAATTCCTTCACGGAGCGGACCTGCAGCGACGGATGCACGACCAGTACGCTCGGAGAGGTCGCGAGCAGGGACACGGCCGCAAAATCCCTGGTCGTGTCGTACGGCAGTTTGGGCACCAACCCGGGATTGGTCGCGAAATTGACGTTGGCCATCAGCAATGTGTAGCCGTCCGGCGCGGATTTGGCGACCAGATCGGCGCCGATGACGCCGCCGGCGCCGCCGCGGTTGTCGATGACCACCGACTGTCCCCACGCTTCAGTGAGTTTCACGCCGATCATGCGCGCAACGATGTCGTTGGTGCCGCCGGGTGCGAACGGCACGATGAAGCGGATAGGCCGATCCGGATAACTCTGGGCAGCGGCGATGGCCGCGGCGGACATGCAGACGCCCGCCAGCAAGTGGCGCACAACAGCGCGGTTCATCGACCTGCTCCCTCCATACGTTGCCACCCGCTCGCACGGGCGCGTTGGACTCGTTTTATTGGTTAAGCCTGGCGCCGGCTTGGCAGCACGAGCTGGCACATGCTGCGCCGCGTATTTTGAAACAGCGAGCGCATTTTCGCGGTCCACGGCGTTTTGCGCGCCGCGAGTCCCGCCGGACTTTCGAAGGCATCTTTGTCCGTGAGTTCGTAGGCGGTCAGATACTTTGGATTGCCGCTGACCGCGGCATAGCGGCGAGCGCGCACGACACCGGGCACGGTGACCAGCCTGGGCAAGTGCTCGTTGTCGTACCACTCGTTGTATTCATCGACGATATGGTCGGGGATGTCCGTGTGGACGATGTAGAGCCATGGCGTGTCGGTGGCCGGCCTGGCGCCGACGTCGCGCATCAGGCGGAAATTCATGCGCTCGCGGTCTTCGCCGTAAAACGTGCGAATGCGCCGCGACCACGGCGTGGGATGGGCCACCACTTCCTGAAAAGCCGGGCCGGGCTCGAAGTGCTCGTCGGCGACGTCATACCAGGCGAGATACTTGGGCTTCGCGTTCTCGACCACGTAGCGGCGCGCGCTCACCACGCCGGGCAGCGCGACCATCTGGTTGATGTGCTCGAGGTTGTACCAGGCGTTAAATTCTTCTTCGCGCTCCGGGGGTACGTGCAGCCAGACGGTGACTAGACCTTGAGCTTCAGCCATGGGGGCAGGATTGAGGATTGTGGATTGAAGATTGAGCAAACCGGTTATTCAATAAAAGCTCCAGCCCTTTTATCTTGAACCTCAATCCTCGATCCTCAATCCTCGGTCCTTAAAAGGGCACGCTGCCGCGCACGGTCGTGCGATGCATCAAACGGCGCAGGGGCAGGTCATAATCGAAAGTCGCTTTGTGCTGCACGGAGCAATTGTCCCACAGGAGCAGATCACCCGCCTGCCAGTGGTGGGTGTAAACGAATTCGGGCTTGATGATGTGTTGATAGAGCTCGGCGAGCAGCGCATCGCCTTCCGCTTTAGGCAGGCCGACCAGCGCCGAAGTATGGGCCTCGTTGATGAACAGCCCTTTGCGTTTGGTCACCGGGTGGGTGCGCACGACCGGGGTTTCGACGTCGGGCACGGTCTTCAGCTGCTCTTCGGTCGGCATGTGCTCCTGGATCACGCGGCCGCCGCGCGCTTCTTCTTCTTTTTGCACCTGCATGTTCCTGGTGCGGTAATAGCGGTAGCTGTGGATGTTCTTTAATCCCTGCAGCCGCGCTTTCAGCGCGTCGGGCAGTGCCTCGTACGCGGCTGTCGTGCTGGCAAAACTGGTGTCGCCAAGCACGCGGCCGTCCTTGACCGGAACTTCCGCCGCATAGAGCGCGGACAACATGCTCGGCTCGCGCTTGTAGGAAAGATCGCTGTGCCAGAAGCGGCCGGCATCCTGCGAGCCGATGGCTTTGCCGTGCTCGTCGAGCACGTTGGAGACGACGAGAATCTCGGGATGTCCGGGCAGGCGGCTTTCCTTGCGCACGTGCTGCTCGAGGATGCCGAACCGCTTCGTGAAGGCGACCTGCTGCGCGGGCGTGATGTGCTGATTGCGGAAAAATGCGACTTCATTATCGAAGAAAGCCTCCGCGATGCGCGCGAAGGTGTCGTCGTCCAGCGGCTGCGACAGGTCGACGCCGCAGATTTCGGCGCCTAGGTGCTTGCCGATGCGTTTGATCGTGAGTTGGGGGCGGGTGGCGGTGAGCATGGTGGATCCCTTTACCGATAAGTGGGAACGCTTATCGTTCCCAATCAAGGCCGCAACATTACCAGCGTTTCATCATGTAATAAAATGATAAAACTGTATATCGCCATGTGATTATCGTATAGTGTGAAACGGGTGAAATCATGACGCTCAAACAGCTGCGGTTCCTGCGCGAAGTGGCGCGCCAGTCGCTCAATATTTCGAGCGCGGCGCTCGCCTTGCACACGTCGCAGCCCGGCGTCAGCCGGCAGTTGCAGGAGCTCGAACGCGAGCTCGGCGTCGAGTTGCTGGTGCGCCGCAAGAACCGCGTGCTCGCGCTGACCGAAGCAGGAGAGGCCGTTTTGCTGTCGGCCCGCCGCATGCTCGACGAGGCCGACAACATTCGCCTGGTGGCTGAAGATTTGCGCAACGAGCGCGGCGGCCGCCTGGCTCTCGCGACCAGCCATCTGCACGCGCGTTATACGCTGCTCACCCCGGTCAAGGCATTTACGAAGCGTTATCCGGAAGTGCAGCTGCATCTCCTGCAGGCCGACCCCGACGACGTGCCGAAACTCATCGAGGCGAATGAGGCGGACGTTGGCATCAGCACGGACGTCACGGGTGCGCATCCAACGCTGGTGTTGCTGCCGAGCGACGTGCTGAAACGCAGCATCATCATGCCGAAAGGCCATCCGCTCGCGAGCAGGAAGCGCGTGACGCTGGCCGATCTCGCGCAATATCCGATCGTCGGCTACAGCCCGCGCTCGCGCGGCGGGCAGATTATCGCGAAAGCCTTTCGGGACGAGGGCATCGACGCGCGGTTCGTCGTCAGCGCGAGCGACTCCGACGTAATCAAGGCTTATGTCGAGGAGGGGCTCGGCATTGCGATCGTGCCGGCGCTGGCAGTTGGCACGGTGCCGCCCAGGCTGCAGGTGATCGACGCCACGCACCTGTTTCCGAAGAGCGTGACCATCATCAGCCTGCGCCGCGACATCTACCTGCGCCGCTACCTGACGGATTTCATTCAGATGCTGGTGCCGACGCTGACCCGCGACGCGATTTATCGCGCCATGAACGCGCACGCCGACAGTCCGGACGCCCCGCGCCGGCGCGCGGCGAGTTGACCCGGCGAATATCGACACCGGCGGGTTTCACGCTATCATCACGTTTCGCGCGGATTGCCCTGTCATATAACCGGCCGCAGTGCCGGAGCCGGCATCCCGCAGCGGCTAATCCCCAAGGAGGATGCGATGAATAAAAGACTGCAAGCTGCATTGATATTGGCGGCCGGCGCGGCCGTTGCGCAACTCATGATGCCGGCGTTCGCGGCCGACGCGGGCAAACTGCGCGTGATTTACGACCAGACCCGCACCGGGTTCGCATTCCCCGAATCCATCGTCTACGACCCCGGCCAAAAAGTTTTCTACGTGAGCAATTTCGGCGGCAGCGAACTGAAGCCCGCCGAAAAAGACGGCATGGGGCGCATTTCCAAAGTGTCGCTCGACGGCCAGGTCATCGAGAGCCGGTTCCTGCCGGACCCGGGGGATGTGATGAACAAACCCAAGGGGCTGTGGGTGAAAGGCAATCGCCTGTGGGTCACCGACATCGATTCCGTATGGGTGTTCGACTTGAAAACGCAAAAAGGCAAAAAGCTGCCCATACCTGGCATCGTATTCGCGAACGATCCTGCATTGATCGGCAATGCGCTGTACGTGAGCGACAGCCGCGCGGATACGATCTACAAGGTCGAACCCGCCGATTTTCTGAATACGAAAGAGCCGAAGATCACGAAAGTGCTTACCGGCAAATCGGTCGATCCTAACGGGCTATGGCCGGCGAAGGGCGGAGGGTTGCTAATTGCGGGCTTCAAGTCGGACAAGGATCCGCGCGCAATTTTTTCGCTGAGTCCCAAAGGCGAGGTGAAAAAGCTATCGAAGGAGATCGGGCGCCTTGACGGCTTGTATCAGATGCCCGATGGCACGATCCTCGCGACCGACTGGAACAGCGGCTCGCTTTTCAGCTGGACTGAAAAAGACGGCATGCAAACGATCGCCTCCGGATTCAGGGGACCTGCCGATTTTTGCGTCGTGCCGATGGGCAACGGTTATCTCGTCGCCGTGCCGGATCTGGTTAAGAGCGAGCTCAGACTGATCAAGCTCGCAAAATAGTTGTTTCTTCGAAAATCGCCACAGGAACCCGATCAAATCATGAAGCACGACATCATCATCACCTCACCAGGCCATAAAGGCACGCTGGAGCGGCTCACGCAGGAATTTTCCGCGGTCAAACTTTTCGCGGCGACGGATCGCGCCGCCGCGTTGAAGGAAGCGGCATCGAAAGTTCGCGGCCTCGCGCACAACGGACACGCCAACGTCGATGCCGCTCTGATGGATGCATTGCCGAAGCTGGAAATCATCGCCAATTTCGGCGTTGGGGTCGATCAAATCGATCTCGAGCATGCCAAAAAGCGCGGGATTATCGTCACCAACACCGCCGGCGCCCTGAACGAATGCGTGGCGGATTGCGCTATGGCCCTGGTGTTGAATACGCTGCGCAAACTGCCGCAGGCAAGCGCCTACTTGAGAGCGGGGGAGTGGCAAGCGAAAGGCACCTATCAGCTCACCACGTCCATTGGCGGCAAGACGCTCGGCATCCTAGGCCTTGGCCGCATCGGCGAGGAGATCGCCAAACGCGCGCAGGCTTTCGGCATGAAGATCCGCTATCACAACCGCAACAAGAAGAACGTGCCCTACGCATACGACCCAGATGCCGTCACTCTGGCGAAAAATTCCGACGTTTTGCTGGTAATCACCCCGGGCGGCGCTGAAACCGACAAGCTCGTCAATGCGGCAGTGCTCGACGCGCTCGGGCCGCAGGGTTACCTGATCAACGTGGCGCGCGGGACGGTCGTGGATGAACCTGTGTTGCTGCGTTATTTGCAGGAGAAAAAAATTGCCGGCGCCGGGCTCGACGTGTTCGAGCATGAGCCGAAAGTGCCGCCGGAATTTTTTGCGCTCGATAACGCGGTGCTGACGCCGCACGTTGCCAGTGCGACCAACGAGACGCGTACGGCGATGGGCAATCTGCAGATCGAGAACCTGCATTTGCATTTTGCCGGCAAGCCGGTGAAAACACCGGTGGTGTGATTACCGGCTAGACGGCGGTTGTTACCGGAGTCCAGCGCTGCTCGCGTCTGGCCTTTCGTTGCTCGGACGACTCCCCGTCGTAAGAGACCGGCGCGGCTTCCGCTAATTCGGGCAGCGACTGTATCGCGTTGACGTTGAGCGTCGCAAATTGCCCGCGTGTCGAAGTAAGCACCGCCGCGAGGTAAACGCCGCAGCCGTTGCAGATCAGGAAATCCGTGGTTTTCGTGCCGAACCGGTAGCGTTCGAGTTTCGACGCATCCGCGATTTCGAATTTGACCGATCCGTTTGGATCCGATGTGGTGCGCGCGCCGTGTGCGCGGCAAAAGCTGCATTGACAAGCGCGCACGATCCACTGGGCAGGCGGTTGCGATGCGTGGAAGGTATATCTCACCGCGCCACAGTGGCAGCGACCTTCAAGAATGCACGGAGTGACGGCCATTTATCCCGGCGATTTTCTTATCGTTTCAAGTGCGCGTCCAGAAAATCGAGCATCCGCCGCATCGCCTTTTGGTTGGCCGCATCGGTAAAGCCGTGGCCTTCGCCTTCCAGCACGTTCACTTCGGCGAACACACCGGCATTGCGCAGCTTTTCTCCCAGTCGTTTTGACTGATCGACAGGTACGAGCTTGTCCTCGCTGCCGTGGAAGAAAAGAAACGGCGGGGCGTCACTGGTGACGTACGTTATTGGCGAAGCGCGGCGGTACTCATCGGCATGAATTGCAAAAGAGCCGCCCAAAAACGGCTCGATGACTCCGTTTTCCAGATCGCGCGGCCAGTCGCGCGTCGAGAAATCGGTCAATCCAAAGAAGCTCACCACGGCTTGCACGCGGCTGGACTGGTCGGGGTTGCCGCCGGCGCCCTCGAGTCCATCGTTCTTTCCGGTCACGCCAAGCATCGAAGCGAGGTGTCCACCAGCGGAGAAACCAACCACACCAATACGCTTTGGGTTAATCCGGTATTTCGCGGCATTGGCCCGCAACCAGAGTACCGCGGCCTTGCAATCCTCGAGTTGCGCGGGGAAGCGGGCTGCCGGCACGAGCCGGTACGCTACAGTGACGCCCACGTAGCCCAGACCCGCAACGCCTTCGATGAAGTGATTCATCTCCTGGCGATTCCCCTCGCTCCAGCCCCCGCCGTGCAAAAACACGACGACGGGAAACGGACCCTTTCCGGTTTTTGGCATCGCCAGGTCGAGCAACAACGGCGTCCCCTGGGCGGTTCCGTAAACGACGTCGCGTTCGACCGTAAGTGCAGCCGAGTCACGCGGCGCCGCGACAAGCAACAGGAGTGCGACCAACGCGAATACTGCGGCGCTCCAGAGGGCGATGCGTTTCAAAGTCGCGTGACCGCGCGGGAGCTTATTTCATTGTTTGGCGGCGGGTTACCGACAGCGAAGGCGGCTTCGCGAGGGTCTGGTAAACGACGCAGTAGCGCTCGGTGAGGCGCAGCAGCGTCGCGAGTTGCTCGTCCGACGCGTCGGTGTCGAGCTCAAAGCTGAGCCGGATTTTCTGGAAACCGACCGGAGCTTCTTTTGAGACACCCAGCGTGCCGCGAAAGTCGAGATCACCTTCGGCCACCAGCTTCGCATCGCGCAGTTCGATGCCCAGCGCCGTTGCCACCGCGTTCAGCGTGACGCCTGCGCATGCCACCAGCGCTTCGAGCAGCATGTCGCCCGAACACGCAGCCTGCCCGGAGCCGCCGGTGGCCGGGTGCAGTCCCGCAGTCACCAGCGCCTTGCCCGTTTCAACCTTGCAGCTCACGCCTTCGCCGATACTGCCTTGCGCGCGCAGCGTGATTAACGCTGCATTCGGCGTTTCACGATAACGCTCTTTGAGCGGCGCCTGTACTTTTTTAAGATCGTCAGCGTTCATTGCTGTCACCGCATGATGAACGGATTCGGCACCTCTTTGGCAGTCGAGATCCACACGCTCTTGGTCTGCAGGTATTCCTTGATCATCTCCTGGCCGCTTTCGCGGCCAAGGCCGCTTCGCTTATAGCCGCCGAACGGGGAGAGGTAGCTGACCGCGCGGTACGTGTTGACCCACACGGTGCCTGCCTGCAGTTTTTCCGCCATCAGGAACGCACGCCGCATGTTCTGCGTCCACACGCCGGCGGCGAGACCGAACACGACGTCGTTGCCGATCGCGATCGCTTCTTCCTCGTCCTTGAACGGAATCACTGACAGCACCGGGCCGAACACTTCTTCCTGCGCGATGCGCATCGAATTCTTGACGCCCGTGAAGATGGTCGGTTCGACGAACCAGCCGTCGCCGCATTCGGGGCGTGTGGCTTTCGCGCCGCCGAGCGCGGTATTAACGCCTTCGGACTTCGCGATGTCGATGTAGCTCAGGATCTTCTTGTATTGCGGCTGGTTGGTGACGGGCCCGACTTGCGTATCCATGCTCATCGGGTTGCCCATTTTCGCGGTCTTCGCGAATGCCACCAGTTTTTCCACGAATTGATCGTGGATCGATTGCTGTACGAGCAGGCGCGAGCCCGCAATGCACGTCTGGCCGGTCGCGGCAAAGATGCCCGAGATCGCGCCTTTGACCGCGTTGTCGATTTCCGCGTCGTCGAACACGATGTTTGGCGATTTGCCGCCTAATTCCATGCTGACTTTCTTGAGTCCCTTCGCCGCCGCTTCGTAGATTTTCTGGCCGGTCAGGTCGGAGCCGGTGAACGCAATCTTGGCGACGAGCGG
>Ga0207645_10004014_pt1 | contig 10976 bp, 9 predicted proteins | sample KBSM53metaG_FD_184331 | JGI IMG/M metagenome (GOLD analysis project Ga0207645, IMG submission 184331) | Miscanthus rhizosphere microbial communities from Kellogg Biological Station, Michigan, USA - KBS M5-3 metaG (SPAdes) (version 2) | ecosystem: Host-associated > Plants > Roots > Rhizosphere >...
CGAGTATTTGGTGAAATAGCCTGATTAGCAATAACCCGAATCCGCTAATTGCTCACGACTCTCCGAGGAATTCGCTTTCCAGATATTCTTGCAACGAGTGTCCATACACAATCGCGTCAGTACCGTGAACGACGATAGACAAGACGACGCTGAGGTTGAGGTCTGATGTGCAAACCACGTAGCGATGCAGGTAAATGGGAACGAGGGCAGCCTCAGGAGGAAGAACAAAGCCCTGCTCGCTTAAATCGGTGGCTATTTCATCTCGGCTTTCGCGGACATCTTCGATCCGGAGTTGCACAATCCGCAGGTCTTTCGGGTAGGAATAGACTCCGACCGATTCACGCGGAGGCTCGCCGCAAGAGGCATACACATTCAGTGTCGGGAGATCGGTTCCGTTCATTGCTCCGAGAAACGCCCGGAAGTCATGCGGAAACCGCACCCCGAGGACAGTTTCGTATTCGGCGATCTTGTCGTCAGGCAGGCCTGGATTCCATCGTGTACCGCGTTGAAACTGAAACCCGGAAATAGTTGGATTGATAGACTGCTCGCTCCATTTTCCCTCTGTTGCAGCCCTGAACTCCGCCAGGAAATTGCGACTCAGCAAATGGCTTTCTCCCAAATCTGGGTGGAAAGGTTACACCATTGTTGGCGTAACATCGCCATTTCACTAGTTGCCCCTTGGTCATAGTGATCTGAGCGAGTAGTTGGTGTAATCGCGTGTTAACAACAGCAATCAATCTACCCTGATAGAGGTTCGATACTGTCGAATCGGCTGGTGACCAGGGATGTCCGTTAGGCGTTCAGGCGCGCTGCATCTTCAGAAAGCTATCTATGCTCTGTGCCAGCTGCGAGTCCACCTCATCCGCAAGAATCATAACGTCGGGCAGCACCAAACTGAAATCGACGCGGGACAAGTTTCGCTGGATCGTCTCGAAGATAGACACCTGTAGAATTCGTGATTCCTGGACCATCATGGGCGCAGTATAGCCTTGGCGAAAGCGGAGCTGGCCGTGCGATACAGCCGCTGGAGACGGGCTGGCGATCGCCTCAACGGCGCGGGTTTGCCGGAGCCGTGCAACGATGTTCTTGATGATCTCGGGAAGGTGAGCAGTGCGCTCCGTGTCGGTAAGTGGCAGTGAAGCCAGTTCCTCCGAATGTCCCACGCGCCTCAACCAATTTTGAATCGTGTTGACCACGTCATGTTCCAGAATGGAGGCGACACTTTCCTTATGTGGCTTCGTAGAAGGTTTTCGTTCCCGTATTCTTTTGCGTATCAGATTGCCAAGTTGATTCACCTCGAACGGTTTCACTAATACCTCATCTGCCTGCAGAAGAATAGCGGCCATGGCTTCTTGCACGTCAGGAAAACCGCTTACCACCAGGGTCAACGCCTCAGGTTGAGAGTGACGCATGGCGCTAACCAGCGTGAAACCATCCCCTGCATCCGGCATGTGGAGATCAGTGAGGAGAACATCAAAGTGCTGCGCGACAATGTGATTAAGAGCCTCAGTGACATTCGCTGCTGCAACCACGTCAAACTCGTTCCTCTCTAATGAGAGTTGCATCATGCGGAGAACAGCCTCGTTGTCATCGACCAGAAGTATCTTGGGTCGTGTCATAAGAACTCCACTTGACCTTTCATGCTACGCCGCGGCGGGGACTACAAGTAGGCGTTTCAGTCGGTTCTACCCTTGCGGGTCGGTTCCTTGGTCTCCATGGTCCTGATGATGCCGCTTTTCAAAGAAGAAAAACGGTCAATCTTGCACATGGCTTGGATGTTGTTGAAACATCGCCATTACACCAACTACTTTGCAGCGACCGGTACGTATCTTCAGGCTCGCTGCATCGATTCTCCGCGAGACTCGGCGGTCCTCATTCAAAGGGGAGCACTCCCGACTTCGGCCGACCGTGCTCGGCATTGAGGCAAAGCGGACCAGGTTTAGACCATTTCCGAGTAGCGACCGCTCCGGGAAGAAGCGGATGCAGTTCCGCGCTTAAAGTATGCGGTCAATCGCTCGCGAAGCTGCAGCCGAGCTCGTCTCGATCTTGCCTTCACGGCCGTCAAGCTCAAGTCCAGGAGTTCCGCTGTTTGTTCCAGTGAGAATCCTTCAATATCCTGCAACACGAAGACCACGCTCAAGGCTGGACTCAGCTCTTGCAAGGTTTTTCGGAGGATCTCGCGCAGCTCCGACGCCCGGTAAAGTTCTTCAGGATTCGGTGCCCAATCGGCAACATCGATGGGAAAGACGTCTTCTTCCGCCTCAAACTTGTTGTCGAAAAACAACTCCGACGCCACGCGCTGCTTGCGCAACTTCAGAAGTGACTCGTTCAAGGCGATTCGGATGAGCCAAGTCGAGAATTTCGCGCTCTCGCGGAATTGCTCCAGATGTTGAAATGCTTTCAGGAACGCTTCCTGAACAGCGTCCTCCGAGTCTTCCCGGTTGTGGGTGAGATTCTGGGCGATTCGGAGCAGTCTCCGATCGTATCGCTTTACGAGTTCCTCGAACGCACCTACATCGCCATCTTTGGTGGCATGCACCAGTGCTAAGTCATCGCACGATTCGTACATTGCGGCTTGTGTTGTATCTGGACTCACATGCGTTATCCTCTCGACACTGATCTCGGTTCTGACCCCAACTTGCATCTGACAAACCATGCTGGAATCCTCGGAAAAGGGCACGCATCGGCTACGGCACGAACTTGTATCCGGTTCGGTGCACAGTTTGAAAGTGGACTGGATGCGCCGGATCTTTCTCAAGTTTCTGACGCAACCTTAAAACGTGATTATCGACCGTGCGGGTCGTGGGATAACTGTTGTATCCCCATGCCTCATTCAGCAATTCTTCCCGTGACAGCACCCGTCCGGGATTCGATACGAAACATGCCAGCGCCTTGAACTCTTGTCTGGTAAGAGTGACGAGTCCACTCAATGAGCGCCTCACTTCCATTTGCGCGAAATTGACATGCACATCTCCAAAGCTGGCGACGCTCGACTCGGCCACAGGAACGGAGTCGCGGAGAGATTCACGAACCCCTAAAACCAGCTCATTCCAGCTGAAGGGCCACAACACAGCACCCGTGGGGATCGAAAATTGTTCGGGGTCAGGCCTTCCGCGGTAGTCCGCTCCGGCTCCTGAGACGAGCGCCATGCGGTAGTCGTTCTTCTTTAACATCTGTCGCAGAACCGAGGGGGCTGTAAGCAGGTCGGATTCTGCTGAACTCGCAATCTGCGCTGCGGATCGAAATTTCCCGGGTTCAGAATGCGGATGGTGCTCTTTAGTCTCTTTTGTGCCTGGTGATGGAAGACTGAAATTGAGAAGGTCCGAAGGGCGTCGGGTTGCCATTTTCGTAGTTCCTTTGCCAGACGCTGCAAGATGTCTGCAACGCCAGCCTCATGTTCCCACAGGAACGGAGCCGGCCGAGGTCTTTGGCCTGTGACATCTGATGCTCCAATCGCGTTTCAGTCAATTCACCGTACCTTATCTCTGAATAGACAAGACCTTTCCCGCTACTCTCCACAATCAGAAATACTTAGCAGAGCACATGTACTCCGCGCGCAGGCCTCTTGGGCATGCTAGACTTCGTCCGCCCTCCGGGGGCCGCATGGAGCCGTCGAGGCAACCTTCCGTTGTTCGGTTCGGGACCTATGAACTGGGTCTCCAGTCGGGAGAACTCCGCAAAGCCGGCGCACGGGTCAGGGTGCAACAGCAACCCCTGAAGTTGTTGGAGATATTGCTGGAACGCCCGGGCGCGGTGGTTAGCCGCGATGAACTGCGCAACCGAATATGGCCAGACGAAAGCTATGGGGATTTTGATCAGGCCGTCAACGTAGCCATCGCAAAGCTTCGGGCCGCGCTCGGCGACTCCGCCGACAATCCTCGATACGTTGAGACGCTTCCACGACGTGGTTATCGATTCATTGCGGATGTGTCCGTTGTTGCCCCTGCCACGGACAACGCGAACCTCTCTCTCCCCATAGAAGATCCTGCTCGCGTGGACCGAGAAGGTGCCTCGAGTCCTGCAAACTCCAAAAGCATACTTCTACGTTATGCATGGGGAGTCCTCGGCCTGGCGGTACTACTCCCAGTATTGGCCTGGGGGGGGTGGGTATTTTTCCGCGGCGGAAAGGCCCCTGTGCCCGCCTCCTCCACCCCGATTCATTCGTTAGCCGTACTGCCCCTGGAAAATCTCTCCAGCGATTCCGAAGACTACTTCGCTGACGGCATGACGGATGAACTAATCACTGATCTTGCGCAAATCAGCGCGTTACGCGTGATCTCTCGCACCTCGATCATGCCGTATAAAGGCATCCGCAAACCCCTGTCCCAGATTGCGCATGAATTGGGTGTCGACGCTGTCGTGGAAGGCACTGTCCTGCGTTCTGGCAAGCAGGTTCGGATCACAGCACAATTGATACGGGCACCCGACGACAACCATCTATGGGCCCAGAGCTACGAGGGCGATGTCCGCGATACCTTGGCGCTTCAGAAGCGGGTGGCTCGCACGATTGCCGAACAGATCCGGATCACACTCACGCCGCGTGATTCGGCGGCACTCGAGTCCATGCCAAAGGTGAGCCCGGAAGCCTACGACAACTACATCAAGGGACGTTATTTCTGGAATAAGCGCACTGCCAGCGACGCGAAGAAGGCAATCTCTTATTTCAACCAGGCCATAGCAATCGATCCCAACTACTCGTTGCCGCACTCGGGCCTGGCAGAGATCTATCAAATCTCGGACCGCCCACAGTTGGCACGAGAAGAAGTACAGAAGGCTCTAAAGCTCGACGATCAATCGGCCGAGGCACACAACTCGCTGGCGAATCTCCTGAGCCTTTTCGATCGGGACTGGGAGGGCGCTAGCCGCGAGTTCAAGCGCGCCCTCGAACTTGATCATAACTACGCTCCAGCTCACCACTGGTATTCCATGTTTCTTGCTTTAGAGGGACGGAAAACCGAAGCGCTGGCTGAAGCAGAAAAAGCGCATGAGCTGGATCCCTTGTCTCCCGTGGTAGGCGCCAACTTGGCAAAGATCCTCCTAGAAACGGGGCAGGATGACAAAGCGATCGATCAAGCCAAAAAGACTCTCGACCTGGAACCCGATTCTGCGATCACCCATGCCGTGCTCGGCCTTGCGTACGAGAACAAGCGGATGTATGAGCAGGCGATTACCGAATACAGGACAGCGGTTCAGCTCGGAGACTTGCCGGAAGAGACGCGCGGGCTTCTCGGCCACGCATACGCCATTTCTGGGAACCGAGCTGACGCAGAAAAGGTCATCGCCGAACTCAAAGCGTTGTGGCCGACCCATCCTCGCGCAGCACTGGATCTGGCCGTCGTGTATTCGGGCTTGGGCGATAAAGACAGCACCATGTCATGGCTCCAAAGAGCCAGCGAGAAAAACGTGCGTGACATTGCCGGAGTCAGCCGGGACCCACATTTTACCGACCTGCGCAGCGACCCACGCTTTCAGGAACTCGTGCGGCAAGTAGGCGCTCCTCAAGGGTCGCAAGAATAACGCGGTAGCCAAGCGCATCGCAGCCTCCGCATGGCACTTGTTACGAGTTTGTAAATTCCTTTTGACAAACAAATGACACGGTTCATGCGTCTTAACTCTTCCACTCTGAATCAAAGGTCTCAGACGCACTGAAAACAGCTTTTTTAAGTAAGACAGTTTTCAGAGGTACCCCCGGGTATTCACCACTAAGTAAGGCGTAACAAAACAAGTCGCGACGAGCGGGCGCTGAAGTTCTGCCTCTCTCAGCACTTTGGGCACAGTTTTTTCAAATCAAACTTAGCAAGCACCGTTACCGAAAGAGGAGAATCAATGAAGAGCTTACTAGTTGTAGCTATGATTGCCGCAGTCGGTTTCGCAAGCCTCGCTCCGCTCGCGAGCGCCGAAGCCAACGACAGCACCACGTTCAACCTGGTTAAGTCTGCTGGTGCAGCAGCTTGCCTCAACCCCGCGGCGCGTGGACGCGTTTCAATCAGCGACCTCGGTGCGGTTCAGAATCTACATATCGAAGTCTTTGCTCTTCCGGCGAAGACGGAGTTCACCTTGTTTGTGGTCAACACTCCGAATGCCCCCTTTACCCCGGCGTGGTATCAAGGTGACCTCACAACCGACTCGCGCGGAAACGGCACTATCGATGTAACTGGAATCTTCAGCGATGAAACGTTCGTGCTGAATCCCGGGGTTCCCGCCGTTCCAGTCGAACTGCATCACCTGGGAATTTGGTTTGCTGATCCAACGGATGCAGGCAACGCCGGATGCCCTAATAATCCGACTCCTTTTGACGGCGACCACGTTGCTGGTATCCAGGTTTTGAACACCAGCAACTTCGCAGACGCCAACGGGCCCCTAGGTCGGATTAAGTAGATTGTTAAACCTCCTTGGGATGCGGGGTCGAACTTGGCCCCGCTTTAAACTCAGCTATGAATGCGGTCCGTACAGGAACATCTGAATAAGTGAGACGTTGAACTGCTCACGACTTATTGTCATTGTTCTATAACAACTATTTAACAACCATGTGACAGTTGGTTTCAATCGCGACCCCGATTGCGTGAATCTAACCTGAGGATATTCGCAACCTCTAATAACGTAAGGAGCACCTTGAAAAAGAAACTTGAGTTACTGGCCGCTGTGCTGGTTTTTATGCTCGGATTAACAAGTGTGGGTTGGTCCCAACGTGCGTCGACGCGAGGCAAAGTAATCTCACCCCAATCGAATCTTGAGCGATCGGGAGACATCGGCATTCGAGCCCACACCAATGTCGAGTTACTGATTCCCAATGGGAATGGCGCAAACTCATCTCTGGCTACAGCTGTCGGCGCGGTGTTACCTGCAAGCTCGACTCCCGCGGCGGGTTTCGTGGCCGAAACTCCCGCTTCATTGGGTTGCGTTTACTTCCTAGTTTCGACACGTGTTGCCGGCTGCAATCCGACAACGGCATCCCTCAACCCGTCGGGAGGAAGTAGGGTAATAGCTATTGTGGACGCCTTTGACGACGCCAACGCCGCTACCGATCTGGCAATCTTTTCTAGCCAGTTCGGCTTACCGGCCGCGAATTTCACCAAAGTTTTTGCCAGCGGCGTTAAACCGCCTCAGGATCCCACGGGAGGATGGGAACTCGAAGCTTCTCTCGACATCGAGTGGGCACATGCGATGGCGCCCAGCGCAAGGATCGTTCTGGTTGAAGCAGCGTCGAACAGCCTCTCCAATCTATTGGCAGCCGAAACAGTGGCCGCCAATCTTGTAGCCGCTGCAGGTGGCGGAGAAGTTTCGAATAGTTGGGGTGGCGGAGAATTTTCCAGCGAAGCAAGTTTAGACAATCGTTTTGTTAAGTCTGGCGTCGTATTCTTCGCTTCCACCGGCGACTCTCCGGGAACAGAGTGGCCTGGCGTTTCACCCAACGTTGTCGCAGCCGGTGGCACAACAATCAGCCGGAATCCCGCGACCCTGGCATTCATCGCCGAGCGTCCTTGGACCGAAACGGGGGGTGGCCGCAGCGTTTTCGAAACGATCCCGACTTATCAGACTCCCATTGCCAGTATCGTCGGAACCGCGCGTGGTGTGCCCGACGTGTCGTTCGATGCTAATCCTGAAACAGGCGCTTGGGTCTTTGACAGCACACCAGTCGGAGGCTCGACCAGCGGCTGTTGCGGAGTTAGAGGATGGTGGATCGTGGGCGGAACGAGCCTTTCGTCACCGGCTCTGGCGGGTATCGTCAACTCGGCTGGCCATTTCGCAACCTCCAGCGACAGCGAGCTCACAACGATTTATAGCAATCTTGCAAATCCTGCGGACTTCAAAGATATCGCAATTGATTACTGCGGTCCGTTCGCCGGGCTGTCGGGCAAAGCGGGTTGGGATTTCTGCACGGGCGTTGGCAGTATTCAAGGCAAGGTTGGAAAGTAAGAAGGTCGCGCGGATACCTGGACAGCAGATTCGATCCGGATGTCCGCGCGATCAACAGACTCACCCGAATGCCAACCGACACGACAGCCTGCGTAGCCATACGCGGTTCGCTGGGCACGAGATAGGCCATCAGTAAAGAACACGTCAGTCCCAAGAGCAATAGTGAAATCTCGATACTTACCTTCAAGTGACAGCAACTCATCTACGCTCTGACCCGAGTAGCCATTCCGCCATTTGCGTGCGTCCATTGACGCCTTAAAGGCGTTGAAGGTTGCAACACTTTCTCCCGCGCTCCGCAAAGCCGCTTCCATGGTGGGGGTAGTCATAGAAAGATCCCGCACTCGGTTTTCTTTGGACAAACGATCGTTTCCTTCAAGTGATTTCAACAAAGTCACAATTCTGTTCCAACGAGGGTCTTGTTCGCCAACCTCGAAGGTTACAGACGATTCCCCACTGATTGCGCGTATGACTTCCTTGAACTTCACACCCGCTCCTGCGAAGGCCTGGGCTTCTTGCTCACTGATACAGAGCACGGTGATGTAGTGGAAAAGTTCCATGGGTGCCAGATTGCGAAGACGTCCTAATTCTAGTTCACCAATTGTTGTTAACAGGCGATTTCACCAACTACTTGGGGAACAGGCCGTCCGGGCAAAGTAGTTGGTGAAATGGCGATTTTTCGCCAACTACGATCGAAACGAACATCGCAACAGCAAGTGATTCCTGTGGCGTCTCCACTTTCGAAAACCCAATGTGATTTCTATCTCACTGACAGCCCGTGACGCCAGGGTTGCTGCGGTGACAGGGCCGCCAGGAAGTACAGTGAGCGGTGTGCTGCGACTGTGTTGCTAGTTTGAAGGTTCGACGGATTGCAGTCCAAAACGCCGGCGGAACCCGGGACCAAGGCATTCGCGTCTACCGTACGTTTAACCTTGATTTCCACAATCGACTCGTACCACACTCTATCCACCCCTAGGTAGCAATAACACTTTTCACTAGACGCCCAAATGTAGGCGGATTTTCTGGCATTAGATGATTTCGCACTTCTTGGGTGAAGTCTGGCTTAGTTCGTCACTCGTCGCTTTGCTTCGAGGAGCGTGTATCGTGACGAGAAATCAGTTTATCCTCTGCCTTTTCCTATCGGCGTTTGCTTCGGTCAGCAGTTTCGCTCAGCTCACGATAAAAACATCATACCCTCTGCCCGTTGGCGGATCCACCGCGTTCGACGATTCCGTTGCTGACAACCGGTATTGCATCGCGCCGAACAAGGCCAACTTTGGAGCCGCGACGGATGGGCCTGCCAATCTGCCGACATCATGCATCCACACGGCCATGTCATCGACTCCTTCCCCGGGCGCAACCTGGTTGGTCTGCGCTCGCGGTTGTGCGTTTCAGACCGTGCAGGCTGCCCTGAACGATGCTGCTTGCGGCGACGTGATCGAGCTCGCAGCAGGAGAAACCTTCAGCGGCGCTGGCCTCCGTTTTCCCGCCAAAGGTTGCGACAACGCGCATTGGATAACAGTGCGCACCAGCACACCTGACAACCTTTTGCCGCGGGAGGGCGCTCGCATGACGCCCTGTTGGGCTGGGGTCGCTTCCCTCCCCGGACGTCCCGACTACGCCTGCCCCTCCAGCGGTGTTCCCCCGAAGAGTTTGTTGGCCAAGATCGTCGTATCGCCAACGTGGAGCATGAAGCTTCCGGGTGATCACTATCGGCTCATCGGACTCGAACTCACCCGCCCTGTCGGCGGCGGATTCCTTGGCTTCCTTGCGCAAACTGCGCGAGGCTCCTACATTGTTTTCGATCGTCTTTGGATCCACGGAACTACCAGAGACGACACGGCGCACGGAGTCGTCCTCCATGATGCTCACCATGTCGCAGTCATTGACTCTTATCTGAACGACATGCATTGCATTGCCACAAGCGGCGTCTGCTCTGATGCGCAGGCCATCGGCGGAGGGAATAACTCCATCGCCGGCTACGCTGGCGCCTTCAAGATCGTCAATAATTTCCTCGAAGCCTCGGGTGTAAACATCATGTTCGGCGGCGGAGCATCTAAAGACACATCAGGCGACATCGAGATCCGCCGCAATCACTTTTACAAACCCCGCAGCTGGAATCCTGCCGATCCAAGGTATGGAAACATCCGCTTCTCCGTCAAAAATCACTTTGAACTGAAGAACGCTTGCCGCGTGCTCGTTGAAGGCAACGTGATGGAGAACGTTTGGGGAGGATTCAGTCAGACTGGCGCGCACATCCTGCTTACCCCAAAGAATCAGGCAAAAGGATTGCAGAATCTATGCCCGAATTGTTTCGTGACGGATGTAACCATCCGCTACAACCACCTGAAAACTGGCGCCCAAGCCTTTCAAATCGCCAACGGGGCGAACGGTAACGGTGCTTACGCGAAGGCCGGAAGAAACTACTCCATTCACGACAATCTCACGGAAAACTTAACTTATCGCACCTGCTACGGATGCGCCAACCAGTACATTCTGATGGCTACCGGTTTTCTCGCTCCCTTGTCCGACATCCTTGCCAATATAACGCTCTCGCACAACACGTTCGTCGTCGCCACATCCGCAGAGGGTACGCCGACGAATGCCGGATTCCTCAGCCTCGGTGGCCCAAAAGACAAGCCTCAGCCGAATATCAAAATCAATGACAACATTTTCGCAGGTGGGTACTATGGCCCCTGGTCCATCGGTGGGTTAAACAACTGCGCACGCGACAAGCCCAGCCCAGAAGCAAAGTTCAACGCTTGTTGGAGCAACTGGTCCTTTGCTGGCAATGCCGTGACCAGCGGACTGGACATCCACCAGTTTCCGAATTGGCCCGATGCAACCATGATCTTTCCCAGTGACCAGCTCGCGGTTGGATACGTTAATCTCAACGCAGGCTTCGGCGGCGACTATCGCCTCGGTAGCGGCAGCGCGCTCCGTGGTAAAGCCCTCGACGGCTCCGATCCCGGCGCTGACATCGATGCGCTGAACTCCCACACCGCAGGAGTGGACTGAAACCTCTTACCGAAGAATCGGCAATGACAAGAGCCTGCGCAATC
>Ga0207645_10004015_pt1 | contig 10975 bp, 7 predicted proteins | sample KBSM53metaG_FD_184331 | JGI IMG/M metagenome (GOLD analysis project Ga0207645, IMG submission 184331) | Miscanthus rhizosphere microbial communities from Kellogg Biological Station, Michigan, USA - KBS M5-3 metaG (SPAdes) (version 2) | ecosystem: Host-associated > Plants > Roots > Rhizosphere >...
ATCGTGATTGAACGGGCGCGCGCCATCGAGCAACTGCGCCTTGCGAAGATGGTGGCCGAAAAAAGCGCCGAGGAAATTAAACGAGCCTACGACGAACTTCGCGCGACCCAGGAGACACTGAATTCCGAGCTAGCCGATGCGGTGAATTATGTGCTCTCGCTTTTGCCGCAGCCCATCACGGAAAAGCATATTTCGGCTGATTGGTCCATGACTCCTTCGGCGCAGCTTGGCGGAGATGGACTTGGCTATCATTGGATGGATTCGGACCGATTCGCTTTTTATCTGCTCGACGTCTCTGGTCATGGCGTGAAGTCGGCCTTGCTCGCGGTTTCGATCCTCGACATTCTCCGCACCTGCGCGCTGACGGACACCGACTGGAACAATCCCGGTGCGGTCCTCGGCGCGCTCAATCGCGTTTACTTCTCCCAATCACGCGAACACCTGAATTTCACTATCTGGTACGGCATCGCGAACTTCAGCAGCCGAACCTTGTCTTATGCTGCCGGCGGCCATCCTCCGGCAGTCCTTCGCCGGGCTCGAAATGACAATCGGATTCTGCCCGCGAGTGGCCCACCCGTAGCTTGCTTGCCCGACGCGACCTACCTAACGGAAGAGTTACCTATAGCTTTGCCGAGCGACTTATATCTTTTTTCCGACGGTGTCTTTGAAACACGACGTCATCAGGATGCCAAGCCGCTCGATCGGCTGGTGGATTTCCTTGTTGCGCCAAACAACGGTCATGGCCGAACTGTCGCGGAAATCCACGGTCGCACAGTCGAGCCTTTGAACGGCGCGCCACCGCCAGACGATTGTTCGATCTTGAAGGTGTCACTCTCCTGAAGAGGAAGGCCCATTCAGTTGTTTCGCAGTCCTCGTCGTGGCTACTCAGGTGACTGGGATTTCTTAGCGATCTCCAGTCTTGCTTCTTCCCAGTCGCGCGCTTCGGGTGTGGCGCGGAGCGCTTTCCAACGCGGATCGGCGTAGAGTTTGGTCAGTTGCGGATTGGCGTAAGAGACGCGCATAAATAGTGGGTCACGCAGCTCGAATGCGCGGCGATACCATTTGATCGCAGAATCCACGTCGTCGGTCATGGCGTAAGCCGTGCCGAGATCGGTGGCGGGAATGCCGCTCGCCGGGAAGGATGCAGCGACGGCATTCACCGTCTTGCGAGCCTGCGCGAAATTCTTCTTCGCCACATCGATGTAGAAGCGTGCGCCAACCGTGTTCGGTGAGTTCTCGCCGTCCTGTGCCACCAGGCTGGCCAGGGTGCGTTCCGCTGATGCCATGTCGTTTCGACCAAGCGCGATTTGGACGTTGAGCATCTGTAACTCCGGTTGAGCCGGTTGCAGCGCCCAGGCCTCGGCCGAAATCCGCGCGGCTTCGTCATAGCGTTTTTCGAGCATCCGATAGAGCGCGAGATTGTAGCGATCGATGTAAGAGAGTGGATCGAGCTGCACTGCCTTCTCTTCCGCAGGCCCGGTGAATTGTGGCAGGGCCATATAGTCGAAAAAGATAGCTCGCAGGTGCCAGACTTGGGCCGCGTTCGCGTGTAGCTGTTCCAGTTGACGCAGGTCGTCGGCGGTGGCGCGCCATTGCCATTGAATCAACTCGGCAATCGCGCGAGCTGTGAGCGCGGTCGGATTGTTCGGATCGAGCGCGAGCGCCTTCTTCACGTTGTCGAGCGCGGGAGGAATGCCATTTGTCGCCTGAAAATTCAGGGCCGCGGTTGCATGCGCATTGGCCAGCGCGGCAAACCCATCGGCGAATTGCGGCGCAAGGGTCGTTGTTTGGGTGAAGAGCGCGATCGCGCGGTCGATGCCCTCGCGGGTTCGTTGTGCGAAATAATGCTGCCCCTGGAGATATGCTTTGTAAGCTTCGGGATCGATCGACTGCGGTGTTGGACGGGCCGGGGTCGCCGACACGCCATGACCCAAAAAGTGTTGGGCTACCGCGCCGGTGATCGAGTGCGCGATCTCGTCCTGCAGCGACAAAATGTCGGTCAACTCGCGGTCGTACGATTGTGACCAGATCTGAAAGCCTTTGCTGGCATCGACCAGCTCCGCCGAAATGCGAACGCGTTTGCCGTCCTGGCGCACGCTTCCTTCGACGATCCCGCGGACGTTGAGCGCCTGCGCGATATCCTTAATGTCGGTGTTGCGGCCTTTGAACGCGAATGACGATGTGCGCGCGGCGACGCGCAGCTCAGGCGTGTTCGAGAGATCATTCAAAATCTCTTCCGAAATGCCATCGGAGAAATAATCCTGTTTCGAATCGCCGCTCATGTTCACGAATGGGAGCACAGCGATGGAGTTCGCGTCGGCGGACGCACTGGTCTTCGCAGGCACTGCCACCGAGTCACCGGAATGAACATAAGCGAATACGCCGAGTGCGATGGCGACCACCACACCTCCAATTAAGGCCGCACCGAAGAATCGCCTCGTGCGCACACTCGTCGTCGGTTGCGCTGGCATTAGCATCCACGCGCCGGAAACGGTGAGGAAGAATCCGACGATCGAAGCGATGATGAGAAATCGCATCACCCAGGGCGCAGCGTTGAACGCGGACAGCGCGATGGACGCAGCCTGGATCAAGATCCACGCCACCACTGCGTAGCCGGCGGCGATCTGGTCCAGTTTATGTGCGCGAATTTCCTCGAGGAGCTGACGCATCGGATTCCATGGTATCACGACTCTGAGCGGCTGCTATTGGCCGGAGATCGAAGTGCAGAGGTCAGAGCTCAGAGGTCGGATTCGCAGCGGTGCCGAGAATTCGACCGGTCGTCAAACTTCTGGTATTAATATAAAAGCGAAGGGCGCTGTTAATGCTGCAGAGTTCAAACAAATGAAGCGATTCGTTAGGGCCATTGTCTTTTGCATTAGTCTTGCCGGAGCTTCCCTTTTCGCCGGTACGCCGGGCGGAGTGGAACCCAAATCAGCACCGGGGGTGCAACAACAGACCGGCACCACTCCTGACGATGTTGAATTCCAAATCGGCATTCCCGGTTGGATGAGCGGTTTGTCGGGCGATTTTGGAGTGCGCGGCGTCGTTGCTGATACGGATGTCAGTTTCGGCGACCTGCTTAGCGATCTCGATATGATGGCGGCCGGTTCGATTTATGCCCGTTATCATCGTTGGGAGTTTTCGGCCAATGGTCTCTACCTCAAGGTGTCGGACAGCGCTCCGTTGCGCGGTCTGCTTTTTGGCAACGCGCGCGTTTCCCTCAAGGATGCTTTTTCGGAACAATTCCTTGGCTATCGGCTGATCAATTGTAACGACGCGGTGCTTTCAGTCTTTGCCGGCGCACGCTACAACTATGAGAGCGGCGACTTTCGGCTGCAAGGCGCCCGTTTGGCTGGTCGCAGCGTGTCGGGCTCAGTCGACTGGGTTGATCCTGTCATTGGAACGAGCGGTCGGGTTCATCTTTGGAAACCTGTTTCATTTTGGACCAAGGCCGATATTGGCGGTTTCGGAGCCGCATCAGATCTTACCTGGCAGGTGCAGGGGGGTTTAGACCTTCAGATTACCCGATCGCTAAATTCAAAAATTGGCTGGCGCTACCTGAAGAACGATTACGAGTCGGGCGGATTCACGAACAAGACGGAGCTGAACGGGCCCTACATTGAAACTGGCTTTTCCTTCTAAGCACGAAGCTGAAGATGCTGTTACGATGACATTTCCGAAACTTAGCAGCCGTTGAGGCAATGGAAACGGTGAAGCCCGGAGGCTGGCTGGATGCCCTGTCGCCTCTAGACTGTTACATTCCCGGCCTGCGCTTCAGCGAGACACGCTTCTTCCAAGGTTGCTCGGAGTAGTTCTGGATCGATCGGCTTGACCAGGTGATGACTAAAACCCGCGCGATGACTACGTTCCAAGTCTTCAGGTTGCCCGAATCCACTTATGGCTATGCCGCGCCCGCCGTAACATTCTTTGAAGCGTTTCATCAGGTCACAGCCGTTTCCATCAGGCAAGCCGATATCAGTTACCAAAATCTCGGCCCTATCGAGAAAGCCGTTTGCTTGTGACACACTCTCAGCGGTGTCCACCTCATAGCCGGCTTTACGCAGGATAGCGCTGAGAATTCGAAGCGTATCCCTATGATCATCTACGACCAGAAGCCTGCATTTTCGAAAACTGGTGTAAGGCGAATAGTAGGGAACCTCAGTTGTAGGAGGCTGCTTCGCTCGCGGGAGGTCGACGACAAAGGTTGCTCCTTGACCAACCCCTTCGCTGAACGCTCTTAACTCTCCTTTATGCAGCTCTACGAGCAGTTTTGCGATTGATAGTCCCAGACCCATTCCGCCGGCGCCAGCTATCTTGCGTTCACCCTGCACAAAGGGTTCGAAAATTTGCCCCATCAGCTGCGGCTCGATCCCGCAACCGTTATCCTTCACCTCAAGTCTGACAAAGTCACCCGTCGATTGCAGGCGAATCGCGATCTGTCCCTTTGCGGGTGTGAATTTAAGGGCATTGTTGACCAGATTGGTCACAATCTGGTGAAGTCGTACGCGGGCGCCCATAACCCAGCAGTCACCTGGCTCCAGATCAACCTTCGGTTCAATGTCTTTCTCTCGAAAATGGTCGGCGAACGCTTCGATGGATTGTTTTACGACCGCGCGGATGTCGGTTGGTTTGATTTCCAGATGCAGTTTGCCGCGCGCCGATGAAGATAAATCAAGAAGATCGTCAATCAGCGCCCTTTCGATCTCGAGGTTGTTCCGAATCATCGCCAGGGTCTCCTTGACTTCTTCCCTTGCCTCCGGATCACCGAGGCCATCCTCAATCAACTCCAGCCCGGCCCGCACTGGCATTAAGGGCGTTCGGAGTTCGTGGCTAAGGACGGCAATAAACCGGTCTTTCGCTTCGTTCGCAGCCTCAGCCTTCGTCCGGAGCGTCTGTTCGCGCGCTACTTGATCAACCGTTGGGAGCCCAACGATCTTAGGGGCGATGCGGAAGAGAATGATGGCCGTCGGAACGGAGGCCGCAGCAGTTACCGCCTTGATGATGGCGCTTATTGGGTAATACGGCTTCCAAACCGTGATGATTTCCATCAAGTGGGTAAGTCCGCAAGCAACGATGAATGCGCCGAAGCAAACAAACATCCAGTTAAAAGGTAGATCCTTTCGCTTCCGCATGATCTGGAAGACGAGAGTAAAAGGAATCGCGGTGTAAGCCGCCGCGATCAGCGAATCGGAGATAACGCTTGTCCAAAGAATTCCCGGGTCCCACTGATAACAGTGGCCGTGGGGCATGAACCGCTCGGCGTCAAAGAAATCGAACATAGCAATACCGAATGGCTGCCGCGCGATAGCATTCATTACCAAATAGTTGCGCGTGGGTAAAAAGCCGAATCATCGTTGGTAGGCAGCTGATTAGCAGGCCTTAGGCCAACGGAGCTAATTCTAAGCTCCCCAATACCCCCTTTTTAGGCGCGAGAATCGGTGCCAAGCCCGCCGGGCTTTGCTGTAACTGGAAGACTAGTGCCCAATCATGACAGGCTCGGCGCTGCCTGCGGCGGAGGGGTTTCCCGGTCGACGAGAAGGCGCTGGATGATCGCTTTTAGCCGACGCCAATCCACCCGCTTGGTCACGTGACCATCGAATCCACCTTCGAGGCACGTGCGGACGTCTTCGTCCATCCCGTAACCGCTCAAGGCTATGGCGCGCAGACCTTTCATTTTGGCGTCACGAACAAGTTCGAGGCCACTGCCATCAGGCAGGCCAAGATCGCTGATCAGGAGATCAAAATCACCTTTCGCGAGCCAGCGTCGAGCTTCCGCCAGGCTTTCGGCGGTTTGAACCTGATGGCCAGCGCGCAAGAGCAGCCGTTTGAGAACCTCGGCGGTCGAGCTGTGATCCTCCACCAGGAGTCGACCTGGCATTATGTCGGATTATTTACCGCAAGTGCGCTCTGGCTCTACTACGCTGCTTACATGTATCGGGCGCGGAAGCGACAGCAGCGGCGGGTCGAGGTGTTCGATTCCTCCCTCCGCGGTGACCTGGATCGCGCGTTGTCGCAAAATGAGTTTCAGATGGCGATGACCCGAGATAACGCGTGGCGCGGGCTAGCTCCGGTGTGGGTCGCCGCCACGCTCTGGATCGTGGTGATCTTTCACCTTAAGGGCGCGGTGTTTTGGGGCTATCTCCTTATGGTAGCGATCTCGATAGGTTCGCTGGCGGCCGTGCTCTGGAGAAAACACCGAGTTATCCGGAAGCGATTAGTGCCGCGCCAGCAAGAGCTTGAGTCACTCCGTGCCAAGCTGGCTGATACAGGACGGTGACGTACTGCTTCCTGTCGCTAATCACCCTGCCATAACTTCGAACAGTCGCCATTCGTCCGGCACGCCTTTCAACGCATGCGAACCGCGATCCGCGAATGCTATTCCCGAGCCGGCGCTAAGGTCTTTCACCGTACTCGATACCAAAACTTCGCCCGGCCGCGCCGCCGCGATCACGCGCGCCGCAATGTGCACGGCAATGCCCGCAATATCGTGCCCGTGCAGCTCGATTTCTCCGGTATGAATGCCGGCGCGAATCTGAATTCCAAGCTGCGCGACTCCGTCGCGAATTGCGCAGGCACAACGCATCGCGCGGGCCGGTCCGTCAAATGTTGCAATGAAGGCGTCGCCGACAGTCTTGACTTCGCGACCGCGAAATCGCTCCAACGCCTTCCGCGCGATTGCGTGATGCGCGTCGAGCATTTCACGCCAGCCTCGATCTCCCAGCCGAGCCGCATGTTCGGTGGAACCGACAATGTCGGTAAAAAGAACGGTAGCCAGGACGCGATTCGATTCCTCGCTCGAGCGCGTGCCCGTCAAGAACTCCTGCACTTCATCCACCACCGCGTCGGAATCTCCGATCCATGGCAAATGATCCTCGCCTGCGAGCTCAACAAATCGAGCATTTGGAATTTGCGATGCGATCCAGCGACCCTCTTCAACGTTTGCATCGCGATCGTCTTTCCGATGAAGGATCAACGTCGGCACGTGAATGGATGGCAACAAATGGCGAATGTCGATTTGCGTGTTCATGCGCAAAAGCGCCACCGCCGCGCCGGGACTGGCGGATCTCCGAAAATAAGTCGCTAAGCGGCGGAGAAAAAGTTCGTCGCGCGCTTTGCTCGGTACGTAATCGGTAACATCAATCAGTTCTCCCCATTCCCGCTCCACCCTCTGGTATTGCTCTTCGCGATCGGCTGCTTTCGGCGCCCACGGATATTCCGGAGACCAGATGCGCTTCGCAAAAGTGCCGAACATGATCAAAGCCGTTGTGCGGTGTGGATAAGTTGCGGCGAATGTGGCGCTGAGATTTCCCCCTTCGGAAAAGCCGAACACGGCCGCCCGCTCCGATCCGACCGCGTCCATTACTGCCCGTAAATCGTCGATCCGTTCCTCTAACGACGGTAGCTTATCGTTAGGCACACGGTCCGACAGGCCGGTCCCTCGCTTATCGAACATGATCAGCCGGGAAAAGGACGCGAGCCGGCGGAGAAATCTGGCCAGCGTCGGTTCTTCCCAAGCCAGCTCCACATGCGAGATCCAGCCCGGCACGTAAACGAGATCGAACGGCCCCTCACCTAGCACCTGGTAGGCGATGTGCAGGTCGCCGCTGCGAGTGAATTGTGTTTTTGGTGTCGTTTCCAGCGAGCTCACTCGGCTCATTTTCCGCTACAATCGAACTTCGACAACTGCGCCTCAGCTAGCAGATCGTCGAGCGACTCGTGAAGTAAGTTTGGGCGAACTTCGGAAGGTGAATGATCAGGCTTCTAGCTCGCTGGCTTCGCAAGATTCCCGCACAGGTGCAGTTCCATCCGGCAGTCGCCACTCGCGTTGTCTCCGAAAAGGCAACGCCCATAACTTGACGAACGTGAGTTCGCCCTCGTCGCGATAAGCTGCAACCCCGATTGTGATATCATCTTGCGCGACGTCTCGCCGAAGAGTGCGATGTAGTTTGTCCCACCAGCAGAAAATGGTGCCCCAGTTTGAGTTCGTCTCGCGTTGGACAATCGAATGGTGAATGCCATGCATGCGCGGGGTGACAATGATCAGATTCAAGACGCGTTCCAACTTGATAGGCAGCCGCCAGTTCGAGTGATGGAAAGCGACCGCGCCTTCGAGCACCACAAAGAAGACGATAAAGTTTAGCGGCGCGATCCCGAACACAAGTAACACGAGCGTTAGGAAACCGATCGAGAAAAACATTTCGCCGAAATGGAAGCGAGCCGCGGTCGTCACATCCATGTCGAGATCGGTATGATGAACATTGTGAAAGCGCCAGAAGAGCGGAATCATGTGGTTAGCCCAATGCCACCACCAGTAGGCGTAATCCAGGACTAGAAAGCCGGCGATAGCAGCTGGCCATCGCGGAACGTCCAGCCAATTCAATAGTCCTACATGCTGAGATTGTGCCCAGGCCGCGATGGCGAACGGAATGGGCAACATCGCAAGCCGCACAATGACGAAGCCCGGAACCGAAACGACGTAATTGCGAATCAATCGCCGTAAGACAGCAAAATGCTGACGACGCAATGGAAACCGCCATTGAAGGAAAAGGAGCACAATCACGATGACCGCGAGCGCCGGATTAGCTACGTAATCGAGAAATGAAGGGAGCTTCATTTATGCGGGCCTTTGTTTCCGCAACATAGCACCGCGACCGTCGACGCTCCCATAAGCCCGAAGCATTGGATTTATGAATTGCGCCAACCATCGCGGCCGCGTTGTTCCTACTCGCTGCTTCCCGATGACTAACGAGTTTGCAACGCGGCTATTGGTCAATCTTCGCTGCTCGAATGCGCTGGGACGGAGGCACAACAGCCACACTTTGCGTAACATGACGAAGGACTCCGCGGGAAACCGAACCAAGCCAGAGGCGTTCGATTGCCTTGCGTTGATGAGTCCCAATGACGATCAGGTCTATCTTTTGACGCGCAGCCTCCTCGAAAAGGGCACCCTGAGCATTTCCCCAAGAGGACACCAGCCGCACGCTAGCGTGTTGCATTCCCGCAATTTTCGACGTGCGATCAAGGAGCTCCTGTTCGCTACGCTGTTTGTCGTTAGGCGCGTGCACGTGGACCACATCAAATGTGACTTTGCCGAACGCCAGGAACTGACTAGCCCAACGCAATGCCACGTCGGCCGTCGGCGAGAAATCGTGGGCGACCAATATTTTCAATTTCCGTTCGCCACGAAACCAGCCGCCGATTTTCGATCCCGGTCGAATTACCAACGTCGGTGTTGGTGATGTCTCCGCGACACGTTCCGCGACGCTCCCGAGCAACAAACGCTGACTTATTCCATGTCCGACCGCACCTATGACGATTAGCTGCGCTTTGTGCTTCACAGCGACGTTGACGATCCGATCGAAGGCTGATCCTCCGGAGACGAAGCATTCCTCGACGATTGTTTTCGACGCTCGAAGCCGATCGGCAAGACGCTTGAGTTCCGCGCGTGGAAGTTCAGTGTCTGCCAGCAGCGGCGCGACCACGCCGAGGTTCCGCAGGTCATTGACATGCACAAGCATGAGCTTGGTATGCAGTTTTCTCGCGATTGCCGCTCCGATCTCTGCCGCTTCCATGGCGGTGGTCGAAAAATCAGTGGCGCTGACGACTGGCGAGACGCCCGTTCTGAGTCTGGTCGTTTTCACGTCTATGTTTCGCTCAAGCGCGCCCCGTATTCGCTCCTTCGATTGGCAACTGCTATGCGTTTTTTGTCAACGCAATTTCAGCGTCAACCCAACTCCTATTTCCCTTTTTTGTCTCGTATTGCGCATTGAAGGACGGATGATGGCGTTCGATGAGTGAGCCACCAAGGGAAGTGGTGCTGTTCAATGCCGCGTTGCAGTTGCCGGCAAACGAGCGCGCTAACTACTTGAGCGAAACGTGCCGGTCTGATGCTGAATTGCATCACCGCATCACAACGTTGCTCAGGGCGCACGAACAAGCTGGCGCTTTTCTGGACGAGACACTCGATAGGCTGAGCGCGAGCTCGGGCGCCGTCGGGCCGAGACAATACAACGGCGACAAAGACGAGCCCGGACTCGCGGTAAGGGGGGGAGAAAGGTGCGGTGATCAGGTCGGGCGCTACAAACTGCTTCAACAAATCGGCGAAGGCGGCTGCGGCACGGTTTACATGGCCGAACAGGAAGAACCGGTCCGGCGTCGAGTCGCGCTCAAGGTGATTAAGCTCGGCATGGACACGCGGCAAGTGATCGCCCGCTTCGAAGCTGAGCGGCAGGCACTCGCGATGATGGATCATCCAAACATCGCCAAGGTCTTCGACGCCGGGGCAACCGAGAGCGGCCGTCCTTATTTCGTCATGGAATTGGTGCGCGGTGTGAAACTCACCGATTTCTGCGACGAGAACAAAATTTCCACGGAAGAACGGCTCCGATTATTCGTTGACGTTTGTCACGCCGTTCAACACGCGCACCAAAAAGGCATCATTCACCGTGATATTAAACCGAGTAACATTCTTGTGCCGGTGAATGACGGCGTGCCGGTGCCGAAGGTGATCGATTTCGGGATTGCAAAGGCCACGCAAGGTAAGCTGACCGACCAAACACTTTTTACCGCGTTTGAACAATTCATCGGCACGCCCGCTTACATGAGTCCAGAGCAGGCGGTGATGACCAGCGTCGAAGTCGATACTCGGACTGACATCTACAGCCTCGGCGTCCTCCTTTACGAACTGCTCACCGGTCAGACACCCTTCGCGCAAAAGGAACTGCTCTCGTCCGGCCTCGACGAAATGCGTCGCACGATTCGCGAGAAAGATCCGGTGCGCCCATCGACGCGGCTCAAAGCTATGGTCGCGAGTGATCTGACAACTGTCGCGAAGAACCGCGGATCACAGCCGCCGGAATTGATTCATCTCATCCGCGACGATCTGGATTGGATTGTGATGAAGTGCCTGCAAAAAGATCGCGCGCGCCGTTACGAGACGGCGAACGGTTTGGCGCTGGATATCGGGAGGCATTTG
>Ga0207645_10004023_pt1 | contig 10957 bp, 7 predicted proteins | sample KBSM53metaG_FD_184331 | JGI IMG/M metagenome (GOLD analysis project Ga0207645, IMG submission 184331) | Miscanthus rhizosphere microbial communities from Kellogg Biological Station, Michigan, USA - KBS M5-3 metaG (SPAdes) (version 2) | ecosystem: Host-associated > Plants > Roots > Rhizosphere >...
ATTCTATACTGTCTTTATTAATTGGTGCATTGCCGGGGTTTCCGGCGAAATGATTTTTATTTTCAAATGCGGAACTGACGATCGCAACCGAAGCACAAACAACGAACATGACAAGTATTGTTTTAAACCGCGTGCGATGACTTCTTTTACCGGACGATTGTTGTTTCATAAAGATCTAATTAAATCCTGCAATAGAGTTAAGTTTCCCGCTAAGACACAAAGAACACTAAGTTTTCTTCTTTAAGAATTTGTCCCGCTGAGACACAAAGAGCACTAAGTTTTTATTCTCTAAGAATTTTTCCCGCTAAGACGCAAAGAACACCAAGCCTTGTTCTTTGTATACTTTCTTTGTGTACTTCGTGTCTTTGTGGGAACTATTTCAACTAAAACACAAAGAGCACTAAGTTTTATTCTTTAAGAATTTTTCCCACTAAAAAGCAAAGAACACCAAGCCCTGTTCTTTGTATACTTTCTTTGTGTACTTCGTGTCTTTGTGGGAACTATTTTTCTCCGTTTCCAACTAAAACTCAAAGAGCGCAAAAGGCACCCCCACTTAAAATCCCTTCCGCTGCATATCTGCCGCCAGGTGAATCGCTTTACGGATACGCAGGTATGTACCGCAACGGCAGAGATTACCCGCCATGGCATCATCAATATCTTTGTCGGTCGGGTTAGGATTATCGCGAAGAAGCACCGCTGCCGACATCAATTGACCCGAATGACAATAACCACACTGGGGAACATCAACTTCCTGCCATGCTTTTTGTAACGGGTGACTATTATTCTCCGACAGCCCTTCAATTGTGGTAACCGGTTGCCCGATGGCACGACTCACTTTGGTAACGCAGCTGCGAACGGCTTCCCCGTTTAAATGAACCGTGCAGGCACCGCATTGTGCCACGCCGCATCCATATTTTGTGCCGGTGAGCCCGATAATATCCCGGATGGCCCACAACAGTGGCATATCGGGGTCCGCATTTATCTCGTAAGATTTTTGATTGACGGTTAATGTAATCATAGTTGAAACATAAAAAATGAAGAATAAATATTACTTCAACGTGCCTTTTAAAATTACTATTAATTCTGCGTTTGACGGCGATAATTATATCAACATCAATGTGCTGATACGAATGGTAAAATAGATTGTACGGGTGGATAGATGCTGCATTGAAAAATAAATCGCGTCATTTGACAGGCGACAAAATTTCCTCCCGGTTTGTCTAAATGCACCAATCGTTCAAAGAATAAAACAAGTATATCGTTTACCGGCAAATCTTTTTTGTTTCTTTGTGTTACTTCTCCCATGGAATGAGCATTATTAAGCCGCGCCTTTTTACAAATTGAATCCGCCAGATGATTTCTTGCAGATAATAATTTCAAAACGTATCCCTTTTTTTAATTGTCAGTTTTTTGTCCGGCTGCTGTCAGTCTTTTGTCGGGTGTTTAAGATACATTACTGCCAACCGCAATAGTATCTTGCTTTTTATAAAATACCGGGCACTATCTATGGAAAAAGGAGAACGTTATGTAATCGTCATCGTGCTGCTGGCTTTGCTGCTTATCGGTGCTGTGTGGTTTTTTTATGACCGGCGATTGTCTGCTTTAGAACATACAATTTCCAAACCGCCCTGATGCATTGACTGAAAGATTTTTCGACACCTGTTTGATCATAAATTATGAAGATTCACATGAAACTGCCACTACTCGCCCTCACGCTGTTTGCCTTTACAGTGCATACCATCGCTCAGGATGATAACTTTAAGCAACTAAGAAAAGAAGTGGAGACGCATCTTCAGCAGGATACGATTCGCGTGAACCGTCTTATCGACCTCTCCATTTCTCCCCTGTTGCCTTTTGACGAACGAAGAAAAATTGCCGGGGAAGCGTTTGCTATTTCACAAAAAATAAACTATGCTGCCGGCCAGGGCTATGCATTGGCCACCATTGGCTATTACGAAACCCTGCGCGGCAAAATAAAAGAGGGCGAATCGTTGATGCAACAGGCTGATTCAATCGCCAGGGTAACTGGTGACTCGGCTCTTTTTGGTATCGTTTATTTAAGAAACGGCTTGAGAATGGTAAACGCGGGAAATAAAGAAGGGATGGAATACCTCGTAAAAGCAGAAAAATTGTTTGAAAAGTTTAATCAATTCAGAAGGCTTTCCTTTTGCCAGACAGCGATTGCAAACCTGTACCAGATAAATTACAGCAACTATCCGCTGGCTATGGAATATCTTATCAAAGCGCAAAGCGCTGCAGACAAGGCTGATTTTTCTGATGCATCTTTTAATGTGTGGAATTCCCTGGGCACTTTGTATTCACTTTTGGCAGACTACGACAAATCGCTGAGCTACCTGATGAAAGCAAATGAAGAAGTGAAAAGATCTGGTGTTGATGTGAGCAAAACCCAGATGCCAAACAGTCTCGGCGAGGCCTACCGCCTTACGGGAAAATATCCCGAAGCACTCCAGGCGTATAAAGAGGCATTGGATGCAGATACTACTGATATCAACGCCGAAGTATATGAAAGCAATATTGCCGAAGTGCATATGCGCATGAACAATCTTCCGCTTGCTTTTCAATATGGATTCAGCGCATTGGCTAAAGGAAAACAATTGCAGGACGATTTCACCTTAGGTTGGATATATGGTGTGATTGCCCGGACATATTTGAAAAACAATAATCCCGACAGTTCGATTTATTATGCGCGGCAGGGGTTGGATATCACCAACAAAACCGGAACGATCGAATTTATGCGCGATAATGCAGAGGCATTAGCCAAAGCCTATGCGTATAAAAAAGACTTTGCGAATGCTTACAAATATCACCTTCAATACATCAACTACAGGGACAGCATGCTGAATACAGAGGTAAAAAACAGGACCGCTGTATTGCAATACAACAGTGACCTTGAAAAGAAACAGGCGCAGATCACCCAACTCAATCAACAGAAAAAGCTGCAGCAGACTTTTTTGTTCAGTACAGTTATCGTGCTTACCCTGATCCTGATCACCGCCGGTTTATTGCTGCGCAACAACCGGCAAAAACAAAAAGCAAACAAACTGCTGCAAAAACAAAAACAGGAAATTGATGATAAGGCTCATGAGCTTTCGGTTCAGAAAGACAGTCTTCAGCAATCATACAACAACGTTGAACTGCTGAGTGAGATCGGCCGCAAGATCAGTTCATCACTATCCGTGGAAAAGATCATCAGTACGGCTTACGATAATGTCAATGCGTTGATGGATGCATCTGTGTTTGGTATCGGCATTTACAACCAGGAGCGGCAACGTATTGAATTTCCCGCAACATATGAAGATGGTATGGCACTTCCCTATTATTACAATGACATCACCGATCTGAACCGCTTCGCCGTGATATGTTTTAAAGACGGTAAAGAAATAATAATGGGTAACCTGGCCAATGAATACAAATATTATACGCAGCAGGTGGTAAGACCGCGTGAAGGCAAACAGTCTGTTTCGTTAATCTATCTTCCCCTCGTTGCCAAAGAAAATAAACTGGGCGTTATTACTGTACAAAGTTTTACAGAAAATGCATATACCGACTATCAACTGTTTATGCTCCGCAACATTGCCATATATACAGCCATCGCATTGGAAAATGCCGAGTCGTACGAAGAGTTGAATCATACAGTGGAAAGATTAAAGTCTACCCAGGCACAGTTGATACAATCCGAAAAGATGGCTTCACTCGGTGAACTCACAGCCGGCATAGCGCACGAAATACAGAACCCGCTGAACTTTGTCAATAATTTTTCCGAGATCAATTATGAATTGATAGAAGAATTGAAAACGGAACGCACAAAACTGAACGGTGAAAGAAACCCTGCTGTGGAAGATGAAATATTAAGCGACATTCAGCAAAACCTGGTAAAGATCAGCACACATGGAAAACGTGCCGATTCCATTGTAAAAGGAATGTTGCAACACAGCCAGACCAACACGGGATCAAAAGAACTTATCGATATCAATGCATTGACCGATGAATACCTGCGGCTGGCTTATCATGGATTAAGAGCAAAGGATAAATCATTTAATGCAATTACAAAAACTGAGTTTGATAACAATATCGGTAAAGTGCAGGTGGTACCGCAGGATATGGGCAGAGTACTGCTGAACCTGATCAACAACGCCTACTATACGGTAACGGAAAAAAAGAAACTGGTACAAAACGGGTATGAACCTACGGTTACAGTTACCACAACAAGAAATAACGGGCATCTCGAAATAAAAGTTACTGATAACGGAAATGGAATTCCGCAAAAAATACTGGACAAGATTTTCCAACCCTTCTTCACCACAAAGCCAACGGGACAAGGTACAGGACTCGGTCTCAGTTTAAGCTATGATATTGTAAAAGCGCATGGCGGCGAAATAAAAGTAACTACCAAAGAAAATGAAGGAACGGAGTTTATAATTGTGCTGGCCGCATAGAGCTTGTTATTTCTTTATTGCATACCCTGCATAAAGTATATTCATGTCTTTGCTTTCTACCAGCCAGAAATTCTTTCCAAGATCCGCATAGGTCCATTCTCCTTTCACCCTTTTTCGTAAGTAACCTAACATTTTAGGAATGGAAACATTAGGCTGTGAACCATGATGGTCCTTCCATTCCATATTATTGCGGGATAAGAGTGTTATTATTTCCGATGGCTTAATAAACATTTTCCACACATGTAGATTGGGTGGCATAAAGGCCCAGCGCTTCCACTCCTGCCATATTTTTATCGCCACTACTTTGCTGATAAATGTCCTGTTGAGCGTATCATAGAAAAAAATACCATTGGGTTTAAGTACTCTCGAAATTTCAGCTATAACTTTCGGCAGGTCCCTCACATGCTCCAGCACATCACAACAAAAAACACAATCGAATGAAGCATCGGCATAAGGAAGTTGCTCACCGGTTCCCTGGTCATACTTAATAGCCAGTCCGCTCAGCACGGCATGATTTCTTGCCGTTTGCAATGATTGTTCCGCAGGCTCAATACCCGTTGTCGTAAATCCCATTTTACAGATCTCCTCTGTGAGTATGCCTCCGCCGCTACCTACCTCGAGGGCCGTCTTACCTGCCGGATTGATGCCAAGTTTTTTAAGTATGCCGGTTGAATAACCAACCCTCCATGGATTAACGGAAGTTTTTAACAGGTGCAGGATGTGATCGGGTTGCCACCAGATATCTCCTTCACTTTTATAAACATCATTGTTTATTTTCTGGTAGATGTCATTGCTGATTTTTTCCATTGTGGTTGAGTTATAGTGTTTGTAATATAATTGGGAAAGTATGTGGTCATAAAATTTGCAGTTTTTTACCTGTTGGATCAACGCACACTCAACCTGCAGGTAGTTTAATAGTAAATACGGCGCCTTCTCCTTCTGCAGTTTCGGCGTTTCCGGCAGATGCAACGGATATTTCACCGCCATGTGCTTTGATGATATCATAACTCAGGCTTAAACCCAATCCTGTTCCCTGCCCGGTTGGTTTGGTGGTAAAGAATGGCTGAAAGATCTTATCGATTATATTTTTCGCTATGCCATTACCGTTATCATTTACTTTTATTTCTACCTGGTTATTTATTTTTTTTGTTTGCACCGAAATTGTGGGTTGATACTTATTGCCTGTTGCTGAAGCTTTGGCGGATAAAGAATAAAAAGCATTATTGAATAAGTTGAGCAGCACCCTGCCGATATCCTGCGGAACGATGTTTATTTTACCGATGCTGCTGTCAAAATCCGTTTCCATCCGGATTGCTTTCGGGATTGTATTCTGAATATCCTTTGCTTTAAATCCGTGGTAAGCCAATTGTAAATATTCATTTGCCAGCGCATTGATATCCGTCGGCTCTTTCAGGCCTGTACTTGTTCTCGAGTGCTGCAGCATTCCTTTCACAATCGACTCTGCCCGTTTTCCGTGATGATTGATCTTTTGAAGATTTTGTTCAATATCACGGGATATCTCGCGGGCCACCTGCAGATTGCCAATCGCCAGCTCATCTTTTAATTCTTTTATCAGCTCACCGCTTACATCCGAAAAATTGTTGACAAAGTTTAAGGGATTTTGAATTTCGTGAGCAATACCCGCCGTAAGCTGTCCCAGCGAAGCCATTTTTTCTGATTGGATAAGCTGGGCCTGTGTGGATTTCAGATCAGCCAGTGTAGCCTGTAAAACTTTATTTGCCTTTTGCTTTCGTTTATTATTGCGGAAAAGAATTATCCCGATCACCAAAAAAATTACCAATGCCGCGATTAAACCTGCAAGGCGATATTGCTGACGCAACCGCTCCTGTTCCCGTTGTAACTGCAGGTGACGTTGCTGCTCGTCGAGCAAAATGCGTTCGAGTTTTCGTATTTTGGAATAGCCGTATAAACTGTCTTTTACGGCAGACGACAATTCTGTGTAAAAAAGAGCACTATCCTGCCGGTTCTTTATTTTGAAAAATGCGGCAAGCAAACCTGACGCTTCATAAACCGCTCTCTTCAGCGATATGGTGTTTGCAGTTTCCAGTGCTTTCCGTGCATACAAAAAAACCGAATCGTTTGCATTCAGTTGTTTAAACAATTTGGCTATTTCCAGATAATTCAATGCGAGGTTATTCAGGTCAACATCTTTTTCAGCTTCAACAAGACCGGACCTGAAATGCGATAACGCAGCATCGTAATTTCCTAAACGGGTTTCCACTTTACCAAATCTTCGCTCCACTTCACCATAGGTAATGGCATAACGATCGGTATTGGTGCGGCCGAATTCATATACCCGCTGTTGATAGATCTTTGCAGAATCAAGCTCATCCATCATCTCGTATGCGTTGCCGATATTCGACAGTTCATTATGTACAAATCCCTGCTGATGTGCGGTCGTAAAAAGATCGATCGCCTGCCGGTAATAGTCAATGGATTTTTTGTAATCACCAATTTCCACGTATACATTACCGATACGGTTGAGCGTAAAGCCGCGCACGACAGGATCTGAAAATTTTTCCGAAAGATGAAGCGCGTCCATCTGATATTGAAGCGATGCCGGTATATCGCCGGTTTCAAGTAAGATATATCCCAGTTGTGAAAGAGCAGTCGCTTCGTTGGTAACACTCTTCATTGCCCGGCTAAGGGCAAGTGCCCTGTTTGTATAATACAACGCGGAGTCGATATTGGAAAAACGGTATCCCTGTGAAAGATCCATACAGGCACTGAACCTCGACGAATCAGCTTGTGCATTATTCAATCGTTGTTTAATAGCCGCTATCGAATCCGGTGGCAGCTGCGCCCGTAAGCAAAAACAAATGAATTGCAGCAACAGGAATATATACAGCTGGCGAAACATATTGATCTAATCAGGTAGTTTGATTGTAAGTATTGAATCCCCGCCTTCTTTTGTTTCCACGTTCAATTCGCCTGCCTGGTGGTTCATTTATAAAAGATAGGTATTTAAAGCCATGTTTAAACCGTCACCAGCGCGAAACTTTTATTGTTTTCAAAACAAGAGACACCCGTATTGCCAACTAACTAACAGGCAGGGTTACCGTAAACGTTGAACCCTTACCCTCCGTCGATTCTACCTTCAGATCGCCACCGTGCCCTTTGGTAACGATATCGTACGCTAAACTCAAACCGAGACCTGTTCCCTGCCCCGTGGGTTTGGTTGTAAAGAATGGTTGGAAAATTTTGTCGATAATGTTTTTGGGAATACCGTTCCCGTTATCTGTCACTTTTATTTCAACCCGGTAATCGGGTTTATGACCGGTTTTTTTTGTGCTGATTGAAACCGTGGGTACGTAACCGGCGATATCCTGCTTTGCCTTTTCATTTACTGTATAAAAAGCGTTTGTCACCAAATTCAGCAACACCCTGCCGATATCCTGCGGTACCACATTTATTTTACCAATTGATGTGTCAAACGCAGTTGTAGTGGTTGCATTGAACGATTTATGCACAGCATCCCGGGAATCTTTTGCTCTTAACCCGTGATAGGCCAGCCGCAAATACTCTTCGGCTAACAGGTTAATGTCAGTCGGTTCTTTCTGGCCTGAGCCTGTACGTGAGTGCTGCAGCATTCCCTTTACAATCGCATCGGCACGTTTGCCATGATAACTTATTTTTTCCGAGTTCCCTTTTATATCGCCTGCAATTGATTTTACGTCTTCCTTGTTGCCCTTGTCCACTTCCTCCACCAGTTCACCGATCAACTCGCCGTTTACATCCGAGAAGTTATTTACAAAATTCAACGGGTTCTGTATTTCATGCGCAATACCGGCGGTGAGCTCTCCCAGCGACGCCATTTTTTCTGATTGAATAAGCTGCTGCTGGGTTGCTTTCAGATCATTATACGCCTGTTCAATTTTTATTTTTGCTTTATGTTTCTGCCGGTCATTCATGTAAAAGAAGACCGCCACTAATAATAATACGACTATGCCTGCCAGTAAGACGTAGGTCCGGATTTTATTGTCATTGGCAATCTTTTCTTTTTCTAAATTCTGCAGGCGCAGTTGTTCATCAAAAGACATGTTTTGGAAGTCTGCGAGGTTTTTGATCCTCTCTTTGTATAAACTGTCTTTAGCGACCAATGCCAGCCCCTGGTATTTAAATGCACTGTCAAACCGGCCATTCAATTGATAGCCCAGCGATACATTTTCATAGGCAGAGGCAATATTATTGGGTAATCCACCCTGCCCCACCACCGTTCCCAGGGAACGCACGATATCAACGTTTTTCAAAGCATACATGAGTACTGAATCTTTTTTACCTTCCGCCGCAAAGCAATTGATCAGCCGGATATTATTACGCGCAACACTCCCAAGGTTTTCCTGTTCACTCGCAGACTTGAGTCCCTCATAATAATATGTTTTGGCCAATGCCCTGTCTCCTTTTTTCATATATATATCACCGATAACAGACAAGATATAACCCCTGTATTTGTGCAACGAAGCCTTCTGCGATATGCGGTCCGCATCTTTTGCAAACCCAAGCGCGGAGTCCAGGTTGCCTATAAGTAAATAGCTGTTGCCCAGGTTCATGGCCGCCAGCAGGTGACGGTTTGAATTACCAATTTGTTTTGCAATTCGCAACGCCTCGGTGAAATGGAAAATCTGTTGATCTGTATTTTGTGTTTGTTCCATAAGGAGGCCAAACATGTGGTGAGTAATTGCCAATATCAACAGCCTGCTTTTACCCGGAGACGGTTCTATGGAAACAATAGGCCAGGTTTCTTCCGTATTGTCGCCCGCATCGTTTCCAATTTTGAATGCCAGTAATAAAGACTCCAGTGAGGCAGCATATTTTCCCTGGTGAAGCAACTGGTAACCTTTAATGACAAGGCTCGCTGCTTCAGCCAGCTTCCTGTTATTGGCCCGCGCCAGTTTCAAATTCTGCTCTGCATAGTAAAGCGCCGTATCCCTGTTCAGTTCTTCATAATAATAGTACAAAGCCCGGCCCGTTACATACCGGGTGGAGTCGTCTGGCGTATTCCCATAAACAGACTTCAGGCTGTCAACATATTTTTCCTGTGCAATGCATAGAAACGGGAGCAGTAAAAACAATATAATTTTTAAAACAGGCTTCATCGGATGGTACACATTTGAACAAATGAAAAAACACCACACGCTGTTTTCTATCGTTCCTATGTCATTCCGGAAAAATATCACAAGCCGGACTTAGTGCCAAATAAATCTACGCAATGGCAAATAATTGCGATCATCCATGGCAACCGGTTAGCCGGCAGGCAATTTTATGATAAAGGCAGAGCCTTCATTTTGTTTTGTTTCCACTTTCAATTCGCCACCATGTCCTTTGGTAACAATATCATAAGCTAAACTCAATCCTAAACCTGTGCCCTCTCCTGTTGGCTTCGTCGTAAAAAAAGGCTGAAATATTTTGTCAATAATATTTTGCGGAATACCGTTGCCATTGTCTTTTACTTTTATTTCAACATTTCCGTTGTTTTCCGCTGTTGATACCATAATCATTGGCTCGTATTCACCCACTGCCGGGTTTGACAACGTGTTTCTTTTCTTTTCACCCACTGCATAAAAGGCATTGCTGATAAGGTTCTGCAGTACTCTTCCCATATCCTGCGGCACTATATTGATATTGCCGATATTTTTATCAAAATCCGTTTTCATCGTCGCATTAAAGTCTTTATCCCTTGCCTGTAACCCGTGATACGCTAACCGTAAATATTCATCGGCCAGGGCATTTATATCCGTGGGTTCTTTTATGCCACTGCCGATCCGGCTGTGCTGCAGCATTCCTTTTACAATCGCATCCGCACGCTTGCCGTGATGATTTATTTTTTCAAGGTTCTGTTTTATGTCGTTAGCAATTGCTTTTGCATCAGCAACGTTCCCTTTGTCCACCTCATCAACCATTTCACTGATCAACTCACTGTTTACTTCCGAAAAATTATTCACGAAATTCAACGGGTTTTGAATTTCATGCGCAATGCCCGCTGTAAGTTCGCCAAGCGATGCCATTTTCTCTGACTGTATAAGCTGGGTTTGTGTTGACTTCAGTTCGGATAATGTCGATTCAACTCTTTCCTTTTCCGATTGCAGCAGGATATTCGCATTTTTTCTTTGCTTGCTGTTTCTCCCCTGTATTAATGCGATTAACAGTATCACCAAAACGAGAATTACTAACCCGGCGATAGTGAAGTATTGGATATTTTTAACCCTTCTTGCTTCGGCATCTTTTTTTTCCTGCTCGGCTTTTGCAATCGCCTGCTTTTTATCAAACTCGTATTGCATTTTGGCCTGCAGTTCCCTTTTTTCGGTTTCCTTTTTTTGAAGACTGTCGCGGTATAAACTATACAGTTTATAATTTTCATAAGCGCCTTTATAATTACCGCGAATGCTATCGAGTTTGGAAAGGTGGTGATATCCATTTTCAACCTTATCGATATCGCCCTGCAATTTTGCAAGCCGCAGATCTTTATCGATTTCTTTAAA
>Ga0207645_10004030_pt1 | contig 10950 bp, 9 predicted proteins | sample KBSM53metaG_FD_184331 | JGI IMG/M metagenome (GOLD analysis project Ga0207645, IMG submission 184331) | Miscanthus rhizosphere microbial communities from Kellogg Biological Station, Michigan, USA - KBS M5-3 metaG (SPAdes) (version 2) | ecosystem: Host-associated > Plants > Roots > Rhizosphere >...
CGATCCCAGATGGGAGAACCTGCACGGTGATCCGGCCTTCGAGCAGATGCTTTCGAAACACGAGAGCCGTACCTGAGCGACCGCGCGCCTAACGATTCGCCATCCTTGGCGGGTTGCATAGATTTCGCGCTGGAATGAAATACGACCTGATCGTTATCGGCGGCGGACCAGCTGGCTACGTAGGCGCGATCCGTGCCGCACAACTTGGCAAACGCGTCGCGTGCGTCGAGAAGGAACGCGCCGGTGGCACGTGTCTCAACTGGGGTTGCATACCGACCAAATCGCTCCTGCGTAACGCCGAGCTTTATCACCTGATGAGCCATCGCGCTGCTGACTTCGGCTTTAAGATCGAGGGGCTCAGCTATGATTGGAGCAAGGTGATCAAGCGGTCGCGCGACGTCTCGGATAAGAACGCAGCTGGTATCGAGTTCCTCTTCAAGAAGAACAAGGTCGATTACGTCCTTGGCGAAGCTTCGATGGACAAGCCTGGTGAAGTGATCGTGAGACTCGCCGACGGTGAGACCGAAACCCACACCGCGGCTAAGATCCTCGTCTCGACCGGTGTTGTTTCACGTCCGCTGCCGGGCCTTCCATTCAACGGCAAGACCGTCATCGGCAGTCGCGAGGCGATGATTCTCGATCCCCAACCGAAGAGCATAATAATCATCGGCGCCGGCGCGATTGGGGTCGAGTTCGCTTATTTCTACAACGCCTTTGGCACCAAGGTGACGCTGATCGAGATGTTGCCTAACGTCCTGCCGGTCGAGGATACGGAGGTGTCGCAAACCCTCGAAAAAGCCCTGACGAAACAGGGGATCAAGCTCCTGACCAACACGAAGACCGCGAAGGCCGAGACAACCAAACAGGGTGTCCGGGTTATGGTAGAAGGCAAATCATCGGAAACGTTGGAGGCCGATGTTTGCCTCGTCGCGATCGGAGTCGTGCCGCTCCTGCCGGGTGGAAAGCTGAAATTGACGCTGTCCGAGCGCGGTTACATCCAGACCGACGATTGTTACGAAACCAACGCTAAGGGCGTCTACGCTGCGGGCGATATCATCGGGCCGCCCTGGCTCGCTCATGTGGCCAGTTGGGAAGCGATTCAGGCGGTCGAGGGCATGTTCGACCGGATCAAGCCGCGCAAGATTCGTGACTTTCCCGGCTGTACCTATTGCCAGCCCCAGGTCGCGAGCATAGGCCTAACGGAACGCGGCGCCAAAGAATCGGGTAAAAAATTCCGAGTCGGAAAGTTTCCGTTTAGCGCTAGTGGTAAAGCTCGTGCCATCGGCGAAACAGACGGATTCGTGAAATTGATCATCGGCGAACCGCACGGCGAAATTCTCGGCGCGCACATTATCGGGCCGGAGGCGACGGAGATGATCGCGGAGCTCGGCCTGGCGATGACCCTCGAAGCCACCTACGAGGAAATCGAGGCGACGATCCACGCGCATCCGACCTTGAGTGAATCGATCCACGAAGCGGCGGGCCAGGCTTTCGGCCACGCGATTCATATCTAAAGAGGTCGTTCTAGCCGAAGGGTGTTGACCCGGTCGCGGTGCACTCGCAGCGGGATCTCCGCACCGGGCGTCTATTTCCGGCTACCGACGATTAGAAGCACGATTCCACCGGCGATCGCCAAGCCGCCGAGGACCGGCGGAAGTGGGACGGCGTGCTCCTCGGTATGACCAATCTGCACCGGACCGATATCGACATCCTTTTTGTGCTCTTTGAAACTAAATCCGCCGTAGGAGAGCGCAATGATACCTACGACAATAAGGATGATGCCGATAATGCCAGCCGGTTTCATGAAGCGCTGGCTATATCCCCCGTCGACCGGAGACGAGGTTAATAATCAGCACGACGACGGCGATCACGAGCAGGATATGAATGAATCCTCCCAATGCATATCCGCTGACCAGACCGAGCAGCCAAAGAATCAAGAGAATAACGAATATTGTCCACAACATAACTTTCCTCCGCTTAAGGTTTAAATTGCTTCGTGCCCCGCGGAGCGCGCGCGCTTGTTTTTTGTGGATTTTTTTACCGCCAGAGAAATCTTCACAGTTCTACGGGTGGGCTGCCGAAGCGACGGGCTCGCCGAGGTGGCAGTGCCAGATTGCCGTTTTCGCTGCCGTTTGTATGATCGCTCATGGCGGAACCGGAAGGCTCGGCGGCGAAACGCATCGCGGCTTTGCGCGCGGAAATCGAGGAACACAACCGCCGCTATTATGAGCAGGCTGCGCCGACCATTTCGGATCGCGACTATGATCGTCTCTATCGCGAACTGGTTGACCTCGAAAAGCGCCATCCGCAGCTCATCGCGCCGGATTCGCCGACCCGCCGGGTGGGCGGCGAACCGCTCAAAGCCTTTTCCCAGATCACGCATCGCGCTCCGATGCTCAGTCTCGACAATACCTATTCCGAGGAAGAGGTCGGCGCGTTCTACCGGCGGGTGGAAAAGCTCTTGCCTAACGAAAAGGTCCCCCTAATCGTGGAACCGAAGGTGGACGGGGTGGCCATTTCGCTTCTCTACGAGGAAGGTCGCCTGAAATACGCCGCGACCCGTGGCGATGGAACGACGGGCGACGACATCACGCAAAACATTCGCACCATCCAGTCCGTGCCAAAGCAACTAAAAGGCGAGGCCCCTGGGCTCTTCGAGGTGCGCGGTGAAGTGTTCATGACAAAAGAAGGCTTCGCCAGGCTGAATGCTGAACGAAGCGAAGCCGGACTTCCGGTCTTCGCAAATCCGCGCAACTCCGCCGCCGGGTCCCTGAAGCAGCTCGATCCGGCGATCACGGCGCGGCGTCCGTTAGGCGTGATCTTTTATGGAACAGGCGCGGTCGAGGGAATTGAGCTGACGCATCATTCGAAGCTCTTCCCTTTGCTCAAAAAGCTCGGATTACCCTGCAGCGAGCGGTGGTGGTCGACCGATTCACTTAACGGGATTCTGGCTGCAATTCGCCAGCTGGAACAACTGCGGCACGATTTCGTCTATGAAACGGACGGCGCGGTGGTGAAGGTCGATTCCTTTGCGCAACGGGAATCGTTAGGCATGACGGCCAAGTCGCCTCGTTGGGCGATGGCCTTCAAATACGAAGCGGAACGGGTCGAGACGAAGCTGCTCGAAATTCGCATTCAGGTTGGCCGCACCGGCGTTCTGACTCCGGTCGCCGCGCTCGAACCGGTTGTCGTTTCGGGTAGCCGGGTCGCCCGCGCGACCCTGCATAACGAGGAGGAAATCCAACGCAAGGATATCCGGATCGGCGACACCGTGGTGATCGAAAAGGCGGGCGAAGTGATTCCGGCGGTGGTGAGCGTGCGCACGGATTTGCGCGACGGGTCGGAGAAGAAGTTTCGCATGCCGTCGAAATGCCCGGTCTGTGGGAGCAAAGTGGTAAAGGACGGAGAACAGGTCGCGGTGCGCTGCGTGAACGCACAATGCCCGGCGCAATTGAAGCGGCGGGTGGAGCATTTCGCGTCGCGCGGTGCGATGGATATCGAGGGCCTCGGTGAAGCGATGGTCGAACAGTTGGTCAGCAATGGTCTGGTCCGCGAGGTCAGCGATATTTATGGCCTAACGAACGAACAGCTGGCCGGCCTCGAGCGAATGGGCGAGAAGAGTGTCGCGAACTTGCTCGCCGCAATTGAGCGGAGCAAGCAGAAGCCGCTTTGGCGCCTCTTGTTTGGAATCGGAATTCTGCATGTCGGCGTGAGCGCGGCGCGCGCTCTGGCCGATTATTTTCCCAACCTCGACGCGTTGATGGAAGCGACACCGCAGGAACTGCAGCGCATCCCCGATGTCGGCGAGGTGGTTGGTGCGAGTATTTCTCAGTTTTTTCGCGAGCCGGGCAATCGCGAGATGATTGCGAAGCTGCGAGACGCGGGCTTGCGCTTAACGAGCGAACCGAGGAAGAAGCCGGTCAGCGACTCGAAAATTAAGGGGACGACGTGGGTCATTACCGGAACGTTGAGCCAGTCGCGTGACGAAGTTGCCGAGGAGATTATCCGGCGAGGAGGGAAAGTCAGTGGCAGCGTGAGCAAGAAAACGAGCTACGTCCTCGCAGGGAAAGAGGCGGGGAGCAAATTGGAGAAGGCGCGCAGCCTTGGCATCCCCATCATCGACGAAAACGAGTTTCGCAGGATGCTCTAGACGCTTCGCGCTGCAAATCTCGAGGACCAGTTACGGAGGCAGGTTCGGCGCTGCACAGCGCGAAGTGTCTACAGGCCACCGGACGCTGCGCTACCTTGGGGCCGTGTCGAGGCGGAGCGGGGCGGACGATTTCCTAGCCGGGCCTAGTGCCATCGCCTCCGGTTCGCTTGAAGTCGCCTGGACGGTAAAGGTCAGCTTCTCATCTCTGCGCATGATGGTGATCGGGACGGAGTCGCCCGCGCTGATAAAAAAGGATGCGTCGATCACGTCCTCCGCCTGATGGACAGGAATTTTGCCGACCTGCAAAAGAATGTCGCCGGGTTGCAAGCCCGAGCCCGCAGCCGGGGTGTTTTCCCGAATTTGTGTCATCTCAGCATGCGACCCGGCCACGGTTTCGTCCGCCTCGCGCACGTCAATACCGATCCAGCCGTGGCGCGCGTCGCCGAAGCGCACATAGTCGCGGCGAATTTTTTCCGCGGCATCGATCGGCAGCGCGTAGCAGGCCGATCCGCTGTCCACGCTGCTGACGAGGATGCCGACCACTTCACCTTTGAAATTGAGGAGAGGCGCGCCCGCTTCGCCGCGTTGCGTGGGAAGGTTGACCCGCAGGTGCGTGGTCGAGAAGTAGCGGCCAAGATATTTTCGATCGAAGCCGGCGATCATTCCGAAACTGGGCGACTGGGGCAAATCGAGGGGATAGCCAATCGCCACCACTGGTGTGGCCAGAGCGAGTTCGGCCGATTTGCCGATCGGAAGAAATGGTGTCGCCGCGTCGATTCTGAGGAGCGCGATGCCGCTCCGAAGGTCCGCCATCAGCTGGGTGGCGTGGTAAGTTTGCCCTCCGAACTGAACGGTAAAATCATTCGCTTCGCCGCCGACGGAATAGGAGGTGTAGATTGTGCCGGTCGGATCAACAAAAAACCCGGTGCCGGAGAGTTCGCTGTGTTCGTCGACCGCGCGAATTTTGACGACCGCGTTGCCGCAGCGTTCGAAGATGGCCTTGACCTCGCGGCTGATCGCGCCGGCCGTGTCCTCCTGCGCGCGAAGGACCGGCAGACTAACGAGAGCGAGCAGAGCAGCGAATCCCGCTGTCCGCCCCAGCTCGAAGAGTGAGCGCCGCGCGGTGCTAAAAATTGAAAGACGGCTCATAACTCACGGGCAACCGATCAAGCACATAACGCGGCGGCGTCGAGGCTCGGTGAGTGTAGGCGCTTTCACTGACTTGACGGGAGAGATCGGGCCCGAGACTGCGGGATGAGAGGGGCGCGCTGAGCGTGAAATTATCCGCCACCCGCTCGGTCGAGAGCTGATCGATAACGCTTTGATGGACGGGAAGGCTGGCCGAATCCGCCATCGCGATGCCGGAAGAGGGCGGCGCCTGATACACCTTCAATGAAACGACCGCCGCGCAAACCAGGACGGCCGCGACTGCGGCCGGATAGGAGGTGAGCGAAGGAATATTTAACCGGAAGAGCGAATCGGATAACCGGTGCCAAAGAACGCTCCAAACGGGCTGACGCAGGAGGTCGTCCCGTTGACGGCGATGGAATTCATGGAGGAAATTTTCGAAATAACCCGGAGGCGGCTGCTCATACTTTTTCAAGCGAAGCAATTTGCCGATTTCGTTATCGTCGAAGTTGTCCATCCTGGTTGCGAGCTCTAACCAACGGGGTTTTTTCGGAATTCGTCCAGATAATTCTGCAGTTGGCGATTCGCGTAGAAGAGCCTCGATCGCACTGTTCCCTCAGAAACGCCAAGGATTTTGCTGATTTCCGCGTGTGGCATTCCTTGAATATGGAACATGGTGACGACTGCCCTGTGTTCATCAGACAGCTTCATCATCGCCTCGTTCAATCTTCTTTGCAGCTCGGAAAGGTCGGCTTCCCGCACCGGACTGCTCGTCGAGGTCAGCTCGATGAACTCCTTGTCGTTCTGAATGCTCGCGTCCACGTCATCGAGGCTGAGGTGATATCGGCGCCCGCGCTTCTTGAGGAAATTCAGCGTCATGTTGACCGCGATCGTATGAATCCAGGTGTAGAATGACGATTTGCCGCGGAAGCCCTTGATCGCGCGATACGCCTTGGCGAAGACATCCTGAAGCATGTCGTTCGTGTCCTCATGATTCGAGGTCATGTTGTAGATGAGGCCGTAAAGGCGCGGTGAATATTTCACGACGAGCTCGTCGAAGGCCGCGGCATCACCCGATTGGGCACGCGCGACGAGCGGCTGATCTTCGTCGGTTCGCGGTTGATCCATCGGCTCCCGGCTACGTTTAGCACGCGCCGGGGCCCCCGACGATAACAAATCGGTTAGGCGGCGGGGGACGGGCAGGGCGAGAGCCGGAACCATCGCTTATCGTCGGTCGCGCGCCGAAAGGAGCCAAAGCAGGTTGCCAAGGGTCGCGATGAAGGCGGCCACGTAGGTCCAGGCGGCAGCGTTCAGAACCTTGTTCACACCGATGGCTTCCTCGCCCGGTTGAATGATGCCCATCTGCTGCAGGATGATCTTGGCGCGTCGCGAGGCGTCGAACTCAACCGGCAGCGTGATCAATTGGAAAATCAGCAGCGCAAGGTAGCAATAAATGCCGATCGTGATGAGCCCCGTGATATGGAAGAAGAAACCGCCGATAATGGCGAAAGGCAGAATCCGGGAAGCGATCGATGTTACCGGCACGATCATCATGCGCGCTTTCAGAGGCGCGTAGGCCCGGGCGTGCTGGATTGCGTGGCCGGTTTCGTGCGCCGCAATGCCAAGCGCAGCCACCGACGGGGTATTGTAGACGTTGCTGGAAAGGCAAAGCCGCTTCTGCGTCGGATCGTAGTGATCACCGAGATAGTCGTTGATCTCGACCACGTTGACGTCGGGGATGTTGGCCGCCTGCAAGATTTCGCGAGCCGCTTCCGCCCCGGTAATGTTGGAACTGGCACGCACCGCACCCCATGTCTTGAAAGCGCCGCTGACGCGGAATTGGGCCCACATTGCGATAAGGAGCGGGATTCCGACGAGGATAAGATAATTCGACGAGAAAAACATCCCGCCGCCGTAACCGAAAGGTGCGTACATGGAAATAGATAAGGTAACTCGTTGGTTTAGACGCCTGGAGGCGCAGTTCGTTCATTCGCTGGAGTCGTCTTCCTCCGCGACGCGATCTCCGAGCCAGGTGCGCGTTTACAACTCCAGCTTATTTTCGAAGCGCGACAGCATGCGGATTCCACTCTTGGTGACCGCGACCACGTCTTCGGTCCGGGTTCCACCGAGGCCGGGATAGTACAATCCCGGTTCTACTGTCAGGACCTGGCCAATCTTGAAAACGGTCTTTTGGAAACGCGGAAACTCATGAATTTCCAACCCAAGCCCATGACCAGTGCCGTGAAAAAATCCCGTCTGTCGTCCATCGCGGAGTTCGGTTGGATAACCACGATCCACAAAAAATTGTTGCACTTCTTTGTGCAGCTTGAGACCATCAACGCCGGGCTTCATCTTTTTCAGAGCCAGCGCCTGGCCATCATTGACCGTTTCCCAGAGTCGCCGTTGCTCATCGCTGGCGCGGCCGCGCAGGACCGTTCTCGTTAGGTCGCCGTAGTAGCCGCTGGCCGCCGAGCGCGGGAAAATATCGATGATGATAAGGCTGTTCGCTTTCAACGGTCCGTGACCGCGTTCGTGCGGATCGCACGCCTGATCGCCCCCGGCCACGATGGTGTTGGCTGGCAGACCCCCGGCCCGCAAAACAGCGGTGTCGATTTCCGCGCGCAAACGCTCCGAGGTCAGGACGGTGCCCGACCATTCGAGCTTTTGTCCCTTTCCCGGCTTCGACCGTTTCAGCACTTCGATCCCGCGCGCCATCCCGCTTTCAGTGATCTCGAGAGCCTTGCGCATCAGGCGAAGTTCCGACTCCGATTTCGCTTCCCGCTCAGGCCAGAAAAGGCCGTTGGCAGGCTGGAGCCGGATTTTTCTCGATTCGAGCTCCCGCGCGTACCCGAGCGGAAAATTTGCCGGCACGACCGCGGAGCGGATCTTTCTTTTCGCTAGGAAATGTCCGAGCACTTTCTCGTAGTCCGGGGCCTTGGCACTCGCCCCTTGCACCTCCTTTTCAAACGCGCTGTAGGGCAAAATCTCGTCGGCCTCTGCTTGCTTGCGTCCCCGATCGATTTCTAGATCGCTCAGAACGAGCGTTCGCCTGCCATTCTGTTCGAGAAAAATAAAAGCATCGGGCGCGAAGAAACGGGTGGCGTAAAGCATGTCCGCGTCATTCTCGCTGGCCGCGACGATGAGACGCGTTTTCTCCTTGGTTTTGGTCATTGGTTCAATTCCTTCGCACTTCCAGTTGGCGGCGCAAGATCCAATGGAGCAGCCATAGTAAAAGGAGGCTCGATCCGATCAGCACCGCGGTGTTGAAAGTGAAGACGCTCACAGTCAGGAATCCGTCCTTTTCCGCGCCGGGTTTGGCGGCGCCGAAATAGCGTTTTTCTGCACCAAAAAACACATTCGGCTTGCCGCCTCGGCGGTAGTCGTTTTGTTCCATTTCGGCGTTGGCGATCAAGTCGGAAATTTTCTGGTTTACGTAGAGTTGTTCGGCCGTAGTCGGGCCGTTCGCGTTCTTGAAAGCCGCGCGATCGAAGGACATTTTTCCGTTCAAGACTTGATCGATGATGACCAGGTATTGCTTCAGTTCCCGCGGGCTTTGCGCTTCCAGACCGGAAAGGACGGCGAGCGTCTCCTTCAAGTCATCGAGCCGCTTCGGATCGCCGGGGCGGGACTCGTGCCGCGCGACGATGCCGTCGATCTGCTCCTGTGCATCGTCCTGGCGTTTCGTTAGGGGATTCAGCTTCGCCTGGGCCACGACCAGCTCTTCATAAGACCAGCGCATCGCGACGAATTCGCAGATAAAGGGCACCTGGAGACGGCTGTCCATTTTGCTGGTCTCATCACTGTTGGGATGTTCGTGGAACCAGCGCGAGAAAGTGTAAACGAGTCCGAGATTGCGGTTCATGTCCTCATATTTGATCATCGCGCCACCCATGATGATCTGCGGGATGAGGACGAGAGGAACGATGTTGGCCGCCGTTTTCGGGTCGGCGACGAGGGAGGAAATAACCAGGCCCAGCGACACCCCACCCATCGCAGTCATGAAGACGATTGCTAGGTCAGGCCAGAACATCCCGCGAATCTCGAGGAGGTAATTGCCGATGAGGACAAAGAGGATGCACTGGACGAGGGCAAACACGCCTAACGAAATTGTTTTGGCGAAAACGTAGTAGGTCAGACGGACGTTGAGATTGCGCTCGCGCTGGAGGACGGCACGGTCGCGAATAATGTCGTCGGCGCTGTTCGTTAGGCCGAGGAACATGGCGACGATGAGCGTGAGGAAGAGGAAGGTCGGGATGTGATAGGCGGAGGCAAAATCGTAACGCCCGCTGTCCGAATAGCGCAGGATGGTGGCGATGAGGAGCGCGAGAAGTGGCGCGACACCGATCGTGATGATGAGGTTGGCCCGGTTGCGCAGCTTGCTCATAAAAGCGCGCCGCAACAGAGTGCGCAGTTGGGTCCACTCATCATGCCAGCGAATGCGCTCGCGCACCTTCTGCGGCGGCGCGGGTGGCAACGGCGCCACCGGATCGCGCCGCAATGGCACCTGCTTGACGTCCTGAATGAGGCGAAACGCCTCATATTTGTCGCGCCAGAACTCGGGCGAGTAGCGGCGCGCCGGCATTAGCTGGCCGCGATTATTTTCCTCGTAAATGATGTCGCCGCTCAGATCGCGCAGCGGTGTCTCCAGCACGTCGAAGATGAATTCCGGCCGGGTCGTCCCGCAGGCCGCACAGGCTCCCAGGTCCGCGCCGAACTGATGTTGATGTTCCGCCTCCGCGAAATAGCGGAGCATGTCACTCGGCGTGCCAAAGAAGACGAGGCGGCCGCCCTTGTCGAGCAGGATGGCCTTGTGAAACATCTGGAAAATCTTCGAGCTCGGTTGGTGAATAGTGACGACAATGATTTTGTTGTGCGCCATCCCGCGGATGATCTCGACGACGTGCTCGGAATCTTTCGAGGACAACCCGGAGGTCGGCTCGTCAAAGAGGTAAACGTCGGCCGAACCGATCATGTCGAGGCCGATATTAAGGCGCTTTCGCTCGCCGCCGCTGAGCGTTTTTTTCACCGGGCTGCCGACGATGCTGTCGCGCCGCTCGCTTAGGCCGAGCTCGATCAATTTGCCTTCGAGACGCCGAGTCCGGTCGCGCCGCGAGAGGTGAGGGGAGCGGATCGCGGCGGCAAACTGGAGATTTTCCCCGATCGTCAGGTGTTCATCGAAAGCGTCGTCCTGCGGAATGTAACTGACGTAGCGCTTGAGCGTGTCGAGGTTGTTATAAAGACGCTGGCCGTTGAGCAGAACCTCGCCGTGATCCGGCTGCAACTGCCCGCCGAGCACCCGCATGAGCGTGCTCTTCCCCGAGCCGCTCGCCCCCATCACACAGACCAGTTCGCCGCGATTGAGAGAAAAACTGATGCCTTCGAGCGCAATGTCGCTGTTGCTAAAGCGATGGTTGACGTCGACCACTTCGAGACTGCGGATGATATTGCGTTCTTCCTCGATGATCCGCTCGGAAAAATCGCAGCGGAGGAACTGACCGACATCAATCCGGATGGTGTCGCCATCGGTCAGGGGAGCGGTCGTGCGCACCGGGAGGTCCCTGACCATGATCGGGCGGTCCGCCTCGAGCACTTCGAGAAGGCCAACCCGCTTGTCGTAATCGCAGGAAATCTTGAGCAGGACGTCGCCGGCGGTTCCCGGCGAAAGTAGGATA
>Ga0207645_10004031_pt1 | contig 10950 bp, 9 predicted proteins | sample KBSM53metaG_FD_184331 | JGI IMG/M metagenome (GOLD analysis project Ga0207645, IMG submission 184331) | Miscanthus rhizosphere microbial communities from Kellogg Biological Station, Michigan, USA - KBS M5-3 metaG (SPAdes) (version 2) | ecosystem: Host-associated > Plants > Roots > Rhizosphere >...
AAATTCGTGCTGCGCGTTGGCGGCACCAGCCGCAATTCGCCGCCTTTCGGCGCATTGGGATTTACCCACTCGAAATTGGCAAAGCCGGCCGGATATTTTGGCGTGCTGCCCAATGACAGCGCGTGTACTGCGTATGCGCTGTGGGAGCAACCGAATGCGAACAGCAGGCACGCGAGCGCACAGACTCGCCGGCAAATCGGTTTTTCGAGCATGGCGCGAGTTTAACGAAAGAGCCGTCGCGCGTCACGACTGGCGCGCGCCCCGATCGCCGGCCGGATAATATAGACTGCCATCCGTGTGTTTTCCGATATCCCGATGATCGCCGCGCCGGAGCCGAACACGGTTCGCAGATGGTGCTCCCGCCTGGCACGCGTCCTGCTGCTGTGCATGTTCGGCGCGATCGCACACGCTGCCGATCCGGCCAAGTCGCTGCGCGTCACGTTCATGGCTGCCGAAACCGGGTTCGACCCGGTCAAGACCTCCGACGTCTACTCGGGCACCGTGATCGAAGCGATCTTCGAGCCGCTGCTCACGTACGACTATCTCGCGCGGCCGGCGAGACTCGTGCCGAACACGGCCGAATCGCTGCCGCTCGTCGCCGATACCGGCAGGACCTATACGCTCAAGCTGAAGAAGGGCATCTACTTTGCCGACGATCCTGCGTTCAAGGGCAAGCAACGGGAGCTGACCGCGGAGGACTACGCGTATACGATCAAGCGCTATCTCGATCCCAAAAACCGCTCGCCGTACTCGTTTCTGTTCGAAGGCAAAATCGCCGGCCTCGACGAGCTCGCGGCGCAGGCGAAAAAGAGCGGCCGCTTCGATTACGACGCGAAGGTCCCGGGCCTCGAAGTGTCCGACCGCTACACGCTGCGCATCCGGCTCAAGCAAACGGATTTCAACTTCTCGCACGTGCTCGCGTTTTCGCAGGTCGGCGCCGTCGCTCGCGAAGTGGTCGAAGCCTACGGCGACGACATCAACTCGCATCCGGTCGGCACCGGCGCCTACCGCTTGAAGCGCTACGTGCGCTCGTCGAAGATTGTGCTGGAGGCAAATCCGCGCTATCGGGGCAGGACCTGGGATTTCGCCGCGGGGGACGATCCGCGCGACCGCGAAATCGTCGCGCAGATGAAAGGCAAGCAGCTGCCGCTGATCGGTACGGTCGAAATTAGCATCATGGAAGAGACGCAAAGCCGCTGGCTCGCGTTCGAACGGGGCGAGACCGATATCGAGTACCAGCTGTGGGAAGTGGCGCCTAAATACATGACCGCTGACGGCAAGCTCAGGCCCGAGTTCGCCAAGCGCGGCATCAAGCTCGATCGCAGTGTCGATCCGGAAATCATCTACATGCATTTCAACACCCAGGAGAAGATCGGCGACGAGCCAAACCCGCTCGGTGGTTTTAGCAAAGAGAAAATCGCGCTGCGCCGCGCGATCGCGATGGCGTACCGCATCGACGACCAGCTGCGGATCATCCGCCAGGGACAGGCAGTCAAGGCGGAATATCCGATCCCGCCTGGCGTCGCCGGCCACGACCCCTATTACAAAAGCAGCATTCGCTACGATCCGCGCACCGCCAATGCGCTGCTCGACAAATTCGGTTATAAAAAGGGCCCCGGTGGCTACCGCACCCAGCCGGACGGCAAGCCGCTGGTGCTCCAGTTCTGGTCAATCCCGATCGAGCGCGACCGCCAATTCGACGAGGTGATGAAGCGCTCGCTCGATGCGATCGGCCTGCGCGTCGAAATTCGCAAGGAGCGGTTCGCCGAGCTGATCAAGCTCGACAAGCAATGCCGGCTCATGATGCACAACAGCGCGTGGATCGCCGACTATCCGGACGGCGACAACTTCATGCAGCTGCTGTACGGACCGAATACCGGCCAGAGCAACAGCGCGTGCTACCGTTCGCCGGAATTCGACCGCATGTACGAGAAATCGAGGATGCTGCCCGACGGCCCGGCGCGCAACAAGCTCTATCACGACATGACGCGGCTGATGGAAGTGCACACGGTGTGGATCCTCGAGGATAGCCGCTATCGCAACGTGCTGCTGCAGCCGTATGTTGTGGGCTACAAGAGGCACCCCGTCATGCACGCCGAATGGATGTACGTGGATCTCGCCGCGAAGCGCGGGAATTGACGGAGCGACGCGCATGTTTGCGTATGTAATTCGCCGCCTGTGGCAAATGGTGCCGACCCTGCTGGGCGTGGTGTTGCTCGTGTTCGGGCTATTCAACTTCGTCGGCGGCGATCCCGCGTACCTGCTTGCCGGCAAGATTTCGAATCCCGAGCAAATTGAAAACATCCGGCGCCAGCTCGGCGTCGATCAGCCGTATTACGTGCAGCTGTGGATATTCCTGAAGCAGATCGCGACCGGCGACTTCGGCGTGAGCTGGGCAACCAACGAGCGGGTGTCGGCGATATTCGCGACCCGGCTCGGTCCGTCGCTGACCGTGCTGCTGCCGCTGCTCGTGATCGATACGCTGCTGGCCATGGCTGCTGCCATGCTTGTCGCCTATATGCGCGGCTCGTTGACCGATCGCCTGGTGATGATCGGCTGCACGGTCGGCCAGTCGGTCAGCATACTCGTGTACATCATCGTGCTGCAGTACGTGCTCGCGTACCAGCTCGGCTGGTTTCCGGTCCAGGGTTGGGGCAACAACCTCGCCGAGAACCTATTCCGGTTCAGCCTGCTGCCGATCATCGTCGGCGTGGTGGTGTCGCTCGCGCCGGACACGCGGCTCTACCGCAGCTTCTTTCTCGACGAAATCAACCAGGATTACGTGCGCACGGCGCGTGCAAAGGGCATGGGCGAGGGGCGGGTAATGTGGGTGCACGTGCTGCGCAACGCGTCGATTCCCATCATCACCAACGTGATGATCCAGCTGCCGGGGCTGCTCGCGGGTGCATTCCTGATCGAGCGCTTTTTCTCGATTCCGGGCATCGGGCGCGAAGTCATCCTGGCGGTCGAGCGCAGCGATTTTCCGGTGATCAAGGCGATCACGATCTACGTCGCGATCGCGACCATGGTCATCAATCTGCTGGCGGACCTGCTGTACAAGGCGGTTGACCCGCGGGTGCAGCTCAAATGAGCGAACTGGTTATTGCAGGCCGCAACGTGCCGCGCGCCCGGTCGCCGGGCCTGTGGGTGCTCGCGTGGCGGCGTTTCGGCCGCGACCGCGTCGGCGTAGTGTCGCTCGCGGTGGTGGTGTTTTTCTGCGCGCTGATGACCGCGTCGGGACTGAATTTGATCGCCGCCGACTGGGCGCAGGAAGCCGGCGTCAACTATGCGCCGCCCACCTTCATGGGGCCGGACGCGGTAGAAGCGGAGGCGGTTACGCCGCCGGTCGCGCAACCCGCCGGCGGCGAACGCGCAGAGTCATCGGACATCGTAGATCCTTTGGCCGACGTGCTCGCCGAAATAAGGCGCGACCCCGCTGCGGTGGCGCCGCCGGCGCCCAAAGCCGCGACGCTGCCGTTTGGCGGCGACAAGTGGGGCCGCGACGTGCTGAAGAAGGTGATCAAGGGCACCCAGACCTCGATGTTCGTCGGCATCGCGGCGGCGCTGCTGGCGACCCTGCTCGGCACCGTATTCGGCGCACTTGCCGGCTACTACGGTCGCGCGGTCGACGATTTCTTCAACTGGTTCTACAGCATCTTCACTTCCGTGCCGTACCTGCTGCTCATACTCGCGATCGCCGCGGTGCTGAACCAGAAAGGCACGCTGACGGTGGTGCTCATCCTCGGCTTGACGGGCTGGCCGGGCATTTTCAGGCTGGTGCGCGCCGAGTATCTCAAGCACAAGGCGCGCGAATACATCCAGGCGGCCGATGCGATCGGCGCCTCGCACCGGCGGCGCATGTTCGTGCACATCCTGCCCAACGTGAGCCACGTGATACTCGTGCAGCTGTCGCTGCACGTGGTGCTCTTCATCAAGTCCGAAGTGATATTGAGCTTTCTCGGTTTCGGCGTCGGCGTCGACACCGTATCGTGGGGCAGCATGCTGAACGAGGCGCAAAGCGAGCTGATACTCGGCAAGTGGTGGCAGCTCGTCGCGGCGACAGCCGCGATGGCGGCGCTGGTCACGGCGTTCAGTCTTTTTACCGACGCGCTGCGCGACGCGCTCGATCCGAGGCTGAAATGAGCGCGCCCGATAGCGGCCCCAGCCTGCTTGGCGTGCGCAACCTGCGTGTCGATTTCCGCATCGACCAGGCAACCATCCTGCACGCGGTTAAAGGCGTCAGTTTCGACGTGCCCGCGAACAGCACGGTCGCGGTGGTCGGCGAATCGGGCAGCGGCAAATCGGTGACTGCGCTCGCGATGATGGGGCTGCTGCCGAAGGAAAATTCGCGCGTCCATCCGGGCGGCGAGGTGCTGTATCGCGGGCGCAACCTGCTTGAAATCGCGCCGGCCGAAATGCGCGCGCTGCGCGGCGCCGACATTTCGATGATATTCCAGGAGCCGATGAGTTCGCTCAACCCGGTATTCACGGTCGGCTTCCAGTTGCGCGAAGTGCTGGCCAAGCATCTGGGGCTCAATTCCCGGCAGGCGCGCGCACGGACGGCCGAATTGCTCGACGAAGTCGGCATCCCGGCGCCGGCGGCGAAGCTCGATGCCTATCCGTTCGAACTCTCCGGCGGCCAGCAGCAGCGCGTGATGATTGCGATGGCCATTGCGTGCGAACCGCGGCTCTTGATCGCCGACGAGCCGACGACCGCGCTCGACGTGACCATCCAGAAGCAGATCCTCGATCTGCTGGCCGCGCTGCAGCAGCGCCGCCACATGTCGATGTTGTTCATCACGCACGATCTCGCGGTCGTCGGCGCAATCGCCGATCGTGTGATCGTGATGCGCGATGGCGAAATCCGCGAGCAGGGCACCGCAACCCAGATCTTCGAGGCGCCGCGCGACGCGTATACCAAGGCGCTGCTGCTGTGCCGTCCGCAAATGGCGCAGCGCCCGCTGCGTCTGCCGGTGATCGACGATTTTCTGAAAAAGCCGGATGCGGCGGCCGCCGGGATGCCGCAACGCAGCCGCGGATTGCGCGGCGACGAAGCGAGCGTGCTCGAAGTGCGCCACCTGCGCAAAAGTTTCTACTCGCGCGCGGGACTTTTCGGCAGAAGCGAGTTCAAAGCCGTTAAGGACGTCTCGTTCAAACTCGCGCGCGGCAAGACGCTGGGACTCGTGGGTGAGTCGGGTTCCGGCAAGACGACGCTGGGCTTGGCGCTCATGCGCCTGCACGAAGACACGGGCGGCGAGGTGCTGTTCGATGGGCGCGATCTCCTCGCGCTGTCGACGGAACAGATGATGGCGTACAAGCGGCGCATCCAGATCGTGTTCCAGAATCCGTATGCGTCGCTCAATCCGCGGTTCACGGTCGGCCAGATCCTGATGGAGCCGATGCTGATCCACGGCATCGGCGCGGGCGACGGCGAGCGGCAGGAAATGGCATACGCGTTGCTGCAGAAGGTCGGGCTGGGCGACTCTGCTTTCTTCAAATACCCGCACGAGTTTTCAGGCGGCCAGCGTCAGCGCATCGCGATCGCGCGCAGCCTCACGATGCAGCCCGAAGTGCTGATCTGCGACGAGCCGGTGTCCGCGCTCGACGTGTCGGTGCAGGCACAGGTGCTGAACCTGCTGCAGGACCTGCAGGACGAGTTCGGCATCAGCTATATTTTCATTTCGCACGATCTGGCAGTGGTCAAATATATGGCCGACCAGGTGATGGTGATGAATGAGGGAGAGATCGTCGAGATTGCGGACTCGGACGAGATTTACCTCAATCCGCGGCATCCCTATACGAAAAAACTGCTCGCCTCCATCCCGCAAGGCTGGCGCGGGACGGCGACCGGCGCGCGTTAAAGGTTATTGATCAGAGGTTAGCGCGGTTCGTTGCGCGACTATCTTTTCTTCGCGCCTTTGGCGGCGGTCGTCTTTTTGGCCGGCGCAGTGTGCCGGCCGGATTTGGGCGCGGCCTTGACCTTCGTGGTACCCGCTGTGCGCGCTGCGTGCTTCGATTTCTTCGGGCCCTTGGCGACAGTCACCGTCGGCGCGGGCAGGTCGGGCAGGTAGGGTTTGGCGCTGGCACCCGCCGGCACCAGGAGCGTCGTGCCGCTGCCCGCGCCGCGCTTGCCGCCAATGCCGTTGACGTGCTTCAGTTGCGCGGCGCTCATGCCGTAGCGCGCCGCGACGCGCTCGACCGTTTCCCCCGGCTTCAATTTGTACGCCTGCCACGACACCATCGGCTCGTCGTGGTTCTCCATGTTGGAGCGGAACGCGTCGGCCTTGTCGGCCGGCACGAGCAGGACCCGCTCGCCGTCGGCCTTGATCACGGGCCGGCTGTTGCCGGGATTCAACGACTGAAATTCTTCGATCGGCATGTCCGCGAGCTTGGCGGCAAGTTTGACGTCCATGTGCTTGGTGGTGGGCACCGCGACGAAGTACGGCTGGTTCGCCACATCCGCGAGATCGATGCCGAATTGAGTAGGATTGGCGACGATGTTTTTCACTGCCTGCAGCTTGGGCATGTAATAGCGCGTTTCCGCCGGCATCGTCAGGCTGCGGTAATCGGTGGGCAGCCCCTTCGCAACGTTGCGCGCGATCGAGCGCGAAACCGCGCCTTCGCCCCAGTTGTAGGCGGCGAGCGCGAGATCCCAGCTGCCGAACATTTCGTAAAGTTTCTCCAGGTAATCGAGCGCGGCGTTGGTCGCCGCCGTCACGTCGCGGCGCCCGTCGTACCAGAAATTCTGCTGCAGCCCGTACATCTTGCCGGTCGACGGTATGAACTGCCAGATGCCGGACGCGTGCGCGCGCGAGTACGCGACGGGGTTGTAGGCGCTTTCGATGATTGGCAGCAGCGCGATCTCGCTCGGCATGTTGCGTTTTTCGATCTGCTCGACGATGTAATAAAGGTAACGGCTGCTGCGCGTGACGATGCGCGAAATGTAATCGGGACGCTTGGCGAACCACTCTTCCTGCTCGCGCACGAGCGGGCTCGACATGTCCGGCAGGCCGAACCCGTTGCGGATGCGCTGCCACAGGCTGGTGGGCCTCAGCGTGAGGTCCATCAGCGTGGGGGCGAACGGCGCCGGCGGGATTGTCGCGGGCGGCGTAACGGCGAGCGGCGCGGCGGGCGAACTCTCGCCCGGCGCTTCGGTTGCTTCGGATGCCTCGGCGGCGGTATCGCTGCTCGTCTGCTGCGCGGCGGGCGGCGCGCCGGCATCGGCGGCGCTCAACAACGGTGCGTAGGAAGCGAGGGCGAGTCCGGCGGCAAGCAGCAATGTTTTAACGAATGGCTGCATCAGTGACCAGTCCGGTTCTGATTTAAACGCGGCCATGTTACCTAACCGCCGCTCAGCCAGTCAAGGTAAATTCCCGAAAAAAATCAATGTGAAACGCGCGAGTTTGACGTCCGGCTTAATGCGCCGAAACGTTTCTTTTTTTAATCAATGTTAGCTGCCTTTTGCAGTGTGCAATTTCACACAAAGCCGCGCTAAAAGTTGTTCTTCCATTCGCGCAGCGCGCCGAGCACGCTGACCGGATCGGCCAGCGGGCGGCCTGCGTGCCGGCTGGCCGCGGCTATTACGCCGGGCTCCTCGCAGCGCATGAACGGATTCGCGCGCAATTCGCGCTCGAGCGTCGATGGCAGCGTCGGCTCGTCCTTGGCCCGCAAGGCGGCCGCGGTCTTTTCCCACGCCGCGAGTTCGGCATTGTCCGCCTCAACCGCGCGCGCGAACTTGATGTTGGACAGCGTGTACTCGTGGCCGCAGTAAACGCGGGCACTCCCGGGCAGTCGCGCGAGCTTGGCAAGCGACGCATGCATCTGCGCCGGCGTGCCCTCGAACAGTCGGCCGCAGCCGCACGCAAACAACGTATCGCCGCAAAACAGCATGCCGCCGCCATAGAACGCAATATGCGTGCGCGTGTGCGCCGGGATTTCGAACACCTGGAATTCCACTGCGAAGCCCGGCAGCGTGAACTTGTCGCCTTCGCGCACGCGGTCGCTGACCGTGGGTATCCGGTCGTCATACGGGCCGTATACCGGCACCGGGTAATGCTCGAGCAGCTCGGCATTGCCGCCGACGTGATCGGCATGGTGGTGGGTGTTGAGAATCGCGGTGAGATTCAGCTTGTGCGCGCGCAGGTAGGCGAGCACCGGACCCGCTTCGCCGGGATCGACGACGGCGGCATTGTTGCCCAGCCGCAGGGTCCACACGTAATTGTCCTGAAACGCGCGGACCGGAATAACGCTTAAGTCTTGCATGAAGGCAGCCTCGAGGAGTTTTGGTGCACAGCGCGTATCTTTGTTTTAAACTGACCGTATGTCAACGCCAACCAACCTGCAATCACCGGACGCGTGGCTTGCGACGCCGCTCGGACGCTATCTGCTTGACTGCGAGTTCAAATACATGGACGACGCGGTCGCGGACGTGTTCGGCTACAACGCGCTGCAGCTCGGGCTGCCCGAGCACGATTTCCTGCGGGCAAGCCGGATCCCGTTCAAATGCCACGTGGCGCCCAGTGGCCCGGTCGGCCTGCGCGCGCGCTTCCGCGATTTGCCGATCGCGAGCAACAGCGTGGACTTGCTGGTACTGCCGCACGTGCTCGAATTCAGCATGAACCCTCATCAGATTCTGCGTGAAGTGCAGCGCGTGCTGATGCCGGAAGGGCACGCGGTCATTGCGTGCTTCAATCCGTGGAGCCTGTGGGGGATGCGCCGGCTATTCAACCGCACGCCCGAAGTGTATCCGTGGGATGCCCGGTTCATCACGCTGCCGCGGATCAAGGACTGGCTCGCGCTGCTCGAGCTGGAGATCGCCGCCGGCAAAATGGGCTGCTACGTGCCGCCGTTCGCCCAGGACAAATGGCTGCAGCGTTTTCGCTTCATGGAAGCCGCGGGCGATCGCTGGTGGCCGATCGCGGGTGGCGTGTACTTCCTGCACGTCATCAAGCGCGTGCGCGGCATGCGCGTCATCATGCCGAAGTGGCGCGAGGAGGCCGCGCGCCGCCCGAACCTTTCGGTGGTGCCGAAGACCCAGGACAATGACCGGCCGGCCGCGGCGCGCGAGCGACCTGGCCTGCGCGTTGTGACTCGATGACCGGTGAAGTCGACGTTTTTACCGACGGCGCGTGCAAAGGCAACCCGGGAATCGGCGGCTGGGGCGTGCTGCTCCAGTATGGCGACCGCACGCGCGAGCTGTGCGGCGGCGAGGCGCACACCACCAACAATCGGATGGAATTGACGGCGGTGATTCGCGCGCTCGAAGCGCTGAACCGCAAATGCCACGTGCGCCTGCACACCGATTCGAAATACGTGCAGCAGGGCATCACCGAATGGATCCACGCGTGGAAAAAACGCGGCTGGAAAACGACCGACAAGAAACCGGTTAAGAACGAAGATTTATGGCGGCGGCTCGACGACCTCGCGCGCGAGCATGAAATCGAGTGGCTATGGGTGCGCGGCCATAACGGCCACGACGGCAACGAACGCGCAGACGAGCTCGCGAACCGAGGCGCCGCCTCGGTTCGCGGAGAGGGGAGAGGCGATAGGGGATAGGCGAAAGCGGCGCGAGGATTTTCCTCCTCTCGCCTTTCCCCTCTCGCCTGTCGGACAAAATGCGCCAGATAATACTCGACACTGAAACCACGGGCCTCGATCCCAAGCTCGGCCACCGCGTGATCGAGATCGCGGCGGTCGAGATCGTCGACCGCCGGCTCACCGGCAATCATTTTCATCGCTATGTAAACCCGGGGCGCGCGAGCGAAGACGGCGCGCTGCAGGTGCACGGGCTCACCGAGGAATTTCTGCGCGACAAGCCGAAATTCGGCGACATTGCGAAAGAGTTTATCGAGTTCGTCGCCGGCGCCGAGCTCATCATTCACAATGCCGCATTCGACTGCGCGTTTCTTGATTCCGAGCTCGCCTTGCTCGACCTGAACTGCATCGGCGAGCATTGCCCGCAGGTGCTCGACACGTTGCGCATGGCGCGCGACCTGCACCCCGGCAAGAAGAACAACCTGAATTCGCTGTGCGAGCGCTATCAGATAGACAATTCAGCGCGCACGCTGCACGGCGCGCTGCTCGACGCCAACCTGCTCGCCGAAGTGTACCTGGCGATGACGCGCGGCCAGGACAGCCTGATCATCGATGCCGCGCCGACACCCGCGGCGCAGGCAGAAACGCGCCGCGCGGCCGGCGAGCTGAGGCTCGTGGTGCTGGCGGCGACGGCGGAAGAGCTCGCGGAGCACGAGTCGCAGCTCGCGGAAATCGACAAGGCGAGTCGCGGCGCCTGCCTGTGGAGCAAGCTCGCCGTTGCCTGACTGCTGGATTCGGTTTAAATCTCTTCGCCGCGCGCGAGCTTCGCGCACACGGTCGTAATCAGGCGGCGCGAAATGCTGATGGAGGGCGGCAATTGCGGCAGCTGCTCGGCGTCGAAAAAGCGCGCTTCCTCAATCTCGACGCCGTCCGGCCGGATTTCGCCGCCCGCATAGTCGGCGACGAACGCAACCATCAGCGAATGCGGAAACGGCCACGGCTGGCTGCCGAAGTAGCGGATGTTCTCGACCTCGACTCCGACTTCTTCGCGCGTCTCGCGCCGCACCGTGTCCTCGAGCATTTCACCGGGCTCGACGAAACCCGCCAGCGCGCTGTAGCGTCCGGGCGCCCACTCCTTCTTGCGCCCCAGCAACACTTCGCGGCCGCGCTTGATCAGGATCATGATGGCAGGGGATACCGGCGGATAGACGGTGAATTTGCATTGGGGACACGCGCGCGCGCGCTCTTCGGCGCGCGCCACCGTCGGCGTGCCGCAGCGGCTGCAGAACTGGTGATTGCGGTCCCATTCCATGATCTGGTAGGCGCGCCCGGCCAGCACCGCAAGCGGCTCTTCAACGAGCGTGAAGACCGCGCGCAGGCCGTGCATGGCGTGGCCTTCCGGCAATTCGTTCGCGT
>Ga0207645_10004033_pt1 | contig 10944 bp, 15 predicted proteins | sample KBSM53metaG_FD_184331 | JGI IMG/M metagenome (GOLD analysis project Ga0207645, IMG submission 184331) | Miscanthus rhizosphere microbial communities from Kellogg Biological Station, Michigan, USA - KBS M5-3 metaG (SPAdes) (version 2) | ecosystem: Host-associated > Plants > Roots > Rhizosphere >...
TTCGCCGTGTGCGTCACGTATTTGATGCCGCCTTTGATCTGCGCGGTGACTTTTGCCTCGATGATGGGCTTGCCGCCGGCGTCCTTGACGAAGCCGAAAAAGCGCACGCCTTCGTCCTTGTGCTTGGCTTCGCCCATTTCGCCGGCGGCGTGCGCGAGGGGCGCCGCCAGCGCGCAGCACGCAAGCCCGGAGATGAATGCAACGTGTAGTTTCGACATAAGGGACCTCCTTGATCTACTGACGGTGATGGCGGGCGTCCTGATGCGCGGCGAAATGAACGGACCGTTGCGTCAAGTCAGGAAATAATTGCGCAGCAGGTACGCGAAGACAAGCAGCACGCCGAGCGGAACGACCCATGACCAGACGGATGATACGCGCTTGCCGAGGGTTGCCGGAACCACGCAGGCGATGAGGCAGGCGGCCAGCGCGCCAAGCGCGCCGGTGGCTATCCAGCCGTACCAGTACATGGCGGGGCCGTCGTACGGTTTCATGACGCCCATGGTTATCGTGCCGGGCACCGGGTGATAGGTAAACAGCGCGTAATTCTGCGCGACGGCGACCACGTAGACGACCGCGTAGGCGGCCGCAAAGACGATCGCGAGCAAGCCGAACGAGCGCGGCGTTTTCATGCGCCGAAACCGCGGACGTTGTTGACCACGTGGCCGACGAGAAAATTCCACCACACGACGAATGCAAGTATCGCGGTGAGGCACATGCGCGCGCGGCGGTGTTCGTCGGCGAGCGGCAGCCGCCAGAAAAACCAGTACGCAGGCAGCACCGCGAGACCGACCACTGCGAAATGCTCTTTCAACTCAAAGGTGCCCATTACCGCGTGCTGGCCGACTTCCTCGACGATGTTGCGGATGTTGATGCGAAACTCGGGGTAGATGATCGAACCGAAAACGAAGGTGCAGATATACAGCACGATGATGCCGTTGGTGTAGGCGGCTGCCCCCACCCCCCGGAACCGCCCGACGAAAGAACCCGCCGGCTTGCGCGCCGGAAGCCAGACGCTGGCGGCCTGATGCGTGATTGCGCCCAACAGCGCCACCGCCAACAGGCCATGAATGATCAGCAGTACCGTAAACGACATGAGCCCTCCCCCCGGCGGTTCTGAGCGAAACAGTTTCTAGTGCAAATGATTGTGCCGGATTTGCCGCGTCGTCGCAACGCGAAGCGGCGGTCGTTATTGCTGCAAGCCGCATCAGTTCTGCATGCTCGCGCCCGATTCGCGGATCACGGGCTCCCAGCGTTTTTTCTCGTCGGCAATAAAACGCCGGAACTCTTCAGGCGTGCTATGCCGCGGCTCGCCGCCGACCGTTACGATGCGGTCGCGCACGTCGGAAAGATTCACGATGCGGACGAGCTCCTGATTCAGGCGCGCGACGATTTCTTTAGGCACGCCCGCCGGCGCGCCGATGCCGCCCCAGCCCGTCGCGATGACGGTGAGACCTGATTCGACGAGCGTGGGAACCTCCGGCAGGCGGCTTACGCGCGCCGGGCTCAGCACGCCGAGCACGCGCAGTTTGCCAGTGCTCGCGTGCGGCAGCGCCGCCGGCAAGGTAGTGATGCTGGCCTGCACGTGGCCGCCCAGGAGATCGACGACCGCCGGCGCGCTGCCGGCATACGGCACGTGAACGATTTCGAAGCCCGCCGCGCGGCGCAGGAGTTCCATCGCCAGATGCTGCACGCTTCCAGTGCCGGAAGATGCGTAAGTCAGCGTTCCTGCTTTGGACTTTGCATATGCGACGAATTCCCGCACCGACTGCGCCGGCACCGATGGATGCACGACCAGCAGGTTGTGGTAATTGGCGACCAGCGAGATCGGCGAAAAACTCTCCAGCGTGTCGTACGTGAGCCTTCTCTGCAGCGCGGCGTTTAGCGGAAATGGCGTGCTGAGTATGACCAGCGTGTAGCCGTCGGCCGCCGCCTTGGCCGCGAGGCTGTATGCGATGACGCCGTTCGCGCCGGGACGATTGTCGAAGACGACGGTTTGCCCGAGGGACTCGGTCAATTTCTGTCCGACCACGCGCGCCAGCGAATCGGACGGCCCGCCCGCCGGGAAATCGATGATCAGACGGACTGGCTTCGACGGGTAGGTCTGCGCGAAAGACGATCCGCATACCGCGGCGAGCATGGCGGGAACAACGAGGCGAAGGAAGCCAGTCATCGGGCGGATCCTTTCGGTGAGCGCGTCAGAGCAGGTTCTTGCAGCTCAGGAATTCCACTTCCTCGTCGAGCGACCAGTTGTCGTGCTCGACGTTGGCGGGTATGCAGACCGCTTCGCCGGGGCCGATGATTTTCGTTTCGCCGGCGACGCGGTAGCCGAGCTTGCCCTTGAGCACTGCGACGATCTGCTCCTCGGGATGGCTATGTGCGTGCTTTTTCGTGCCCGGAGGATAGCGGTAGTAACCCATCTCCAGCCGCTCGCCGCGCACTGCCGGCCGCGCAGCGCTGTCGCCCGCGGCGGCGGCGCCGATACGTTCCAGATTGTTCAGCCGGTAGAATGCCATCGCCGCATGCCGGTTATTTTTTCGGCAGCCGCAAGCGCTCGGTCTCGATGATCGCCTCGACTTCGATCTCGACCATCATTTCCGGCATCGCCAGGCAGGCCACGCCGATCAGTGTGCTGGTCGGCAAAGGATCCTTGAAGTATTTGAACCGCTCGTCGATCGCGGCGAAATAGGCCTTCATGTCCGTCGTGTAGGTGATCGTGCGCGTGATGTCCGCAAACGTCGCGCCGACCGACTTCAGCGCGATGTCGATGCCGATGCACACTTCGCGGATCTGGCCGCGCATGTCGCCGGGGCACGCGACGTCGCCGTCGAGCGTCCGCGAAGTGCGGCCCGCGACATAGACATGGGTGTGCGTGGTGTCTTCCACCACCACCACCGGCGTATAGATGACCTGCCGGTTGCCGCCGACCTTATAGGTGCCTTCGGGTGTAATGTGGTGACGCTTCAGCATTATCGATTCCTTTCGAGTGGTGGGGTGTTGCGTGAAAACCAGCGTGTCGCGGGTCGCGTTTATTCGAGCCGGATGTTCGCTGACTTGATGACGCTCAACCATTTGGCCGTTTCGTCGCGCATGATATCCGCCATCTGGGAAGGGCTCGTCGTGTACGGGTCGGCGCCTTCACCGGCGAGACGCTCGCGCACTTCGCGCGACTGCGCCGCTTTGACGGTCTCGGCGTTGAGCTTCGCGACGATGTCCGCCGGCGTGCCGGCGGGTGCCAGCAGGCCCACCCACAACATGAACACGACCTTGGGATAGCCCGCTTCGGCCATCGTCGGCACCTCCGGCGCTGCGGGCGAGCGCTGCTCGCCGGTCACTGCCAGCGCGCGCAGCTTGCCGGCCTTCACTTGCGCGACTGACGGCGCGAGATTGTTGAACATCATGGGGACCTGACCGCCAAGCAGATCGGACATCGCGGGGCCGTTGCCCTTGTAAGGCACGTGCGTGATGTTGATTTGCGCGACCATGCGGAACAGCTCCGCTGCGATATGCGACGAGGAGCCCGTGCCGGCGGATGCGTAGTTGAGTTCGCCCGGATGTGTGCGCGCGAGCGCCACCAGTTCCTTGACAGTTTTCGCGGGCAGCGCGGGATGCACGATCAATGCGTTCGGTTGCGCCGCGAATATGCTGACGGGTGCCAGGTCGCGCAGCATGTCGATCGGCATCTTGCTGTAGAGGCTGGGATTGATGGTGACGGTGGTGTTGGCGACGCCGAGCAGGGTGTAGCCATTGGGCGCCGACTTCGCGGCGAGTTCCGCGCCGATATTGCCGTTCGCGCCGGCGCGATTGTCGACCACGAATTGCTGGCCCGTCGTGTCGCTGAGCGACTTGCAGAACACGCGCGTGACGAAATCGGCGCCGCCGCCCGGCGGATACGGCACGATCACGCGCACCGCGCGCGCGGGAAAGGGCTGGCCGGTGGCGGCTGCGCACGAGGCGAGCAACGCGGCAAGCAGCAGAATTTTCGCAACGGGCCTCATGGCTGCCGCGACCGCCGACCTTAGCGCCCGCGAAACACCGCCGCGCGTTTTTCGACGAACGCCTTGACGCCTTCCCTGTAGTCGTCGGTGTCCTTGCAGATGCCCTGCGCAAAGGTTTCGAACTCGAGCGCCGAGCGCAAGTCCGCTTCCAGGTTGTGATGGATCGCGCGTTTGGCGAGCGCGATGGTAATCGGCGGGCCGGCCGCAATCTTGCCTGCAAGCTTGTGGGCCGCACCCATCAGCTCTTCGGGCGCCACTACAGCGTTGACGATGCCGAGTTTCAGCGCTTCGGCCGCATCGATGGTTTCGCCGGTGAAGATGAGTTCGCTGGCCTTCGCCACGCCGACGACGCGCGGCAGGAAGTACGAGCCGCCCCAGTCGGGCGCGAGCCCGCGCTTGACGAAGGATTGCGCGAATTTCGCCGCGGTCGACGCAATTCGCATGTCGCATGCGAGCGCCAGGTTCATGCCGGCGCCCGCCGCCGCGCCATTGATCGCCGCGATGATCGGTTTCGGACAATCGCGCATCGCGAGTATGCAGCGGTCGCGTACCGGCGCCAGCCGCTCATCGGCCGATGCCGCCTGGCCCGCCTGCTCTTTCTCGCTCATCGACTTCACGTCGCCGCCGGAGCAGAAGCCGCGGCCCGCGCCGGTGATCACGATCACGCCGACGTCCGGATCGGCGCCGGCCGCGATGATTGCTGCATAGAGATCCTCGCGCAGCGTGCCGCCCAGCGCATTAAGCCGGTCCGGCCGGTTGAGCGTGAGCGTGGCAATGCGATCCTTGACTTCGTACAGCAGGCATTCGTATTTCATTCAGCGGTCCTTCGTCGTTATGTGCTCGAGCGGCGAGAATACATCAAGGCGTGCTGACCGTGCGGATGTACCACGGAAACGAATCCCAGCTCACGACTTTCTCCGTCCCGTCGAACAGCGTCGCGATTTTGCCGCCGCCCGCCTTGTAGGCGAATTTACGGATGTGGTCGGGCGGATTGGTCGTCGGATTGCGCATGATGTCGATCGCCTGGTCGGTTTTGAAGACCTGGTATTTCTGCGGGTCCTGCGGGTAATAGAATTTCACTTCATTGGCGCCCTTGTTGGCGGGGCCGCGCTCGTACTCGACATGCAGTTCCAGGCGCTCGCCGGTCGCGGCGACGAATTCCCAGTCTTCGCTGCCGGTCAGCTTGCCGCCGGACGCAGCGGCCGTGCGCGACATTTTTGCGGTCGTCGCATGCTGGTAGACCCCGAATGTGCCCGGGCTGTCGGCGGCGTGTTCGGTAAGGCCGTGAATGATCATCTGCCCGGTGGTGCCGGTCGCGGTCTCTTTGACCGGGATCGCGAGATAGACCAGGCGCGCGGTGGCGCGCGGCGCGGGCTTGCCGTCGGCGCCCATAATGGCCATGCGGTCGATGAAAATCATGCGCAGGTTGCAGTCCTTGGCCGGCCCCTGCGTGGCGATCACCGCTTCCCAGCCGGCCGGCAGCATCCTGGCGAGCGCCGCGTCGTTGACGCGAAAATCAAGCTGAAAACGATGTTCCGCCGCCTGTTCGACCACTGATTGCGCGAGCGCAGTCCCGGTTGCGGTGAGTAGCGCGCCGAACGCGAGGGCGCGCGCCCATGAATTGATGACTGGCATGATCTCTCCCCATTGATATGGAGCGCTTATTTTACCGCGCGATGGGGCGAAGCCGCGCGGCGTTGCCCGCTGGCTGCTGTCGGGCGGCACCGCGTAACCACGCGGTAAATCGCCGGAAAGATGCCGCCCAAATTGATATGGATTAGCGGTTCCGCCGCAAAGACCGTCGAATCCGCATTTAAGTCGCAATTTTGATTTGCAAATTGATTGTCGAAAACGCTTGCACTTCTGTGGGTCAAGCCCACAATGCAAGATCAATGAAGATCTTCGCCGATTTGCGCAATCTCATCCGGCTCGAACGGCTTTACCTGCCGTTCATCAACACGCTGGAAGATCGCGACATCGCCGCCCAGATCGGATATCACGATGTCATACGCGGTGAGCCGCTGACGCTGAAGCTGCTGTACCTGCTCGACATCGGTTCGATCGCCACCGTGCAGCGCCGCTTGGCGCGCCTGGTCGGCAAGGGTGTCGTGATCAAGCGCCGCCACGACGAGGACCGCCGCGCCCTTACGCTCCACCTGACGACGAGCGCCCGGCGTGAGTATCAACGTTTCGCGAGCGCAATCTCCTCGCACAACTCTCACAGCCGCGCTAAGTGAGTTAACTTCCCTTCTGAATTAGATAATTACGTCAGGTAGTGGTAGCCGGCTGGGAGTTCGAATGACGGCCTGCGGGGAGTAAAAATACGGCCATTTCCGCATCCGGGCCCCTCGCGGGTCTCGCGGCTGACCGCAATACCGAGTATCATAGCCACCCCCGCACGCCGGGGGATAGTGCGCGCCCACACAGTCACGCAGGGCGACCCCAAAAGGAGCGATAGAAATGCAAGAAATACTGCAATACCTGAAGAATCATGGTGAGCGGCTCGACTCTGAAATCGCCGCTGCGACCGGGCTTTCGCTGGCGAACGTGCGTCGCGGCATGTCCGACCTTTCCGCCAAGGGCGACGTCATGATGTGCCGCTCGATCCGGTTCAAGGATGGCAAGCAGATCGAAGGCATGAGCTGCCGCGTATCCGGCTACATTCCGCCGGCTGCCCCGGGCAGGAAAGCCAAGGCGCACAAGACGTAAGCTGCAGTTCCCGGCGCCGCGGCAGCAGGGTTTTGCCCTGCTCCGCGCGCACCGCCGCGCTAGAGCTTGGGGATCCGCAAAGTCTTGCTGATCATCAGCGTTCCCGACAAGGCGAACAGCAGCGCGAGCGGATGCAAATCCCAAGGCCCGGCCACCCACACGCCGCCGTATAAATTCGCGCCCACGCGGTCGTACCACGCCAGCAATGCCAGGATGCCGGTGAGCAATACGCTGGTCGGTATCGGCGTGCCTTCGAAGTAGGCGACTTTGTCGCCGCCTCCGGATAAGGATTCGGCCGTCACGTTGTAGCGGGCGAGCCGGCTCACACCGCAACATACGAAGTAAATCAGGATCACCACGTCCCAGCCGCCGCGCATCCCCGCGGCGAAAGCAAGCGCGGCAGGCGCGACGCCGAACGAAATCACGTCGGCCAGCGAATCGAGCTCGCGGCCCAACGCCGAGTGAGTGTGCCGCCAGCGCGCGATGCGGCCGTCGAGCACGTCGAACACGAAAGCTGCGGGCGCCATCGCCGCCGCCGCGAGAAAATGCGCAACCGAAGCATTGCCGACGTAGATCATCGCGAGAAAAACGGTCGCTACTCCGCACGCGGCATTAGCGAGCGTAAAAAAATCGGCTAAGTGAAAGCCCCGCACCATGGAAAAATGCCTGGGCGCGGCGGCCTTCGGGGCTTGCTGCATGATGGAACGTCCTTTGCCTCTAAACCCTGCGGCCGCGCGGCCCCAGGAAATACCACAGGATAAGCCCCAGCAGCGGCAGCAGCACCACGGCGACTATCCAGATTAGTTTTTTCTCATTGGATGCGGGGCTTTGGAAAATATTGATGATTGCCCAGACGTCACCGATGAGTATCAGTAAGCCCAGCAGGCTGTGGATTCCGCTATCGAACATTGTGGCTTCCTTTTAACTAGTTCGTGCCCTGCCGGCGTAATTCCGGGGTGCGGTCCAATTGTCCCGTCCCCGTGCTGCGCCGTATGTGCGGCACAGCACACTGCGGCTGTCGCGCCTTTGTGCGTTAGCGTACGGTACGCGCGCGGCCGGCAACTTACAGTGCCCATTCAAGCGGAGTGCAGGCGCGGCTGGCGTCCCGCATTCAGGCAAAAAACATGGCGTGTTTTCACCGCCGTCATGGAGAGAGGCTATGGTCATCGCCGCTGCAATCCGCGAAGCCGAAACCGAGTACGTGGTTTACTTTTTGCTGGAGGCTTACCTCGCCACGGCGAACCGGCGCGCTGCGTTGACGCATCTGCCCGCGAGCATTACCACGCTGCCGCTCGTCGGCTCGCACGACGCTCAATCGCGCGTGGCTCTGCTCACGCACGAGCTGGCCGCAGCGACCACCCGGCGGGACGATGAGGCATGCTGCGCGATCGAGGAGGCGCTTTCGATACTGAGCGCCGCACTGTGCCGTCTGGACACGCTCGAGGGCAGGCGGCCGCGCGCGCCGGGCAATGACGCGGATCCATCGCCATACGCTTATGCGTCCGCGGCGGGCGGCCCGAAGGCGAGCCCGCAGGCCTGAGCCGCAACCTCCCGGCCCCGTCGCAATACTTGCTCGCGCCACCGTTCGGAGGTCGGGCAAAAAACCGCCAGCAGGCGCCGTTTTGCCGGGTGATCGAGCGTGCCGCCGCCATAGTGGTGCCAGCGATTTTCCTCGCGCAGCGCGGCCAGCACGCGCAGCGGCGGCAGCGTGCCGAATTCCTGGGTCGCAAAATGCACTTTGGCGCGGGGAAGCAGGTAGTTGTACATTTCCTGCTGCGAACCATCGGCGTGATACGTCGAGTCATGGCTGTCGGCCGGCGCGACGCGCGCGCCATAAATTCCGCGCATGGTGGCGTTGGCTTGGGCGTGAGCGGTGGCCGGGTTCACGATCAGCGTGTCCTCGCCGTGCCGACCCAGCCCGGTATGCACGTCGATCGCGGTTATCTGCTCCGCGCGCGCCAGCCGCGATGCCAGATGCGCCTGATACGCCGCTGGGCCCGGCTCGAGACTGCGGCCCGCATAAAACAGGCCTCGTGGATTCACGGTTTGGCCCGCAACCACCACTGCGCGCAATTTCGCCATGCCATGCCGCAGCACGAGCGCAGCCGCGCGGCCGTAAAAGAAATCGCGGCGCGGCGGCGACCGCGGATTGAGCAATGCATCGAGCGCCGCGTAATCGCGCGCGGGTTCGCCGTGCTTCGGACCCGCCGCTCTGAAGTTGCGATTAAGATCCACGTTGTTCTCGTTGACCCGGCGCAACCACGCAGCGCCGTATGGATTCAACATGTGCGCGATCACGATCGCTGCGTCGTCGGCCAGCGCGGGCAGGCCCTCCTCCAGCCACTGGAGCTGGATGGCGGAGCCGGCATAGCCTTCGACCCCGTGCAATCCCGATGAATGCACGAGCACGCGCCGGGGGGACTGCGCGCCGAACCACGCAATATCGATGCAGAGCGTCGCGCCGTCGGGGCCGGTTGCCGCCAACGGGAGTCTGGCGAGCTCGCCGCCGCGCGCCGCGACCGCCGTGCGAAAACGCTGTTGCGCAGTCTTGAAATCCGGAGCGAAGTAGCGGCTCGCGCGGCTCATGGTGGAAGAAGCAGGATGGAACCGGGCTGCGTATGCTACTCAGGCTTGATGTCGGCCGTTTTCACGACGCGCGCCCACTTCGCGATCTCCTCGCGCAGAAACTTCGCGAATTCCGCCGGCCCCTGTCCGGCCGGCTCGAATCCATCGCCGGCGAAGCGCTCGCGCACGTCGGGCACGCGCATGATCTTGACGACTTCGCCGCTCAGCGCGGCGAGAATTTTCTTAGGTGTACCCGCAGGCGCAAACAACCCGTACCAGCTCGCGGCGTCGTACCCCGGCAGGCCCGATTCGTTGAGCGTCGGCACGTCGGGCAGCGCCGAGCTGCGCTGCAAGGTCGAGACTGCGAGCGCCTTCATGCGGCCGCTCTTGATCTGCGCGAGCGCGGCCGGTACCGACGAGAAGATCATGTTGACTTCGCCGCCCATCAACCCGATCACCGACGGCGCGCTGCCTTTGTATGGCACGTGGATCATCTGGATGCCGGTCATGACCTGCAGCAGCTCCATCTCGAGATGCGTGATGTTGCCGACGCCGCCGGAACCATAAATGAGCTGTTTGGGCTTCGCTTTCGCGAGGTTGATGAGTTCAGTCACGTTCGTCGCGGTCATCGACGGATGGACCGTCAGCACCGAGGGCCCGATCGCCACCAGGCTGACCGGATCGAAATCTTTGCGCACGTCGAACGGTAGATTCGCGAACAGGCTCGGAATTGCGATGGTCGAGTTCGACATCAGGAGCGTGTAGCCATCCGCTGCCGATTTCGCCACGAGGTTGGCGGCGATGTTGCCGGCGGCGCCCGGCTTGTTGTCGACGACGATCGGCTGGCCGACTGCCTCGGTCAGATATTTGCCGATGGCGCGCGCCGACATGTCGACGCCGCCGCCGGCCTGAAAGCCGACCACGACGCGGATTGATTTGGCCGGGTACGGCTGGGCGCAAGCGGGGCCCGCTGCGAGTAGAAAACAAACCGGCAGCACGGAATATTTTGCCGCCATGTGAACGCGGAAAGACATGTCCCGATGATTCTACGCGTACCGGCGCGTTACGCGGGGCGCTCCAATTCGATGCCGAATTCCTGCTGCATGACGTTCGCTATGCGATCGAAGCACGCGCCGGCGCGCTGCACGCGAAACGTCGTAAAGTCGATCATGGTACTCGAAAGCCCTTGCGGATTGTGATGCGCGCATAAACCGTAATCGGTTTCGACGTCGGCGATCGCGCGCAGTTCGGAATCGACGTCTTCCAAGCGGTACTTGGTACCCGAAAGCGACACGTTGGCCGACGAGCCGACACACACGACCTCGTGCGCGAGCGCGAGGTCAGCGACTGCATTGCGCAATTCGCCGGCATTGAGCAGGATATTGAGCGTATCGTTCTTGACCGCATTGCGATGCACGAAAGGATCGAGCTTCGCGAGCAGCGGGTGCTCCTTGCGATACGGCGCGATCACCGCGAGCGGCAGATCGTGGTCATGGGTCAGCCGCCGCACCATCTCGCGCTCGCGCGAGCCCAGGACGTGCAGCGCTTCGTGCAACGCGTAATTACCCAGGAGCCCCGTCGGCTTGTCGAAACCGCGGCGTTTGGCCGCGTAGATCCGGCGCACAGCATCGGCGGTATGCGCGAGCACCGCATAGCCCACGTCGAGGTGGATGAT
>Ga0207645_10004035_pt1 | contig 10938 bp, 9 predicted proteins | sample KBSM53metaG_FD_184331 | JGI IMG/M metagenome (GOLD analysis project Ga0207645, IMG submission 184331) | Miscanthus rhizosphere microbial communities from Kellogg Biological Station, Michigan, USA - KBS M5-3 metaG (SPAdes) (version 2) | ecosystem: Host-associated > Plants > Roots > Rhizosphere >...
TGTAAGCGAACCGGGAACGGGGAACCGGGAACTGTAGCTCCGAGCGGAATCACTGTTCCCGGTTCCCCGTTCCCTTTTTTCCTAGCCGACTTCCTTCGCCAACGCCGCCAATCTCTCAGCCCAATACGCCTTGAGGCGATCGGCCGTCTCGCGGTCCGCGAGCTTCGTGTGTGCGAGCGCAACCGCGCTCTTCGACGCACCCTTCGCCGTGAACCACACCGCGACGATAGTGCCGTCAGGCCAGCCGAGGCGCATGGATTTCGGCGCGGTGGCGGTTCGGACTTTGAGATCGGGTTCGTCGAGCCATCGGCGTCGTAGAGCCGGATCGGACCAGGCCTCGAACAGCGTCGCAACCGGGACGTTGAACGTGCGCGACTTGCTCGCCTCGAAGGTTCCGTTTCGACGTTGGCCGCGCGCCCGGAGACCCTTGAGGCGCTCGTACCCGACGGTGACCATCTGCGTCCACCACGGTGGGACGTTGTACGTGGTGCTCAGGAGCCTGGCGACCTCGGAGTGCGCCATCCTGTCCGCGCCGTGTCCATCGAGAACGCGCACCCAGTCCTCCCACGTACGTCCCGTCTTCTCGAGGATGACCGCGTTGCTCATGCCGGCGAGCTCGGCGTATTGCTTCTGGGTGGGAGCGGCAGGTGCGGCCGGTGAAGCAGGTGCGGCCGGTGCAGCCGGCGGCGTTAGGCGCGACACCGTATCGCCCGCCGGGCGCGACTTCCGTCGAGGGCTTTTCAGAATATGCGCGCGGGCGGCGGTGTAGGCTTCGCCCGTCTTCTTCATGCGAGCGCGAACGAGGCGCTTCAGGTCTTTCTGGCGAGGCATCGTCGATTCTCCTTTGAACGCACCACGGGTCACTCCCCAGCAGCGCCGTGATGACGCAAAGGATCGATGCATCGCGTCCGGGAGTGTGCCCCCCTTTGCCTCGCTCGAGGACTCCGGCTGGGGCGGAGTCGTGGAGGTTGGGCGTGGACCAACGCCAGGTGGACATTGGGGCAGCCTCGAGGAGTCGTCAAGGTATCCGATGTGGGTGTCATCCCTCGCTCCGCTCGGGATGACTCACCTTCGTCGCCCGTCGCCCGTCCCCCTAAATACCTAACGACACCGAAACGATGAGCGCCCGCGGCGTCCCCGGCTCGAACGCCGACGGGGCGCCGCCAACAAGGTCCGGGTTCAGGAACGCCGATCCGATGTACTGCTTGTCGGTGACGTTCTTCACGCTCACGAACCCGCCAACGCGCACGCCGCGGAAGACGACGATCGGGTCGCGCAACTCGGCCGTGAGGTTCACGATCGTGAAGGACGGGACGCCCACGCGGTTCGCGTCGTCAGCGAAGTATTTGCCCGAATGCTCGACCCCGGCCTTCACCCGCAGCGCACGGTACCCAGGGACCTCCGTCCCTATTTCCATGTTCGCCAGCGCGTTCGGGACTCCCACCACGTCGTTGCCGCTGTAGTCGGCAAACTTGCCGACCTTCGTCGGATCGGTCGGGAAGATGACCGCCGAGTCCACGACGTAGTCGCGGTAGATGTTGTGCGAGAACGTGAACGCGCCGTTCGCGAAGATGCCGGCGGCCGACTGGACGCTGAGGCCGGCCTCGGCGCCCTGGCGACGCGCCTTCGCGGCCGTCAGGTAGTAGCGCCCACCATTGTACGGCACGATCTCGTTATCGACCTCGATGTCGTAGAGCGCGATGTCGTAGCCAACGGTGATCCGGCCGCCGCTCGAGAGCGACGGCATCGACTTGAACCCGACCTCGTAGGTCGTCGACCGGATCGGGTCGAGGAGCGGATTGAGCAGCGCGGGCGGCGCCCCGGGAGTCGGGTCAGTTTCATTCCCCGCCGGCACCTCGATCCCGCCGCCGACGTTCGCGTACAGACTCCTCGATGCTCCCACCAGCCAGTTGATCCCGAGCTTGGGCGACACGCGCGAGAACGCGCGATGATCCGACGCGACCGGTGGCGACGGCAGAAAGCTCCGATACCGGTACGCCACCGCGTCGTACCGGGCGCCGAGCAGTAGCGTTAGGTGCCGATTCACGCTGAGCTCGTCCTGGAGGAACACGCCGAAGTTGTTCGCGCCCTCGCCCTTGTTGTCGGTCAGCGTCGTGCCGCGGTCGCCCGTCGGCGACAGGTTGTAGAACAGGATCGCTCCGTCCTGGTATGCCTCGTCGACGCCGAAGGTCAGCACTGATCGCGTCCCGCCGGCCGGAAAGGTCGTCCGCGCGATGACGTTCCCGCCGACGTGATAACGGGTGAAGTCACGGAACGTGTTGCGCTCCGACCGCTGCAGATACTTGGGGTTGACGTAGAGCATCGAGGACAGCGAGAACGTCGAGCTCACGTCGTGGTCGACGCTCACGCCGAGCCGGCCCACCCGATTATATCGGCGTTCATCCCGCTGCAGATACGTGGGGTTCGCCTGGTTCGGGTCCTCGTCGACCTGCGCCTGCGTGAGCGGCCCCGGCACGTGCATGAGATTGTTGGCCGCCGAGAAGTAGAGGCCGAGCCGCGTGCGCTCGCCGACCCGCCCCGACGCGCCACCGTTCACGAGCGCGCGACGCGCATCGGAGTGGTCGCGCCATCCGTCGAACGAAGTATTCGTGAAGTTGGCCCAGAGCATCCCACTCGCGCCCATGGGTGCGGCCGTCCGCACCGCATAACGCGTGAGCCCGAGCTCCCCGACGATGGTCTGGGCCTCGAGTGCGGGGGTTTCCGAGCCCGGCATCGTAATGACGTTGACCACACCGCCCGCCGCGTTCCCCCACAGGGCGGATGCATTCGAGCGGATGACCTCGAGCCCGCTGGCCGTCGCGAGGTCGAGCTGGTCGAACGCCGTGCGGCCGTCGGGCTCCGTTTCGGGGAACCCATCGACGAGCACACGAACGCCGCGCGACGTCCCGGAGTTCGAGCGATCTCCGGCACCGCGAGCGCCGAAGCCGCGAATCATGAGCCGGATGTCGCTCGTGCCGTAGCGCGACTGCGCGATGACGCCGGGAACGCGGCTGAGGGCGTCATCGAGACCGAACCCATTCACGGATCGCAGCTCGGGCGTCCCGATCTTCGTTACCGCGAGCGGCGTCGTGAGAATCCGGGATGGCGAGCGCGTGGCGGAGACGGTCACGCTCGGGAGCGTTTGTGCCGAGTCGCGCGAGTCGGGCCGCTGAGCGAGCGCCTCGGACCCGAGGAAGGAGGGCACGAGCAGATGCGAAAAGAAAGTCGAGCGCATGCCCTGACGCTACGCGCGGACGCATGCCGGTGGGAGAAAGAAAGTGCAAGGCAAGAGTCAGAGGTGCCCTAAAAGCGCCTCTCGTATAACGTTTGCGGTGGGACAGACAGCCATTCAGTAGACGGAGGGGTGGATGCGGATCGCGATTTTGGGCGCCGGCAACGTCGGCGGTTCGCTGGGCCGCCGATGGGCGGATGCGGGACACGACGTGCGATTCGGCGTTAGGCGGCCCGAAGCCGGCGCGGACGCCGTAAAGGGCGGGCGCGGGGGAGGGAAAGGGGAAGCCCTGCCGTCGCGCTGCGCCGTCGTCGCGCCGGCCGAGGCGGTGCGGGAGGCGAATGTGGTGGTTCTCGCTACCCCGTGGGGTGCCGTCGGGGACGCGCTGCGGGAAGCGGGCGCGGACTCAGGGGCGCTCGACGGCCGCCCGCTGCTCGACGCCACCAACCCGCTCAAGGCGGGCTTCGCGCTGGACGTCGGCTCAAATGGCGAGTCCGGCGCGGAACGTGTCCAGGCGCTGGTGCCTAACGCGCACGTGGTCAAGGTGTTCAATACGACGGGGGCGGAGAACATTCGTGACCCCAGCTACGCCGGGGCAGCGACGGTCATGGTCTACGCCGGCAACGACATCGGCGCGAAGCGGGTCGCGCACGAGCTGGCGTCGACGCTCGGTTTCGATCCGGTGGACGCCGGGGTACTGATGCGCGCGCGCGAACTGGAACACCTGGCCGCGCTCTGGATCGCGCTGGCGAACGGCGCGACGGGAGCCCCGGCGCTCGGCCGCAATTTCGCGTTCCGGCTCGTGCGCAGATGATCTCGAGTCCAAGAGCTTTCACCAAAAAAAACAGGCTCGTTGCCCTGCCTTGTTGAACTGTTCCCGAAGCGATGCAGCGGATCACTCGGATGCTGCGGATCGCTCCTCGGCCGTGACATCTCCACTCGCAACGAGCCGGGGTTTGAGAATGAGAAGACTGCAGGCGAAGTAACTTCAAGGCATGACGACCCAAGACAGGCCGGCGAGCGTTCCCGCCGAGATCCGGGGCGCGCACCACGCCGCGGATGGCACCTTCCGAAACCCCTGGCCCGATAGCGAGCCGCGCGGGTGGCGCGACGTGCTCCGGTGGAGGCGACAGCGTCGCGGACAGGTGCTCGCCACAGATCCGCCACGCGGCTCGTTCCCCACCGCGCGTCCGGAGATCTCGCACCCGCGCGCGCCTGCCACAACCTACAGCGCAACGTGGATCGGCCATTCGACCGTCCTCCTGCAGTTCGGTGGGCTCAACATCCTCACCGACCCGATGTTCAGCCAGCGAGCGTTTCCCGTGCAGTGGGCCGGGCCGCGCCGGATCATGGACCCGGCGCTCGACATCGGCGCGCTGCCGCCGCTCGACATCATCCTGCTGTCGCATACGCATTACGATCACCTCGACAAGGCAGCCGTTAGGCGGATCGCGCGAGCACACCCTAACGCGACGTGGGTCGTGCCGCTCGGCGTCGGCGCGTATATCCGCGGCTGGGGTGCGCGCGAGATCGGGGAGCTCGATTGGTGGCAGCAGTCGACCATCGGCGCGCTGCGCGTCACCGCCACGCCTGCTCGACACTTCAGCGCGCGTCGGCTCGGGGATCGGAACAAGACGCTCTGGTGCGGCTTCGCGTTCGAGCTGGCGGGAAGGCGCGTGCTCTTCGCGGGCGATACGGCATACCATGACCAATTCCGCCAGGTTGGCGAGCGGTGCGGGCCATTCGACTTCGTCATGATCCCGATCGGCGCGTACGACCCGCGGTGGTTCATGCACGTCGTACACGTCGACCCGGAGGAGGCAGTGCAGATCTATCAGGATCTGGTCGCGCCGCACGCCGAGAGGCCCCTGCCGCTCATGCTTGCGATCCATTGGGGCACGTTCCGTCTGACCGACGAGGGGATGGACGAGCCTCCTCGGCGCACCACCGAACGATGGCGCGCGGTGGGTCTGGCCGATGATCGGCTGTGGATCGCGCGCTTTGGGGAAACGCGCTCCGTCTGAGACGTTTGCACCCGGGCGGACGGAGGCGACCGTCGCTCTGTGAGCATCCCACCGTGGGGCGTTGATCGGCCGCCACTTGTGCCCGAGACCGCGGCGACGCTCATCCGCGCGAGCTTTGCGTCGGTCGATGTCGATGGCATCGCACACCTTGGCTCCGGATGGGACTTCGACGCGTTCGTCACGAGAGACGGCTGGGTGTTTCGGTTCCCACGGCGCGCCGAGTGCGCGGCGACTCTCGATGCTGAACGGCGAATTCACGACCTCGTTGCGCGCGCTCTACCATCCTCCGTGGCGATCCCGCGCTTCGACCTGTTAGGCGAGCCGAGTGCTGCGTTCCCATACCGTTTTGCTGGTTACCGATTCATTTCGGGTGTGCCGGCGGACGCGGTGAGCCCGGCACTCCTGACAACGACGGCCCTAACGATTGGCCTCGCGCTCGGCGCCATCCACGGGATTCCGGACGACGAGGCCCGGGCAAGTGGTCTTCGGGAATGGCCGACTGACGATCCCGACCACCGGCTGTGGCTCGAGCGTACCATCGCGGCTGCGAACGCGCTTCGTGGCCTCGATCCAACGGTAGATCGCTCGCTGGACTGGTTGGCGACACACGGGTCTCGAACACCGCGGCCATTTCCCGGGCCACTGCGCTGCATTCACAACGACCTGTCGCCGGAGCATCTGCTCGTCGATCCGCGAACCGGGACTCTCGCTGGCATCCTCGACTGGAGTGATGCCATTGTGGGGGATCCGGCGCTGGACTTCGCACCGCTTGGCGCCTTCCATGGGTGGGCGTTCGTCGACGAGGTCGTGCGCAGCTATCCACTCCCGATCGACGGATCGTTTCTGGCGCGGCTGCGGTTCCTGGCTCGGCTGCTCTCGGTGATCTGGCTGATCGAGGCATACGAGCGGGCCGGCGAGGTGGCGACCGACGTCGCGAAGCACATTCGGTGGGTCCATAACGTGTTCGGTGAAACAGGCCACCTCGAGGAAACCGACGATGCCGGCACCTGATCTCGGACCCAGCGTGCTCGCCGCGTGGCGGACGAACAACCGCGTCACGACTGAGCTCATCGAACGCTTACCAAAGGCACTCTGGGACATCCCGATCCCCGAGACGCCACGGACGATTCGCACGGTTGCCGCACATCTCCACAACTCCCGCTGCAGCTGGGTGAAAACACTCGGCCGCGAGCATGGGATTCCGTCGCCGGCCAGAGTGGACTTTCGCCGCGCGACCCAGCGGCAAGTGATCGCCGCATTGAAGCGGAGCAGTGCCGGGATGGAGGCGCTGCTCGAGCTTGGCCTTGATTCCGGCGGAAACGTCCCGCCGTCCAAGGGGTACGTCTGGCGGAATCTCGCGCTCGATGTCGGCCACGTGTTGACATACTTCGTCGGTCACGAGGCCCACCATCGGGGTCAGATCGTCATGGTCGCCAGACAAACGGGACATCGCCTGCCCAGCGCGATCACCGACGGTTTGTGGCAGTGGAAACCGCCGAAAGGGACAGATCGCGGCTGACGGTAATCCATGTCAACAAGGGACCTGCGCTCCATCCGACATCATGAGGCTATCGTGGCCTACCCACGATCGGTCCCGGCGCTGCTCGCGCTGCTGGCCAACGTCGCTCCGGGCACCGTCGCGAGGCCGCAAGCACTCGCCAGCCCCTTCGCGACGGTCTCGCAGAAGGTCGACAGTGCGACGATCACCGTGGAGTACTACCGACCGTCCGTTCGCGGCCGAGTGATCTTCGGGCGCCTGGTTCCCTGGGGAACCACATGGACACCCGGTGCCAACTGGGCGACGACGCTCGAGGTGGATCGTGACGTTAGGCTCGAGGGTCACCCATTGCCGCGCGGTAAGTACTCCGTGTGGATGATTCCAGCCGCGAAGCCCGATCCGTGGACGGTTGTGGTGAATCGCAGCGCACGCCGTTTTCACGTCGTGCGTCCGGAAGCCAAAGACGACGAGCTGCGATTTCGCGTGCCGGTCGACTCATCACCGCACGTCGAGGTACTCACGTTCTCCTTCCCCGCGGTGACTCGTACTGGCGCCACGCTCGCGTTCCAGTGGGCCGAGACGCTGGTGCCACTTCGCCTGGAGATCCAGTCGACCCGGCCAGCGATCGTCGCCGCGCATCCCCTCTCGAGCTACGCAGGGCTCTACGCGCTCCGTGGACCAGAAGAGCCGGCCACGGCACCCGGTGTTCGTTACGAGATCATCGAACGTCGCGGCGCACTCTGGGTACGTACCACGACGGATGCCGTCGAACCGGGGTTGGACCCGGAGTTCGATCTCCTTCCGGCGGGCGACGACGACTTTCACCCGCGACAATACAAGAATGGTATGCTGATCGGCGACGAGCTCGATGAGGTCATCACGTTCCAGTTCCAAGGCACGCGTGTGACCGGATTCGAGGTCCACGGTGTAGCCGAAGACAAGCTCCTGGCGCGCGCCACGCGGGCCAGTTCCCCCCGCTAATCGAGGTCCGAAGCCATGCCCCGTCGTGCTCTCGTCGTTATGCTCGCCGTGCTCCCTGCCGCGCTCACCGCGCAGACACCGGCGTCGACGCGCGTGTCGCCGGACGGCGTGATGCTCAGCTTCGTCCGCTTCGCCGACATCTTCGGCAGCCGACTCGTCGATGCCTTCGACTCCATCCCCGCGGCCAAGTACGACTACAAGCCGACGCCTGTCCAGCAGACCATCGGCTACATCGCCCAACACCTCGAGAACGCCAACTACTCGTTATGCGAGCGCATGGGCGACCTCAAGCCCAAACTGAGCGCCAAGGACTCCCTGGCGGACACAGTCAAGGCACGATGGCCAAAGGACACGCTCGTTGCGCGGCTCAGGGCGTCGCTCCGGTTCTGCGACGACGCGATGGAGCGGATCCCGCAACTGAGCTCGCCCGCACTTGCGAGCACGCTGCTCGCGTTCGAGACGGATCTCGCGGAGCATTACAGTCAGCTCTCGGTCTACATGCGGCTCCTGGGATTGGTGCCGCCTTCGGCGCTGCCGCCGAAGAAGCGAACCGCGATCGACCTGCCGGCGACCGCGCTGCCGCCGTATGTGGGGCTCTACGAGCTCGCTCAAGGCGTGACGATCGACGTCACGACACGCGACGAGGCGCTCTACGCCAAATCGAGCAACGGCGGCGACGCCGTTCGCCTCTGGCCGGAAAGCACGACTGACTTCTTTATAAAGGAAGCGGACCTGCAGGTGACCTTCACGCGGGATGCGACCGGCAAGGCCACCGGACTCGTGCTGCACCAGTTCGGCCGAGATAGACCAGCGAAGAAGATCCGATAGCGTTCTCTCTCTCCTCTTCGATCGACCACATGAAGCGTCGCACGTTTCTCCGCAGCTCGGCCGCGCTCGCCGCGGTCCCACTCCTGCGCACGACGCCAGGCGCGGCCTCGGCGGTTGGGGCGACGCAGGCACCACTCCGGGTGAACGGCGCCCGCCTCAACGGCTGGCTCGCGAAGTTCGATTCCGTCGGCCGCACGCCTACCGGAATCAATCGCGTGGCGTACTCTGATGCCGATCTCGCCGGACGAGCCTTCACGCTCGACCTGTTCCGCGAGGCAGGGCTCAATCCACGCCTCGATACGGCAGGGAACATCCTCGGACGACTCGACGGTACCGACCGCACACTCAAGCCGATCCTCATCGGCTCGCACGTCGATTCCGTCACCGACGGCGGCAACTTCGATGGGCCCCTCGGTTCGTTCGGCGCGATCGAAGTCGCTCGATCGTTGCGCGAGCAGAACGTTCGTCTTCGCCATCCGCTCGAGGTCGTCGTATGGACGAACGAAGAAGGCGGTACGGTCGGAAGCCGGAGCGCCATCGGACGCATCACGTCCGCGGATCTCGAGAAGGTCGCGCGGTCCGGGAAGACGATTCGCGAGGGGATCGGCATCGTCGGCGGGAACGTCGAGCGACTGAGCGAAGCCGTCCGCCAGAAGGGCGACCTGGCCTGCTACATGGAGCTCCATATAGAACAGGGCGGGCTCCTCGAGAAGGCAGGACTTCAGATCGGCGTGGTGGAGGGAATCGTCGGGCTCCGGTGGTTCGAGGTTACCATCACGGGTTTTGCGAACCACGCCGGCACCACACCGATGGACCAGCGGCAGGACGCGATGCTCGCCGCCGCGAAGTTCGCGGTTGCGGTAAACGAAGCGGTGAGAAGCGTGCCAGGTCGCACCGTGGCGACGATTGGTCGGATGGTCGTATCGCCTAACACGACGAACGTTATTCCCGGTCAGGTCGTGCTCACGGTAGACCTGCGCGATCTCGACTCGGCGAAGATCGCGCACTTCACCGACCGCTTCGGGCAGCTGGGGCAGGAGATCGGCACAGCGACGAAGACGACGTTCGACATCAAGCAGAACGTCGACACCGCGCCGGCGATCTCCGACCCGCAGGTGATGGCGTGGATCGACGGAGCCGCGGCGGCGTTGGGCTTCACTCGTCAACGGATGCCGAGCGGCGCCGGGCACGACGCGCAGGAGATGTCTCGCATCGCGCCAATGGCCATGATCTTCGTGCCGAGTGTCGGGGGGATCAGCCATTCCCCGAAGGAGTTCACGAAGCCGCAGGACGTGGTGAATGGCGCCGACGTCCTGCTCAACGCTGTGATCGCGGCAGACAAAGGCTGACGGGCTAGTCTTCTCCCGCGCGCGGACACTTGCGACGAGCGGTGTCGCCTGATAACTCAGCGATCTACCGTTTTCTCGGAGTCATAAATGTCGCGCGCCTTGCTCGTCAGCCGCGTACTCAGCATCAGCCTTCTATTCGGCGTCCCGGCGTCGGCCATCGCCCAACCGGCGGCCGACTCCACCCGTCGCACGGCACCCAACAGCGACCTTCCCCTCATCCCCACGCGGCCGCTCAAGTTCACGACGGACGAAGGCACGTGGCTTTCACTCGACGTCTCGCCGGATGGGAAGACGATCGTCTTCGACCTCCTTGGCGACATCTACACGCTGCCAATTACCGGCGGCTCGGCCACGCGCATAACGAGTGGCTCCGGGTTCGACGGGCAGCCGCGCTTCTCGCCCGATGGCAAGACGATCGTCTTCGTGAGCGACCGTTCCGGCAGCGAGAACCTCTGGCTCGTCGATCCGGACGGACAGCACGTCCGGCCGCTCACGCGCGGGCCTAACAACGCATTCGTCTCACCCTCCTTCACGCCCGACGGCCAGTACGTCGTGGTCACAAAAGGCGCCGACCTGTGGCTCTACCACAAGAACGGCGGCGCGGGCCTCAAACTGACGAACCAGACGCCGCCAGCTGCCCCGCAGGGACCGGGCGGCGGCCAGGCACCTAACAACTTCATGGGCGCGTCGGCCACGCCGGACGGACGCTACATCTACGCCAGCGCGCGTACCGGCCCGGCGGGCTACAATCAGATGATGGGGACGACGCAGGTCGTCATGTACGACCGCGCGACCGGTCGGCTGGAGCGCCGGACGTTGAACCTCGGCACCGGATTTCGCCCGCAGGTGAGCCCCGATGGCAAGACGGTCGCCTACGGTTCGCGTCGCATGGCGGTGACGGGGCTCAAACTGCGCGACCTCGCGTCAGGCGACGAGAAGTGGCTCGCGAACGACATTCAGCGCGATGACATCGAGTCACGCGGCTCACGCGACCTCCTGCCGGGCTACGCGTGGATGCCCGACTCG
>Ga0207645_10004045_pt1 | contig 10930 bp, 6 predicted proteins | sample KBSM53metaG_FD_184331 | JGI IMG/M metagenome (GOLD analysis project Ga0207645, IMG submission 184331) | Miscanthus rhizosphere microbial communities from Kellogg Biological Station, Michigan, USA - KBS M5-3 metaG (SPAdes) (version 2) | ecosystem: Host-associated > Plants > Roots > Rhizosphere >...
CGGCCTTCTCGGCGGTCTGCAGCACGGCCGGCGAGTCGGTGTTCTGCATCAGCACGTCGGCGCCGCCATTGATCAGCGACTGCGCGGCCTCGGTTTCCTTTGGCGGGTTGAACCACTCGTTGACCCAGACCACCTTGGTCTTGACCTTCGGGTTCACCGACTGCGCGCCCAAGGTGAAGCTGTTGATGTTGCGGATCACTTCGGGGATCGGGATCGAGCCGACGACGCCGACCGTGTTGGTCTTGGTCATGCCGCCCGCGACCACGCCGGCCATGTACGCGCCCTCGTAGGTGCGCGAGTCGTAGGTGCGCATGTTCTCGGCCTGCTTGTAGCCGGTGGCGTGCTCGAACTTCACGTCTTTCGCATCGGCCGCGACCTTGAGCATCGGCTCCATGTAGCCGAAGGTCGTGCCGAAGATCAGCTTGTTGCCCTGCCCGACCATGTCGCGGAACACGCGCTCGGCGTCGGCCCCCTCGGGCACCTTCTCGACGAAGCTGGTGACGATCTTGTCGCCGAGCTCCTTCTCGAGCGCCTTGCGCGCATTGTCGTGCGCGAAGGTCCAGCCGCCGTCGCCTGGCGGCCCGACATAGGCGAACGCGACCTTCAGCGGCTCGGTCTTGGCCGGCGCGGCGGCGACCGGCGCGGCCGATGCCGGCGCGGTGGCGGCCGGCGGCGCCTCCTCTTTCTTGCCGCAGCCCACGAGGGCGGCCGCGAAGGCGATCGAGCCCCAGCCGGCGAGCTTCATCACGGAACGTTTCGACGTATTCGGCTTGGACGCATTCGGCTTGGCGAGAAGGGTCATGTTGTCTCCAGGGGTTGAGGACGAGAGCAGCGAATATTAAGCGGCTAGCTGCCGGGGAAGAACGGTTTGCCGATCGAGGCCGGCATGTTGATGCGGATGAACGCCTTGTTGCGCGAGATCAGCACCAGCACGACGATCGTCGCCAGATACGGCAGCATCGTCAGAAACTGGCTCGGCACCTGCACGCCTTCGCTTTGCAGGAAGAACTGCAGCATCGTGACGCCGCCGAACAGGTAGGCGCCGAGCAAGACACGTGCCGGCCGCCAAGTGGCGAAGGTCGTCAATGCGAGCGCGATCCAGCCCTTGCCGGCGACCATGCCCTCGACCCACAGCGGCGTGTACACGATCGAGATGTAGGCCCCGGAGACACCGCACAGCGCACCGCCGACGACGACCGCGAGCAGCCGGATGCGCCGCACCGGATAGCCCAGCGCGTGCGCCGACTCGGGTGATTCGCCGACCGCGCGCAGCACCAGCCCGGCGCGCGAGCGGTACAGGAACCACGCCAGCCCGAAGGTCAGCGCGATCGCGAGGTAGACCATCGGGTGCTGATGAAACAGCGCCGGCCCGACGAACGGGATGTCGGCCAGGCCAGGGATCGCGAAGTGCGAGCGCTCGGGCAGCTTCTGCTGCGTGAAGCCGATGCCTATGAAGGCCGAGAAGCCGGCCCCGAACAGGCTCAGCGCGAGGCCCGTCGCGTACTGGTTGGTGTTGAGCCAGATCACCAGCACGCCGAACGCGGCTGCGAGCGCAGCGCCGGCCGCGGCGCCGGCCGCGAACGCCAGCCAGTCGTTGCCAGTCGACACGCCGACCGCGAAGCCGGCGATCGCCGCGACCAGCATCATGCCTTCGGCGCCGAGGTTGACGATGCCGGCGCGCTCATTGATCAACAGGCCGAGCGCCGCGAACGCCAGCACGGTGCCCGCGTTCAGTGTGGCGGCCAGCAGCAGTGCAATTGAATCCATCACGCCACCTTCTTTTCGGTCGAGATCACGGAAACCCGCGCGGCCGGCGCACGCGAGGCCTGCCAGCGGATGCGGTAGTAGATCAAGGTGTCGCAGGCGAGCAGCGCGAACAGCAGCAGCCCCTGGAACACCCCGGTCAGCGATTTCGGCAGGCCCAGGCGCGATTGCGCGAGCTCGCCGCCGATGTAGAACATGCTCATCAGGATCGACGAGAACACGATCCCCACCGGGTGCAGCCGGCCGACGTACGCGACGATGATCGCCGCGAAGCCGTAGCCGGCCGGCACGTACGGCGTCAGCTGCCCGAGCGGGCCGGCGATCTCGAGGCCGCCGGCCAGCCCCGCCATGCCGCCCGACAGCAGCAGCGCGGTCCACAGCGCCTTGCGCGACGAGAAGCCGGCGTAGCGCGCCGCCGCCGGCGCGAGGCCGCCGACCTGCAGCTGGAAGCCGGCGTAGGTGCGAAACAGCAGCACCCAGAACGCCGCGACCGCAAGCAGCGCGACGATCACGCCGCCGTTGACGCGAAAGCCGCTGAACAGCTTGGGCATCTGCGTCGACTTCAGGAACGTGATCGTCTGCGGGAAGTTGTAGCCCGCCGGGTCCTTCCAGGGCCCGTAGACGAGGTAGCTCAGCAGCTGGTCGGCGACATAGACCAGCATCAGGCTGACCAGGATCTCGTTGGCGTTGAAGCGGTCGCGCAGCAGCGCGACGATCGCGGCCCAGACCATGCCGCCGATCACCGCGGCGGCCAGCACCGCGACGACGATCCACGGCCCGGTGCTCTTGTCGGCCGTCATCGCGACGCCGCTCGCGGCGATCGCGCCGAGAATGTACTGGCCCTCGGCGCCGATGTTCCAGATGTTGGAGCGGAAGCACACCGCCAGGCCGAGCGCGATCAGCATCAGCGGTGTCGCCTTGACCGCGATCTCGGTCAGCGCGTAGACGCTCTTCAGCGGCTCGACGAAGAAGATGTAGAGGCCGCGCGCCGGGTCCTTGCCGAGCAGCGCGAACAGGATCGTGCCGACGACCACGGTGATCAGCAACGCCAGCAGCGGCGAGCCGATCGACATCAGCCGCGATTGCTCCGGCCGGGCTTCAAGCTTGAGCATGTTCGGTCTCCTTCGTCGACGCGGCGCCATCTACGTTGCCGCTCTTGTCCCACAGGCCACTCATCCATTCGCCGATCATCTCGATCGTCGCCGCCGAGGTCGCCACACTCGGCGAGACCCGGCCCTTCGCGATCACGACCATGCGGTCGCAGATCTCGAACAGTTCGTCGAGCTCCTCGCTGACGACCAGCAGCGCGCAGCCCTTGTCGCGCAGCGCCAGCAGCTCGCCGCGGATCTGCGCCGCGGCGCCGACATCGACGCCCCAGGTCGGCTGCGACACGATCAGCAGCTTCGGATCGGCCTGGATCTCGCGCCCGACGATGAACTTCTGCAGGTTGCCGCCCGACAGGCTCTTCGCCGCCGCATCGGGCCCGCCGGCCTTGACGTTGAAGCGCTTGATCAGCGCCTGCGCGAGCGCGGCGACGTCGCCGGTGCGGATCCAGCCCGCGCCGCTGACCGCCTCGGTGCGGGTCAGCAAGGTGTTCTGCGCCAGCGACAGGGTCGGCACTGCGCCGCGGCCCAGGCGCTCCTCGGGCACGAAATACAGCCCTTCCTTGCGGCGCCGGCGCGGCGAGTGGTTCGCGATCGGCTTGCCGAACAGCCGGATCGAATCGGCCTCGGCGCGCGGGTCTTCGCCCGACAGCGCGGCCATCAGTTCCTGCTGGCCGTTGCCCGAGACGCCGGCGATGCCGACGATCTCGCCGGCCTTCACATCGAAGCGGATGTCGGCCAGGTTCATGCCGAACTGGTCTTCCTTCGGCAGGGTCAGGCCGCGCACGTCGAGCACGACCGCGCCGGGCTGCGCCGGCCGGTGCTGCAGCTGCGGCGGCTCGGCGCCGATCATCAGGCGCGACAGCCCGGCATTGGTCTCGGTGCGCGGGTCCACCTCGCCGGTGACCTTGCCGCCGCGCAACACGGTGCAGTGGTGGCACAGCGCGCGGATCTCGTCGAGCTTGTGGCTGATGTACAGGATGCTGCAGCCTTCGCTGGCGAGCTGGCGCAGGGTCACGAACAAGGTCTCGACCGCCTGCGGCGTCAGCACCGAGGTCGGCTCGTCGAGGATCAGGCATTTCGGGTTCGTCATCAGCGCACGCACGATCTCGACCCGCTGGCGCTCGCCGACCGAGAGCGTGTGCACCGGGCGCAGCGGGTCGACCGCGAGGCCATAGACTGTCGCGACCTCGGTGATGCGCGACGTGACCTCGGCGAGCGAGAGCGCCTTGTCCAGGCCGAGCCACACATTTTCGGCCGCGGTCAGCGTGTCGAACAGGCTGAAGTGCTGGAACACCATGCTGATGCCAAGCGTGCGCGCCTCCTGCGGGTTGCGGATGTTCACCGCCTGGCCGTTCCAGCGGATCTCGCCTTCGTCGGGCCGCACCGCGCCGTAGATCATCTTCATCATCGTCGACTTGCCGGCGCCGTTCTCGCCGAGCACCGCGTGGATCTCGCCCGGCTGCACCCGCAGGTTGACCGAATCGTTGGCCTTCACGGCCGGGTACTGCTTGCTGATGTTGACCAGTTCGAGTCGCAACATTGCCTCACTCCTGTCGTTGGTTGGCGGTCACGCCGCGTCTGCACGCCGCATGCCATCGTCGCGCCGGTGGCGCAGCTGACCGGCGACATAGGCCTGCACCAGATTGCGGTCGTCGGCCAGGGTCATCCAGGCGAACGTGCGCTCGTGCAGGCTGCGCGCGACCGCGATGCGCCGCGCCGAGACCGGATCGGCGGCCCAGTCCCAGATGCAGACATCGGCGACGCGACCGGCCTCGAGCGAGCCGATCTCGTCGTCGAGCTGCAGCGCCTGCGCCGCGCCCAGGGTCGCCGCATGCAGCGCCTTCCAGGCGGTCAGGCGCTGCCCGGCCAGCGCCTGGACCTTGTACGCATCGGCCATCGTCCGGATCAGCGACAGGCTGGTGCCGCCGCCGACATCGCTGGCCAGGCTGACCGCCGCGCCGGCGCCCTCGGCCGCGCGCCAGTCGAACAGGCCGCTGCCGAGGAACAGGTTCGACGACGGGCTGTGCGCGATGTGCGCGCCGGATGCCCGCAGCGCGGCGCGGTCGGCGTCGTCGATCCAGATGCCGTGCGCGAGCACGCTGCGGCGATGCAGCAGCCCGGCGCGCGCATAGACGTCGAGGTAGCTGCGCGCGTCGGGGAACAGCTCGCGCACCCATTGCACTTCGGCGCGGTTCTCGGCCACGTGGGTCTGCATGTACAGGCTGGCGTCGGCGGCGCACAGCGCGCCGGCCATCGCGAGCTGCGCCGGCGAGCTGGTCGGCGCGAAGCGCACCGTCACCGCGTAGGCGAGCCGGTCACGGCCGTGCCAACGCGCGATCAGGTCGAGGCAGTCGCGCTCGGCCTGGACCACGTCGTCGCGCAGGCCGTCGGGCGAATGCCGGTCTTGCAGCACCTTGCCGGTGATGAGCCGCATGCCGCGCTGCTGCGCCGCCGCGAACAGCGCGTCGGCCGAAACCTTGTGAGCGGTCGCGAACACCACCGCCGAGGTCGTGCCGTGCGCCAGCAACGCGTCGACGAACAGCGCGGCGCCGGCCTGCGAATGCTGCGCGTCGGCAAAGCGCGTCTCGGCCGGGAAGGTGTAGGTCTCGAGCCAGTCGAGCAGCTCGGTGCCGTAGCTGGCGATCACGTCGAGCTGCGGCATGTGCACATGGGTGTCGATGAAGCCGGGCAGGATCAGCCGGCCGGCGTGATCCTCGCGCACCCAGCCCCCATCGGGCGCCTGCGCCTGCGCGCCGACGATGCGGCCGTCCTCGATCAGCAGCCAGTGGTCGGGGCGGAAGCGCACCGCGTCGGAATCGATCTCGCCCCAGCCCGGCGCGGCGCGGAAGTCGAGCAGGTCGCCGCGCAGGGCGAGTCGGGCGATGGGTGCAGCGCTGGCCATGGTTCGGGTTCGTCAGGGTTCAGGCCGCGTTGCCGCGAACCGCGGCGCTCGCCGGCGCGCCGTTCTGGCCGACGCGGCGCAGCATGCCGTGGCTGGCGAGATTGCGCGCGACGTCGCGCACCTGCTCGCGCAGCCAGCGGCCCGATGCCGACGCATGCGTCAGGTCGTGCCAGAGCTGGTAGTAGGTCAGCGGCGGGAACGGCACCGGGCAGCGCACGATGCGCACCGGCAGCGCGTCGACATAGCGCGAGCAGAACAGCCGCCCGGTGGTCAGCACCAGCAGGCTTTGCGCGACCATCAGCGGGATCAGGCTGAAGTGCGCGCTGCGCACCATCACGTCGCGCGTAACGCCGAGCGACGCCAGGTGCTCGTCGATCACGCCGGGCGCGACGCCCTGGGCGCCGGCATGCAGCGGGGTCGGCGCGACATGCTCGCAGGCCAGGTAGCGCTCGGGCGTCCAGGCGCGCGTCGCGGCCGAGCGCGCGACCGGATGGTCTTCAGCGACCAGGCAGACGATCTCGTCCGACATCAGCCGGCCCAGGTGCAGCTCTTCGGGCGGCTTGAGCCAGTTGCCGATCACGAGGTCGACCTCGGCGGCGGCGAGGCTGCGGCGGTAGTCGTATTCGCCCGACAGCGGCCGCAGCTCGAGCCGCACCTGCGGCGCGACATGCTTGATGTGCGCGACCAGCTCGGGCAGGAACAGCGGATCGAGGTAGTCGCTCGCGGCGATGCGGAAAGTGCTCGCGCTGTTCAATGGGTCGAAGGCGCGCTGGTGGGCCCGCGGGCTGAACAGGCGGTCGGCATCCTGCAGCAGCCGGGTCGCCGGCTCGAGCAGGCGCAGCGCGGTCTCGGTCGGCGCCATGTTGTTGCCGGAGCGCACCAGCAACGGGTCGCCCGTCAGCGCCCGCAGCCGCTTCAGCTGGGCGCTCACGGCAGGCTGCGTGCTTTGCAGTCGCATCGCGGCCCGGGAGACACTGCGTTCGGTGATCAAGGTCTTCAGCACTCGGATGAGGTAGAGCTCGATCTTGTCGGAGTCCAGCCGCTGCGCCATATGACGACCTTGATAGGGACTATGCCGATTACTGTATACCTCCGGGCCCCGGAGCGACTAAGTTTCGGGTATCCCCGCAGACCACCCGAGCCGCCATGCCCGAGCAACCGATCAGCCGCCCGATTCGCTTCTTCCACCGCGGCGCGGTCGTCGAGGTCGGCGACGCCGCGACGACCCGCACCGTGCTCGACTGGCTGCGCGAGGACGCCCGCTGCAGCGGCACCAAGGAAGGCTGCAACGAGGGCGATTGCGGCGCCTGCACCGTCGTGATCGGCGAGGCCGCGGCGGCCGGCGATCCCGCGGCGGTGCGTGGGCTGTCGCTGAAGACCGTGAACGCCTGCATCCAGTTCCTGCCGACGCTGGACGGCAAGGCGCTGTTCACCGTCGAGGACCTGAAGCCGATGGCCGCCGGCCGGCTGCACCCGGTGACGGACGACGGGCTGCACCCAGTGCAGCGGGCGATGGTCGAATGCCACGGCTCGCAGTGCGGCTTCTGCACGCCGGGCTTCGTGATGTCACTGTGGTCGGCCTACGAGCACCACCAGGCCTGCGCGACCCGGCCGACGCGCCAGCAGCTCGCCGACGAGCTCTCGGGCAACCTGTGCCGCTGCACCGGCTACCGGCCCATCCTCGATGCCGGCCAGCAGATGTTCGACCTGTCGGCGGTGCAGCTCGACACCGCGCCGGTGCTCGAGGCGCTGCAGCGCATCCGGCCCGACGGCACGCTCGGCTACGCCGCCGGCGCTGCGGCGGGCGCGCCGCGCTTCTTCGCACCGACCACGCTGGCCGCGCTGGCCGAGCTGCGCGTGCAGCACCCGGGCGCGCAGCTGCTCGCCGGCTCGACCGACATCGGGCTGTGGGTCAACAAGCAGTTCCGCCCGGTCGGCGACCTTCTGTATGTCGGCGCGGTCGACGAACTCAAGCGCATCGCCACGGTGGACGACGAGCTGCGCATCGGCGCCGGCGCGTCGCTCGAGGCGGCCTGGGCGGCGCTGGCCGCGCGCTTCCCGGCGCTGACCGATGTCTGGTTGCGCTTCGCATCGCCGCCGATCCGCAATGCCGGCACGATGGGCGGCAATGTCGCGAACGGATCGCCGATCGGCGATGCGCCGCCGGTGCTGATCGCGCTCGACGCCCGGATCGAGCTGCGCCAGGGTGAGCGCGTGCGCCGCATGCAGCTGCAGGATTTCTACCTCGACTACATGAAGAACCAGCTCGAGCCCGGCGAGTTCGTCCAAGGCATCGTGGTGCCGCTCGCGGCCGTGGCCGCGCGCCAGGTGCGCGCCTACAAGGTCAGCAAGCGCTTCGACAGCGACATCTCGGCGGTCTGCGGCGCCTTCTCGATCGCGCTCGACGACGCCGGCGTCGTCACGGCCGTGCGCCTGGCCTACGGCGGCATGGCGGCGATCGTGAAGCGCGCCGCGCGCGCCGAGGCCGCGCTCGTCGGCCAGCCGTGGACGCAGGCGCGCGTCGATGCCGCGAAGGCCGCGCTGGCCGAAGACTTCACGCCGCTGACCGACATGCGCGCGAGCGCCGCCTACCGGCTGCAGGTCGCGCAGAACCTGCTGCAGCGCCTGTGGCTCGAGACGCGCACCGAGAACCCGCTGCCCAGCAGCGCCACCAGCGTGTTCAGCGTGATGCCGCACCTGACCTCCGCGGCCGTCTGAAGGAGAACGCACCGATGAACAAGCCGATCGACGCCGTGCTGCTCAAGCCGAACGAGGCCTTCGCCGACTACCTGAAGAACGCCGCCGCACGCCTCGACGAAAGCGGCGAGGCCGTCGCCGAACGCGCCGGGGCGCGCGTCGGCATCAGCCGGCCGCACGAGTCGGCCCACCTGCATGTCGCTGGTGAAGCGACCTACATCGACGACATCCCCGAGCTCGCCGGCACGTTGCACTGCGCGCTCGGGCTGTCGCCGGTCGCGCACGGCCGGCTGACCGCGCTCGCGCTCGACACCATCCGCGCGCTGCCCGGTATCGTCTCGGTAATCTCGGCGAGCGACATCCCGGGCCCGAACGACTGCGGCTCGATCGTGCACGACGACCCGATCCTGTGCGCGATCGAGCGCCACGACGACGGCGAGTGGGGCGAGATCCGCTACCTCGGCCAGCCGGTCTTCGCGGTGATCGCGACGACCCGCGACGCCGCGCGTCGCGCCGCCGCGAAGGCCAAGGACGTGCTGACGATCGAGGCCGCGCCGCCGGTGCTGACGCCGCAGCAAGCCCACGCAAAAGGCCAGTACGTGCTGCCGCCGATGCATTTGGTGCGCGCCACGAACGGCGGCGGGAATGCCGAGGTTCGGGCCGCGATCGCGAACGCGCCGCGCCGGCTCAAGAGCACGTTCGATGTCGGCGGCCAGGAGCAGTTCTACCTCGAGGGCCAGATCAGCTATGCGGTGCCGACCGAGGGCGGCGGCATGCATGTGTATTGCTCGACGCAGCACCCGAGCGAGATGCAGCACCTGGTCGCGCACGCGCTGAAGCTGCATGCGCACGACGTGCATGTCGAGTGCCGGCGCATGGGCGGCGGCTTCGGCGGCAAGGAGTCGCAGTCGGCGCTGTTCGCCTGCGTCGCGGCGGTCGCGGCGGCGCGGCTGCAGCGCCCGGTCAAGCTGCGCCTGGACCGCGACGACGACTTCCTGATCACCGGTCGTCGCCACTGTTTCTGGTACGAGTACGAGGTCGGCTACGACGACGCCGGCCATGTGCTCGGCGCCGAGATCACGATGGTCTCGCGCGCCGGCCATTCGGCCGATCTGTCGGGCCCGGTGATGACGCGCGCCTTGTGCCACTTCGACAACGCCTACTGGCTGCCCGATGTCGCGATGCACGGCTACTCGGGCAAGACCAACACGCAGAGCAACACCGCGTTCCGCGGCTTCGGCGGGCCGCAGGGCGCGATCGCGATCGAGAACATCCTCGACACGATCGCCCGCACGCTGGGCCGCGACCCGCTCGACGTGCGGCGCGCCAACTTCTACGGCACCGACTCGAACAACGTCACGCCCTACGGCCAGCGCGTGGCAGACAACATCATCCACGCGCTGACCGCCGAGCTCGAAGCCAGCAGCGACTACCGCGCGCGCCGCGCCGCGATCCAGCAGTACAACGCCGCGAGCCCAGTGCTCAAGCGCGGCATCGCGCTGGCGCCGCTGAAGTTCGGCATCTCGTTCAACGTCAAGCACTTCAACCAGGCGGGCGCGCTGGTGCATGTCTACAACGACGGCTCGATCCTGGTGAACCATGGCGGCACCGAGATGGGCCAGGGGCTGAACACCAAGGTCGCGCAGGTCGTCGCGCACGAGCTCGGCGTGGGCTTCGACAGCGTGCGCGTGACCGCGACCGACACGCAGAAGGTCGCCAACACCTCGGCCACCGCCGCGTCGACCGGCGCCGACCTGAACGGCAAAGCCGCGCAGGACGCCGCGCGCCAGATCCGCGAGCGCCTCGCCGCCTGCATGGCCGCGCACCACGGCGGCCACGCCGAAGACGTGCGCTTCGCGAACGACAAGGTCGAGGTCGGCGGCAAGAGCCTGCCGTTCAGCGCGGTCGTCGCACAGGCCTACCTCGACCGCGTGCAGCTCTGGTCCGACGGCTTCTACGCGACGCCGGGCCTGAGCTGGGACAAGGACAAGATGTTCGGCCGGCCGTTCTACTACTTCGCCTACGGCGCCGCGGTCAGCGAGGTCGTCGTCGACACCTTGACCGGCGAGTGGAAGCTGCTGCGCGCTGACATCCTGCACGACGCCGGCAAGTCGCTGAACCCTGCCGTCGACATCGGCCAGGTCGAAGGCGCGTTCATCCAGGGGATGGGTTGGCTGACGACCGAAGAGCTGGTCTGGCACCCGACCAGTGGCAAGCTGACGACGCATGCGCCCAGCACCTACAAGATTCCCACCGCGAACGACTGCCCGCCGGTGTTCAACGTCAAGCTTTACGAAACTCAGAACGTCGAGGACAGCATCCACCGCAGCAAGGCGGTCGGCGAGCCGCCGCTGCTGCTGCCGTTCTCGGTGTTCTTCGCGATCCGCGACGCCGTCTCGGCGGTCGCCGGGCACCGTGTCGATCCGCCACTGACCGCACCGGCGACGAGCGAGGCGATCCT
>Ga0207645_10004047_pt1 | contig 10926 bp, 14 predicted proteins | sample KBSM53metaG_FD_184331 | JGI IMG/M metagenome (GOLD analysis project Ga0207645, IMG submission 184331) | Miscanthus rhizosphere microbial communities from Kellogg Biological Station, Michigan, USA - KBS M5-3 metaG (SPAdes) (version 2) | ecosystem: Host-associated > Plants > Roots > Rhizosphere >...
ACGCGGATGACCAACGATCACGACGATGACGCGGATTGGCTCCGTGGGCACGGACACTCTCTACCGCCCGGCAGGTGCTCGGTTCTGTTGTTCAAAACCAAAGAACCGTTTTCGAGGCCGAGATGGTTGGATGTCCTCCAAACAAATCCGCGTCATCGTGGTGATCGTGGTTCATCCGCGTTAGGTCTTGCCGTTGTTTTGTCGTCGTCGTTTCTCAGCTCGTCCCTTGTTGCCTGTCGGACCAGATGCGGCGACGCGACGACGCGCTTGAACTGTACCGAGCTGCCGAAGTTCATGACGAGGCCCACTTCCAGGCCCGACGCGCGCAGGTAGTTCGACACCTGTGCGCGGTGTGCCAGGTCGATGGCTTTGGCCACTTTGGTCTCGCCGTGGGGCAGATGCCCCCAATCCGGGCCATCGCGGCGAGCCACTGCTGGCGCCGCCGGCTCGCTGGCGCTGTCGTCACGAGTGTCCATGACCCCAAGATGCGCGTTTCCTCCAATCGGGTATCCATCGATCCATCTCGTGGTGGCGCCGATTCACAGCCTCGACCAAAACGACCTGCGAGTCTTAGACAGCAAATGAACCACAGAGGTCGCGGAGGTCTCGGAGATTACTCGGTGCCTAACGAGCAATGATTCTCTCCGTGTCCTCTGACCCCCGTGGTTAGATTCAATCAGGCTGCCACCTCCGACCGCGTGGCTTCCAGAAGTACCGCGGCAGAACGCGGCCACGGACGTCGAACTCGACCCCTTCCTCCTCGAGCAGATCGCGCTGCCAGCGCGCGTCCTCCGGGTACGCGCGCTTCGCGATCTCCCCCGCGGCGTTCAGCACGCGCTGCCATGGCACGCCGGAGTCGTCGCTCAGGTGATGCAGCGCGTAGCCCACCTGCCTGGCGTGCCGAGGAATCCCCGCGAGCTCCGCGATCTGCCCGTAGCTCGCGACGCGCCCACGCGGGATGCGCTTGACGACGTTGTAGATCCGCGTGTAGTGGTCGGATGCCAAGGGCGGTGAAGCGATCGTAGAACGTCAGGTGCTCGCGAGGCCGCGCACCATCAGCCAGTCATCATCGACGCGTTTGCCGAGACGGAATTTCGCGGTCCCCGCCTTTCGGAATCCGCTCTTCTCGTAGAACGCGATCGCGCGGTGGTTATCCTGGTACACGAGCAGCCACAGCGCGTCGGCGCCGCGCGAACGCGCTTCCGCAATGCATGCCGACATCAGCACTCGCGCGATGCCTCGCCCATGCCACGGGCGGTCCACATAGAATCGCGAGATCTCGAGCGCGAATCGGCCCTCGAGCGCCGGCGGAGCAGGGGGCTGCCGGAGATGCGCGAACCCCAGGAGACCGTTGCGGGCGTCCTCGATCACGAGAACCCGTCCCCCCGGTTCTGTGAGCTCGGCCCACTGCTGCAACGGACTGAACGCGTGCGACACGTAGTCATCGACGTCCGCCGGGTCGTACCCGTCGGCGTACGTTTCTCGGAAGAGCCGCTCCGCAAAGGCGCTGAACGGAGTCGCCTCATCTGCGCGCAGCGCGCGAATACACGGTTCGGCGAACCGTGGCATGACGTCGCCGGGAATCGTCATCGCAGCTTCAGCCGTCCCTCGAGCCAGCCGAGCGCGGTACCGGCCAGCGGCAGGAGCACGAACGAGAGGATCGCGAGCGCAACGCGTGCGCGCCCGGCGAGGCGCGGAATCACTCCCGCCAGCAGCTCCCCGCTCACCACGGCGAGCGCGAACAAGAGAAGCCCGGCAATGAGCCCGAGCACGAGCCCGGACACCGCGCTCCAGCCGAGGATCGTCGCTCTCACTGCCTAACGCGCTCCGGTGCTGGCCAGCGATCCATCCCAGATGGGACGAAGCTGGAAGGCGAACATCTGGAATTGCGGCGCGAGCGTCGCCGGTTCACGCGCGAGGACGCACATCTCCGGCGACGGACCTAACGTCATCTTGCGCACCCACAGCGAGCCCCCGACCGGCGCCAGGGTGGGCTCGATGGCGGCGTACAGCTGCGGATAGGACATGCCGGCCGGCTTCACGAACCACTGGGCCGAACGCGGCGACGTCGGCGCGGTGCCAAGCTTGAGCTGATAGAGTGCCGCGGTGCCGGACGCGGCGAGCGACGCGGCCGTGTCGTGCGCGGCTTTCCGGCCCGCTGTCACCGCCGCGATGTCGAGTGGATCGAGCGCAGCGGAATCGCGAACGACATACCAGTCCTCGTAGGCGTCGCCGCCCTGATTCGCCCACGGCGCCCCGGCGATCGCGTGAGAGAACGATCGGACGAACCCCGCGCTCGGCGATGCGGTCAGAACGCGCTGGAATTCCTGCTGAGCGGTCTCGTAGGCGCTGCGCTCGGCCGACGGATGCCGCCAGTGCCAGAACACGTAGGCGAGAAAACTTTCGCGAGTCACGGAAGGGTCACCACACACATGGGGACGTGAAAAATGTCCTCTCTGGTGGTCTCCCGCTACTTCGCCAACACGAACTCCAACGGCGCGCCTCGGGGAGCAATCTTGACGAGACGATGCGTCGCATCGGTCGTGACGAACATCGCGACGGACGCCTGCCCGCCCGAGAGCTCGACGCGATACACGTCGAACGTCCCGGCAGGTACCGTGAGCTGTTCCGTGCCTTTGACCGCGAACGTGACCGGCTGAACGTATCCTTTGCCCGACAGGAACACTGGCAGCGTGATGGACGCCGTCGGCGACCACTGGAGTGCCGGCAGCACCGTCGTGAGCAAGTTGTCGTCGATTGCTCCCGAGGCCACCGTTGTGTCGATCGGCGTGGTCACGAGGCCGGCCATCGATGGCGTCGTGGCGCTACCCTTGGCGCGTCCGTCGTGGTAGGCGATGTCGATGCTGGTGTTCTGGCCGCGGACCTGCCCGGTCTGTTTCGTCGATCGCATTGCTCCGTCGGGCGCGAACTCCACCTCGGTGTGCTGCGTCATGATCGGCCCGATCTGGACGTCGTCGATCATGCGCAGTCCGGTCTCCGTTCGCTCGATGGTCGTGCGCTGAAACCCCAGTGGGTTCCCCTGGATCATCACGACGAAGCTGTCCGTGCGGGGAGCGAGCGCCGCGATGTTGATAGGAGACTGTGCGGCCAGCGGTGCCGAGGTCACGCAGAGAAGGACGGCCAGACAGGCGGGTTTCATCGAAAGTGCCGGAGAACGAAGGAATGCCGGGAGGACACTCGCGGGGTGTGGCTTACGAAAATCGACGCGCGTCGGCGAGCCCGGGCAACGGGGACGGGAGGTGAGCCGCCGGGTTGAACCGAAAAAACCCTGGCTCCAAGCGAACCGGGTACTGGCGGCATCTAGAAATCATTGGTGCGTGTCGGTCTCCCACAGCTTCCGGCTCCACATGATTGGATCACTCACGCCGCTCGTTGGTTGCCGCGCGTTCGGTCGCGTGATCGCGGCCTCGCTCACCATCGCCGTGACCGCTTCGCCCAGGACGGCGGCTGCGCAGAACCCACTTCGACACTGGACCGAGGCGATCGACTCGCGATTCGCGATGAGTCAGCCGGTTATCGCGTACGTCCTTCACGTGGACTCGGCGGACCTGTCCGGTTTCGACGTCTCGATGACGGTTCGCGGTCCGCGCGATACAACGCTGCTCGCCATGGTGGCGCATCCGGAATACGACGACAAGTACTGGCGGTTCGTTCGCAACGTGCGCGTCGAGGACACGCGGGGCGGCGCGAGCATTTCGCGTGTGGACAGCGCTCTGTGGCGAGTGGTCGCGCCCGGCGGGTCGTTCGTCGTGCGGTACCGACTCCAATTGCCGGCCGAGCCGCCAGGCGAACGGGCTGCGTGGAAGCCTTTCCTCGCGCCGACCGGCGGGCTCCTCGGCGGCACGCACTCGTTCATGTACGTCGTCGGTGCGACGCTCGCGGCGTCCTATGTGACGCTGGAGCTGCCCACTGGCTGGTCGATCGCGACTGCACTCACGCCGACGTCCGATGCGCGCACGTTCTCCGCGCCGAGCACGCTCGTCCTGGTCGAATCGCCCGTGCTGGTCGGTCGACTTCGAGACTGGCATTTCACCGTCGATGCGGTCCCGCATCGTGTCGTGTATTGGTCACTGCCGGACGCCGTGCCGTTCGACTCTACCGCGGTGGTCGCGGCGATCGCGAAGCTGGCGCGCGAGGCGAGCGCAGTCTTCGGGCGACTGCCGTACCGGGACTACGTGTACCAGCTGCAGGATGGGGCCTACGGTGCCCTCGAGCACCCGGCGTCCGTGACGTTAGGCGCGCGAAGTCGCGAGCTCGCGGAAGGGCCCGCGTCGTTTCTGGGTGAATTGGCGCACGAGTACTTCCACACCTGGAACCTGATGCGCATCCGGCCCGTGGAGTACGGCGACGTGTCGTATCGGACGCCGCCACGATCGCGAGGGCTGTGGTTCAGCGAAGGGCTTTCGATGTTCTACTCCGACCTGCTGCGTCGACGCGCCGGACTGCCTACGGGACAGCCCACCCGCGTGGCTCACCTCGAAACGGCGATCGCTCGGTACCTGTCGAATCCGGGCAACGGACGACTGTCGGCGGAGCGTGTGAGCGAGGCGGAATACGGCAACGATCCAGCAGCGCTCGGCGATTACTCGGCCAGCACGCATCTTCAGGGCGAGCTGATCGCGGCCGTGATGGACCTCGAGATCCGGCACGCGACGAACGGCCGTCGGTCGATGGACGACGTGATGCGCCTCATGATGGAGCGTTACTCCGGTGAGCGCGGATTCACGGGGCGCGACGTGGAGCGCGTGATCGCCCAGGTCTGCGGCTGCTCGGTGACGCCATTCTTCGACGCCCATGTGCGAAGCGGCAAGCCGATTCCCTTCGACGACTACCTGCGCTACGTCGGGCTCCGCGCGGACGTGACCTGGCGGCCCGCGTTAGGCCAGGATGGCCGGCCGGTGCCGGACTTTCGCGCGTACCCGTACGACCCGGGTGACGGAACCGGGCTGCGGTTGGCGATCTCCGATCCGTCGAGCGCGTGGGGCAAGGCGGGGTTGCACACCGGTGATCGCCTCCGGGCGATGAACGGACAGCCGATCTCCACGCGGGAAGAAGTGCGCGACGTGCTCCGGCAGTTGAAGTCCGGCGATACGGTCCGCGTGGAGGTCGAGCGTGGTGGTGCGCGTCGAATGGCCACCGTCGTCATGGCGCCCTTCGACCGACCCTTCGTTCAACTGCGTGAGGTGGCATCGCCCACGCCCGCCCAGCGCGCGTTGCGTACCCAGTGGGAAGCGGCAGCGCCGTGATGCCTTCCGCCTAACGCCAGCCGCGCGCGGCGCGCGCTGTGCCTATCCGCTCCATCGCGGATTCGAGCACGTGAGGCTCGGCCACGTAGGACAGGCGGAAATAGCCGGTGCCTCCCGGCCCGAACGCGCTGCCCGGCGTGACGACGACGTGCGCGTCATCGAGCATCGCCCGCACGAACGTCCAGTCATCAACGCCATCCGGCACGCGACGCCAGAGGTACATGGCGCCGCGCGGAGGATCCGCGCGTTCGCCCAACCGGCGCATGACGCTCGTGATGGCATCACGGCGCGCGCGGTACGTGGCGGCGACCGGCGCCGAGAGCTGTGCGTAGTTGTCGAACGCGTGGGCGGCGCCGTACTGAACCACCGACGGCGCCCCGTAGCCTACGTTCGTGCGATATGCCGCAAGCGCGTCGATCAATGCGGCCGCACCCACCGCGAACCCAACACGAACGCCTGCCATGTTGAACGACTTCGAGCACGAATGGAACTCGATCGTGACGTCCTTCGCTCCCGGGATCTCGAGCGCGCTCGGTGCCACGAATCCGTCGAACGTGATCTGACTGTACGCGAGATCGCTTATGAGGATCAGCCCGCGCTGATGTGCAAACGCCACGGCGCGCTCGAAGTACTCGCGCTCGGCGACGGCTCCCGTCGGATTGTTGGGGTAGTTCACGATCAGGATGCGTGCGTGTCGAAGCACGCTTGATGGCACCGCGTCGAAGTCTGCCAGAAACCCGGTGCTCGCGCGCATCGGAATGAAGTGGACCTCTGCGCCCGCGAGGAGCGACGCCCGCGCGTACACCGGATAGTAGATCTCCGGAACGAGCACGACGTCTCCGCTGCCAGCCGTCGCGGTGATGAGCTGCGCGATGCCCTCCTTTGCCCCGGCGAGCGCGAGCACTTCGGTTGCGGCGTCGGTCTGAACGCCGAATCGGTGCTTCATGAACCGCGCGACCGACTCGAGATACATCGGCACGCCGCGAAACGGCGGGTAGCCATGCGTGGCGGGGTCGGCAGCGGCTCGCTGCAGCGCTTCGATGATCGACGATGGGGTCGGCCGGTCGGGGCTTCCGATACCGAGGTCGTCGAACGTCACGCCGCGTTGCCGAGCGTCGGCCTTGAGCCGGTCGAGCTCCGCGAAGACGTAAGGCGGCAGCGAGTCGAGCGCTTTGCTCAGACGGGCAATCTCGAGAGGCGTCGAGGTCATGATGAAAGAAAGTTAAGCCACTACGGTGAACCGCGTTCGGCGTACGACGACGCACCGTGACGGTCGTTGCGAGCCCCGGAACCTGCTCGTCACCCTCGTACCGTCCGAAGTACGACGTCTCGAGGTCACCGAAAATGTCATCCCGTTCAATTCCGCCCTGCGATCACGAGCTGCGCCCTGGAACGGCCGTGTGTCTCCGGTGTCAGCATGCCGAGCGCGCCGCCCGGCGCGCTCGCCAACGGCAGATAATGGCGCGCGGTACCGCCGTCGCCATGGTGCTCGGGGTGATCGCCGCGATCGGAATGGCTGGCGCCTCGGTGATCAGGAATCGGGCGTGGACCGAAGGTACGGAGACGCTGGTGCGCAGCGCGGAGCCGCAGGCCGATTCAGCGACCGATGCCACGGTGTCGCCCACGACGGACCCTACGCCGACAGTGGAGGTTCCCCAGCGGACTGCCGGAAGCTCGGCTGCGCCGGCGGCGATGGCGGTAAGCAGGCCAGCTGCAGCCGGGATGAAAGTCGCGCCGGTCGTGCCTGTGGGTGGCACGGCACTCCGTGACTCGATGGTCGCCGATCGTGCTGGCGACACCGTGCGTGTGCGGTTCGACCTGGAGCTGTCTCGGACCCGCCGTCCGGAGAAGTTCGAGGCGATCGTCCGATCGACGCTGCCGCAGGTGTACGGCGCCGCGGTAGACTCGGCGCTTCGGGCGTTGCCGGAGGGCGCGGTGGCGCGGGCTGGCGATCTCGTTACGACGCTGCCGGAGCAGGGCTTCCACATCCCACTGCCGGGCGGGCGGATGATCGCGGTGTGGCCGGAGACGCGTCCGGGCCGGGATGGTCCGCTGGTGGTCGCCTATCGCGCGGTCGCCTCGCCCTGATCGCGCTCGCTGCCTAACGGCGCTGTCGCGACTCGCGGCGCGCTGACTGGTTCGACCGCTCGCGAATCAGGTCGAGGACGGCGACCTCGTCGCGGCGAAGGCCCGGAGGGCGAGCGGCGTCGCGTGGGACGCTCCGCTCATCGCCCGTCGCTGGGGCGATCGTGACGCCGTCGCGATATGCGTCGATGACCGCCGGGTGAACGTAGTACTTCCGGCAAACGGCGCGCGTATTCCCGAGGCGCTTCGCGACCTGGTCGATCGCCCGGACCACGTTCGCGTTCGCTTCCTTCTCCGTGGCGACGCCGCCGAGATCGCGCAGCGCCTGCGCGGCGAGGATCGTTCCGGCCCAGGTTCGAAAGTCCTTGGCGGTGATCTGCCGGTCCGCGATCTCGCGGATGTACTGGTTGATGTCGCCGGCGTCGACGCTCTGGCGACGACCGTCGTCATCGAGGTATTGGAACAGCTCCTGGCCCGGGAGCTCCTGGCAGTGCTGGACGATGCGGGCAATGCGACGGTCCGTGACCGCCACGGAGTGAGGGACGCCGCTCTTCCCGCGGAACTCGAACCGAAGCTTTGCGCCGGACACGGCGACGTGGCGCCGGCGAAGCGTCGTCAGTCCGTAGGACCCGTTGTCGCGCGCATACTCGTCGCTGCCGACGCGAATGAGCGTCTTCTCGAGCAGCCACACCACGGTGGCGAGCACCTTCTCCCGCGACAGGTTCGGCTGCGAGATGTCCCGTTCCACGCGACGACGGATGCCGGGCAGCACTTCGCTGAACTCCACCATCCGTCCGAACTTCGTGAGGTCGCGAACCTCTCGATACCGCGTGTGGTAGCGGTACTGCTTGCGACCGCGGGCGTCTCGGGCCGTGACCTGCAGATGGCCGCTCGATGACGGGCAGATCCAGACGTCGGTCCATCGCGGCGGAATCACGAGCCTGCGAATTCGTTCGAGCTCGCCTGCGTCGCGAAGCGGATCGCCGTCAGGACGCACGTACACGAACCCGCGCCCGCGCCGCCGGCGGCGAATGCCGGGACTCGAGTCGGTGACGTACCGAAGGCCGGCAGCCTGCGCCGCCTCTACGTGTTCATCGGCGATGCTCATCGTGCGCTCGCAACTCTCCGTCGCAGCCCAAAATCATCCTCGAGGCGTGTGATGCAGATCACCTCGAGTCGTGCTGGGTTTCGAGTAACTAGACGGCCCACACCGGCTAGATGGCACGACGTTCTGTGATGCGCGACGCGCGTTCCGTGACGCGTGGGTCGTGCGTCACGGATTTCGGCGTTAGGCGGCGTCGATCACGCTCTGCCTTTGCGTCGGCGATCGGGACGGCGCTGGCCGCCGGCGCTCGCGTGTCGCGCTGCTACCGCTCCCTCGACGTCCGCGGGATCCAGGCCGATCTCGAGCTCGCCGACGATGAGCTGCACGATGTACCGCGCCTCGAGGCTGCTCAGACGCGCGAGCATGTCACCCACGAGGCGTCGCTGCACGTCAGGGTCGGTCGCCGCGACAAGGCCGTCGGCCCATCTGGCAACCCCACTCATCGCGATCCCGCTCGGCAGGCGGCCCGCGAAGACCTCGGCGGCCACTGACCCGATGTCCCCCAGCGTCGCGCACCGGCGACGGAGGTCGCTCGAGCCGACCCGCACGAGTCTCTGCATCGCGTCGACAACGATCTCCCACTCTATCCGGCGAGTCCCCGAACCGGTCGTCGGAAAAACCTCGCCGACGAAGAGTCTCGCCGCAGGGGCCACGCTCTCCTCGGCAACCGCGATGAAGTACGCGTCCACGATGGCGCGCTTCTCGGGACGGGCCGTGGCTCCCCGAATGGCGTCCGCCGTCCCGCACCAGTGAAAAAGCGAATCGCGCGACCGAACCGCGCCTTGCTCCGCCCCCGCCGACTCGGCGCCTTTGGCGCCCGGGACGACTTGATGGGCAACTGACTTGGTGCTCATGATCACGCGTCAGGCAGACCCCATGCCGGGCCGATTCCGGCACTGGGTGCCGAGAGTGGTATGCCACCGGGTTGGAGACCGTTAACGGCCCGTTGTGCCTTGAAAGAGTTGGCGTTACCTTGTCCGCCAACGACGCACGTACCTCGCGAGAGGTGCGTCGATGTTCCGAAAATCCCGGGACCCTCACCGGTCCTCAAGTCCGCGTCGTGAGCGACCATTCCGGTCGCTCGGAACAGAGCCCATCGTGAGGGCAGAGTTCACGAGCCACATCTGTGATCGGTACGTTCGCTAGTCGCGCGCCCCGAACACAGCCACATTCAGGGAGCACGAGGATGCGTACGACCGGAACCGTCAAGTGGTTCAACGACAGCAAGGGGTTTGGCTTCATCACGCGCGATGACGGGCAGAAGGACTGCTTCGTTCATCACTCGGCGATCGAAGGAAAGGGGTTCAAGACGCTGGCCGAAGGCGAGCGTGTTGAGTTCGACGTCGTGCAGGGCGCCAAGGGTCCTGCCGCCGAGAACGTGAAGAAGGTCGGCCGCTAAAGCCGTCCGAAACCACGGGTTCAGACGTAGCCGGGCCGAGCACTCGGTCCGGCTACGTCGTTTTACGGGAGATGCGCCACGAGCGTCTTCACCAGCACCACCGACGACAACTCAACACAAGGAGGTAGGCACTTTGATCGAGATCCAGCTCAGCGATGATGATCGCCTCGACTGGGCGCTCAAGAGCTTCAAGAAGAAGGTGCAGAAGGCCGGCATTCTCGCGGACCTGCGCCGCAAGCGCCACTACACCAAGCCGAGCGAGGCCCGCCAGTTGAAGGCCGCGGCCGCTCGCCGACGCCGCCGCGCGGCGGCGCGCCGGGGCTAACACCGGCCCCCACGTTTTCGACGGGCTAGGCCGGCCGGCCGCCACGCCGACCGCGGTCGACGGCGGCTCGTCGGAACACGAAAGCGGGGTCGGGTCCACTGAGACCCGGCCCCGCTTCGCATTCTCCCCTCCTCGTTAGGCCTGCCTGCTCCGATCAGAAGTTGGGGTTGTTGTCCTGTGCCTTGCGCTCCTGGTTTCCGACTGTCCCCGTGACCACGACATCGCTGAGTGTCGTGACCGACGGGTTCATCCGAAAGTCGGCCATCAGCGTCTGCCCGGCGGTCATCTGAACCGTGCCGCCCACGGCCGCATAGCCCAGGCGATAGACACCAATGATGACCCGTCCGACCGAGACGTTTGGAATGCGATCCTCACCGCGCGCGTTGGTCAACGCACCGAGGGTCGTACCGGGGATGGCGATTCGCGCATCCTGCAGCGGAAGTCGCGTCAGGCGGTCTGTGACCACCCCCGCGACCGTGCCGCTCGCGGCGGCACCGCCCTGCGCGAACAGACTGGACGGCATGGTTGGCCCACCAATCGCAAGCGCGAACGCCGCGATCCGAGTGGGACCGCGGAGAACACCGAGTCTCATTCTGACCTCCTTCGGTTTTTGGGAGAAGCCAGACTGCCAGAGCATCCGCGGCGGGTATCACCGCAGAATGGGGGGGGACATCGTACCTCGTTACACCGCTCCGTCAAGGCGTTTGGGACCTCCTGACAACGACTGGTCACACATCGTTCGGAT
>Ga0207645_10004050_pt1 | contig 10921 bp, 11 predicted proteins | sample KBSM53metaG_FD_184331 | JGI IMG/M metagenome (GOLD analysis project Ga0207645, IMG submission 184331) | Miscanthus rhizosphere microbial communities from Kellogg Biological Station, Michigan, USA - KBS M5-3 metaG (SPAdes) (version 2) | ecosystem: Host-associated > Plants > Roots > Rhizosphere >...
AGCCGACGTACGGCCGCCTGCCGCGCACCGGCACCTATCCGTTCGTCGCCAGCCTCGACCACCTCGGCCCGTTCGCACGCACGGTGCAGGACCTCGCGCTGTCATACGACGCGATGCAAGGCATCGACCGGCGCGATCCGGCGAGCGTCGAGCGGCCGGTCGAATCGACCGCGCGCGCGCTCGCCGACCGCATCGACACCTTGCGCATCGGCGTGCTCGGCGACTACTTCCACGACCAGGCCGGGCCCGAGGCCCGTGCGGCCGTCGCCAAGATCGCGACTGCCCTCGAAGCCACACGGACGGTCTCGCTGCCGCAGGTCGCGCGGGCGCGCGCCGCCGCGTTCGTGATCACCAACGCCGAGGGTGGCGCGTTGCACCTCGCCGACCTGCGAACGCGCGCCGCCGATTTCGAGCCCCTGTCGCGCGACCGCTTCCTGGCCGGCGCGCTGCTGCCGGCGGCGTGGGTCGTGCAGGCGCAGCGGTTGCGGCGCTGGTTCGCGATGCGCGCCGCCGAGCTGTTCCAGGACGTCGACGTGCTGATCGCGGCGGCGACGCCGTGCGCGGCCCCGGCGATCGGCACCGAATGGCTGACCATCAACGGCCAGCGCCTGCCGGCACGGCCGAGCCTCGGCCTGCTGACCCAGCCGATCTCGCTGATCGGGCTGCCGGTGTGCTCGGTGCCGGTCTGGGGCTGTCACCCGACGATGCCGATCGGTGTCCAGCTGATCGCCGCGCCGTGGCGCGAAGGCCTGTTGCTGCGGGTCGCGCATCAGCTCGAGATGGCGGGCATCGTGCAGGCGCCGGTCGCGACGTTGGCACCGACATGACGATCGAGATCAACAGGCCCGATGTGCTGCGCGAGGTCAGCGCGGTGTTCGCACGCTACGAGGATGCACTGGTCCACAACCGGGTCGATGTGCTCGACGAGCTGTTCTGGCATGCCGATGCGGTGGTTCGCTATGGCGCCGGCGAGAACCTGGTCGGCATCGAGGCCATCCGCGCGTTTCGGCAGGCGCGGCCGAGCGCGGGTCTCGCGCGCACGCTGTCCGCCACGGTGATCACGACCTACGGCCGCGACTTCGCGACCGCGATGACCGAGTTCCGGCGCGACGGCAACCCCCGCATCGGCCGGCAGAGCCAGACCTGGGTCCGCTTTGCGGAAGGCTGGCGCGTCGTCGCCGCGCATGTCAGCCTGATCGATCCATGAGCGCGATTAGGGCCGCTCCGCGGAACGCTCGCGGCGCAGTGCTCAGCCGGGCGTGCGCCGCGTGAGTGCGACATTGAACGGCAGCAGCCAGGCGCGCGCCGGCAAGCTCGCCGAGCAGGTGTACGAGACCCTGAAGGCGCAGATCCACGACTTCAAGCTCGTCGCCGGCGACCGCTTCTCGGAAGCCGAGCTGGGCCAGCGCCTCGGCATGAGCCGGACGCCCGTGCGCGAGGCGCTGTTCCGGCTTCGCAACGAAGGCTTTCTCGGCGTCGAATCGAAGCTCGGCTGGTACGTGCTGCCGATCGATTTCGGCCGCCTCGAGCAGCTCTACGACCTGCGCGTCGTGCTCGAGCTGGCGAGCGTCGCGAAGCTGTGCGCGCGGGCCGACAGCACGCCGGAACTCGATGGGCTGAAGGCGATCTGGCTGGTGCCGCCGGCCGAGCGGCTGACCGATGGGCGCGCGGTCGGCGGCCACGACGAGGAGTTCCATGCGCGCCTCGTGCACGCGGCCGGCAACGAGGAGATGGCGCGCGTGCACTGGGACGTGACCGAGCGCATCCGCATCATCCGGCGCCTCGACTTCACGCGCCCCGACCGCATCGAGGCGACCTATGTCGAGCATGCGAAGATCCTGCGCGCGGTGATGCAGAAGAAGGCCGACCAGGCCCAGCTGCTGCTGAAGGCGCACATCGAGCAAAGCAAGTCCGAGGTCCGCAAGATCACGCTGCACACGCTGCAGGCGGCGCGCACGCGCGCCGGCGGCTGAGGCCGACGGCGCGGTCAGGCGCGGCCGTCACCGACCGGTTGGCGCGCGCGCTCGGCCGGACACAGCACCCAGTTGCCGCGCGCGTTCGCGTGGTAGATCAACGACCGCCCGCCGGCATCGAGGCGGACCCGATAGCCGGGCACCAGCGCCTGCGTGTAGAGGCGGCCCGGCGCAGGGCAGCCGAGCGAGCCGTCGGACCACGTCACGGCGGCCGCCTCGAGCACGCGGATGCGGCTCGCATCGACACCGCTGACGCGCTGGGCGTCGTCGCTGACCGCGCGGATCAGCGCCTGCAGCTCGGCGCTGGCAGCGGGTGACGGTGCAGGCGTCATCGTCTGCCGGGGCGTCGGCTGTGCACAGGCCCCCAGCAATGTCGCGCCGAGCAGCGCGACCGGCAGCCCGCGAACCGATCGGCGCAGCGCGCCGGCGCTGCGATGGCGAGTAAGCATGCGGTCGTCCTGGAGTCCATGAGGGCGTGCGGCGGTGCGCTGGGCGCTGGCTCAACAGCCGGCACGCAGTCGTCGAGTATCCGGACTTGAAGGCCGGCGCTCGCGTTGTCCCTACTTCGAGAGTTGCGCGCGGCCGATCGACATGCCCACCGACCCCGGTCGTTTGCACGGCTTGACGCTCCAGCGGCCGCGACCTACCGTACCGCGCCGGCTCGTCGCAAGCCGGTCGCGAAGCCGATGAAGGCATTCGACGAATCCGACGGAGACACGATGACATGACACGCTGCAACTTCTCGCCGACCCGTCGCGTCGCGATCGCGCTGCTCGCCCTGATGGCATGGCCGGTCTCGGCGCAACAGGCCGGCGCGCCGGCATGGCCGGCCAAGCCGATCCGCTACATCGTGCCGTTCGCACCGGGCGGCACCACCGACATCCTCGGCCGCGTCGTCGGCGAGAAGCTCGGGATTGCGCTCGGCCAGCAGATCGTCATCGACAACAAGGCCGGCCAGGGCGGTTCGGTCGGCAGCGCAGAACTGGCGCGCGCCGCGCCCGACGGCTACACGATCGGCGGCGGCACGATCAGCTCGCACGGCATCAACGCGTCGCTGTACGAGAAGCTGAGCTACGACCCGGTCGCGAGCTTCGCGCCGATCACGCTCTATGCGACGCAGCCGAACGTGCTGCTCGTGCACCCGAGCGTGCCGGCGAAGAACGTCCAGGAGTTCATCGAGCTGCTGAAGGCGAACCCGAACAAGTACTCGTTCGGCTCGGCCGGCACCGGCACCTCGCAGCACATCTCGGGCGAGATGTTCAAGACCATGGCCGGCGTGAAGATGGAACACATCCCGTACCGCGGCAGCGGGCAGATGCTGCCCGAGCTGCTCGGCGGCACGCTGCTCGTCGCGTTCGACAACGTGGCCAGCGCGATCCCGCACGTCAAGGCCGGCAAGCTGCGCGCGCTCGCGGTGACGACTGCGAAGCGCTCGGCGGTCGCGCCGGACGTGCCGACGCTCGCCGAATCGGGGCTGCCCGGCTACGAGCTGAGCTCGTGGCAGGCCGTGTTCGCGCCCGCCGGCACGCCGAAGCCGATCGTCGACCGGCTCTATGCCGAGATCTCGAAGATCCTGCAGATGCCCGACGTGCAGAAGCGGCTGACCGAGCTCGGCCTCGACTTGAGCGGCATGCCGCCGAATGAGCTCGCGGCGCTCGTCAAGGCCGACGTGCCGCGGCTCGGCAAGATCGTCAAGGAGAGCGGCGCGAAGGCCGAATAGCGGCGGCGCGCGAGCCGGCGCGCCGACGGCGCGTCACTTCACGTACATCACGCGCATGCCAAGCAGCTTGCCGCCCGGCTTGTCGAGGACCTGGATCGTCGTCTGCTGCGGCCGGAAGCCTTGCGGCAGCGGCGCGCTGCCGCGCACGTTCTCGTAAGTGCCGACCGACACGGGCACCGGATCGAGCGCGACGCGGTCTTCGCTGCCACGTCCGGACTGGCCGGCAACGACGAGTTGCATGACCCCGCCGAGCGGCTTCACGATCTTGCCCTCGCGCGACAGCAGCACCTCGTAGGCCAGCGCACCGCCCTCGACCGCGAAACGCGCGGCGCGCACCGCGACCGCACCGCTGCGCGGATCGGCGGGCAGCAGCGCGATCAGCGAGGCGACGTCATCGCGCAAGCGCTTCACCGTCTCGTTGCTTGTGCCGAGCTCGGTGGCCATCGCCTTGCGCTCGGCGAGCGCCGCATCGAGGCGCTTGGTCGTCTCGGCGAGTTCCCCCTGCAGGCGCTGGCGCTCGGCATCCGCGCGCTCGAACGAACTGCGCAGGTCGGCCGAGGCGGTGGCGGAAAGGCGCTTCGGCAGATAGCGCTCCTGCACGAAGATCACGCCGCCGACGCCGAGCGCGACGCCGAGCAGCATCAGCACCAACCAGCGCGGCAGCAGCCGGCGGCGGCGCCGGCCCCCATAGGAATTGAACAGGACGGGCTTGCGTTGTCCGAACATCGTCAGGCGTCTGGGATCACACGTGCAGGGTCGCAAGGGTACAGCGTCCGAAAACACAAGTTGATACATCCGGACCGTGGATTCGCGCAGGCGCCAGCGGACCTCGACGCAACCGCGACAATCAGAAGCAATGAAAGACGATCTGCGCGATCCCGAAACCTCCGTCGCCACCTTGCCGAATGGCGTCCGTGTCGTCGCGATCGAGCTTCCGCACCTCGAGACCGTCAGCGTCGCCGTGTTCGTGCGCTCGGGCAGCCAGCACGAGAGCGCGCGCCTGAACGGCATCAGCCACGTCGTCGAGCACATGGCCTTCAAGGGCACGCGCGAGCGCGACTGCCAGCAGATCAACCTCGATGCCGAGCGGCTCGGCGCCGACGTCAACGCGCACACCGACAAGGACCACACGGCGTTCCACATGTCGGGGCTGGGTCGCGACGCCGGCCGCTTCGTCGCGATGCTCGGCGACATCGTCCGCAACAGCACGTTCCCCGAAGTCGAGCTCGAGCGCGAGCGCCAGGTGATCCTGCACGAGTACCTCGAGGACGAGGACGACGCGCTGTCGACGGCCTACAAGCTGTTCGACCGCAACTGCTTCGGCGACCACCCGGTCGCGCAGCCGGTGATCGGCAACCGCCGCAACATCCAGCGCTTCGCGCGCGCCGAGCTGCTCGACTACGTGCAGCGCCAGTACACCGGCGCGAACACGGTCGTCGGCATCGCCGGCGCGCTCGACCGCGGTGCGGTGCTGCACGAAGCGCAAGCCGCGTTCGCGTCGATGCCCTCCGGCACGCCGAACACGGTCGTCGCCCCCGAGTATGTCGGCGGCATCTCGTCGCGCCGCAAGACGGGCTGCAGCCAGACCCACGTCGTGCTGGGTTTTCCGATGGCCTCGCTGCGCGACGACGACCCGGCCGGCATGGTCGCCGCAGCGCTGTTCGGCGAGGGCATGAGCTCGCCGTTGATGGACCAGATCCGCGAGCGCCGCGGCCTCGCCTACTACGTCGCCTGCTCGGCCGAATCGCTCGAGCTGTGCGGCCAGTTCTACATCGAGGCGACGACGGTGCCCGAGCACCTCGACGAGTTGTTCGTCGAGGTCACCCGCCTGCTGCGCGCGCACACCGAACGCATCGATGGCGTCGCGCTCGAGCGCGCCCGCAACCAGATCGCGGTGCGGATGCTGCGTGACCGCGAGCGGCCGCTGCGCCGGCTCGAGGATTCGGCGCAGGACCTGTTCGTGCACGGCCGCGTGCGGCCGCGTGCCGAGGTGATGGCGCGCATCGCCGCGGTCGATGCAGACGCCGTGCGCGCCGCGTTTGCGCAGATGCTGCAGGCACCGCCGGCGATCGCGATTGCCGGCAAGGTCCCGAAGGGTGTCAACGAGCGGGTCCGCGAGATCGTCGCAGGCCGGGCCGCGCAACCGGCCGTGCGAACGCGCCGCGGCATGCCGAAGCGCGTCCGTCGCTGACGCGCGCGTCGAGGCGTCCGGCCTCGCTCAGCCGAACCACTGCTGCATGTCGACCGTCGAGCGCCGGCCGACCCCGGCCGCGTGCTCGCCGCGCCAGGCCAGGGCACGCTCGCGGCCGTGCGCGCGCAGGCGTTCGAGGAAAGGCCCGTGGGCAAGCGCCTGGGTCTCCGTGCGCTGCAGCGGCGCGACGTCGCTGCTGTCGATCATGTGGAAGCGGATCTGCTGGAGGCGCCGCTCGAGCCGCCCCAATGTCAGGAACGACGGGCTCGCGAACTCCTTCGCGAGCGCGAACATGCGCATCTCGCGCATGAAGTTCGCGCTGAAGCCGAGCTCGAGGATGCGGGTCTCGATCGCGTCGACGGTGCGCGGCGTGCTGTCGCGGCGCAGCGGCGTCAGCAGCACCAGCAGCACGTCGCGCGATTCACACTCGTAGAACAGCGGAAAGACGGCCGGGTTCGCCGAATAACCGCCGTCCCAGTACGGCTCGCCGTCGATCTCGACCGGGTGGTGGATGCGCGGCAGGCAAGCCGACGCGAGCAGCATGTCGAGCCTCAGCTCGCCCTCGCGAAAGATGCGCAGCTTGCCGCTGTTGGCATGCGTCGCGGCGACGAACAGCTTGAACGGGCTGTGCCGGCGCAAGCCGGCGAAATCGACCTGGCGCTCGAGCAGGTCGCGCAACGGATTGAGGTCGAACGGATTGAGCTGGGACGGCGAGAAGTAGCCAGCCCACTGGGCCAGCAGCTTGCTGGCCGGCGCGAGGCTGATCGCATCGCTCGCGGCCTGCGTCACCATCGCCGCGGGCAGCTGCTTGCCGATCGCGCTCCAGAATGCCGTCAGTCCGGCACGTGCGCCATCGCGCCCGCCCTTCATCCAGCCGTCCGCGAAGACGACCGCGTTCATCGCGCCGGCACTGCTGCCGCTGAGCCCTTCGAAACGGATGCGCGGATCCTCGAGCAGCGCCTCGAGCACTCCCCACGTGAACGCGCCGTGGGCACCGCCGCCCTGCAACGCGAGGTTCAACCGGCCTCGTGCGCCGCCGGCCTTGGGCACCTGCCCGCCAGCCTCGCCCGGCGCGGCCGGCGCTGCAGCCGCGCTCGCGTCCTCTGCGGCGCCGCGGAAAGGCCACAGCCAGCGCCAGAGCCATGACAACGGCGAACGCGTTTCGGCGATCGTCGGCTCGGCGATCGCACCGGGTTCGGACAACTCGACTCCTTGGTTCCTCGATCATCGCGACCGAGGGCCGATTATAGGGTTTTCACCTAGATCACATACCCGATACGAAGCGTGTCCATACGACGCCATCCACACACGCGACAGCACCTGTGCGCGACCCGACTCCGGTCCGGAGGCGGACTCGCCGACGTTAGACTTTGCGACCGCCGGCGGATCGCGGGTACCCGCGGTTGCGATCGGCGACAGCGCAGTCGCCGCCTCTTGCCGGGCCAGCCGCCACAACCACCCGCCACGGGCTCATCGAACCGGAGACCAAGATGACATCAACCCCGCCCCGCAGCGGCCTGCAGCTGCGTTCCATCGTCAAGCGCAGCGGCGAACTCGAGCTCTCGCTGGTCGACGTGCCGGTGCCGGCACCTGCCGCCGACGAAGTGGTGATCCGGGTCGAGGCGTCGCCGATCAACCCGTCGGACATCGGCCTGCTGTTCGGCGCGGCCGACATGAGCACCGCAAAGGCCAGCGGCAGCGCCGATCGCCCGGTGGTCACCGCCACCGTCCCCGAGAAACTGATGCGCGCGATGGCCGGACGCCTCGACGAGTCGATGGCGGTCGGCAACGAAGGCGCCGGTGTCGTCGTCGCGGCCGGCCCGTCGCCAGCGGCGCAGGCGCTGCTCGGCCGCACGGTCGCCGCGATCGGTGGTGCGATGTACTCGCAGTACCGCTGCGTCAAGGTCGAGCAGTGCCTGCCGCTGCCGGCCGGCACCACGGCGGCCGAAGGCGCCTCGTGCTTCGTCAACCCGCTGACCGCGCTCGGCATGGTCGAGACGATGCGACGCGAAGGCCACCGCGCGCTGGTCCACACGGCGGCCGCATCGAACCTGGGTCAGATGCTGAACCGGATCTGCATCGCCGACGGCATCGCGCTGGTCAACATCGTGCGCCGGCCCGACCAGGCGAAGCTGCTGCGCGAGCTCGGCGCGCGCCATGTCTGCGACGCGAGCGCGCCGGGCTTCGCCGACGAGCTCACCGAGGCGCTGGCGACAACCGGCGCGACCCTCGCGTTCGACGCGATCGGCGGTGGCCGTCTCGCCGGCCAGATCCTGTCGTGCATGGAAGCGGCGATCAACCGGACCGCGAAGGAATACAGCCGCTACGGCTCGTCGGTGCACAAGCAGGTCTACATCTACGGCGGCCTCGACATGGCACCCACCGAATTCGTCCGCAATTTCGGCATGGCGTGGGGAATGGGCGGCTGGCTGCTGTTTCCGTTCCTGCAGAAGATCGGCGCGGCCGAGGCGCAGAAGCTGCGCGCACGGGTCGCGGCCGAGTTGAAGACCACGTTTGCGAGCCACTATTCCAAGGCGATCTCGCTGGCCGAAGCGCTTCGGCTCGACACGATCGCCGCCTACAACAAGCGCGCCACCGGCGAGAAGTTCCTGATCGCGCCGAACCAGGACGCTGCCGCCCCCACGAAGAACTGATCGGAGCCCTGAATGTCTTACATGCTGTTGATCGTCGAGCCCGTCGGCCAGCGCCGCGAGCGCTCCGACGCCGAAGGCCGTCGGGTCTACGAGCGCATGCTGCGCTTCAGCGAGACCCTGCAGACGCGCGGCGTGCTGCGCGCCAGCGAGTCGCTCGGCTCGGCGGCGCAGCGCGTCCAGAAGCGCGACGGCCGGCGCGACGTCGTCGACGGCCCGTTCGCCGAGGCGAAGGAAATGGTCGGCGGGTTCTTCCTGCTCGACTGCGATAGCGAGGCGGAGGCGCTCGCGATCGCGGCCGAGTGCCCGGCGGCCGAATGGTGCAGCGTCGAGGTCCGCAGGATCGCGCCCTGCTATCAGTGAGCGGCCGGCGCCCGCAGCGGGCGTCGGATTTTTTCGACGCCACGGCGCGGTCGTTGTCGATCGGCTGGTCGGTCGTTCGTCGTGTCGGCAGGAGCAGCACACGCTCCGATCGGAACCAACCAGGAGAACTGCCATGCGATTCATGATCATCGTGAAGGCGACGTCTCTCAGCGAGGCCGGCGTGATGCCGGAAGAACGCCTGCTGGCATCGATGGCCGCCTACCACCAGGCGCTCGCCAACGCGGGTGTGCTGCTCGATGCCGCCGGTCTGCAGCCGACCGCGAAGGGCTGGCGCATCCGCTATTCCGGCGGCAGGCGCAGCAGCGTCGTCGACGGGCCGTTCAGCGAAGCGAAGGAGCTCGTCGCCGGCTACACGCTGATCCAGGTGCGCTCGCGCGAGGAGGCGATGGAATGGACGCGGCGGTTTCCGGCACCTGCCGGCGACCTCGCCGACTGCGAGATCGAAGTCCGCCAGCTGTTCGAGCTCGACGACTTCGCGCCGAGCGAATCGATCGACCGGTTCAAGCAGCTCGACGCGTCGCTGCACGGCTGAGCGGCGCAAGGCGCGTCGAGCCGCGCAGCGTCTCCAACTCAAGGAACATCCATGCACAAGCAGATCTTCGTCAACCTCCCGGTCGGCAACCTTCCGCGCTCGCGGGCCTTCTTCGAAAGCCTCGGCCTCCACTTCGAGCCGAAGTTCAGCAACGACCAGGGTGCCTGCCTCGTCGTCGGCGACAACATCTTCGCGATGCTGCTCACCAACGACTTCTTCAAGACGTTCACCGCGAAGCCGATCGCCGATGCGACGCGCAGCACCGAGGTGCTGGTCTGCCTGTCGTGCGAGAGCCGTGCCGAGGTCGACGCGCTGGTGCAGAAGGCGCTCGCCGCCGGCGGCACCGCACCGCGCGCGCCGCAGGACCACGGCTTCATGTACGGCCACGGCTTCGAGGACCTCGACGGTCACATCTGGGAGCTGGTCTACATGGACCCGAACGCCGCGCCGCCGCACTGAGCCGGTCCTTCGCACCGACCGACTGAGCGGCCAGTGGCACTCGAAGCAACCCATCGGGCGATCGACGCGGTCTGGCGCATCGAGGCGGCCAAGGTCATCGCCGGCGTCGCGCGGCTCGTGCGCGATGTCGGCCTGGCCGAGGAGCTGGCGCAGGACGCCCTGGTGGCCGCGCTCGAGCACTGGCCCGAGGACGGGGTGCCCGACAACCCGGGAGCGTGGCTGATGGCGACCGCAAAGAATCGCGCGCTCGACCGCCTGCGCCAGGATGCGCTGCATGCGCGCAAGCACGAGGAGCTCGGGCGCGACCTCGAGGCACAGCAGGCCCACGTCGTGCCCGACTTCGTCGACGCGCTCGGCGCGGCGCGCGAGGACGCGATCGGCGACGACCTGCTGCGGCTGGTGTTCACGGCCTGCCACCCGGTGCTCTCGACCGAGGCCCGCGTCGCGCTGACATTGCGGCTGCTCGGCGGCCTGACCACCGACGAGATCGCGCGCGCGTTCCTCGTCCCCGAGCCGACCATCGCACAGCGCATCGTGCGCGCCAAGCGGACGCTCGGCACAGCCAACGTGCCGTTCGAGGTGCCCGGCGCCGACGTGCTGGCGCCGCGCCTCGCCTCGGTGCTCGAGGTGATCTACCTGATCTTCAACGAGGGCTACTCGGCGACCGCCGGCGACGACTGGATGCGGCCGGCGCTCTGCGACGAGGCGCTGCGTCTGGGGCGCGTTCTCGCCGGCCTCGTGCCCGGCGAAAGCGAGGTGCACGGCCTGGTCGCGCTGATGGAACTGCAGGCCTCGCGCGCCCATGCCCGGGTCGACGCCGAAGGCAATCCGGTGCTGCTGCTCGAACAGGACCGCTCGCGCTGGGATCCGCTCCTGATCCGGCGCGGCTTCGTCGCCCTCGAGCGCTGCCGCTCGCTCGGCGGCAGCCGCGGTCCGTACGCCCTGCAGGCGGCGCTGGCCGCCTGCCATGCCGAGGCGCGCGAAGCCGCAGCGACCGACTGGCCGCGCATC
>Ga0207645_10004051_pt1 | contig 10921 bp, 8 predicted proteins | sample KBSM53metaG_FD_184331 | JGI IMG/M metagenome (GOLD analysis project Ga0207645, IMG submission 184331) | Miscanthus rhizosphere microbial communities from Kellogg Biological Station, Michigan, USA - KBS M5-3 metaG (SPAdes) (version 2) | ecosystem: Host-associated > Plants > Roots > Rhizosphere >...
TCCGGTGGAGGTCCAGGGCCGGCTCTTCGCGCCGCGCGACGAGCCGCGCCACAGCATGATCCTGAGCCAGGGGCTGGCCGGCCGGCTCTGGCCGGGCGGCGGAAGCCCGGTGGGCCGGCAGGTCAAGCTGGGCAACGGCCAGACCTTCGACGTGGTCGGCGTGGTCGGGGACGTGCGCCAGAAAACCCTCCGGGAGGATCCCACGCCGACCGTGTACCTGCCGACGACCTGGTACGTCTGGCCGACGATGACGCTGGCGGTGCGGGCCCACGGCGATCCGGCTGGGCTGGCCCAGGCGATCCGCCGGACGGTCGCGCGTCTGGACCCCGACCAGCCCCTCGCCCCCTTCGCGACGATGCGGATCGCCATCTCGGCGAACGTGGCCGCGCCGAGGCTCCAGGCCATCCTGCTGGCCGCGTTCGCGGGTCTGGCCCTGCTGCTGGCGGTGGTGGGGGTGGCCGGAGTCGTGGGCTACTCGGTCGGCCAGCGCACGCGGGAGATCGCGGTCCGGCTGGCGCTCGGCTCCTCGCCGGGAGGGGCGGTGTGGCAGGTCCTGCGAGGAAGCCTGCTGACCTGCGTCCTGGGGATCGTCCTCGGGATCGGCGCCGCCCTGGCGGTCGGCCGCGGACTGTCGAGCGTGCTCTACGGCGTGGGCGCCTATGACCCGCTCACCTTCGCGGCCACCGCCGCGGTGCTCTTCGCGGCGGCTCTGGCGGCCTGCTGGCTGCCGGCGCGGCGGGCCACGCGGGTGAGCCCCAGCCTGGTGCTGCGGGAGGGATGAGCGCCCCCTTAGGGCAAAATCGCCAGCGCGCGGTCCCGGATCTCCCGGGCTTTCTGGACTCCGCGCTGGAACGCCTTCTCCGCGTGCTCGCGCTCCTCGTCGTCGTCCGCCACGAGGTAGGCGTCGAAAAACCTGCTGTAGAGGAGCGCGATGGTGTCCTGGTACGCGCTGCTGATGATCTCCCGGTCGCTCATCTTCAATCCCTCCGGGCCCGCCGCAGCGAGCCGAACCAGACATACAGGCAGAGCCCGATAAAGAGCACGATCGACACGATCTGCGAGACCGGCTCGTTCTCGAAGAACGGAGTCTTGATCCAACTCTCGCTGAAGTCGGGGATCAGCCGCAGGCCGGCGCCGAAGACGCCGCCCAAGGCGCCGCCCGCCATCAGGCCGGAGGCGATGATCACCCCGCGCTCGCGGATGCTCCGCCCCTCCTCGTTTCCCACTCTCAGGGAGCGCTGGTTGAGCCAGTGCGAGAGGAAGCCGCCCACCAGGGCCGGCGTATTGAGCTCCAGCGGCAGGTACATGCCGAGCGCGAAGATCAGCGCCGGCGCGCCCAGCATCTCCATCACCAGCGCGATCACCGCGCCGGCCCCGAACAGGATGTAGGCCACCGGCTGGCGGCTCATGAACCCCTCGACCAGCGCCTTCATGATCGACGCCTGCGGCGCCGCCAGCACCACCCGCGCGTCCCCCGGCGCCGCCTCGCCGAACTGGAAGGTCTTGGCCAGCTGCACGATGGTCAGCGCCGCCGCCACCGCCGAGAACAGCAGCCCCAGGAACTTCACCCGCTCCTGCACCGCCGGCGTCGAGCCCAGCCAGTAGCCGGTCTTGAGGTCGGTGATCACCTGCCCCGAGATCGACAGCGCCGTGCAGACCATGCCCGCGATCGCCATCACGAAGAACATCCCGGTCGTGCCCGAGAGGCCGAACTGCAGCATCACCAGCGAGGAGATGATGATGGTCAGCATCGTCATCCCCGACACCGGGTTGCGCGCCGTGGTGGCGATCGCGTTCGCCGCCACCGAGGCGAAGAAGAAGGAGAAGACCAGGGTCAGCAGCAGCCCGATCAGCGCCGCGATCAGCGTGCCCTTCAAAGTGGTGAAGAAGGCTCCCGCGACCACGGCGGTGACGATGACGCCGATCAGGATGGTCATGATCGGCATGTCGCGATCGGTGCGCTCCGTCCCCGCGTCCTCGCCGTGCTTGAAGGCGCGCGCGGCGATGGCGAAGGAGCCCGCCACGATCCGCAGCGACTTGAGGATGCCGAAGATGCCCGCCGTGGCGATCGCCCCCACGCCGATGAAGCGGACATAGCCGCGGAAGATCTCCCCCGCCGCCATCGCCGAGATCGGCCCGGTGGCCGGATAGACGATGAGGTCCGGCGCGTTGTGGCCGATCATCCAGATCAGCGGCACCAGCACGAAGTTCGAGAAGAAGCCGCCGGCGCACAGGATCATCGACGAGCGCAGGCCCATCACGTAGCCGAGCCCCAGGATGAAGGAGATGGCGTCGAACCGGAACACCATGCGGGCGCGGTCGTTGAGGGCCCGCATCACCGGCAGGAACTGGAAGTCGACCGTCTCGCGCCAGACCTGGAAGGTGGTGACGAAGAAGTCGTAGAGGGCGGCGATGCCGGTCGCCTGGAGCAGCAGCGAGGCCTGCGATCCCCCCTTCTCGCCGGTCACCAGCACCTCGGTGATCGCGGTCGCCTCCGGGAAGGGGAACTGGCCGTGCGTCTCGCGCACGAAGTAGCGCCGCAGGGGGATCAGGAAGAGCACTCCCAGGCAGCCGCCCGCCAGCAGGATGAACGAGGTCTGCAGCGGATGCGGCGAGAGCCGGAGGATGTAGAACGCCGGCAGGGTGAAGATCGCTCCCGCCACCATGCCGCCGGAGGTGCCGCCGATGTTGGTGAGGATCACGTTCTCCAGCAGCGTCGAGCGGCGCGGGAAGGCGCGCGCGAGGCCGATCGCCAGGATCGAGATCGGGATCGATGCCTCCATCACCTGCCCGACCTTGAGCCCCGAGTAGGCCGAGGCGACGGTGAAGACCACGCACAGGAACAGTCCCCAGCCGACCGAGCGGAAGGTCGCCTCCTCCTGGATCTCGCTGGCCGGGACGATCGGGGCGTAGGTCTCGCCGGGGGCGAGCGGCTTGTACGCGTTCTCGGGCAGGGACTTGGTATCGGGAGCGTCCATCCGTCCTCCTCGCGGTTCAAGAAACCAGGCTGTGGCGCCGAAATAGCGGGGTAACTCTACCCCAGGATCTGCCGCAGCAGCGAGATGTTGTCCCGGTGACCGGTGAGCCGCGCGGTGACCTTGCCGCGGATGGGATAGCCGAGCAGGTAGAGGTCGCCGATGATGTCCAGGATCTTGTGGCGGACGAACTCGTCGGGGAAGCGCAGATCGGTGTTGATCACGCCGTCCTCGCCCACCAGGATGAAGTTGTCGAGACGCCCGCCGGAGCCGAGCCCGAGCTCGTTGAGCATCTTGAGGTCCTTCATGAAGCCGAAGGTGCGGGCCGGGGCGATCTCCCGCTTGTAGTCCGCGGCGGAGGTGAGCGCGAACTCGTAGGACTGCTCCCCCACCGGCGGCGGATAGCGCAGCAGGTAGGAGACCGAGAAGCGCTCCGCCGGCTCGATCGCCAGCACCTTCTCCCCCGTCCCTCCGACCTCGTAGCGGCGGTCGATCACCACCTCCCGCTGCGGCTCGTCCTGCTCCGCGATCCCGATCTCCTCCAGGACCTTGCAGAACTCGAGCGCCGAGCCGTCGAGCACCGGGATCTCGCCGTGCACCTTGATGAGGAGGTTTCCCACCTCGTAGGCGTGGAGGGCCGACAGCAGGTGCTCCACGGTGCGGATGCTCTCCCCCTCGCCCGAGAGCGTGGTGGCGTAGTCGGTCTCGGCCACCGCGCGCACATGGGCCGGGATCTCGACTCCGGTCGGCAGGGTCACGAAGTGGATGCCGCTGTTGGCCGGCAGCGGCTGGAGCACCATGCCGGTGCGCTGCCCCGAGTGGAGGCCGAGCCCGTAGACCACGGTCGAATGGCTCAGGGTGCGCTGGTTGCGGCCGGTCTCCACGAGCAGCGGCAGGTCCGGCGCGGCGGTGAAGCGGCGCTCGGCGGCCTCGCGGTCCACGCGCCCGGCCGGCCGCTCGGGCGCGGCCCCGGCCTGAAGGGTCCGCTTGTACTCCAGGGCCCCGGCGGCGGCGTCCACCGCGCGCTTGTACGACAGCGGCTTCTCCAGGTAGTCGAAGGCGCCCATCTTGATCGCCTTCACGGCGGTCGAGGTGGTGCCGTGGCCCGACATCATCACCACGGCGGCCGTGGGATCGGCCTCGCGCAGGGCCTGCAGGGTCTCCAGGCCGTCGCGGTCGGCCAGCCAGATATCCAGAAAGACGACCGAGGGGCGCTTCTCCTCATAGAGGCTCAGCGCGCTCTCGCCGCTCGTGGTGGTCAGGGTCTCGTACCCTTCGTCCGACAGGATGCCCCCCAGGGTCGAGAGGATGCCGGGCTCGTCGTCTACGATCAGAATCAGGTCGCTCATGTGTTTCTCCCAGCAGGGAGAATAACAGCCTACTCCGGCACCTCCATCCACCCCTCTCCCATCAGCACCGAGGCCCCGCCGACCCGCACCTCCGTGACCTGGCCCTCCGCCTTGTCGACCTCCAGGTGGAGGAGGCTCGGGCGGCCCATCTCGAAGCCCTGCTCGATCACCCAGCGCAGGGTGCCGTCGCGCCGGGGGTCGCGGCTCGCGAGGTACCCCCCGAAGGAGGCGGTGGCGGCGCCGGTCGCGGGGTCCTCGACGATCCCCATGCGCGGCGCGAACATGCGCGAGCGGAGGTCGGAGCCGGGCAGTTCGGGATCGCGGGCGAAGACGTACACCTCGGTGGCCCAGAAGCCGGAGAGGAGCTTCTCCCAGAGGTCGGTCCGCAGCCGGGCGCGCCCCACGGCCTCGCGGCTGCGGAGCGGGACGTAGAGGAACGGCACGCCGCAGGAGACCGCCTCGGGGGCGTCGTCGCCGTCCAGCAGGTCCGCCGGATCGAGGCCGAGCATGGCGGCCAGCTCGGGGACCGGCGGAGGCGGCGGTCCCACCTCGGGGAGCTTCGCCGCGGTGAGCTGGGAGAAGACCGGCCGTCCCCCCTCCGCCCGGATCGTCACCGGCACCGGCCCGACCCCCTCCTCGAACGTCACCCGGGTCTCCGCGCCCTCCAGCTCCACCTCTCCGATCGCCGCCAGCACGAAGGCCGTGCCGACCGTGGGATGCCCGGCGAACGGGAGCTCCGTCCCCGGCGTGAAGATCCGCAGTCTACGGGTGTGCGCCGGATCGTCCGGCGGCAGCACGAAGACCGTCTCCGAGAGGTTGAGCTCGCGGGCGATCCGCTGCATGTGCCCGTCCGGAATCCCCCGGGCCTCCGGGAAGACGGCGAGCGGGTTGCCTCCGAACGGGCGATCGGTGAAGACGTCGGCAGTCAGGTAGCGGTAGCGCATGGGCGGGAGGGTAGCAGGGATAAAGGCTGCCGGGCGATGATCATAGAATCTCGTGGTAGGAGGTGGATACAGTGGACTCAAAGCCGCATTTCAGCCAAGACCACAAAAAAATCCTTCCTAAAGGCAGGCCCTTGCGCGATCTGCCTGAGATCCTCGCTTCTCTTCCTCACCTTTCAGAGGAAGAAGCAGCCATCTTCGCACTGGATATCGAGGCAGCTAAAGCCGAATTACCGAGGTATCGCCCGTCTGAAGTCAGCAGCAAAGGACGCAAAGGACCAAAGGGACGTAAAGGACAGCAAACTCCTGAACGTCCTCCTTGTCTTTGACGTCCTTTGAGTCCTTTCAGTCCTTTGTGTCCTTTCTACCCCTACTCGTACCGGATCGCCTCCAGCGGCTCCACACTGGCCGCCCGGCGGGCCGGCATCCAGCTCGCCAGCAGGGCCACTCCGGCGAGCAGGACCGGCACCGCGGCCAGGGTCGCGGGATCGGTCGGGCTCACGCCGAAGAGCAGGGCCAGCATCAGGCGGGTCACCGCCAGGGCGGCGGCCAGGCCGATGGCGATGCCCAGTAGGGTGATCCCCAGCCCCTCCCGCAGCACCATGCGCGAGATGTCGTTCCTCCCCGCTCCCAGGGCCATCCTCACCCCGATCTCCCGCGTGCGCTGGCTCACCACGTAGGAGATGACGCCGTAGATCCCGACCGCGCCCAGCAGCAGGGCGACCACGGCGGCCAGGGCCAGCAGGAACATGGTGAAGGAGACCCGGGCCATCGAGCTCGCCGCCACCTCCTTCAGGGGGCGGATGCGGGAGACCGGCAGGTTGGGATCGAGCTCGCGGACGATCCCCCGGATCGGTGAGCCGAGCGACCGCGGATCCCCCGCGGTCTTGACCACCAGGGAGACGCCCCGCGGCGTGAAGCTCTCCGTCTCCGAGGAGCGGCCCATGGCGAAGTACACGGTCTCGATCGGCTTCTGGTCCAGGCCGCGGACGTGGACGTCCCCCACCACGCCGACGACGGTGTACCAGGGGGCCTTGCCGTTCGCCAGGCCGTTGGCGATCCGCTTGCCGAGCGGGCTGCGGCCCGGCCAGAACCGCTCGGCCACGCTGCGGCTCACCACCACCTCGCGGGTCTTCAGGGTGGGATCGACCCGCTCGAAGCTCCTCCCCTCGATCAGCGGGATGCCGAGGGTCTTGAAGTAGCTGGGGGTCACGAAGCTGTTGGCCAGGATCGGCGGCACCTGGCCGGGCGCCAGCGGGTGGTCCTCGAAGGTGTAGCCGCTGTTGGTGTCGCTCCCGCCGAGCGGCAGGGGGAAGACGGAGTCCACGCCGGTCACCCCGGAGAGCCCGCGGACCCGCTCGCGGAGCCGGTCCACGAAGCGGATCACCGCCGCGGAGTCCGGGTAGTCGCTCCGCGGCAGGTCGAGCTGGAAGGTGAGGACGCCGTCCGGATTGAAGCCGGGATCGACCCCGCGCAGCCGCCAGAAGCTCCTCACCATCAGCCCCGAGCTCACCAGCAGCACCAGCGCCAGGGCCACCTGCGCCACCACCAGGACGTTGCGGGCGCGCAGCCGCTCGCGCCCGGCCGAGCCGCCCCGCCCACCCTCCCGCAGGGCGGGCGCCAGGGGCGGCGCGCCGTAGCGCAGCAGGGCCAGACCGCCGCAGAGCAGGCCGGCGAAGAGCGAGAGCAGCAGCGTGAACAGGAGCACCCGGCCGTCCACCCCGACCTCCTCCAGCCGCGGGATCCCCTCCGGCCGCAGGCTCACCAGCAGGCGCACGCCGGCCCAGGCCAGGGCCATCCCCAGCGCCCCGCCGAGGAGCGCCAGGATCAGGCTCTCCCCGAGGAACAGGCGGGCGACGTCCCCACGGGTGGCCCCGAGGGCCGTGCGCACCGCGACCTCCCGCTGCCGCCCCTCGGCGCGCACCAGGAACAGGTTCGCCACGTTGGCGCAGGCGATCAGCAGGATGCACCCGACGCTCCCCAGCAGGATCCAGAGCACCCGCTCGACGTCCCCCACCAGGTCGTCGCGCACGGGGATCACCAGGACCGCCAGCTTCGCGCTCTGGATCATCCCGCGGTCGATGTCCGTGCTGGGATAGAGCTCCGGGATGCGCCAGACGAGCGCCGAGAGCTCGCGGGCCGCCCGCTCGGGGGTCACGCCGGGCCGGAGGCGGCCGATCGCCGGATAGCTGAAGTCCCCCGGCTCGAGCTTCGCCGGATCGATCGGGAACGGCATCCAGAGCCGGGTCTCCGGCCGCGGGAAGCGGAAGGAGGACGGCATCACCCCCACCACCTTGCGGGTGACGCCGTCGATCCGCAGGGAGGCTCCCAGCACCTTGGGATCGCGGCCGAAGCGCTCCCGCCAGAGCGCGTCCGAGAGCACCACCACCTTCTCCGCCCCCGGCTTCCCGTCCGCCTCCTGGATCGTCCTCCCGAGCGCCGCGGGGATCCGGAGCACCGTGAAGAGCGAGCCGGTGGCGGTGGTCGCCTCGATCCGCTCCGGGGTCTGGCCGCCGGTCAGCGTGGCCGAGCCGTTCGAATAGATCCCCAGGTCCTCCAGCACCCGGTTCTCCCGCCGGTAGAGGACGTAGGTGCCGTCCGACTGCTCGAAGTGGTTGAGCTTGATCCCCGGCGCGTCGTTCCACACCCCCACCAGGCGGTCCGACTCCGGGAACGGAAGCGGACGGATCACCACCGCGTCGACCACGCTGAAGATGGCCGCGTTGGCGCCGATGCCCACGCCGAGCGTGATCACCGCGATCAGCAGGAATCCCGGGCTGCGCTGCAGCTCGCGGAGGAGCGAACGGAACGTCGAGAGAATGGAAATCATGGGCCCTCCCACAGAGCCCTACGTGGGAGAGGGCGGGAAAGTTACAACCACGCGCGCCCAGGGACAGAAAGGACGCAAAGGACATAAAGGACTCAAAAGACGAAAACGACCCTGTCCCTGATGTCCTTTATGTCCCTTATGTCCTTTATGTCCTTTCTCCAGCTTCGTAGAACTCCACCCCCTCCGTCTCCGGGGTCACGATCGTCCCGGCCTCGCCGTGGGCGATGCGGGTGACGTCCGCCAGGGCGCCGATGGCCGCCGTCCTGCCCGTGCGCCGGGCGAAGTCGACGGCGGCCTCGACCTTGGGGCCCATGGAGCCGGTGGCGAAGTCGAAGGCGTCGAGGGCCTCGGGAGAGGCCCGCCGGATGCCCTGCTGGGTGGGCTTGCCCCAGTCGAGATAGACGGCATCGGCGTCGGTCGCCATGATGAACAGGTCCACCTCCAGCTCGCGAGCCAGCAGGCAGCTCGCGCGGTCCTTGTCCACCACCGCGTCCACGCCGTGGAGCTGGCGGCCGGGCGCGTACATGGTGGGGATGCCGCCGCCGCCGGCGCAGATCACGATGCACCCTTTCTCCAGCAGCCACTTGACCGGCCGGACCTGGAAGATCCGCTTGGGCAGCGGCGAGGCCACCAGCCGCCGGAAGCCGTCGCCGTCCGGCCCCATCACCCACCCCTCCTCGGCGGCCAGCCGGCGGGCGTCCGCTTCCGTGTAGACCGGGCCGATCGGCTTGGTGGGATTCTGGAAGGCGGGGTCGTCCGGATCGACCTCGACCATCGAGAGGATGGTGGCGAACGGCTGCTCGAACGGGAGGATGTTGCCGAGCTCCTGCTCGATCATGTAGCCGATCATCCCCTCGGTCTGGGCGCCCAGCACGTCGAGCGGGTAGGGCCCCGCGGACTCGAAGGCGGCGCTCTGGAGCGCCAGCAGCCCCACCTGGGGGCCGTTGCCGTGGGTGATCACCAGTTGATGCTCGCCGCCCGCCAGCGGCGCCAGGGCCTCGGCCGCCAGCCGGACGTTCTTGCGTTGGTTCTCGGCGGTCATCGCCTCGCCCCGCCGCAACAGGGCGTTGCCGCCCAAGGCCACCAGGATTCGCATGCGCGGGAGTTTACAACCAGTGACACTCCCGCCCCCTCCTCCGTATACCTGGGAAAGCATGGAAGAACGCATGGCAGCACCCCAGTGGGACCTGCTCCACGGCGTCGACCTCCTCCTCGCGGAGGTGCTCGAGGGCCGGAACCTGCTGCGCCACTGGGCCCGGCTGTGCGCGGGCATGGCTCTCTGCGCGGCCCTCTACGGCGCGGTGCTGGGCCAGTGGCACGGCCCGCGCCTCGCGGCCTACGATGCCCTGAAGCTCCCCCTGGTGCTCCTGCTGACCTCGGCGCTGACCGTGGGGTTCGCCTGGACGGCGGCGCGCCTGCTCGGCCTGCCCCTCCGCTTCGGCCAGGTGGCCGTGCTCACCTTCCTGGCGCTGACCGTGGGGAGCCTGCTCCTCGCCTCGCTGGCGCCGGTCGCCTGGTTCTTCACCGTCAGCGCGCCGGCGCCGGTCGAGGGCGCGCGCACCGCGCACAACCTGCTCTACCTGCTGCACACGGCGCTGGTCGGCGGCTGCGGGCTCGCCGGCACCATGGCGCTCTGGCGGGCGATGCGGCGCATCGACGCTCCGGTACGCACCCTGCGCTCGGTCTACACCGTCTGGGTGCTCGCCTTCGCGCTGGTGGGCGGCGAGGTCGCCTGGGCGCTCCGCCCGTTCGTGGGCAGCGTCTACATGCCGGTCGTCTTCCTGCGGCCGGACGCCCTGGACGGCAACGTCTACGAGTTCATCGTCACCGACATCCTGCCGCACCTCTTCCGCTGGATCTGATTGGAGGATTCGCCGTGGAAACGCCGCTCAACGCACCGGACATCGCGCCGCCCCGCAATCTCGCCGGCCTCTTCGACGAGCTGCTGACCCGTCCGCTCGCCTTCCTCGACCGGGCGCGGAACGGCGGCCGCACCTCGCCGCTCCGCCTGTTCGCGGCGTCGCTGCTCTGCTACGCCCTCTACGGCGCGGCGGCGGGCTTCTTCCAGGGGGGCGGCCAGATCCTGGTGGCGGCCCTGAAGGCGCCGCTCATCATCGGCTTCACCCTGCTGCTCTGCGTGCCGAGCCTCTACGTCTTCTCGGCGGTGGCCGGGGCAGCGTGGACGCGCCGAAGCTTCGTGGCCCTGCTGGCGGGCTTCGCAGCCACCCTGGCCCTGGTGCTGTTGGCGCTGCTGCCCATCAGCTGGCTCTTCGCCAGCAGCAGCCGGCACCTGGGAGCGGCGGCCTTCATCGAGTTCGCCCTCTGGGTGGTGGCGCTGCGGCTGGCCTGGAGGTTCCTGGGCGAGGGGCTGCGGACCACCGGCGCGCACGGCGGCATAGCCGTCTGGCTCCTCCTCTTCTGCGTCGTCTCTCTCCAGGCGGCCACCGTGCTCCGCCCCGTGCTCTTCCGCAAGCCCGGCGAGGCGATCTTCGTCAGCGGCAAGAAGTCCTTCCTGGAGCAGACCGGGGAGGTGTTTGACGAGAAGCCGGTGGAGGAGGCGAAGGCGGTACAGGGGGCAAAGGGACAGCCGGCGGTCTCCGCTCCGAAGCCCTCATCACCCCGACCCTTGTATCTTCCATTCCAGAGAGGAGTGAGCGTCTCGGCAGGCTCTGCGGGGCGCTCCCTCCACCCCGGGAAGGCCGTCCAGCCCTGAAGCCTAGAGCTTGCGGAAGAGATGGGCCTCCCGCCCTCTTCGCCAAGACCGCGGAGTATCCGAGGCCTGAGAGCCTGCGTCACAAGGTCGGCCGGCGAGGGTACAGGGTCGGG
>Ga0207645_10004053_pt1 | contig 10917 bp, 13 predicted proteins | sample KBSM53metaG_FD_184331 | JGI IMG/M metagenome (GOLD analysis project Ga0207645, IMG submission 184331) | Miscanthus rhizosphere microbial communities from Kellogg Biological Station, Michigan, USA - KBS M5-3 metaG (SPAdes) (version 2) | ecosystem: Host-associated > Plants > Roots > Rhizosphere >...
GGGAACAGAGCGGCGCCGCGCAGGTGCAATCGACCGACGCCGCGCAACCGGCCGGACGCGCCTGACACGAGTACGCAACCGAACAGCCGGCGAGGCAGCCCGGCATCCCCGTGTCCGGGCAGCTCGGTGTTGCGCTGGATCCGGCGGGGCACGCACCCGCGTCGGGCACGGGCATGCAGGTGGGCGCCGCGCCGCACAGCTGCACGCTGACGCACAGCTGCTCCAAGGTGCATGCCGCCGCGTCGCCGCAGGGGCCCGGCACCGCGGCGTCGCTGTTCGTCTCGCCGCCGGAGCTGCACCCGGCCAGCGCGACGCCGACGGCGAGCAGCGCGAACCGCAGCTGCTGAATCGATCGCCTCCGCATCGCCGGAAATGCTAACACGCGCGCTGCCGCAGGACGCGGGCGGCGCTTGCTGGAATTCCAGCGCGATCGGTGTATGACGGTAGGCGTGTCCTCGGTCGCAAACTGCGTCAACTGCGGGGGGGCGGTGACGGCGGCGACGTCATTCATGACGGAGCACGGCCTGATGTGCTGGCCGTGCTCCGCGCGCATGCAGAACCAGCAAGAGGCGACTGCGCGTGAACGGGCCGAACGGGAACGCAGCCTGGGCCGGCGCGCGACGATCAACGGCCGTGCGCACGGCGTGATGTGGGGCGTGACGATCATCCTGGCGACGCACTGGACGCGCATCCCCAGCTGGGTCGGCACGACGCTGTTGATCGGCGCGGCCGCGTTGATGTTCGGCCTGGCGCTGGGCGCGCGCTGGGCATATCGCGTTGCGCTGGCCATCGATATCGCAGGCGGCGTCGCATTGATCGTCGCGGGCGCGACGATCGCGGAGGCCGACGCCTCCGCGTTCGTCATGCTGCTGGCGATCTTCCCGTTCGGGCTGAGCGCCATGGTCTGGACGCTGCGCGCCGCGTACTTCCCGACCCCGCGCCACGACGGCGGGGAGATCGGGCCGCGATGATCGCGTGGGCGCGGCGGTTTCGAGTCGCGCGGATCGCGGCGCTGAGCGGCGTCGCGGCGGTCGCGCTCGCGTGCGGATGCGGCGGCGAGATCGCGCCGTCGTCGCCGGGGACGGCCGGCGCCTCGGCGCGCGGCGGCAGCGGTGGCAGCGGTGGAACAACCGGCGGCGCAGCGGGCGCGAACGGCGGCGACGGCGGTGGTGCGACCGCGGGCAGCGGCGGCACGACGGGCAGTGCGGGCAGCGCGTCCACCGGAGCGGCGGGCACCGGCGACAGCGGCGGCACGAACGGTGCGGCCGGTAACGGATCCGCTGGCACCGGCGGCGGCGCCGTCGGCGGGCGCGGCGGCACGACGGGCGGCGCAGGATCGGGCGGCGGCGCCGGCCGCGGCGGGACGACGGGCACCGCGGGTCGCGGCGGAACGACCGGGACCGGCGGCGCGGGCGGCAGCACGGCCGGGGGCGGCGGCACGACGGGCGCGGGAGGAACCGTCGGCATGCAGCCGTACAAGGGCGTGGCCAACTCGCCCTGCGCGGCGCGGACGATGCTGGGCGTGACCTGGTACTACAACTGGACGCAGACCGAATCCGAACCGTGCAGCAACGGCCAGGGCGGCCAGTTCGTGCCGATGATCTGGGGTCACACCGGCAACGAGCAGAGCGCGACCGGCATCGCGAATTCGATCACGTCGTTCGTGAACAAGAACTACGGGTTCGTGCTCGGCTTCAACGAGCCTGACAACACCGGTCAGTCGAACATCCCGGTCGCCACGGCGATCTCGCTGTGGCCGTCGTTCAACAACCCGGCGATCAAGATCGGCACGCCCGGCACGGCTGCGAACGCGAACCCGGGCATGGCCTGGTACACGAGCTTCATGAACATGCTCAACGCGAACACGTCGCTGCGCGCCGACTTCATGGCGATCCACTGGTACGGGTGGAATGCGGGCTCGTGCAACGCGACCGCCTCCGAGCTGGAGAACTACATCAAGTGGGCGGAGGGCTTCGCGGGCAACCGCCCGATCTGGATCACCGAGTGGGGCTGCCTGAACCAGAGCGCGCCCGACGTGCAGACGGTCGTTACCTTCTTCAACGGCGCGGTCGCGATGTTCGCGAAGCACCCGCGCGTCGTCCGCTACGCCTGGTACCCGTGGGCGACCAACCACGCGCTGGTCGATTCCAGCGGCGCGCTGACCGCGCTGGGCACCGCGTTCGCGGCCGCGCCCGCGTACAAATGAGGGAGACGGCGTGACGTTCGACGAGTTTCGGCAGTCGGTGAAGCGCGGGACGAAACCTCCCCCCGGCCTGAGCGCGCCGCTGCGCGCGTTGTGGCTGGAGCGCAAGGGCGACTGGGCGGCCGCGCACAGCACCGTCGACGATCTGGAAACGAAGGAAGCCGCGCGCGTGCACGCGTACCTTCATCGCGTCGAGGGCGACCGCGACAACGCGCGCTACTGGTACGGCCGAGCCGGCGTCAAACCGGAGGTCCACGCGCACGAAAGCGAATGGGACGGTCTGGTGCGCGAGCTGCTCGGCGAGAAGTCGCCGTAACTGATCATTAATCGCCGCCGGCGGGGCGCCGTTGTGAGATCCTGATCGTACGATGCGCCCTCTCCTTTTCGTCGCCATCGTCGCCCTGATCGGTTGCGGTGGCGGCACGACGGGCACGGGAACGGGCGGATCGGGCGCCGCCGGTGGAACGACCGGCGCGGCGGGCAACACGGGCGCGGCCGGAACAGAAGGCGACGCAGGCACGAGCGGCGCCGCTGGTACGTCGGGCAACGCCGGTACGACGGGCACCGGCGGCGACGGTGGTGCGGGTGGCGGCGGCGGCGGCCGCGGCGGCGGCACCGCAGGCACGACGGGCGCAGGCGGCCGCGGCGGCAGCACCGCTGGCACGACCGGCACGGGTGGCCGCGGCGGCAACGCGGGCACGACCGGCGCGGGCGGTCGCGGCGGCACCACCGGCGCAGGCGGCACGACGGGAGCCGGTGGCGCGACGTCGACGTGCAAGCGGGGCATCGCCGCCAACACAGCGCCGGGCGCGGCTTTCTATCCGGCGGTTCGCTGGTGGTACAACTGGAGCCTCTCGAAGAGCGGCGGCAACACCGGCATCGAGTTCGTGCCGATGATCTGGGGCAGCTCGGTGAACGGCAACATCCCCGCCGGGTCCAAGTACCTGCTGGGATTCAACGAGCCGAACTTCAAGGCCCAGTCGAACCTGACGCCGGAGGCAGCGGCCAGCGCGTGGCCTGCGCTGCAAACGAACGCGCGCAACGCGGGCGCGCTGATCGTCGGGCCCGGATTGAATTTCTGCGGCCCCGCCGCCAGTTGCAACGGCACCGATCCGTACGTGTACCTGACGGACTTCCTCGCCGCCTGCACGAACTGCCAGGTCGATCACATCGCCATCCACTGGTACGACAATTTCCCGTCGCTGCGCGCGTACATCGAATCCAACGCCAGCCTCGCCGGCTGGGAGCAGTTCGGTAAACCGATCTGGCTGACCGAGTTCTCTCTCAACGGCAGCGCTACGGCTGCGCAGCAAGAGGCGTTCATGCGCGAGGCCATCCCTTACCTCGAAGGCCACCCGAGCGTCTTCCGCTACTCGTGGTTCAGCGCCGACCCGATCCCCAACGCGAAGCTGATCAACAGCGACGGCTCGCCGACCGCGCTCGGTCAGGTCTACATCAGCCTGGCGTCGAACTGTCAGTAGCGGCGCGCCGCCGTTACTCGAAGGCGTCCATGCTGCGGTACTTTCCGAGGCAGACGAAGTCGAACTCGTCCTCGTCGGGCGGCCGCGCCACGCCAATCGCGCGCAGCGCCTGATTGATTGGCCGTCCCTCACCTTCCGCCGAGGTGACGACCTTGCCATCCACGCAGGCCGTCGCGGCCTGGGCGCCGCGCCCGTCGTCGTAGTCGGTCTCGACGAACGCGATCGGACCGTCGGCTGAAAATGCCGACAGCGCCCGCAGCATGGCCGGATGATCGAAAAGGAAGTCGATCGAGCTCGCGAGTCGCGGCTCGCCCTCGGGATAGGCGGCACCGATCGCAGCGATCAAGGCACGCGTCCCGGGTAGCAGCGCAAAACCTGCGTCCAGGCGCACCGCCTTCGCGCCGGAGAAGCGCGCGCAGATCGCCTGCAAAGCTTCGGGCCGGCCGATGAAACCCCTTATGCTGTGCGCCATTTCTCCTAGTACGGAACGTAGGGTGCTCGCTTGTGTTCCACCCATTCCCGCACGCTGGCCCGATGCCACTGCGCTGCGACGAAGTTGCGCAACTTCTCTGGAACTTCCTCTTTGTTGCCGATCAGGCGCATCAACATCATCGCCAGGTCGGCGTCGGCGATGCTGAAGGTGTCGAACAGCGACGTTCGCCCGTCCGGGATGAACGCCGACGCGGCCGTGATCAGCTTTTCCGCCGCGGCGCGTCCCGCCGGCGACAGCGGACGTACCGGATGTCCGTAGAGGAACGTGTGCGTCGCGCGCTCCTCGCGGATGGGCATCAGATCGCTGCGGATCCACGCCATGATCTGCCGCGCCCTCGCGCGGTCGCGCGGCGCTGCCGGCAGCGTCGCCGCGTAACGCGGCGGCGCGAAGGTGTCCTCCAGATACTCGACGATCGCGCTCGACTCAGAGAGCTGGAACGATCCGTGTTGCAGCAGCGGCACGCGCGCGGTCACCGACATCGCCTTGAACTCGGGGTTGCGCTGGGCTTGCTCGTGCAGGTTCACCTCGCGCAATTCGAACGGCAGTTCCTTTTCTTTCAAGCAGACGAAAACCGAGAATGCGTACGGGCTGTTCCAGAAGCCGTCGACGTGAAGGACGAGTGGTTCCATGGTCGTGAACCTTGACAGGCGAATTTCGATCTGTCACCTGTAGTGCACGCTTGCGCCGTCGGCGCGGAAAGGAGATGGGCATTTCATGACGAATAACAAACCAAGCATCGAGATGATCATCTCCGCGCCTGTCAGGCCGTAGCGGGCTTTCGTCGCGCGTCCTGCTGGGACCGCGGAGGTGAGGGAAAGAGTCACGGGTGTGTCTTGCGCGCGCGTTGCGCGCAGGACGAACGGGGAACGTGTGTCATGGGCAAGACGAAGCGACAGCAATATCGATCGAGATCGCGGGACGAACGGGACGAACGGGACGGCGGCGACGGCAACCGCGTGGTGCGGCTGCAGGAGCTGATCCGCGAAGAGGTGAACCTGATCCTGCGTAACGAGGTGCGCGATCCGCGGCTGGACAGCGTGGTGATCACGATGGTCGAGCTCGCGGGCGACGGCTCGTGCGCGCGCCTCTGGTACACCGCCGAGGGAGATGACGACAGAATGGACGCGTGCGAGCACATCGCGGGGTTTCTGCGCACGCAGCTCGCGGAGAGCCTAGGATTGAAGAGAACGCCGGAGCTGCGCTTCCGGCGCGACCCCGCATCGCGCGCGTTCGCGCACGACGCGACGGAGACCTGAGCAATGCCTTCCATCACAATCAAGGGACGCAACGTCCCCATCCAGCTGTGGGCGCCGATCGAGGAGGTCGACTCCCAGGTGATCACGCAGCTGAAGAACGTGGCGGCCCTGCCGTGGGTCGCGCACCACGTCGCCGTCATGCCCGATGTGCACCTGGGCAAGGGCGCGACGGTCGGGTCTGTCGTCGCGATGCGCGGCGCGGTCGCGCCGGCCGCGGTCGGCGTCGACATCGGCTGCGGGATGGCCGCCGTCAAGACGAGCTTGACCGCCGAAGATCTGCCCGACGATCTGCGCAAGCTGCGCCTGGAGATCGAGGACGCCATCCCGGTGGGCCGGATGTCGCACGAATCGCCGGCGTGGCGCCGCGCACCGCACAAGCTGCGCGACGCCGGCCAGTCGCTGCTGGATCGCTACGCGGCGACCGACGCGCCCGTGAAGGCCGGTACCGTGTCGTGCCAGCTGGGAACGCTCGGCGGCGGCAACCACTTCATCGAGATCTGCCTGGATACGGAGGGCGCGGTCTGGATGATGCTGCACTCGGGATCGCGCAACGTCGGCAAGGTGCTGGCCGAGCACCACATCGAGATCGCGCGCCGCCTGAAGCACAACGAGGCGCTGGTCGACCGCGACCTGGCCGTGTTCCTGGCGGGCACGACGGCGTTCGACGCCTATCGCCGCGATCTGTTCTGGGCGCAGGAGTACGCCCGCTTCAACCGCGAGATGATGCTGCACCTGCTGTCCGATGTGATGCGCGCGTTCTGGCCGGCGATCACGTTCGCGGACCCGATCTCGTGCCACCACAACTACGTCGCCGAGGAAGTGCACTTCGGCGACGAGCTTCTGGTGACGCGCAAGGGAGCGATCCGCGCCGGCCGCGGCGACATGGGGATCATCCCGGGCTCGATGGGCACGAAGTCGTACATCGTGCGCGGGCTCGGCAACGCGCAGTCGTTCGAATCCGCGTCGCACGGCGCCGGCCGGCGCATGAGCCGCGGCGAGGCGCGCAAGCGCTTCACCGTGCGCGATCTGAAGGATCAGACCGCGGGCGTCGAGTGCCGCAAGGACCCGGGCGTCATCGACGAGACGCCCAAGGCGTACAAGAACATCGACAGCGTCATGAAGCAGCAGACGGATCTGGTGGAGATCGTCGCCGAGCTGAAGCAGATCGTCTGCGTGAAGGGCTGAACGGCGCCCTACTCCATCATGTCCTTGTTGCGCGCCATCGCCTTCTGCAGGCCCTCGCTGTTCAGGCCCGGCACGACGCCGTAGCCGTCGAACAGCCTCATCAGCCGCATCGAGAAGCGTTCGAATTCATCGGTGCGGCGCAGCTCGTCCAGCTTGGCGCGCTCGCCGAACAGCAGGAGGAAGCCGTTGGTCGTTCCACCGTGGGGCGTGAGTGCGACCTGTTCCAGGCGCTCGAAATATCCCTGTTTCTGGAACTTGGCGAGCGTGCCTTGCCCTTCTTCCATGAAGAACTTCCACGCTTCCGTTTCCTTGCCCGCGATCGGGCGGTTCCATCCGATGAACAACAACGCTGTGGCCATGGTCCTCTCCTCCCTTGTCGGTCCTACGTCCGCGGACGCGAAGGTAACGCGGAATCGTACCCGCGCTACGGGAACAGACAGGCCGTCGTCAGATCACCGCTCGCCGACATCGTGCAGTTGCCGCACTGGGCGCTGCCCTGAAGACAGGCGCAGGTCGGCGTCGCGCCGCACCCGGCCGGGAGGTCGTGACACGCGTAGTTACCTGGATTCGTGATCGCGCCGCCCACCATCAGCTCGCAGTACTGGGTACCGCGTGTGCAGAAGCGCGGTCCGCACGCGAACGTTCCCGACGGCGCTGTGCAGCCGCCCACGTCGGAGACGTCGTGGCCCGCCGCCGCGGCCAGACAGGAGTTGTTGTAGACCTGACCGTCGCATCCGCATACGGGATCGACGACGGCCGTGCACCCTTGCGGGCGATCCTTGCAGCTCCCCAGACCGACGGTGCAGGTGTTGGGCGTGAGGTCGCAGTACTGAGTCGTCCCGCAGCTGTTCTGCGTGCAGGTGGCGAGGCCTCCGGTTCCGCCCGAACCGGTCGTGCCACCGCTACCGCCGGTTCCCGCGGCGCCGCCCGTTCCCGCGGTGCCGCCGGTGCCGCCGCCGCCGCCGCGCCCGCCGCCGCCCGTACCCGTCGTGCCGCTCGCGCCTCCGGTGCCGCCCGTGCCGCCGCGCCCCGCGCTACCGGTCGTACCCGAAGATCCGGCGGTGCCTGTCGTGCCGCCACGGCCGCCGGTTCCCGCCGCGCCGGTGGTGCCCGCGGCGCCCGTCGTGCCTCCCCTACCCGCGGCGCCCGTCGTACCCGCCGTGCCCGTCGTTCCGGCAACGCCCGTTGTCCCGGCGACGCCCGTCGTACCACCGGCGCCCGTCGTGCCGCCGCGGCCACCCGCGTTCGTGCCGCCGCGGCCGCCCGCGCCGGCAGCGGCGTCTCCGCCGCCCCCGTCGTGGCCTCCGGTTCCGTTGCTCGAGCACGCGGCGGCCGCCAGCGCCGCCGCGACAATCATCCGCGTCGCATGTCGCTTGATCGAGTCCAGGTCGCCGCGCATGCCGCGATTGTATCGCTACTCCGTCGCGCTGCGAACAAAGCGCTACTTCGCGACGCCGCAGACGATGCGGTCGCCGCCGCCGCCCAGCGGCTTGGGCGCGTCGCTGTAGTTGTCGCCGCCGGCGTGGATCATCAGCGCCCGCCCCTGAAAGTCGGCCAGCGTCACGCCCTTCACTTCCAGCTTGTCCTTGGCCTCGCCCTTGTCGGACACGACCAGCTTTGGCAGGTCGCCCTTGTGCCCGCCGCCACCCGGCCCCTTGTGGGCTTTCGTCGCGTCGGGATCGTAGTGCGCGCCCGCGGCCTGACCGGCCGTCTTCTTGCCGTCCTTGTCGGCCGGATCGCAGCTGGGCTTCTCGTGAACGTGGAACCCGTGTTCGCCCGGCGGGAGGTCCTTCAACTTCGGCTCGAGGGTGACGCCGTCCTTTCCTTCCTTGATCGTGATCGTTCCGACGGACTTACCGACGCCGTCGACGGTGATGAGGTTCATCGTCACCTTGATGGACTTGGCGGCGTACGCGGGCGGGACCAGCCCACACAGAACAGCGACGAACGCGCACCGCGCGGTTGAACCGACGAATGACGTTTTCATTTTGCGTCTTCTCCTTTGAATGCGAACCGGGGCTGCAGCGGTCACAGCAGTTGTAACGCAATGGCCTGTGACATAATCATTCCCGACTGTAGCCGCTATGGCAGAAGAAGACGACAGCGAGGGCGGTGGGTCCGAGCGGCGCAGCGCTCCACGCATCACGGCGCGTTCCCTGGTCGAAGTGCGCCTGCCGACGTGGGAGGCGTTGCGTAGCGTGTACACGATCAACATCTCCCAGGGTGGTATGCGTTTGTCCGTCGGCGCGCGCGCACCGCTGGGAACGCCGATCGACATCATCCTTACGCTGCCTGACGGCACGCGGCTGCACCTGCCGGGCAAGGTCGCTCACCTCGGTCCTGGCGACAGCGGCGACCTCGGCGTCCGGTTCGACGAGCTGCCCGCGTACACGCAAAAAGAGATCGATCTCTACCTCCACGAACTGCAAGCCGGCCGCGAACCGCGGCCCAAGACCAAGAGCATCCCGCCCGGGATGCTCATAAAGAAGAAGACGTAAACAGATGCGGCCGGGCGTGCTTTTCGGCGCCTTGTTTCTGCCGCTGGCAGCCGGCGCAGCACCACCTCTCCCGGCGGCCTTTCCGCCGTCGTCGAACGCCTTTCCGTCCGCGTCCTCGTCTCCGTTGCCGTCCGCGTCCCCGCTGCCGCCCGCGAAGCTCGACGCGGTCGGCGCGCTGCTGACCGGCGCGCTCCCCGCCGACGGCACGACCGACGTCGTGCTGATCGACTGGCCCGCCACGCCGGGTACACCGCACGTTCGCGCCGTGACCGTTGTCGGCGCCGCGCCTGCCGCTGTCCGGAACGTGCTGCTCGACGCCGCCAACTATCGGAAGATCGTTCCGGCGTTGCTGCGCGCCGATGTCTCGCGCACGCCGACAGGACTGCCGTCGGTCGGCTGGGAGGTCGAGGTGCCGCTCTTCAATCTCAGCGGCACGCTGGTGATCCACGAACGGCCCGACGGCGCGGACGTCGACCTGGTCGACGGCGACTTCTCGCCCGGGAAGTTGATCTTCACGGCGATACCCCGCGCGGCCGGCGGCAGCATCCTGATGATCGACGCGCAGCTGAACATCCGCAACGCGGGCTGGTTGATCCGCCGGCTGGTCAAGCTGAGCCCGGCCGGCGAGCCCGCCGCGCTGGTCGCTGCTTCGTACGTCACCTTGCGCGCGGTCGGCCTGCGTGCGGAGAACGCCAACATCGGGGGCGCGCGGCGGCCGGGCGCGACGCCGGCGCCGCCGCCCGTCTGGTCGCCGTCCGCGCGCGCGCTCGCCGACGAGAAGCTGGCGGCATTGCGCGCGCACGGCGCCGTCGCGCTGGTCGGCCGCACCTGGTCGCAGCGGCTGGCGGGCGTGGCGGTCGCCACCACGCTGGGCGTTCCGACGCCGAACGCGCTGGGGCGGCTGCGCGATCCGGAGACATGGCACGCGTTCCCGGGCTGGAGCACGGTCGAACCGCGCCAGGGTCCGAACGGCATCGGCGCGAAGGTGGAGGACAGCTTGCCGTTCGTCGATCTCGAAGCGACGTGGATGGCCGAGCCGGGTAATCCACTGCGCTGGACGGCCACCGATGGCGTGACCTCGGGCGCGCGGCTCGGCTGGGAGATCTATCCGATCGACCCGCGCGCGAACGCCGGGGCGCCGACCTTGATGGCGCTGATGATGTACCCGCGGCTGGAGACGACCGGCCGGCTCGCGCGCAAGGCGATCGCGTCGGAGCCGCTGCTGGAGCATGGGCTCGCCGTCGCCGTCGCGTTCGCCGACGTGACGGCGATGAAGACCGCGCTGGAATCGCGCCACTGATGGCCGGGGGCGCCTCGAAAATTCGAGGCGGCCTCAGACTCGCGGAAGGCCCCGGCCCGCTGACCCCCGCGAATTGCGGGCCTTCCTGGGCACGCTGATTGCTGCGCAGCGGCCGCGTGAAAAAACTAGTCCTGCTTTCCGGTTGCTTGCTGTGCTTGCTGTTCCTCGCGTGTAGCTCCGACGGCGGCAACGGCGGCCAGGGAGGCAACGGCGGCGGCCAGGCGGGAAGCACGGGTGGCGCAGGAAAAGGCGGCAGCGGAGGGGGCGCGGGTGGCTCGACGGGCAGCGCCGGCGACACGGGCGGCGGTGGCCAGGCCGGCGGCACCACCGGCGGCGGTGGATCGACGGGCAACGCCGGCACCACAGGCACCGGCGGCGGCGGCTCGACCGGCAGCGGCGGAAGCGCCGGTACCGGCGCCAGCGGCAACGCGGGCCGCGGTGGAACCACCGGCGGCGGCGGCAACGGCGGCCGCGGCGGGACGACGGGCGGCGGTGGCGCTG
>Ga0207645_10004062_pt1 | contig 10906 bp, 8 predicted proteins | sample KBSM53metaG_FD_184331 | JGI IMG/M metagenome (GOLD analysis project Ga0207645, IMG submission 184331) | Miscanthus rhizosphere microbial communities from Kellogg Biological Station, Michigan, USA - KBS M5-3 metaG (SPAdes) (version 2) | ecosystem: Host-associated > Plants > Roots > Rhizosphere >...
TGAAGTCGCTGGAGAGCAGCGCGCGCACGGCGATCACGCCCCGCGCCGTGATCGGCTGTGCGTAGGCGCGCATGTCGAACGTTATTCGAGTGAAGTCGAGATCGGCCGCCGCATCCGCGGTGAAGCGGCGAACTCCGAGCCCGATGAAGGTGCCATCGTCAGGAGCGCCCGGATGCAGGCGTGAGTCACGCACCAGCCCGGCTCCCAGCGTGATGAATCGCGGCTGTTCGAGTCCGCCGGGAATCGTCGCCGCGGCGAAGCGTTCCTCGAAATTGACGAGGGCGCTGTTGGTTCCTGTTCCGACGTGGAGATCCAGCAGGCCACCACGAACGCTGATGCCGAGCGATGAGTTGAACTGCCGCTGCCAGACGCCTTCAACGGAGACGCCGGATAGCGAGTAATCGGCGCGATTCGTCTTCAGCGAAGTAAGCCCGCTGCCGTAGTAAATGCTTTGCGGATAATCGCGGTACCTCGCCTCGACGTAAAGGGCCGACCCTGGCGCTTTCTTCGATGAATCGTTGAACAGGGATCCGACTCTGCGGTCGGCGGTGTCGAGTTCGACAGTAGACGAGCGGGCGTTCAAACGGCCAATCGCAGCGGAGTACTCCTGGTAGCGCCGGAATGACACCATTCCGCCGACTTCATAGCCAAGGCCGGGACCGAACGCGTTGAAGTGTTTGTAGCCGGCTCCGCCGGCGAGACCGGAGCCGGGTGTGACCGTGCCAAATAGCGGTGTGATCCCCTTCTCGCGGTCGCTTGTTTCCGTGAAGGAACGAACGCGTTTATCGATCCAGCCCCTGAAGCCGCCCTCTTTTTGCTTTTTCGTCTCCGCATTTTCGCGGGTCTCGCCGCGCTCGACGTCCTGCGCCACGAGGGTCGTCGTCAGCGCAAGAAGCATCGATGAGGCGAATGCCACCCATCGTGCCCGCCGACCACCCCAGTGATGCCTCATATCATCCTCAACGCGTCAGTGGTCGGTCCCAAACATGGGGCGAGGTATTCCTTACTCAACGGACCGGGGCGGGAGGTCGATACGAACGCGGATGTCACGCTCGCGTCGGTTGATATGAGTTTGTCGAACGTCAATGTCAGTCACCCTGAGCACACTTGTGGTGCAACGGGTGTACCGGTTACCTTTCGCATCAGTTCGGCGAACGGCAATCGAGTGAAGTTGTTCTGCGCGAAGAGTTTTTATTGAAGGGGCTGGTTGACGAGGTTCGAAGCAGGACTTACCAGCCGTCGACTTCGTTCTGAGACCGTCGTCCGGATGCCGGGTCTAAAAAACAAGACCCGGCCTACGCGCGATTACTGTGCTTGTTCGGGCTGCGTCGGTGGCAACGAGTTCGGTGGTGACATAACCACGTTCCGAACGCGGGCGACTGTTCGCCCGACGGCGAGCGACGCATAGAAGATCTTTCCGACTGGGAGGCCGCCCTTGAGACGATGCCGTCCGATGGCCTCGAGACCGGCCGAAGCGATGCATCCACAGTTCTGGCAGTCAGGCTTTCCACCGAACTGGCATGGGCTGATCCTGCGTTCGAGATCGGAAGAGAAACACTCGGTGGTCTGCGCGAAGATACAGTCCTCGGGTGATCGTGGCGGATCGGCGAAGACTTTCAACATGCCATCGAGCATCTGTAGCTTCGAGTAGCTCTTCCGCATCCGCGACAGGTCCGTGATCACTTTCTCGCGGTCTGCCTTCGTCAGCCGCTCCGTCGAGAGCTCGCCGATCTGCGGCGTGTACAGGCTGATCCAGATCAGACGCGTGCTGGGATTGCCCTGCCAGTAATCGAGGAACTCCTGCAGATACCCGTCACGACGGACCTGCTGTCGTGTGACCGTGCAATGCACGGTGACCTGATGACCCTCGATGTGCTTGAGAATCCGTTCATACGTCGCCGGTGTCCGGCGAACATCGTGTTCCGGCTGGAGACCGTCGATCGACACGACAACCTGCAAGCGAGGTAGACCTCGCCACTCCGCCGGAATCGGACGTACGGCGCTCGTCACGAGCTGTGTGTGAATGCCACGCTCCGCCAGTTGCGGCAGGATGGCATTCAGCTCCCGGTACCTGACGAGCGGCTCGCCGCCCACGATTGACAGATGGAGCGGCCGATGGTGATCGATGAGCGCCATGAAGCGGCTGACGAGCTCATCACCCTTGTAATCGGAGAGCCCACGCAGCGTCACGTTGCCGCCCAGATGTTCATCGCCATATGCGTAACAACCAGGGCAGCGCAACGGACACTCTTTGGTGATTTCGATCGACAGGTTCGGGCGATAGCCAGCGAGAATTCGACCCCAGGCCTGCACGACTTCATAGACCCCGACGCCAGTTGCACTCATGTGTGGCGACTATTATGGTCTATTCTTTCTGAAACATGGTCGTGAATCGGAAACTGCCGCGCATCGCGCGGCGCAAGTCGAGGCTGCACGGGTGGGGCGTTTTTGCCCTCGAGCCGATCAACAAGAACACGCGCATCGTCACCTACGACGGCGAACTCATCGATCACAAAGAGAGTTTCAAACGCGAGACGAAGTACCTCGAGCGCGGTGAGATCTGGTGTTTCACCGTCAATCGCCGATGGGTTCGTGATGCGACCGTAGGCGGCAACGTCGCCCGTTTCATCAATCACGCCTGCAAGCCGAATTGCTACAGCCAAATCATCGGCAAGGAAATCTGGATCCGTGCAGGGCGGAAGATCGAGCCGGGCGAGGAGCTGACCTACGACTACTACACGGACGGCGAGAAGATAATCCAGTGCAACTGCCGCCCGGGTTGCAAACGAAGGCTGTGACGTGCGGATAGGTGTTGCCGCCGTTGTCGTCGGGCTTCTTGCAACGGCGTCTGTCCACTCTAGTCTACCTGCTCAAGCGGAAATCACAGACGAACAACTCGAGGCAGCCAGCCTCGGCCGCACCGTTGCCGTCGGTTCGCCATCGGGCGAGCGCCGGATCGTCCGGATTCCACTCGAGGTATACGTGGCCCGAGTGCTCGCGGGCGAGGGAGAGCCGAACGCGCCGGACGCGGCTCGCCAGGCACTGGCGGTTGCGATCCGGACTTACACGCTCGTGCAGATGGGGCGGCATCGTCGCGAAGGCTTCGATCTCTGCGACACCGTCCATTGCCAGGTGCTGCGGACGGCTAACGACAACTCGCGGCGCGCTGCCCTCGCCACGGCGCATCGGGTGTTGACCATCAATGGCGCTCCCGCCGAGGTGTTCTACTCCGCATCGTGTGGCGGCCGTTCCGAAGGGGCGGCGCAGGTATGGCCAGGCGCGACGTTTCCGTACATGCAGGTCGTCAAGGATGACGATGTGCACCAGGAAGATATGCCGTGGACGCTCGATCTGACGCTCGACGAGCTTCGTCAGGCGCTCGCGCGGGCGGGCTTCGGTGGCGGACCGCTTCGCGACATCAAAGTGGATCGCTACAACGCGTCGGGAAGGGTGGAGCGTCTCGGCATATCCGGCATGCGACCCGATGAAGTGACTGGACCAGCATTTCGAGAGGCGCTGGGCACGACGAGAATTCGCAGCACCGCGTTCACGCTCGCTCGTGAGGGCACACGGGTGCGGTTTACCGGGCGTGGATACGGACACGGGGTGGGGATGTGCGTGATTGGTGCCGGCCGGCGGGCACGACGCGGCGAGTCGTTCGAGGCGATCCTCACGCAGTACTACCCAAATCTCCGGCTCACCGATCTCGCTACGGGCGTCGTGGCACCGCGGGAGAGGGTCCCACCGCCGGTCGAAGCTGCCAGCGCGTCGGGCGTTCTGGTGTCCGTGCCGCGTGATTCGAAAGTGAGCGCGCGCGATCTCGAACGGCTCGCCATCGCCGCACGTGAATCGCTGTCGCGTGTACTCGGGATCTCGCCGAGCCCCGTGACTGTGGAACTGCACGAGTCGCTCGACAACTTCCGGCTGGAAGTTCGAAAGCCGTGGTGGGTGAGTGCGGCAGTAACGGGGACAACAATTGACCTCGCCCCGGCCGCACTGCTCGCGCAACGCGAGGGGATGGAGACAACCCTGCGCACGGCGATGGCCGAACTCATGATGTCGCCGGCGCTTGCCGATCGGCCGATGTGGGTGAAAGTTGGGGGAGCGCGGTACTTCTCGAGTGCCCCTCAGCCGCCGGCCTCCTCATCCGCGGTCACGTGTCCGGCGGATGCAGAGTTGAATCTGGCGATCTCGGCGGTTGCCCAGCGGGAGGCGGAAGGACGAGCCGTCCGATGCTTTGCGCGCGCCATCGCCAGGACTGGAGACTGGCGGCTTGTGAAATAAGAGCTGGGCGTCCAGGCCGGAATCTCGGCCGCAAATGCACCTGAATCTGGGCAATTGCTGGCGTTGGCGCCTGATCGGCAAGGACGAGAAGATCGACTGGAGACCAACGGGTGATGCCGGCATCTAATCGATTCAGTTGGGCCGGATAACGTTCTGTTTGAATCGACTTCCGTGAACGGTCCTATAATCGCCCTATGCTGATCAAGAAGGCGCCCGACATCCGTTCGTCAGAAATTACACCGAAGAGCGTGTACCTGCGTCGCCGGGAGTTCATCCAGGCTTCTGCCGCCGCTCTCGTGGCGGCGGGTTTCTCCTCCGTGGCCAACCCGGCCCAAGCGCAGGGGGGCGGCCTGGCGAAACTTCCCAACGTTCAAAAGAGCCCGCTCAGCACGAATGAGCCTCCGAGTCTCTACGAGCACATCACCAGCTACAACAATTTCTACGAGTTCGCACCGGGCGCTGGTGATGGCCCCAAGAACAACTCGAAGAACTTCAAGCCCCGGCCCTGGAAGATCAAGATAGACGGACTCGTCGGCAAGCCGGGCGAGTACGACATCGACGACTTCATCAAGCCGTACACGCTCGAAGAGCGCGTGTACCGCTTCCGCTGCGTCGAGGCCTGGTCGTTCGTGATTCCTTGGGTCGGCATCCCGATGGCCGAGGTGATCAAGCGGGTGGAGCCGCAACCGAAGGCCAAGTACGTCGAGATGACGACGTTGCAGGATACAGGCCGGTTCCCGATGCAGCGGACCGATCTCCTGCCGTGGCCATACATCGAAGGGCTAAGGCTCGATGAGGCACAACACCCTTTGACGCTCCTGGCCGTAGGGGTCTATGGAGAAGTGCTGCCGGCACAGAATGGCGCTCCCATCAGACTGATCGTGCCCTGGAAGTACGGCTTCAAGGGCGTAAAGTCGATCGTCCGAATTCGATTCGTTGAGAACCAGCCGAGGAACACGTGGCAGATCATGGCGCCGTCAGAGTACGGTTTCTACGCGAACGTGAACCCGAACGTCGATCATCCTCGTTGGAGTCAGGCGCGGGAGAAACGGTTGCCGAGCTTCGTCCCAAATCGCAAGACGGAGATGTTCAACGGCTACACCGAGCAGGTAGCGTCCATGTACAAGGACCTGGACCTGCGCAAAAACTTCTAAAGCCGATCACCGTCGTCAAGGTTCTCTGCTTCGCCGCGGCGCTCATCCCCGCCGCGGCGCTCGCGTACGGCTTCTATCGAACCTTCTTCCTCGGAGACTTCCTCGCTCTTACCGCCAACCCCGGCGACTACATCACGGACCAGACTGGGACCTGGACCATCGCCTTCATTACGATCTCTCTGGCGATTACGCCGCTGCGCCGCATCACCGGGTCGAACGATCTCGTCAAGCTCCGACGCATGTTCGGGCTGTTCGCGTTCTTCTACGCGACGCTTCACCTGCTGACGTGGATCGTGTTCGTCAATTACTTCGACGTTCCGTCGATGATCGTGGATATCGGCAAGCGGCCATTCATTACCGTAGGCATGGCCACCTTCGTCATCCTGCTGGCGCTCGCCGTGACCTCGAATCGCTATTCGCTTCGCAAGCTCGGTCGACGCTGGCAACGCCTGCATCGCCTCGTGTACGTTGCCGGGATCCTCGCGGTCGTCCACTTCTGGTGGCTGGTCAAGGCTGACATCACGCTGCCGCGCCGCTGGGCCTTCGCCATCGGCTCATTGCTGCTGTTTCGCTTATGGTGGGCGAAGCGGGGCCGGTTGTCGTTACGGTCCTGACCGCGCGTCACGCGATTCCAGTTTCCCTCCGTTAACTCCGCCAACGCCGCGGGCACGACGACGCCTGTTCACACTCGGGCTCCCGAGCGTTATTGTCAGTGCGGCCCGAGTGAAACTTCGAGGCCATTCCCGGGGTGAGCGGTGTGTCCGATGCCTTCAGCGTGAAGACGAGAGATGCAAAGGCGAATCTCCAGCTCACAGTTGCGCGCGCCACGAAGGATGGACGCTCCGTGTTCCTCCTGGACTCCGACATGGACGAGAACGGCCGCCTGATTCTGCACCGCTTCGATGTGATCAGGCACGCGTTCAACGGCGGTACGCATCCAATCGACATCTCGGAATCTCTGCGCGTGATGTTTCCGAGTGCGGCGCTGGGCTACGGGCTCGCGCCGAAGCGTCCGGTGCCTGAGACGCGCCCTCGCCTGGTCTCCTGACGCTCGCCAGCACGAAGCGGATTCGCCGGCGCTTGACAGTCCGGGCGCGCTGTTGCGTATCATAGGCATAGCTCGCCTATGCCTAGGGACACTGGCCTGCCACCAGGAACGCTGATGATGCTGGTACTGCGTGTCTTGACCACGCAGCCGCTCCACGGGTACGCGATCGCCCAACGAATCCATCAACTCTCGCGCGAAGAGCTCAGTGTCGAAGAGGGCTCGTTGTACCCGGCCCTCCAGAAACTGCTCGTTAAAGGCTGGGTGAAAGCGGCCTGGCGCGAATCCGATTCGGGTCGCCAGGTGCGCGAATACCGCATCACCGCCAGCGGACGACGCCAGCTCGAGACCGAAATGGCGGAGTACCGGCGCACGGCGACTGCGATCGGATGGTTGCTGGAAGAGTCGTGAGGTTCCGCATGTCGACGATCGGTGAATGGATCCGCCGTCTCAACTTTCTGATCCGCCGACGTGCCCTAGAAGACGAATTGCGCCGCGAGATGGAGGCGCACCGGGCGCAGATGGGCGATCCGCGTGCATTTGGAAACACATTGCGATTGCGGGAGGAGGCGCGCGACGCCTGGGGCTGGGTATGGCTCGATGACATGGTGCAGGACACGCGTTTTGCGCTGCGGACGTTGCGGCATAGTCCCGGGTTCGCGCTCACTGCGATCGTGACGCTTGCGCTCGGCATCGGTGGCAACAGCGCCATGTTCAGTTTCGTGAACGGGTTGCTGCTCAAACCGTTGTACGACGGCGCCGACAAGGTGATCAGCGTGTACGGCCGCAGCACAACGGCATCGCCGGATTATCGGGGCATGTCGTACCCGAACTACCTCGATCTCAGGGACGGCACGACCGAGATCTTTGCCAATCTTGCGGCTGTTGCAACAGCGTTTGTCGGTCTTGACGCTGGCGAGGGCGCCAGGCGCACGCTGGCGTCCGGCGTGACTGCTAATTACTTTCAGATTTTCGGTCAGCCACTCGCGCTTGGCCGTTCGTTCGCGCCCGACGAGGAAAAAGCTGATGCGCGCGTCGCGATCGTCAGCTTTCCAGTCTGGGAGCAACGTGGTTCCGGCGCGAGCGCGCTCGGACAGACCATACGCGTCAACGGCGAGCTATTCACAGTGATCGGCGTCACCGCGAAGGGGTTCACCGGCACTGCCATCCCCGGGCCAGATGTCTGGTTACCGCTTGCTGTTCACGATGCGTTGAATACCGCTGAACACGTCAGCGGGTTGGGTGCGCGGGGCGAGCACGCGCTGGACGTGCTGGGACGACTTCGGGATGGCATTCCGGTCGAGCGTGTGGCGCCGGCGCTTGCTACCGTTGCGCGCAGACTCGAGCAAGCCTATCCGGCGGTCAACGCCGGCTACACGCTCGCGATGAGAACGCCGTCGCGTCTCCTGTTCCTGGCGGGTCCCGGGAGCGGTGCCATGACGGCAACTTTCACTGCGCTGCTCATGATCATGCCCGCGATCGTCCTGCTGGTGGCATGCCTCAACCTCGCTGACCTGTTGCTGGCCCGAGGTCACGTGCGGCGGCAGGAACTGGGCATCCGATCGTCGCTCGGCGGGGGACGCTGGCGCCTCACTCGCCAGTTGCTCACCGAAGGGTTGGTTCTCGCGCTGGCGGGAGGCGCACTCGGTCTGTGGCTCTCCACGTGGGCGATCGAGACGTTGATCGCATCGCTGCGTTCCGTGCTCCCGGTTGCCGTCACTCTCCCTCGAGTCGAACTCGATTGGCGCGTTCTCATCGGAACCGTCGTGTTCAGCCTCGTGGCCACGCTGGTGTTCGGTGGCTGGCCGGCCTGGACCCTGTCGGGTCGCGCGGTGGTGACTGACATCAAGCGGCATGGCGGGGAAGAGAGGCACCGGCCCGGAGGCACGAGGATCGGGAATGCGCTCGTCATCGGCCAGGTCGCGCTTTCGCTACTGCTCTTGACATCCGCTGGACTCTTCGTGATGAGCGCGACCTCGGCGGCCACAGCCGATCCCGGATTTCGCCTCGACAGAGGAGTGCTCGCGGAGATCGATCCGAGTCTTGCCGGGTACGACGAGGCGCGAGGGAGGCAATTGCAGCGCACGCTCGTGGATCGGCTGCGGTCGGTGGCGGGCGTGGAAGCGGTGACCATCGCCTCGAGTTTTCCGTTCTCGGGTCTTAACGACAGTCGCAACGTGGCTCCGGCCGGCGTCAGTGCCGCCGCGCCGTCGATTGACTCTGTGTTCAGCGTGGTCGGTCGCGACTACGCTCGAACGCTCGGACTTTCATTGCTTCAAGGCCGGGACTTCAACGATGCCGAACTGTCTCCTGGTGTCGGCGAGCGAGTCGCCCTCATCGATGATGCGCTCGCACAGCGTCTCTCACCGAAAGAGAGCGCACTCGGGTCGCTGATTCATTTTCTCGATGGCCAGCGGTCAGAGGCCGGCCAGCCCATGCGAATCATCGGCGTCGTCACAGCTGTGAAGCATTCGCTTGGTAATCCTCGACCGTTCCCGCATGTATACGTGCCCCTTGGACAGCACTACGAGGCTGACATGACGCTACAGCTACGCGTGACTGCCAAGGGAGCCGAACGTGCCATGCTGGGCACCGTCGGTCGCATGATTCGAGAGGTCGATGATCGAGTGCCCGTTCTCCGGCTCGAGGAATGGCGCGAGCATCTCGATTCCAGTCTCGAGGTGTGGCTCTATCGCGTCGGCGCGCGGGTGTGCTCGGCGTTCGGGGCAATAGCGCTGCTGCTGGCCGTGATCGGCGTCTTCGGAGTCAAATCGTACGTCGTGTCACGCCGGACGCGCGAGTTCGGCATCCGGATCGTATCCGGCGCTCATCCACGCGCGCTGCTGTGGCAGGTACTGCGCGAGGGTGGCCGCGTCACGATTGTCGGCATCGGGATCGGGCTGTTGCTGGCCCTCGGCGCAGGGCAACTCCTCCAGGGATTTCTGTATGGGGTGGACGCGGTCGAACCGGTGGTGTTGCTCGCTGCGCCGCTCATCCTCTTTGCCGCGTCGCTCCTGGCCTCGTTCATTCCGGCACTCCGCGCCACGAAAGTCGACCCAACCGTGGCATTGCGCTCCGAGTGATGCGGCATCTGATAGGCGCTCATCAGCGAACGGGAGCCTTGGGCAGGCTGATCAGATTCGCGAACTGGCGATACGCACCCGGCACGCCTGCGCGCAGTTGCCGGAACCATGAGTAGGACGTGTAGACGTACCAGCCCTTGCCGACCGGCGCGATCACTTCGCCGCCGCGCTGAGCCGGTTCACCCGGATCGGCCGATTCGAGCAGTGGCGTATAGCGAGCATCGAAGCTTCCAAACGAATAGAGATTGCGTTCCTGCACCCAGCCGTTGAAGTCGGCGGACGTGATCCGGTTTGGAAACGTAAAGACCGGGTGGGTCGGCGACAGGATCCGGACGGCGGCCGTTTCATCCGTCACACGCGAATTGCCTGGCGACTTCACGGGGAACGGCGGGAGCTTTCGTTCCACGTAATCGGTCTGTTGATACTGAACGATCAGCGTGCCGCCACGCTCCATGTAAGCACGCAGCCGAGCCTGGTTCGCGACGAAATCCGGTCTCGCCTCGGATGCGCGGACGCCAACCACGATTGTGTCGAACCGGGAGAGGTCGCCGGTGGCCAGCCTCTCGCGATCGATCATCGTGACCTCCACGCCCATCCGCCGCAGCGCGTCAGGGACATCGTCGCCGCTGCCCATGATGTAGCCCACTCGCACGGGCGCGACGACGAGGTCGATGACTTCAACTCGCGCCGCGGCCGCCGAGTAAAGGCGATGGTTCTGAATGTGAGGATAGGCGACTGTCTCGATGCTCGTCGCATACACTCGCCCGTTGGTTGTCGCCTCGGCACCGATGACAACCGTGCCAGCGGCTCGCTGCGCCGGCGGTGTGACGACGAACGTCGCAGTCGCGGAAGCGCCTGCCGACGGAACCTCGAACGGCGCTGATGCCGGGGCGGACGTCCAGCCGGCCGGCAGCCGTAGCTGGAACGTGCCGGTGATCGGGCGCTCGACGAAGCTCGTCGTACTGACGACGAGCTGTTGCGGCCGGGGAGCGCCGGAGGTTGGCACGACGAGCAGATTGGAATCGAAGCTGACCGACAGCTCGGGCACTACGTTGAGATCGCGACGAAGCTCGCCGCGAACTCGATCGGCGAAGCGGTAACGCACCGGCCGTGACAGCGTGAACTCGGTTCCCGCGACATTGAAGGTGACGCTCGCCGAGAGGAGCGGCGGCTCAAATGGCAAGCCGCGCGGCGCGTCGGCGGGCCAGTCGTAGACGTTGCCGCTACGGGGCTTCACGAGGAAGTACGGCTGCGTCGGTGCCGCGTCCGCCGGCACTGTCACGTGATATCGGGCGAGCGCCGTTGGCGATTCACGACGCGGACCGCCCGCGGATTCGGCA
>Ga0207645_10004064_pt1 | contig 10905 bp, 8 predicted proteins | sample KBSM53metaG_FD_184331 | JGI IMG/M metagenome (GOLD analysis project Ga0207645, IMG submission 184331) | Miscanthus rhizosphere microbial communities from Kellogg Biological Station, Michigan, USA - KBS M5-3 metaG (SPAdes) (version 2) | ecosystem: Host-associated > Plants > Roots > Rhizosphere >...
GCGAGCGCATCGCAGACCCCGGTGGGAAGAACCTCCGCATAGTTCGAGAGTCCTCGGTTCGCGGTGTAGCTCCCGGCATCCCGTCTGCGATAAATTTTTTCCTGCTTCGCGAATTCGTCGTCGATCCGCGGTTGCAGGGGTTCCTGGACCCAGCCGGCGCCAAGCGACAGCACCGCCATGACGATCACAACGGCAAACCCCGTTGTCGGAATCTTTCTCGCTTTCGCCGAAATCATGCTGCGCTCCTCCTGCTGAGGTCCTGAATACTCTTTTCGGATCTTCGGTCAATAACTCAGCCAAAGATCTTCATTCCCTACAAAGAATGAGGGCAATCAATGGCAGCTGTGACGCGAGTGTCAGCATGCACGGGGAACGATTGCTCGGGGTTTTGATCGTTTCCTTCAGTAAAAGAAATACCAATAATGCGGATCATCGTGCACGTCCATATGGACGCGTTCTACGCGGCGGTGGAGGAGCTTCTCGACCGCAGGGCGATCTAGCTCCAGTCGACACCGAGCTCGCGAAGACGACGGCGGTACTCTATGCCGGGTGTATCGGGGCCGCGCAGGTGCAGCTCTTCTGCCAGATCCAGCGGCAATTCTTGCGGGCGCTGCGATTCTACGATCACGCGATCCTGCTCGAAGGTAAGACGGTGCCTCTGTTGCAGCTCCTCGTCTGAACGAAAACCGCTAAAGTTCCGGCCCATGAATCTGAAAAAACGTGTCTCGTTCTTCGACACCGGGCTGCAGAGAAAGATGTTGGTTTGACGTTCGTCGCCGCCCGGCTGCCATCGTTGGATCATCAGCAGGAACGGAAGGATGAGCCGGTAGGTTTGCCGCGGCGCCGCGTCGGGGCGCATCCGATTGACGGGATAGGGGATATCATAGACAAATCCGCCTTCGATGGGCTCGATCGTAATTGGCTCGCATTCGGGATGATCGGGATCGCCGAGCGTGCCCGGATGCACAAAAGGAAAATGTGAATAATCCGCGAGGTTCTCGAGCATCCGCGCTGCATTCGCCTTCCAGACGCCGTCGGTCGAAAACGGCGCCCAGTTGAAGCTCGAATCGTAATACTCCGGCGGAAATTCCGGAATGTCAGCCTTGGATTCGGCAAGGCAAACCCAGACCAGTCCGTAACGTTCCACCGCTCTGAAGGCATTTGCGCTGGCTTTGGCGGGAATGGGACGGTCCGGAGGCAGCGATGGAATTCGCGTGCAGGAGCCGTCGGTGCCATAGCGCCATCCGTGATACGCACAGACCAATTCCCCGCCATCGACCCGACCGAGCGAAAGCGGAGTACCGCGATGAATACAGAGGTCGTAAAATGCGGCGACCCGTCCGTTCGAGCGCCACAACACCAAGGGCTGGTCCAACAATTTGGCTTTGAACGGCTTGTCCGCGACCTCCGTACTTCTCGCTACCGGATGCCAGTAGTGACAAAGCGCTTCACTCGTCGCGTTTAGGCGCGCACCGCAACCATTCGACTCGGACATGGCGAACTCCCTCGCTCGCGCACTGAACTCATTTCGTCTCCACGAGCGCTTCTTGCAGAATTTTAAAATCAATCACGCTTGAGCTGGCCACGGGCTGCCTGTCGGGGATGATAGAAAAGGACGGGCGCAGAAGTCCATCGCGATCCGCGGGTTTGCGTCATTTTTGCGGCAGCACCTCTTTGACTAACTTGAATATCGGCGTCAGGTCTTGGTACTCCGGTCTGGCCAGATCGAAATACTTCTTGCCTTCCTCCAGGCGGTTGTAGGGATCGACGTCGTCTTTTGGAATATCGATGCGGCGGGAATTGTGCGCGTCGGGCCGGCCGAGTTTCTGCAACGTGATCTGTCCTTCTCGGGAGAGCAGCCAGTTGACGAAAACTTTCGCCGCATTGGGATGGGGCGCATGCGTCGGGATGCCGAGCGTGCCGCCAGCGGCACTGCTGCTGCCGCCCTCCTTCCAGTCTTCGGCGTCGAGGTAACCGATCGGCAGCTGTTGCTGCAAGGCCTTGCCGACTTCGCTGCCCGCGTTGCAGCGAATACACAAAGAGAACTTGCCCGCGGAAAGCCAGTCGGTCATCTGCCGCGGATCACGGCTTACGGTGATCTGCATGTCGCCATAGAGTTTTTTGATAAACGGCGCGCCAAGGTCGGGATGATAGTAAAAAAACTGCAGTGTCGCTCCCATGCCGAAGGCCGTCGGGTCGAGCGACACCATTTTTCCTTTCCACCTGGGCTGCACTAGATCCCAGTACGATTTGAATTCGCCGGGATTGGCCTGCTTCAAATTATAACTGACTTGGCCCGATAGAGAATTGGCGACAAACGCAAAAATGTAGCGCTTGTCCGGATCGATGTAGCGATGTTCGCCTTCATACCACTTTGTTTGATCCAAGACTTCGGGAAGGATAAGCGTGGGTTTGATCGGTTCGAGTACCCGCGCCTTGTAAAGCGCGTCGTGCAGCATATTGGCCCCGGAGCTCACCACGTCCACGAGATATTTTTCAGCGCGCCGTTCGGCCAGGATGCGGGACGCGAGCGAATTGCCGGCGATGGCGGCGATGATGTTCGCTTTGATCTTAGGGTATCTTTTCCGGAATACTTCCAGCACCCGGTCGTAATCGTAACAGCAACCATACAGCGCAACCTGCCCCTCGGCCTCGGCAGCGCGGAGCGTTTTTTCCCACTCCGCTTCCCAACTCGACTGAGCGGCAACGAACCGAACTGATGATAAGAGCCACAGAGCGAGACAGATCGCCGTGCATGTTGCGAGGTTCACAAAGCTCGGGTTACGCGAGATCATGTTCTCGAGCATCATCAGCAGGAGACAGATGGTTTTGTTTACCCAACTAAAGGGTGAACCGAGCTTGGAGATTCAACGCTTTTCTACTGGCGTGCCCTGGCGTCCTTCACGACCTCTGCGAGCGCTTCGTTGTAGAGGCGCATCACTTCATTGACCATTGCGGTAGCCTGTGGCACGTCGGGCTTGTCGGGCTTCAGCGCCTTCTCGATCTCGATCATGCCCTTCTCGATCGCTACATAAGAATCGGTGTTGCGCGCCTTGATGAGATCTTCGATGCTGTCCCAGTTGTCGTCGAAGGCCTGAAAGGACTTCCGCGCCTTGGCGAAGTGGCCTGCCTTCAAAGCGGGCGGTACTTCGCGCAAGTGTGCGCGGACGATGCGCAGCCGCGCAACGTCGTCGTACAGCGAATTGAGCGGCGCCATCGAGGCGATCAGGGCGACGGTTTCGTCGAACTTCGCCAGCATCGCCTGCGCGTCGGCGAGCAGCGCCGCGGTGTTTGGATTGGGTGCATCCAGCGCTTTGGCTATCCGCGCCTGGTACTCGTGCTCCAGAGTCTGGTACATCGCCTTGCTACGCACGTTGACATAGACTTCGATACCGTTCCACGCGGAGTCGTAGGCCTCGAAAGCGGCCTTGCCACGCGCCGCATCGCCCGCCTGCAAGGCGGCTATGGTGTTGACCAGCATCGGCCGTACGGCTTTGATGCTCGTGATCTCGAAACGCTCAGCTTGCGCCAAAACCTGACCCGCGCTGCTCGCGAGAGACAGCACTGCGATGATAACGGAGCCGATTTGAAAAAATTTTTGGATCATCTCGATGCGTCTCCCGTTACCGAAGTTTTGAAGGTTTTCGAAGCCTTCCGCAAATTGCATTTAGCATTACTCTAGAAAGCAAAACGTGTAAATGGGACGACGCGGGGGCGGTAATATTCATGCCGCAATCGCTGGGAGCGTTGGCGCGGTTGGTGAAAAAGGGAAAGGCTTATACGACACCGCGCAGCTCGAAGAGAAGCAGTTCAACAAACTCCACGCGACAAAACTTACCGGCAGATCGTAAAAGACTCACCCTACGCGAATCAGGCGAAGGCTCGTTTTGGCCATTTGGAAAAGTCCGTTAGAGTTTCGTCAAGGATCCTGCCTCACTCTCTGCCTCTGACAGTTGGCTCTCGTCATCGTTTTCCTTAGAAGAAGCTTTTCGGCCGAAAAACTGGTTTTCTAACCGCCTAAAGGCGCCCTTTTGTGCTATGTTTTGTTGCTAAATCGAGAAGTTGCCTTGGTCCGACCAGAATTCCGCGAATCTTCAGACATGGAGTCTAAAATTAAACATTTCATTTCCTGCATCGCATGGCCGGGGCTGATGGTCTTGTGCATGACGATGATGGCGTATGGATTTACGCGTGGCCGTCCAGTTCTGTATTTCAACGTGGCGTATGTAATCCTGATCGTCACGTTGTTTTTTCTCGAGCGCTGGATGCCGCACGAACGCGAATGGACCAAACCCGACGGCCAGACGCTCGCCAATATCCTCCATACGCTGTCCAGCAAGGGCACGACGCAGCTGCTCTTGCTGTTCGGCGGTATCATTGGGCTGATGGGATTAATGGAAGACCCGGGGCGTGGCATTTGGCCGCGCGACTGGCCGCTCGCGGCGCAGGTGCTGCTTGGGGTCGTCGTGGCGGAATTCCCGCTCTACTGGGCGCACCGGCTGGGGCATGAATGGCCGTTCCTGTGGCGTTTCCACGCCGTGCATCACAGCGTTACCAAGCTCTGGATCGTCAATACCGGCAGATTCCATTTCGTGGACTCGCTCTACAAGATCGTCCCGAGCGTGGGGCTTTTATTGGCCCTGGGCGCGCCGCTGGCGGTGGTCATATGGCTGAGCGCGTTCACCGGCTTCATCGGCATGCTGACGCACTGCAACGTCGAGATGCGCTTAGGTCCGCTGTCCTGGATTTTCAACACGCCCGAGCTGCACCGCTGGCACCACAGCAAGGATTTGCGCGAGGCGAACAGGAATTACTGTGAGAACCTGATGGTTTGGGATCTGCTGTTCGGCACCTATTTCCGCGAAAGCCATCGCCGCCCGCCCGCCGATATCGGCATTGCGGAATTCATGCCGCCGCGTTTCGTGCATCAAATCATGTGGCCGTTTTTGACCCAGAAAGGCAAGTGGCGGATCGAGGCGGGGTGTCGTGCGGTAGCCTACAACGAACCGGCGACCACAAGAAGCGCATCGTGATTTGCCATCAGGCGGGCCGCATTCTCATGGAAAGCGTGCCGTGCGCGCCGCTCTATACGCTTCAGAAGTTTAGGGCGTGGCCCACCGGACGGTAAGATTCTTGCCTCGGAAATAAAAATCACAGACTAAGCGACGCGACGGACGATCAAGCGAAGGATTTATACGATACCGCGAGCTCGAAGAGAAGCAGTTCAACAAGCCGCACGCCACGAAACTTTACCGGCAGATCATAGAAGAATATCCCGACTCGCCTTATGCGAATCAGCGAAGACTCGATTGGCCGAGTTGGATAGGCGCCTTCGCGGCTGGTGATCGGACCGACTGCGCGCTAGGTGACCGCCTCCAGCCACAAATCGCCTGGGCCAAGTTTTACGCTCCTTGCACGGACAGCGCGGCAATCGCTAGAAAAAAGTTATGGATTAAATTCATGAGTGTCTGTGCGGGATGAAAGAAACAAAAAGGACAAGAAACTGGAAGTAAATGCCTGAGCTTTGATTTCCTCTCCTCGCGGCAATGTCAAAAGAAGACTTAATCCCCCTCCCTCCCTCGCTCATTTCACGATTTGATTTTCATGTCTCCCGAGAAGATCTTTTCGTCCGGCCGCGCGCTCCAGGCAACGTTTCGCGCCGCCCCGTAGAGATCCGCAAGATTGTAGAGCGGCACAAACGGCGCATCCTCCATGAGAATTTTTCCCGCCTGTTGAAGCAACGCGATGCGCTTCTTCTGGTCGCCCGTTCCCTGCTCCTCTTCGATGAGCTTATCAAATTGCGGATTGCTGTAGTCGAGCCGCTTCGTGGTGCCCGTTCGAAAGTATTGGTCGTAAAGTGTATCGGCATCAACGAGGCTTCCCCGGCCGATATAATAAAAAGGAAGCTTGCCGCCGTTCACGCCGGAGAGTCCCCAAAAAATCGCCCACTCCTGCGAAACCGGTTCGACCTTGAATCCACCCTTTTCCATCTGAGCAGCGACCACCTGGCAAACCTCGCGATCCTGTGAGAATCGTCCAGATGATAGATAAAGCTTGACCTCAACTCCGCCGGCATAACCTGCTTGGGCAAGCAGCTCGCGCGCTTTTTTGGGATCATAGGGATAGCGTTTGTGATTTCGATCATAGCCGATGACGTTTGGTCCAAGCGGGCCGTTCAGCACATAGCCGCCGTCTTCAAAAATATTTTTCACAATGGATTGAGCATCCACCGAGTAATTGACCGCCTGGCGCACGAGCTTATTGTCAAAAGGTTTGAAAGCGGGGTTTAAGGCCAAAAAAAACATTCTCAACCCCTCGACCTTCTCTATCCTCGCTCGCGGGCTCCGCTGCAAACGCGGCAGCTCGTGCACTGGCACATTATTGATAATGTCCGCCTGCCCCGCTTCGAGTGCCGCAACTCGCGCCGCTTCTTCTGTTACCTTTTTGAAGATCACCTCTTTAATTTCAGGTTTGGCTCCCCAATACTCATCGTTTCGCGTCATCACAAAATTGCCGCCCCGTTGAAAGCTCACAAATTTATAGGGGCCTGTCCCAATCCCATGCTGATCCATTTCGTCGCCGTACTTATCGGCGGCTGCCTTGCTGATGATGAAGCGGTTATTGAGGCGATCGAGGAAAACGGCGTTGGGCTGCTTCAGGACAAAAATTAAAGTATGGTCATCCGGAGCCTGCATCTCGACGACATCTTTGAAATTCTCACCTTGCAGACTGTTTTTGTCAGTCCTCATGCGGTTGACGGAAAAAATAACGTCCTTGGAAGTGAATGGCGCGCCGTCGTGGAAACGGATGCCTTTGCGAAGATGAAATACCCAGTTCTTCCCCTGAAATTCCCACGACTCGGCCAATACCCCGGTGTAGCGCACCGGCCTGTAGGCGACATCGATTAATGGCTCATACATGTGCTGCCACATTCCATAAATCAGGCTGCCGCTATGATTGTATGGATTGAGGGTATCGGTGACGCTCGAGCTAACGATCGTTACGCGCTCTTTGGAAGCGGCCCGTGCCGATGCGCCGAAGCGTCCCGCCGTTACGATTCCTAAACCGACGGCGGCGCTCTGTTTTAGAAACTTTCTCCGGCTAACTGCCGATCTCGTTCGATTCATAGAGTTCCTCGCGCTCTCGCGCCTTAGCCATTCAGGGCCATTCTCTTTTACCATCAAGCAAATTCACACCTCTGTCGAATCGATCAATATATATTCGCATTGGACACGACGCGGCAAGCAGAACCTGGTTTGACATGAAAAACAAACTTTCCGCGAACTAGTCGATAAAAACTCTCGTTCGGACCTGCGCGGCCGGCAGTGAGCAGCGGGTAGGATCAGGTCTTGCAATCACACACCTGGTCTTCGTTCTTCCATCCGTTTGAGGCGCCGGCTCACGGTTGCATAGCGCACCCCCAGATGGATCTCGTCAAAGTGGTTCGCTTCGAAGCACGCGCTTAGTTCGCGTCAGCCGCCCGGATCAGCTCTCGCGGAAAGGTGATCCCGAGCTTGCGGGCCACGGCGTGGTTCAGGACGATTTGTTGAATCGCGACGTTCTCGAACGGCAAACTTTGCGGGTTCTCACCGAGTAGCACTTGCGCCACTTTCTTGGCGGCCTCAAAACACGTTTTTTGCCATCCGATGCCTACGGCAGCCAGAGCCCCTTTTTCAGTGAATTCGGGATCGTTGATGACGAGTGGTAAACGGGCATCGGCAGCAACCTTGGCGATGCCTTCAAAGGCCTGAATGGCGGTGTTGTCTCCGGTGATCCAGAGGGCCTGGGTTTGTCTGGCCGTCAGTGCCTGCGCCGCCTGGAATACTTCGCTCGTACTGGTGATCGCGACTTCTTCGAGTTTGATGCCGCGCTTTTGAAAAAGTTCGCGCCCGACGCTCATGACCTTTCTGGAATTGGCCTCGGAGCTGTTGTAAAGCGTGCCGACAGAACGAACCTGCGGTACGAGCTTTTGAATCACATCAATGGTCGCTTCTACCGGGGGGAAAGACCCGGTTCCGGTAATGTTGGGCCGATGGTCGGCCGATGTTTTACCCGCGCCTGCAGCCACAGGGTCATAAACGTAGGTAAACACCACGGGTTTCTTCTTCACCGCTTTGACGGCCGCGGTCAGAACCGGCGTTGTCATGGCAATAATAAGCTCGACGTCTTCGTTGTCGAAGTTTTGCAGAATCGAAGGTATGTTGACGATCTCTGCCTGTGCATGCGCTTTACGCACTCGCAGGTTTTTGCCCTCGACAAAACCCAGATCCTTCAGTCCGCTGAAGAGTCCTTCCATGCAAGCATCGGCTCCGGGCTCGGGAGCGAAGTAAACAAGACCAACTTTAAAGATACTGGCCACCTGCGGAAGCTTGCCGCCAACTGCGGTGCGTTGATGATGGCGATCGGAGATCAGCAGTATAGCTGAAACGAGGAGGATCAGACTAAACCCGAATAACAGTCTTCGAATTACCATCCACATTTTAGCGTTGGGGTCATGTCTTGCAATCCAGCAATATCATATCCCCCTCGCGATTTTTTTCGTTTCCGACTCACGGTTGCATAGTGCACACCTAGATGCGCCGCGATCTCTCGGAGGCGATATCCATAATCCTTGTACACCTGAACGATTTCCCAATCGTCGCTTCTTTTTAGGATTTTCTCCAGCTTCGGCCTTACCGCTCTGACCCGACCCTACGGGTGATGGCAACAAGGTGAATTCAATTCTCCGACAATTTGACACCTTCGGCGGTTCGGCGATAAATCATCGTTGAGAAAAAAATGCTTTAAGTTTTTCACACCGGGGAGGTGCGGTGCTAAGCAAAGAAGACAACGAATTCGCGTGTCGTGTCGGGCCGGGAACGCCCATGGGCGAGCTGTTCCGAAGATTCTGGCTGCCGGCGATGCTGCCCGACGAGATTCTCCACGCGGATTGCCCGCCCGTGCGGTTGCGCCTGCTTGGTGAGGATCTGGTCGCCTTTCGCGACTCAAATAATAAAATCGGCGTCGTCGAGGCTCACTGCCCGCACCGCGGCGCGTCTCTCTACTTCGGACGCAACGAAGAGTGCGGCATCCGCTGTGTCTACCATGGCTGGAAATTCGATGTCGACGGCAACTGCGTCGACATGCCGTCCGAACCTCCCGAAAGCAACTTCAAAGACAAGATCCACATCACGTCTTACCCGACGGCCGTCCACGGCGGCCTGATATGGGTTTACATGGGGCCCGAACATCTTCGCGCCGAGCTGCCTCAATTGGAGTGGACCCGAGTCCCCGACAGCCACCGCTCGGTGTCGAAGTGGTTCCAGGAGACCAACTACCTCCAGGGCTACGAGGGCGACATCGACAGCTCCCACGCCTCGTTCCTGCACACCTACCTAAACCCCGCGGCTTCCCCAAATGGCGAGGGCACCACCATCGATCCCAGGCTGAAGGCGCGGGACAAGGCACCCAAGATCGTCGTGAACGATACCGACTACGGCTTCCGCTACGGCGCCCGTCGCATCATCGGCGAAGGAACCTACAACTGGCGCGTGACCCAGGCGCTGCTCCCGACCTATAGCCTTATTCCGTTCATGCGCTTCCCGGCCGGCGGACGAGCCTGGATTCCTGTTGACGACAATCGCACCATGACTTTTTATATTTCCTATCACCCGGATCGGCCGCTGACCGACGAAGATCTCGCCATACGCCGGACAGGTCGCGCGTTTCCTCCCGAGTTGATCCCCGGCACGTTTATCCCGAAGCGCAACATGGAAAACGACTACCTGCTCGACCGCGACATCCAGCGCACTGTGAGCTACACCGGCATCTGGGGCGTCAACGACCAGGATCGCGCGATTCAGGAAAGCATGGGGGCGATCTACGACCGCCGCAAAGAACACCTCGGCACCAGCGACCTGGCGATCATCACGGCGCGCAAGCGGCTGCTGAATCTCGCCCGCGAACTCCAGCAGGGCATCGAGCCGTTCCCCGCGTCGCACGGCGACATCTATCGCGTGCGCGCCATGGACGTGAACACGCAGGTCGACAACTTCGATGCGATGATCGCCAGCCACGGGAGCGGCTTGCTCGCCAAGGTGTAGCTAGTCCATTGTATTACGGCGTCGGAGCACGCTGCTTTGACGCGGCGTAAGTTTTGGCTATAATCTGGCCAGAATGCGTTTTGCGATCGTTCTGGCTCAGGAGGCGGTCGACGATTTTCGTAGTTTGAGGGCTAACGTTCGATCAACCGTCCGCGATGCTCTTGAGACGCATCTTCGTTACGAGCCAACGAAAACGAGCCGGAGCCGGATCAAGCAGTTGCGAGGATTGGCGCGGCCGCAGTATCGGCTTCGTGTTGGCGAGATTCGAATATTCTACGATGTATCGGCCGAAACTGTTGAGGTCTTGGCGATTATCCCCAAAACGGAGGCTGCAAAATGGCTGGAGCAGTTCGGAAAGCCCGAATAAAAGAAGTCCCTTTATCTGAGATCAAAGACGATCTTTCCCGGTTTCTGCGCGAGGCGGAAAAGCAGTTGCCGGCTCTACAGTTCCACCTGATCGGGCCGGACAGTTTCCTAACGAGGCAATGGCGGGAGGGCGCGCAAAAGCTTCCCGCCAACTTTCATCTCCGTGGACACATCGTCGATCCGCCTGACGCCTATCGCGATTTGAACGTGGTCCTTAATCTCTCCCGTTTCGCCGAATCTTTCGGTCGCACCGTGGCCGAGGCGATGATGGCGCGCCGACCGGTCATTGGCTATCACCACGGTGCTCTTTCTGAGTTGATTGACGACGGTGAAACCGGGTTTCTCGTGCCTTATCTCGACCTGTCGGCGGTGCTTGATCGGCTTCGCTTTTTTGTCGCCAATCCCGCAAAGATTACGGAATTTGGGGAGACGGCGCGGCAGCGGAGCCTGGCGCTCT